>Ga0318518_10000186_pt1 | contig 14519 bp, 13 predicted proteins | sample GRESIP176b2f22_FD_203483 | JGI IMG/M metagenome (GOLD analysis project Ga0318518, IMG submission 203483) | Tropical soil microbial communities from Luquillo Experimental Forest, Puerto Rico - GRE.SIPMG.176b2f22 | ecosystem: Environmental > Terrestrial > Soil > Tropical forest > Bulk soil...
TCCCTGTGCGATGCCCGGACTGGACGAAGCTGCGAGAATGGCTAAAACCACCGCGAGGATGATCGAGAGTCTGCGTGCCATAGGGAGTCCTTTTCCAGCCCGAGCTTATGCTATCCTGCCCGCATGATCCTTGGCGGCGTCAGGATAAATCCCCCGATCCTTGTGTTCTCCGGCTTGACGGCGGCGTCACTCGCGGCATTGTTGTTGGTGCCGCCGATCCCGCAGGATCAAAGCTACCACCAATTCGCCGACCAACGCACCATATTCGGCATCCCGAATTTCTGGAACGTTGTCTCGAATTTTCCCTTCCTCGCGGTCGGTGTCGCTGGATTGCGGCGATTTCGTGGCGATGTGGCAACCGTGGTGTTTTTCTTAGGTGTGTTCCTGACCGGCATCGGCTCGTCCTACTATCACTGGAATCCCAACAACACCACGCTGTTCTGGGACCGGCTGCCAATGACGCTGAGTTTCGCGGCCATCTTCGCGCTCGTTGTCGAGGAGCGCATTAGCGTCAGGGCCGGGGCGATTTTACTTTGGCCGGCGCTCGCCATCGGCGTGTTCAGCCTGCTGCTGTGGGGCTGGACGGACGACCTGCGGCTCTACTTCTGGGTACAGTTTTTTCCCGCGCTTGCGGTGCTGTCGCTCTTTCTCCTGTATCCCGCCAAATATACCGGAACACATTATTGGATCGTCGCCGGGGGGCTCTATGCGCTCGCCAAGGTGTTCGAATTCACTGATGATCCGATTTATTCGTTCGGGAGGATCTTAAGCGGACATACGCTCAAGCACTTCGCCGCCGCCGCGGCGTGCTTTGCCGTTCTGCGCTACTTTCAGATCCGCCGGCCGATCCGCCAAGGGCAGCGACCGCGCCCCATAAAGGCTGAGCCAGAGGCCAAATCAGCGTTCATAGCAAATCGATCACCCTCACAAAGGTGAGCCCACAGCGCGTTATTGCGCGCGAGCTGCGACTGAGGCTTGCGGCACCGCCTCCAGAAACCGCGTGATCGCCCCAGCGTTGCGGCGGATCATTGCCTCGCCGACGGCGACGAGTTCGTCCACCTGGTCCCGCGGCAAGGTGAGACCGGTGCGGAGCGCGAGAAGCCGCGCTCGCGTCTCGGGCTCGTCATAATCGGCGAGGTTCACACGCAACACTTTCCCGGCGACGTCATCGCACGGGTAATCCATTATCCTGTAACCTTGACGACAGCGTATCTCGCGCAACTTGTCGACGACGTTGTCGACCGTGTGCTCGAGTGCTATCACCGTCTCAAGGTTGTAGGCGCTGATCTGCGCGCCGGTGGCAGCGGAAATGATCTGCCCGAAGCCGCTGACGATGCGTTGTCGCGGCCAGTTCGGGTTCGGCGGTGCTTCGGCATTGACGCTGATCACGAGGAGGCGGCGGACCCGGCAGCAGCTCCGGCCGCAACTGCTCCGCCTGTGCGTCCATCAACAGCGCGTCGTTGAGCAGGACCCGCAGCGCCAGATTGTCGGAAATCCCGCCATCCATCAGATGAATCCATCGGACCTGCTCGGGGTCCGAATAGCGCTGCAGGATCTCCAGCAATGCGCGGGCGCGCAGATCGTTCTGGGCGCGTTCCCGTGCATACTGCGGCACAGCCGGCGGCAGCGGACACTCCGGTCCGCGATAGTTGCGCAACGTCACCGGGCTGAACAACACCGGAAGTCCGTTCGACGCGGCGACCGCACGGGCGATCGGCACGCTCGCAAGATCGGAGCAGATCACGTCGAATGTCTGGGGCAGAAAGCCGAAAGGGCGGCCGAAGTTGATGTCGGTGGCGTTGATGCTCACCTGAGGGCGCCCCCGCCGGGCGAGATCCGCAAACGTAGCACCGCGAAACATCAGCTGGTCGTAAATCTCCGTCATCCGGTCGTTCGTGCCGACCAGCGGGTTGACCAGCCAGTCCCAGTTCCATGGCAGCAGGAACGTCCCCCAGACGTATGCTTCGATATCGGGATAGAGAAACTCTTCGGGGAAGGTCTCGAACGATTTAGCACCGTAGAGACCGAAATGTGCAGCCGGAAAGGCTCCGCCGGAAACGCCGGCCAATTGGTCGACCTCTTCGAGCAGCGTGCTGTCCTTTCCCTCCGGCCGCACATGGATCTCGCGCATGCCGCGCAGCACTCCGTGAGCAAAAGCGGCAGAGCGCTTTCCCCCGCCCGACAAAGCCACGAGCACCAGCGCGCTTTCAGCGCCGCCGAGACGGTTCACATCGAGCAGGCGATATTCGGTACTTCCGGCGGCGGAGCGCAGCGGCTCGTTCATCGGTACGGACAATGACGAGCAGGCCGCGAGAATAAACACCGTTGCTGCGTTCAACAGCCGCCAGCTCCACTTGATCGCGCACGTCACTCGCTGGCGCTGCCGGTGCCGCGATCCGCCGAAAGCAGGACGGCGATTGGACGGGAAGGGGCATGCCTAGCGCAGACGGAGGCGCGATCAGGATCGGCACGCCGATAAAGGCGCCGGCGATACCCCAGAGCATGCCCCAAAAGAATACCGCGAACAACACCATGAAAGGGGAAAGCGAAACGGCTGTGCCAGCTACGCGGGGCTCGATATAGCTGCCGATCACGAACTGCAGGAGGTTGAGGACTATGAACACGACGAGGGCGGCGTAAACCGACTCGAATTGCGCGGCTGCAAACAAGCCAGGCAGCAAGGTTGCGACGAACGAGCCGATGAATGGGATAAAGTTCAGAACAAAAGCGATCACACCCCATTCACGCTGCAGCTCAAGGCCATAGACCGCGGCGACGGCCCAGAATGCGAACCCTGTCAGCGCACTCATACCGAGACGGACCAGCATATAGGTTTGCAGGCGTGCGGCGATCTCCGCCGCCGTACCTATTGTGGTTACGCCGAGCTGCCCTTGGCCGAGTCGGCGAAGGCGGCGCCCGAGCGGCTCCGCTTCGAGCAGCCCCAAGATGACGAATGCGAAGGTTACGATACTGAAAGTGAGAAGACCTTGCAGGCTGCCGCCGATCGCGCGCAGAATCTGCACGAGCCACAACACATTGACCTGCTCGGCAAACAATTCTGCGGCATAGAGCCCGCGGCGCTCGAGCAAATCGGCCGCATGCATATAGAGGCTCTGGAGTCGCGCAGCATTGGCGATCACCCAATGCGCGATGCCGCCAAAGCTCCAGACCACCAGCCAGCCGGCGCCGCCGATCGCCAGCAGCGCGACCGCAGCGGTGACGAGCACTGCGATCAGCTGCGGCAACCTGGCCTGTAGGCGTCGCTGCAGCGGCCAGACCAGCGCGATAATGAACAGGGCGAAAGCCACCGGGATCATCACGGCACTCGCCGCCCACAGGCCCGCCAAAACGAGCACGGTGGCGCCGACAATCGCCGCCGAGCGCAACCCCCCGTCTGCCACTATGCTGGAGCCCAACAGGGCTCAACCCCTAGCAACCATCGAGGCGGCCAAAACTATCGCCAAGATCAGCAGCAACAGGCTGGCCACTGGCCATCGCCGCAAAAATGCGTCAGCCCGCTAGATCGCCTCTCCCCAGGGAGAAACTACACGGATTACAGCTTCCCCTGCCACCATGACATCCCCCGCCGGCACGCGCGGCAGACGGTCCTCCCACCGCCGCAACCCGAGCGCCAGCGCACCGCCCATCAATACCGGCCAAAACGCAGCCCAGAGTGCTCCGGGCGTGAGGGCCTGGAACGAGCTCCCGCTGCCCGCCGCCGGAAACAGCGTCCAGGGAATCGCCACGGCCATAACCGCCATGATCAGCCAAGGCCAGGTATAACCGGGGGTCGCCGCGGAAGCCCGAGGCGCGGTTTGGGCCAGACGGCAGAGGAAATGGAACATCAGCAACGTGCTCCCGGCCGCCGATATCGTCGCCAGGGTGCCAACGAGGCCCGTCCCGAGTTGGGCCTTGACCGCGAGCTTCGCTAACGCGCCGCCGGTAAGCGGCAGTCCGCCGAGACCCAACGCCAGCACTGCGGCGGGGATCAGCACCCGCCACAAGCCTGCGCCGGCACTGATCGTCACCCCGACTGCGAGGAACAACCCGCCTTTGACCAAGACGTGATGGACCGCCGAGAAGCTCGCCCCAAGGGTTATTCCGGCGTGGCCTGCGGCCAGGCCCATCCCGAGCGCCGCCGCGAGCAGCCCCATTTGGCTGACGCTGGAATAGGCGAGCACCGTCTTCGGGTCCTTCTGTGTGATCCCGACCGCGACGCCGTAGAAGGCGGAGAGGAGGCCTGCAGCGGCCAGCGCCTCGCTCCACTGCGGCATCGCAACGCCGAGCGGCAGGAAGCGAATGAGTCCGATCACACCGGCCTTGACTGCGGCGCCGCTGAGCGCCGCAGCGGCAGGGATCGGTGCTGCTGTATAGGCGAGAGGCATCCATACATGCCCCGGCACGAGCCCAATCTTCAGCCCGAAGCCAAGGATCAAGAGTGTCATCGCAGCGCCACGCCACGGCGATGTTGGCAGCGCCGCCACAGCGTCGCGGATCAGCAGGCTGCCATCCGAAATAGCTGTCGCCATAAATACGAAGGCCATCAGCAGGAAGGCCTCACCTACTACGGCAAGCGCCACATAGATGATGCCGGCCCGCCGGCTGGCCGCCGTGCCGTCATGCACGATCAGACCCCAGGCCGCCAGGCTGACCACGGAGTAGGTCAAATAAAAAGTTACCAGGTCGGCGGCCATAAAGACGCCGAGACTGCCGGCGAGTGTAAGCAGCCACCATTCGGCAAAGCGTCCGGCATTCGGGTCACCACGCAGATAGGCGGAGGCGTATGCGCCGGCGAAGATCCACAGCAGCGCCGCGGCCCCTAGCAGCATTGCCCCCGGCAGGTCGAGTGCGAGTGTCATGCGAAACGGGGGCTCGGGAAGGACCAGCCGCACACCCTCGGGGACCAGGAGTGCCGCTGCCAGGCTCGGCACCGGCGCCAGCGCCAACAGCCTTGGCATATGATCCCTCGCGCGCTGCGATACACAAGCCAACAGCATTGCCAGGGGTGCCGCCAGCGCCGCAAAGAGCAGTGCCCCTGCCGCGGTCACAGCGGACGATCCGGAGATGCTCGTGCCGAGGACGACGATTGTGGGTTCATCGGAGACCCACGGCCACCGTGTCCGGACGGCCGATTTGCAGAAATTCCGAGGGACGCAGCGGCACGAAGCCGAGGAGCACCGCACACAACGCGACCACAGCTACCAACGCCTGCCGTCCCCGAGATACGCTTGTGATCAGCCTCAGTGGCTCGATCGGGTCACCCAGCGCCCGCAGGAGGACGAGGAATACGTAACCACCCGCGAGCAACCCACCTGCCAGAACGACCAATGCCCACCACCATTGGCCTTCCGCCACCGCTCCCGTCAACAGCATCGCCTTCGCAACAAACCCGCCGCTCGGCGGCAGGCCCATCAGAGACAAACCACCGAGCCCAAAGGCGAAAACGGTGATCGGAAGAGCTCGACCGATACCGGAGAGCCCGGCGATCCGGTCATGCCCGAGCGCCTCAGCGATCAACCCCGCTGCCATGAACATCGCGGCTTTGGCAAAAGCGTGCGAGACGGCTTGAAGTATGCCGCCGGTCCATGCTGCCGTGCTCCACGGATGGCCTGCTTCGGGGCGGATAGCGAGCGGGAACATCAGGAAGAGATAGCCGATCTGCGCAACCGTCGAGTATGCGATCAGCAGTTTCAATCGCGCCTGGCGGAGCGCCACAACGCTCCCGAAAATGATCGCCGTAGCGCCCAAAATGCCGAGCACCTGCGCCGCCGCGCGCTCCGGCATACCGGGCATGACGTCGAACCATAGCCGCACGACTAGAAAGAACGGCGCTTTGACGACCAGCCCCGACAACAGTGCACTGGCCGGCGCGGGAGCGCCGGCATGGGCGGGCGGCAGCCATAGGTGGAACGGGTAGAGCGCAGCCTTGGCCAGCAGCCCCGCCGTCATCAGCGAGATCGCTGCCCAGGTCACCGGCTGTGCATGGATGCGTCCCGACAACAGAACTATATCGAGAGTGCCGTAGGCGCCATAGAGCAGCACGGCGCCAAGCAGATAGAGAATTGAACCGAGCAGCGCAAACAGCAAGTAACGGAACGCCGCCGCGAGCGTCTCCGCCCGACCATCCAGAGACACCAGCGGCACCGCCGCGAACGTTAGCAGCTCGAGAGCGACATATAGATTGAAGAGATCGCCGCCGATGAACACAACATTGAGCGCCCCCCAAACCGCCAGCAGCAATGTCCAAAACATCAGCGGCGCCCGCGTTTCGGCGCCGCGCGGCGCGGCGAATTGCGTTCGCGCGAACAATCCGATGCCGCAGATCAGCAGCGCCGATGTCACGATCATCACGGCGGACAGCCCGTCGGCGCGAAACGCGACCCCGAGCGGCGGTATCCAGCCGCCGACTGAATACTGCAGCATCTCGTGGGTGCGCCAGATGCGGGCGGCGATCGCTACCGCGACGGCAAGCTCGAACGGCATTACAACAAAGGCTACACGCTGCGCCTGCCGCCCCCCGAGCGCCAGCGAGAGAAGCACCCCCACTACCGGCAGGACGATTGCTAGAACGAGGAGGAAACCGCCCGCCGTTGTCGAATTCGTCATCAGGGTTGGCTATTATCCGATGGCGCATCGGTAAGTTTGTCCGACTGCAGGATCGCCCGCCCGGTCTCTTGAAAGAGCCGGAGGAGCAAGGCGACCGCCAGCGCCGTTGCGGCGAAGGCGACAACGAGGCCCGTGATGACCAATGCTTGCGGCACCGGGTCACCGCCAAACCCGATTGCCGCGCCTCTGCGGGCAATAACACCGAAGAGCAGGAATACGCCGCCGCCGACCAGGTTGAAGGCAAGGATTTTGCGCAGCAGCTCGGGGTGCACGATCAAGCCGTAAAGGCCGAGGCCCACCAGCACTGTGCTGCAGAATCCGTACAGCATCGCACCGCTCATCGGTGCGAGCTCCGCTCCGGTGGCCCAGCCACTAACAAAGTGAGCATCGCCGCGACCGAAAGCGTCACGGGAACCTCGATTATTAGAATCAGCAGCTTGGCGTGATTCGTTGGGTAGGCGAGAAAGGCTCCCGCCATCGCGAAGCCCGCCAGCCCGATCGCGGCGAAAACCACCGGTCCGATAATCAGCAACAGCCGCAACCAGCGGCGGTTGACTGCAGGCGCGTCCACCAGTCCGGACAGCATGGTAAGGATCCACATGGCGGCGAGGATTGTCGCGCCCTGAAATTCGCCACCGGGAGCAACCGAACCAATCCAGAAGATGTGAATACCGACGAGGATACCGATCGGCGCTAGCAGCTGGGTGACAAATGTCACGGTCTCGTACGAGTCAGCACGGTAGTGTGGACTCGGCAAGCTGCCCCAGAGGTGGTCGGGTGTCAGCGACCAGACACCGAGCAGTGAGAGCAGCAGCACCACGACTTCAAGCAACGTATCGATCGCACGGTAAGCCATCAAGACCGCGGTGACCGGATTGCCGAGACCGGTCGCCACCAGGTTTGCTGCCGCCAGTGCCGCCAATGTCGGCGCAGGCTCGGGCAAGAGCAGAATAATCGCTGCGAGCCCGGCGGAAACCAAAATGCAAAGCCCGATGGTTGCCGCCCGCAGGGCAGCAGCCGGCTTCTCACCAACCGCCAGGCTCTCCGTGCGGCGCAAGCGGGCGCTTGCGCCGAGCAGCAGCCCTCCAGTCAGCCCGCTCCCGATTGCAGCCTCGGTAAGCGCAACATCCGGCGCCGCGAGCCGCACCCAAATCAACGCAAGCAGCAGGCCGTAGGCGACGAAGCCGACAACCGCAGCGAATGTGTCACGCGCGGCGATGGTCCAGGAGGCCACCCCGAGGACTAGTACAGCAAGACCGGCGTCGAACGCCACAGCGGACCGTCAGTCGCGCAGCCCAGCGGGCTGAATGGCGCGTGCAATCAGCTGGGTAACCGTGGCTGCAGCGAGCAGGCCAAGGAGCCAGACGCCGATCAGCTTCAACGCCACAAACAGCTCTTCGGCTTGAAACAGCAGCCCGAGCACGATCAAGCCGAGGCCGAGATTGTCCGCCTTGGTCAGCGCGTGCAGACGGCTGAGCGCGTCGGGAAACCGCAGAAGCCCGATGGTCCCCGCCAGAAAGAAAAAAGCGCCGGCGCAGACCGCAAGGACGGTCAAGACATCGAACACGAGGTTCATGTCCTATCTGCGGTCGAACGGGCAACGCTCTCGACAAAGGCGACCGAGACGAAGGCAGCCAGCAACGCCAATACCAGAGCGACATCGACGGCGGCGGGCACTCCGTTCGCTTCTGCCAGCAACACCAATGCCGCAATCCCGCCGGTGCCGAGCAGCTGCGCCGCCATGATGCGGTCGGCATCGCCGGGTCCGCGCAGGATGCGGACCAGGCCCAGCGCCACCGTCGCCAGCACGAAACCCGCCGCGGCGAGCAGGAAATCAGCCATCGCCGTGCGGCTTTCTAACGACAGTAGCGAACAGAGCCTCCTCCGCCGTGAGCTGCGCGGCAACCGGCTGCCCGGCATCGAGGCAATGGATGAGGAGCTTTCCGTTCCCGGCCGCTCCGATTGGCACGGTGCCCGGCAGCAGGCTCATCAAGCTGGTGAACATGTTCCGTGCTGGACCGTGCGGAAGACCGACCGGGTATATTATCAAGCAGGGGTTTAGCGGAAGCCGGGGATCGAGTGCTCGCCACGCGACGTCGACACCGGCGACCACGGATTGGCGGAGGAAGCGTAGCGCGAGCCGAAGGATGGGAGCAGGACGCACCCGACCCGCGGCTGGCGGTAGCAGACACAAGCTCGCCCAAGTCGCCATCGAAGCCGCCACCGCTCCGGCCAAAAGATCGGTCGGGCTACCGCCGGTGAACATCGTCCACAGGACGAAGAAGCCCGCCGCCCGCGACACCACCGTCCGAAACCGCACCGGGTTCACGTTGCGCCCTTAGCAGTAGGACTGGACATGACCCCACTCTCCATTGCAGCAGGCTCGTTGATACGGAACCAAGCGACATATAAGGCCGGCAGAAAGATCAAGGTGAGGACCGTCGCAACCAACAAACCGCCCATGACGGCGATGGCCATCGGGCCCCAAAATATCGTCACGGCGATCGGGATTAGCCCGAGGACGGTGGATATCGCCGTCAGCATGATCGGGCGGAAGCGCGACACGCTCGCCTCGATGACGGCATTCCAAGGATCGAGGCCCTGTACCAATTCAAAATCGATCTGTTCGATTAGGATTACCGCATTCCGTGCAATCATGCCGAGGAGCGACAGGATCCCGAGGATCGCCACGAACCCTAGTGGCTGATGAAAAAGGAGGAGCGCGGCAACGATGCCGACCAGACCCATCGGCACGACGCTCAGCACCAGCAAGAGGCGATTGAAGCTCTGCAGCTGTATCATTAGAAACGTAATCATCACGAATAGCATCAGAGGCACGACCGCGAACACGGAAGCCTTGGATTTTTGGCTCTCCTCGACCGTGCCCCCGACCGCGATCCGATACGATGCCGGCAAGCTGGCGCTCAGTTTGGCGACAGCCGGGGCCAGCGTGTCGACCACCGATTCGGGCAACACTCCCGGGGCGACATCGGCTTGCACCGTCAACGTCGGGACCCGGTCACGCCGCCAAATCAAAGGGTTCTCCTGAGCGAAATCGAAACTCGCGATTTGGCTGAGCGGGACGGTGCGGCCGTTCGGGAGCGGAATCTGCAAGGTGCGCAATGTCGAAAGCGACAGGCGCTCTTCGTCGGTCGCCCGCGTAAGAACGTCGACCAGATAAATGCCGTCGCGGACCTGCGTGACGGGCTTGCCTGTCACGACACTGTTCATCACAGAGGCGATGGCCTCCGAACTCAAGCCCAACAGCCGCGCCTGGTCCTGGTCGATGCGGATGCGCACCATGCGAGCGGGCTCCATCCAGTCGAAGTTGACGTGCCGTGCGCCAGGATCGGTTGCTACAATCTGGGCGAGTTGCAGCGCGATGTCCCTCACTTCGCTGATATCGGGGCCACTCACGCGGTATTGCACAGGCCAGCCGACCGGCGGGCCGAGGCCCAGCGGCGATACCCGGCTGACCGCGCCGGGAAAATTTTCGGCGAGCGCCGGCTCCAGCTTCTTTTGAAGCCGTTCGCGCGCCGCCACGTCCTTGGCGATAATGACGGCCTGGGTGAAGAAGTCGTTCGGCAACTGGACGTCGAGCGGCAGATAGAACCGGATCGCACCGCGCCCGACATAGGTGCTCCACCGGTCCACGTCCGGATCACCTTTGAGAAGGTCGTCGAGCTTTTCGGCCGCATCTTCGCTGGCATAGATCGAGGCATTTTGCGGCAGCGTCAGGTCGACCAGAAGATCCGGACGGTCCGATGGCGGAAAGAACTGCCGCGGCACCAACGGGCTGGCGAGAACGGCCGCGGCAAAGCCTCCGAGAGTCACACCGATCGTAACCCAGCGCGCGCGCATGGCGCCCACCAAGAACCCGCGAAAGTAGCCCAGGATAGCGCCGGGCTTGTCGGACGGCTTTGCCTTCGGTTTGGAGAGGATGACGACGCCGAGCAGTGGGGCAAAGATAACCGCGACGAACCAGGAAAGCACCAGCGCATACGAAACGACCGCGAAGATCGAAAAGGTGTATTCGCCGGCCGAGCTCCTTGCAAAACCTATCGGTATAAAGCCGGCCGCCGTGACAAACGATCCCGTCAGCATCGGCAGCGCCAACGTCTTGTACGCGAATGTCGCCGCCTCTTCTTTGCTATCTCCGGCCGCGAGCCGGGAGGTCATGACATCGACAGTCGTCATTGCATCGTCGACGAGCAATCCCAGCGCAATGATCAGCGCGCCGAGCGAGATGCGCTGCAAATCGATCGCGGTGAACTCCATGACCGGCAATACGAGGGCGATCGTCAGCGGGATCGAAAGGGCGATGACAGCTCCGGGGCGAAGGCCAAGGGTGACGAGGCTCACCGCCATGATGATGACGATCGCCTGCCACAGCGAAGTCGTGAAGTCGCGAATGGCATGATCGACGACGTGGGACTGATCCGCGACGAGCACGGGCTCGATGCCGATCGGCAGATCGGCTCGAATCTCGCGCATCGCCTGCTCGACGTTGCGGCCGAGGGTCAGAATATCTCCGCCCTCCCGCATGGAGATGGCGACGCCGATCGCCGGCTTGCCCTTGACGCGGAACAACGGCTGCGGCGGGTCGGCATAGGCGCGATGTACCTGCGCAATGTCGCGCAGCCGGATCAGCCGGCCGTTCGCGACGAAATTGACCCCGAGAATATCCTGCTCGGATTCGAAGGCCCCCGACACGCGCAGCGTGAGTCTTTCATTGCCGGTTTGCAGAAGCCCGGACGGGCTGACGACGTTCTGCGCCGCCAGCGCGGCGGCGAGCGCTGACCGGTCGATCCCCAGACCCGCGAGTTGCTGAACCGAAAACTCGACAAAGATTTTTTCGTCCTGTGCGCCGAGGATCTCGATTTTCGCGACGTCCGGTACCTGCTTCAAGCGCGAGCGGATGTCCTCGGCATAATCCTTGAGCTCACGATGTGTAAACCCGTCCGCCGTGACGCCGTAAATAATCCCGAATACGTCGCCGAACTCGTCATTGAAGCCCGGTCCCACCACGCCGGCCGGCAAGGTGTGACGAATATCACCAATGCTCTTTCGAACATGGTACCAGATGTCGGGTATCTGCGCGGCGGTCGTCTCCCCCTTCAGATTGACAAAGATCGTCGTCTTGCCGGGACTGGTGTAGCTGTGCAGAAAATCGAGGCTCGGCGTCTCCTGCAGCGTGCGCTCGAGCCGGTCGGTGACCTGCAGCAACGTGTCATCCAACGTCGCGCCTGGCCACCCCGCTTGCACGACCATCGTCTTGATGACAAAGGGCGGGTCCTCGTCGCGCCCGAGCCGGTAGAAGGCGCCTAGCCCGGCAATCGTCGCGGCGATCATCATAAAGACGACAAATGAGCGGTGCTCGAGCGCCCACTTCGACAGGTTGAACTGCATCTAGGAGGACGATCCGAGAAGGCGAACCTTCTGGCCTGGATGCAGCGCCTGGACCCCAGCGGTCACGACGATGTCCCCCGTTTCGAGACCTTGAGCAATGACTACGGTCCCCGGGTCGTGACGCAGCAATTCCACATTTCGCATCGACACCGTCAGGCCTTTAGGATCGACGATCCACACGGCGGGTTGCCGGTTGAGCTCCGTCAGCGCACTCGCGGGGATGGTGATGACCGGTTCGGATGCCAGCTTGACGCTGCCTGTAACCGTGGCGCCCAGTCGCATCGCTTCCGGCGGGTCGCTGAGACCGACCTTGACCTCGAAGGTCCGGGTGACCGGGTCGGCCTGTGCCGCCACCTCCCGCACTCGTCCGGTCGCAACGGCGCTCGGATCGTCGGTAAGCCTCACGGTGATTTCCGAGTCGTTCGGCGCCGAGCGCAGCAGTTGGGCCGGCACGTCGAAGACGGCGTCGCGCCCGCCCTGCCGGGCAAGGCGAACGATCATCTGCCCGGCCTGTACCACCTCGCCCGGTTCCGCGCCCCGTGCCGTCACCGTTCCCTCGGCATCCGCGGTAAGCGTTGTCCAGCTGACACGGTCTGTTGCGATCTCCAATCGAGCCTCGGCGTCATCGACCTGCGATTGTGCATTTTGCAGCGCCTTCTGTGCCTGGTCGAACCGGGCTCGGGGCGTATGGCCATTCGCCAGCAACTGCCGCTGGCGTTCGAAGTCGGCTCGTGCATAGTTCAATTGCCCCTGCGCCGCGGAGAAAGCTGATTGGGCCGAACGCAGAGCACTGAGCTCGTTCTCGGGATCGAGCTTGGCCAGCACCTGTCCTGCCTTGACCCGATCGCCGACATTAACCGGTCTTTCGATCACCCGCCCGCCGAGGCGAAAGGCAAAGGCTGGCTCATCGTCGGCCTGGATGTGCCCGGTCAAAACCACGGTTTCGGCGCCCTCTCCCTTCGCAGCAATCACCGTCCGTACGGGGCGTATCTCCGGCGCCTCGACCTTGCTGTCCGGCTTGCATGAGGCCAGCACAAGGACAAAGCAAGTGAGGACCAGACAAATCCACCAAGGACTATGTGTTTTCACTGAAGATTTCTCGCGGGATGCCTAAATTGGTTTGCACGGCGCAAGGAGAATCGTTCTCCTGAATCTTGGTTGAGCAGAACGACGACCGAACAACGTTTATATCTAAGAAAGATTGCGGTCATATGTCTAGTGTGTCAAACAGAATCAATAATGGCATCGCGGTGGTTTGAGGGCATGCGGCCTAAAGCTGGCGAAATTTCCAGACGCGCAGTCTCGTCTCGGGTAACCGCGGCAGTGACCACCGCTGCATCGAGGTTCGGCTTTCGCCTCAGCGGAAAATCAAGCTGCGGCACTGTGGTCGTCGCCTTCTCCGCGATCCTGCTGCTGGTGAGCGGGTGCGGTGATGACGGCGTCATCTCCCGCTTCATGTTGAAGCCGGACCATATCATCGTCGAGCGACGCCCTGACGCCGCTTACGATCAGCTCTTCCCTTATTACGTGGAACTGTGCGCGACCAGCCAATTTCGCTCCAAATTGAAAGGAGAGGGTGGAGTCGCAGGCCATGCCGTCATGTACATCAAAGGCGCCTGCAAAGATGAGGAGGCGCCCTATCCGCAACTGCGGCGATGCCGGGTCGCAGCGAGCGAGTTCAATGATCCCGAACATGGTGCGGGGGTGAGCGTGGGGCGCTGGTTCCGCAACGTCAACTGGGTGGCGATTCCGGGCTACGAGCTTTTCTATAAGGGCAATCTCAAATTTGGCGAGCGTCTGACCCAGGCCCATTTCGAGGGGACTGCACGCGACGCAATCCAGAAGGGCATCTACAAGGGGGTCGAGTTTCACGATTACCCGTCGGCGAACCCCGCCGGGGGTCTCGAGAATTTTGTCGCGACCGAAGGCATAGGCACCGATTTCGCATTGCAGTTTGCCCGCTCCGTCTTCTGCGCGCGCCTTCCCATTGCCGAGCCGATGCTGGACGAGATCATCGCGTTTCTGAACGACAAGAACCGCGAATACGTGGAAGGTGAGGCCGACTACAATTGGAGCGTTTGGGCTGACAACTGCGCCCATACCTTGCGCAACGCACTGGCAGCCGCGAACATTTGGACCCCGCTGTCGGTGCAGGCGGTGAAACTCCGCCAGATATTCAATCTCGCCGTGCCGGCAAACGAGTTCGTCAACCTGGCCGAGCTCGGCACCTCAGGGAACATCGGTGACTACCGTGAGATCCAGCGTGACAGACCCGAGCGAGACGCGCTGTACGAATTTCACTGGCTGCCCACGCGCCAGGGCGCGCTGCTGAAGACCCTGCCGGTCCACGAGCCGAACGACCTTTATGACACGACATTCCGGCTCTTCACGCTGCAGTCGCCCTTTCGAATGGGCAGGACGCAGCGAGCGATCGATCTGTTGTCGGACGAGCGCTTCGTGAATTTGAATGCGAATCTGCGTTATTTCCGCGACAAATACGACAC
>Ga0318518_10000193_pt1 | contig 14375 bp, 16 predicted proteins | sample GRESIP176b2f22_FD_203483 | JGI IMG/M metagenome (GOLD analysis project Ga0318518, IMG submission 203483) | Tropical soil microbial communities from Luquillo Experimental Forest, Puerto Rico - GRE.SIPMG.176b2f22 | ecosystem: Environmental > Terrestrial > Soil > Tropical forest > Bulk soil...
AGCCTGTTGGAGCCGTCGAGGCCCCCGCGAGCGAGCACGGTCGCGGGTTCCCGCCGTTCGACTCGCAGACCTTCCCTTCCCAGTTGTTTTGGCTCGCGATCGCCTTCATCGCGCTCTATCTGCTGATGTCGCGAATTGCGTTGCCGCGGATCGCCTCGATTCTGGAAGCGCGCCGCCAGCGCGTCGAAGACGATCTTGCGGAAGCGCAGCGCTTCAAGGACGGATCCGACGCCGCCATTGCCGCCCACGAGAAGGCGTTAGCGGAGGCCCGCGGACGGGCGCAAACCCTCGCCAATGAGACGCGTGCAAAGGCCGCAGCAGCAGCCGAAGCCCGCCGCAAGGAGGTGGACGCGAAACTCAATGCCCGTATCGCCGAAGCGGAGAAGACCATTGCCGGGACGCGATCGGCGGCGATGGGGAACGTGCGCGGCATCGCCGGCGAGGCTGCAGGCGCGATTGTCGAACGGCTGACTGGCATCGCGCCGGCGGGCGAAGAGGTCGCCGAAGCCATCAGCAAGGCGCTCAAGCGCTGAGGAAGCCAATGTTTGAAGCCGAGTTCTGGGTCGCGGTCGCCTTTGTCATCTTCGTCGCCGTGCTCGGTTATTTCAGGGCGCACAAGCTCTTGCTCAAGAGTATCGACGACCGGCGGGAACGCATCAAGGCAGAGTTCGACGAGGCGCGCAGGCTCAAGGCGGAAGCTGAGGCCCTGCTTGCCACATATCGCCGCAAGCAGCAGGAAGCCGAGCACGAGGCGCAGGCGATCGTCGCCGGCACCAAGGCAGAGGCAGAGCGGCTTGCCGCCGAAGCCGAGACCAAGATCGAAGAATTCGTCGTGCGGCGCACCAAGATGGCGGAGAGCAAAATCGCTCAGGCCGAAGCTCAGGCGCTGGCCGACGTGCGCTCGGCGGCCGCCGAGGTCGCGGTCGCTGCGGCTAAAACGATCCTCACCCGCACCGTCAAGGACAAGGTCGCCGACGACCTCCTTGCCAAAGGCATCGCAGACTTCAAGGGCAAACTAAACTAGTCTTTTTCCGGCCCCTTTCGGCCAGGACGCACGATCATCCCCGTTTTTCCTCGCAAACCGTAGAAACTGTGTAAAAAATTCGCCTCGCCGCTCGGCGCCCGACTTTTGCCATGTGCGCACGATTCCTAATCGCTTGGGCCGCGATTCGTTGAACAGCACAAAACCAATGCGGTGCCGCAGGCACGCTGGCGTGAGGCTCCCGTGATCATCTTTGATTGCAACGGCGTGTTGGTCGACAGCGAACAAATCGCCGCGGCGGCTGCCGCCGACGAATTTGCGCGCGCGGGAATTCCGATTGCCCCCGAACTCGTGACTCGCTATTTCTCCGGGCGCCGCCCCGCCGACATGCTCGCTAGCATCGAAGCGGCCACCCGCTGCAAGCTGCCGGTCAATTTCAGCGCCGCCCTCGCGGCGGCAACGCTGGCGCGGTTACGCGCAGAGCTGCGCGCCATGCCGCACGCTGCCCACGCGCTCACCTGGCTGCGCGGGCCGAAATGCGTGGCTTCGTCCTCGCCGCCCGACCGTGTTCAGGTAAGTCTGGAGACCACGGGGCTCGCGAAATTCTTCAACTTTTTATTTTCCGCAAGCAACGTCCGCAACGGCAAGCCCGCGCCCGATCTATTCCTGCACGCGGCGGCGCGAATGGGCGTTCAGGCCGCCGATTGCATTGTGGTCGAGGATTCTCCGGCTGGTGTGGCCGCCGCCACGGCGGCGGGTATGACCGCACTCGGGTTTGTTGGCGGCAGTCATGCCGAGGCGCACCTCGGCGAGCAGCTGAGATTGGCGGGGGCACGGACGATCGTCGCTGACCTGCGACATTTAAAGAGCGCCGTGGTCGCGCTGCGCGGGTGGTAGCCAGGCCGAGACCGCCTATTGCTGGCGTGTCGTCGTCTTCCTCGCCGTCTTCGGCGGCTTCTTCTCGTTCTTGTCCCCGATCTCGTCAAAACCGACATAGACGACATAAGCGTCGAGTTCCGACTTCGATGGCATCGGGAAGGTCAAGCCCTCCTCGATATCAACGAATTGGACATGGGTCTGGCCCGGCCCAATCGTCACCGCGATCCGCTTGAACTTGGTCGCCACGGTCTTGGGTTGCGGACCCTCGCGCACCACCGCATAGCGCAACGGAACCTCGACCTGCCCCGGACCGCCCATCGGCCCGAGTATGACGCGGCCCTGGACGCCGACTTTGATGATCAAGGAGGCACCCTGCACCGCGCACTCGCGGGCGGTTTGGCCGAACGAAAGCTGGTAGCGCAGGTCGCCCGCGGTCGCATCGGCGGTCTTGGCCGCGATATTCATGGTTGATGCGCCGGTGCGAATATCAACCCCCGGGCATTCGACGTCCGGGGCCGATGGTGTTGGCGAGTGCGGCTGGGTGACGCCTGGCGTCGCGCCGGAGAAAAGGCTCGTGAACCTGCTCGCAAACGAGGGCGAACTGTCGGATGAACCCACGCTGGAGGCGAGCGAGCAGCCGGACAGCATTGCGGCACTCACGATCAGCCCCGCCGCGCGGCGCCGGCCGCGCCCCCGCTCACAGTTCCCCGGACCCATTGAAATCACTCGGCTTTTTCCGACAACCTGCCTCCTGCGAAGCTTATACCAACCAATTCGTGGCGACCCCAAGGCTACCGGCACCGACTAAAGGTCGTCCTTGAGGCGGGCGAACAGCAAATGATCCTGCCAAATCCCATCGATACAAAGGTACTGGCGCGCAAAGCCCTCGCGCTTGAAGCCTGTCTTCTCCAGCAGACGGATCGACGCAACATTGGCCGGGATACACGCAGCTTCGATCCGGTGAAGCTTCAGCGTCCCGAATGCAAAGGGAACGATGGCGTTGACTGCAGCCGTCATATGACCTTGGCGCGCGTGGGGTGCTCCTATCCAGTAACCGAGACTGCCCGCCTGGGCACAGCCCCGACGAATATTCGCGAGCGTCAAGCCGCCCAACAGAACATCATCATACTTGCGGAAAATGAAGAAGGCATAGGCGAGGTCGCCGCGCTGGTCTTCGGAGTAGCGCTTGATGCGACGGCGAAAGGATGCGCGGGCAAGGTCGTCGGCGGGCCACGTTGGCTCCCACGGCGTGAGAAAATCGCGGCTTGCTTCCCGCAACGCCGCCCATTCCGCGCAATCGGACATTTGTGGTGCCCGGAGCACGATGCCATTGCCCGTAATCGCAGGCATCGGGTCGGACAAGCTGACGGTGCGGAAGAAAGCCATGGTGATCAGCCATCAGAGGGCAGGCAAGCAAATGACAGAAAGAGCCGACCGCTCTTGCTGTCCTCCGCCGCCCGTCATCCGACTTCACGCAGCCCGGCGGGCGAGACTGTCCGCGATCGTAGCGGCAGTTTCAAGCCCGGCGCCAGGACCGAGCGCGGCGACAGCGGGCCGCCCCCGCGCAATGAGGGCACGGCCGGCAGCGCGGGCGCTCTCGACCGTCACGGCTTCAATTTTCTCAACCAGCTCGTCGAGCGGAACTGGGCGACCCCAATTGAACAGCTGACGCGCGAGCTGCTCGGCGCGCGCGGATGAACTCTCGAGCGCCATCAGCAACCCGGCCTTCATCTGCGCTTTCGCGCGCGCAACTTCCGCTTCGTTGATGGTTTCCCCCGCAGCGTTGATCTCGCCCACCACGACGCGCATCAACTCAGCGACATCGGCGGCATCGGTCCCGGCGTAAAGGCCGAACATTCCAATGTCCGAATAGGGGGCGTGGAACGCATAAATCGCGTAGCAGAGGCCGCGCTGCTCGCGCACCTCCTGGAACAGGCGTGAGGACATGCCGCCGCCGAGCACATTCGTGAACACCTGCAGGCTATAGAGGTTGGGGTCGCGATGCGACAACCCGTGCATGGCGAGCGCGATATGAGCTTGTTCGAGATCGCGCGTCTCGATGCGGGAGCCTCCGACGAAACGTGCTGGCTCAGGCGTCGATGGCCGAGGGCCGGCGAAGCTCGCGAATCGTCGTTCGACTTCCGCCACCACGGCTTGGTGCTCGACTGCGCCTGCCGCCGCCACCACCATGTCGGAGCTCCGATAGTTGCGGCTGAGATAGGCGGCGAGCCGCGTGCGGTCGAACGAGCGCACGGTTGCCGGCGTGCCGAGGATGGACCGACCGATCGGCTGGTTAGCGAAAGCGGTCTCCTGCAACTTGTCCCAGATGAGATCGTCCGGCGCATCCTCGGCGGCACCGATCTCCTGCACGATCACGTTCTGCTCGCGCCGCAGCTCCTCGGAATCGAACGATGGATCGGCGAGGATGTCGGACAGCACGTCAAGCGCAAGCGGCACGTCAGCCCGCAGAACGCGCGCGTAGTAGGCGGTTGTCTCAATCGAGGTTGCCGCGTTGAGGTCGCCGCCGACCGCCTCGATCTCCTCCGCGATTTGACGGGCGGTACGCCGTGAAGTTCCCTTGAACGCCATATGTTCGAGCAGATGCGAGATACCATGCTCGTCCGGCCGCTCGTCGCGGCTGCCGGAACCGACCCACACGCCAAGCGAGGCAGTCTCCAAATGCGGCATCGCGTCAGTCACGACGACAAGGCCGGTGGGAAGACGCGTGACCTCAACGCTCATGCGGCGGCTCCTTCATGTGCGGCACGACTGGCAGAGAGAATATGGCGCTCCACCGCCATCTGGTCGACCGGCAGCGTGGTGACGCGCTCCGGCCGCCGATCGAGGTCGGCGAGCCATTCGGGAAGCGGGGGTCGCACACCGCAGGCGGCCTGCACCGCATCGGGGAATTTCGCTGGGTGGGCGGTGCCGAGTACCACCATCGGAATCGACGGCTCGCGGGTCTCCTTCTCCGCAACCGCAACGCCGACCGCGGTGTGGGGATCGATCAAATGTCCGGTCTCCCGCAGCATGGTGCGAATGGTCGCCGCGGTCTCGTCCTCGTCCGCCCGGTCAGCGGAAAACACGGCGCGCAGCGCCGAGAGCGCCTGCGCCGACAGCGCAAACCGGCGTGATTGGGCGAGCGAGGCCATCAACGCACGCACCGCGCGGCCATCGCGGCCATGGATGTCGAACAACAGGCGTTCGAAATTCGACGCTACTTGGATGTCCATCGACGGCGAGGACGTGGGCACCACCTCGCGCAGCTCGTAGATGCCAGTCGCGATCGTGCGCGTGAGGATGTCGTTGACGTTGGTCGCAACCACCAGGCGGTCGACAGGCAGACCCATGCAGAGCGCGACATAGCCCGCATAGACATCACCGAAATTGCCGGTCGGTACGGTGAAGGCGACCTTTCGGTGCGGCGAGCCGAGTGCGACCGCAGCGGTGAAATAGTACACCACCTGTGCGACGATACGCGCCCAGTTGATGGAATTCACGCCAGAGAGCCGCGCCCGGTCGCGAAAGGCGTGGTGGTTGAACATGCCCTTCACGATGGCTTGGCAATCATCGAACGTTCCCTCGATCGCCAGCGCATGCACATTATCGTCCTCGACCGTCGTCATCATCCGCCGCTGCACGTCGGAAATACGGCGGTGCGGAAAAAGCACGAACAGATCCGCGCGCGCTCGACCGCGAAAGGCCTCGACCGCGGCCCCGCCGGTATCCCCGGAAGTCGCGACCACGATGGTCGTACGTTCTCCGCGCGTCGCGAGCACCTCATCCATGAGTCGGCCAAGGAGCTGCATCGCCAGATCCTTGAACGCGAGCGTGGGCCCATGAAACAATTCGAGTACGAAATCGCTCATGCCGAACTGCACCAGTGGAGCGACCGCTGGATGGCGGAACCTGCCATAGGCCTCGCGCGTCATGCGGGCGAGGTCGCAATCAGGGATGGCGTCGCCGACGAAGGGACGGATGACCTCCACCGCCACTTCCGCATAGGGGCGGCCGGCAAAGCTGGCGATCGTGTCCGCATCGACCCGCGGCCACGTCGCGGGCAGGTAGAGGCCGCCGTCGCGGGCAAGTCCTGCCAGCGTCGCCTCGACAAAACCGAGCGCCGGGGCCTCGCCCCTGGTGGAAATGTAGCGCACGAGCCGGGGGCTCCGTTTGAGGCTAAGTCGCCGTCGCGCTGGGCTTTATTCGCCCAACGAACACACCACGTAACCTTTTGAATTCACTCCTGTTCCCAGCACAATGAGGGTGCCGAGAAGCAACGACCTCAAAACATAGTCGGACGGCGCGCCTTCCACAAGCAAGGCGCACGCACGCGGCTCATGCCGTGCGCGCGGCTCGCCCGCTGAACCAGAACCCGAACATCACCACTACAACCAAAGCGAGCCCATACCAGGTAATGGCATATTGCAGATGCTCGTTGCGCAGGTTGACCTTGAGCGCGCCGGGGCGTGGGAGCCCGCCGGATGGCTGGGGGCTTTCCAATTCGATGAAGAACGGCGCGACCTCACCCCAACTCTTGGCGGCCGCAATCGCAACCGGATCGCGCACGAACCAAATGTTGCGATCGGGATCATCCTTCGGCGAGAAGGCGCCGCGGGATTCCGGCCACCGCAGCGCACCGACTAAGTCGGCACGGCCCGTGGCTGCTCCGGCGGCGCGCGTCGCCAGATCTTGTCGTCCCTCCGGCACGAAGCCACGATTGACGACGACCAGCCCCCCAGACCCGAGTTGGACTGGCGCGAATACCCAATAGCCGGGTCCGGATACATCGCTGCGCAAGGCCGAGCCGCTGGTATAGACGAGCGCTTCTGCACCCGGCACGAACGCGGCAGAGACTTTCACGCGACGAAATTCGTCGTTTGCCGCAGAAAGGCTCGCCCAGCGCTCGCGCGGCGGCAGATCGCCGGGGGGCGCGGAAAGGCGCTGTTCGAGGGTCTCGATCAGCGCTTCCTTCCAGGCCTTGCGCTGGAGTTGCCAAGTGCCGAGCCCGACGAAGATTATGGTCGCCCCCAGCGCGAACACGGCTGGCACCGCAAGGCCCGATCGCAGCCGCCGTGTCAGCGCAACATTCACGGGGCCTCGCCGCCCGTGAAGCGGCCCTCCGCCGCCTTGTGGTGATATTGTAGCGCGATCAGAAGGCCCTTGACTGGACGCAATGGCAGTAGCGTCGTGATCAGGATCAGCGGCCCCCACAGCAGCGCATGCACCCAATATGGCGGAGCATAAACGATTTCCACCGCCAAGGCCGAGCCGGCGACGATGAACCCGGACAAGAACATGACGAAAAACGCCGGCCCATCGGCCGAGTCAGCAAACGAAAAATCGAGACCGCAATGCTCGCAGCGCGGGCGTAGGGTAAGAAACCCTTGGAACAGGCGGCCCTCGCTGCAACGCGGACAGCGCCCCAGAAGTCCGGCCACGATGGGTGGTGTAGCGGGTTGATTGCTCACACATTAACTCGTTTGGAATGGATCACCTGCGAGATGGCGTCCCGCTTCTAGATTCTCAAGTCCCCAAATCAAATCGTTCCTGCCTGTTCGCTCACGACAACGGCTGGAGATCTTCCAACATCGTTGGAATGAACTCCGAAACTGTCGGGTGGATGTGCACCGCCCGCTGCAGGACCGTGTACGGCGCCTTGGCATACATGACATCGAGGATGCAGTGAATGACCTCGTCCCCCGAAAGCCCCAGCAGCGACGCCCCGAGGATCCGTTTCGTTTCCTTGTCGACCAGGATCTTCATGAAACCCTTTGTTTCGCCTTTCTCGTACGCTCGGCTTACGTCTTCCATGGCCATGGTCCCGATCAGCGCCGGTCGGCCGGATTTGCGGACCTCGGCCTCGGTCATGCCGGCGCGTCCGAGCGGGGGATCGATGTAGAGCGCGTAGGCAGTAATTCGATCGCTGACGCGCCGCGGATCGTTGTCTAGAAGGTTGGCCGCCACGATTTGGAAATCGTTCCAGGAGGTATGGGTGAAGGCGCCCCGCCCGTTGCAATCCCCCAAGGCCCAGATGCCGGGTACGTTGGTGCGCAGCTGATCGTCGACCTGGATGTAGCCACGAGGGTCGATGGCGACGCCTGCTTTACCAAGGCCGAGATCGTCCGTGTTCGGCCGCCGGCCGATCGCAAGCAATAGATGGGAACCGACGATCTGCGAGCTAGTTCCAGCATTCTCCACCGTCACCGCGATGTCGTCGCCTTGTTTTGCCACGGCGACAACTTTGCTGTTGACGCGGATGTCGATATTTTCGTCCTTGAGAATTTCGGCAACCGCGCGCGAGACATCCTCGTCCTCGCGCGTGATCAGGTGCGGTCCGAGCTCGATGACCGTGACTTCGCTTCCGAAGCGGCGATAGGCCTGCGCAAATTCAAGGCCGACATAGCTCCCTCCGAGCACGATCAGATGCGGGGGCAGAAAATCCATGTCCATCATCGAGCTGTTGGTCAGGTAGGCGACTTGATCGAGCCCGCGTATCGGCGGCACCAGTGCCCGCGTGCCCACATTGAGGAAAATGTTATCGGCTCTAAGCATGTCATCGCCGACTTTCACCTCCTTCAGCCCAACGAACTGGGCGTGGCCTTCGAAGACCGTACACCCTTTCAGCGTCTTCAGAGATCGCTCGACACCCTCGCGTGACGGGCGCACAACGGCATCCTTGCGCGCCTTCACTGCCCTCATATCGACGCCTATCGGGCCGCCGATGGTCACGCCGTAGTCAGCAGCACGGCGTGCCAGATACGCCGCATAAGCGCTCGCAATTAGCGTCTTGGTCGGGGTGCAGCCGGTATTGACGCAGGTGCCACCGAAAAACTTGCGCTCGATGATGGCAACCTTCCAACCTGCTGCCACTAGCCGCCGCGCCAAGGCCGGTCCGGCCTGTCCGGTGCCGATAATGATCGCATCATGATCCGCCATAACCGACCTCTCATTTCGCGGCTCTTGTCACCCGAAGCCGATATCCCCAAGCATAGCGGACACCGCCAGCCTGTGGTCCACAAGAGCGTTCACAACTCGGCGATGATGATGGGATCGGCAATGCCGCTCCCTCAATAGCTTTGTGCGATCGCTAAAGACGCTGTCGCCTTACGCTCCGTCCTCAACGCGCGTTCAAGCCGTCGGGATACTGGTGGCCGAGCCAAGCCAACCCGAAACGACCTTGCCAGCGTCTCCGCCGATTTGGGCAAGCCAAAAATTAGAAAGGCCACTCACGGCATCGAGACCGCGCACTCTAGTGGCCGGCAGCATGCGCGACGCTCGCCCCGCCTGAACCCCACACATAAATGCAGGAAAACAGGAAGATCCAGACGACGTCGACGAAATGCCAGTACCACGCGGCGAACTCGAAGCCGAGATGCTGCGTCGGCGTGAAATGTCCGAGATAGACACGAAGCAGGCACACGATCAGAAACGTCGAGCCGATGATGACGTGTGCGCCATGGAAACCGGTCGCCATGAAGAAAGTGGCGCCGTAAATGTTGCCGCTGAAATTGAATCCCGCGTGGCTATATTCGTAGGCCTGCACGCAGGTGAATGCCAGACCAAGTACGATCGTCAGGATCAGACCCCACTTGAGGCCCTGGCGGTCGTTCTCCAGAAGCGCGTGGTGCGCCCAGGTCACGGTCGTGCCGGAAGTGAGCAGGATCAGGGTATTGAGGAGCGGCAAGTGCCACGGGTCGAAGGTCTCGGTTCCCTTCGGCGGCCACACCCCGCCGAACAGTTGTTCGCGCGTGATCTGGTGCATGTCGGCCGGGAACAGCGCGCTGTTGAAATACGCCCAGAACCACGCCACGAAGAACATCACCTCTGAGGCGATGAACAGAATCATCCCGTAGCGATGAGAGATCTGCACGATCCGCGTATGATAGCCCTCAAACGTCGCTTCACGGGCGACGTCGGTCCACCAGCCGATCATCGTATAGGCGATGCCGATCACACCAACGCCGAAAATATAGGGCGCGGCCGCGAACATGTGGTGCATCCACGTAATGCCGCCAACTGCCGCTAAGAATGCGGAGACCGCGCCGATTGCGGGCCAAGGACTCGGTGCAACCAGATGGTAGTCGTGATGGGGCTTGGCGTGAGCTTCGGCCATCTTTAGGAATCTCCATCTCTCGGTGAGGCAGCGCCGCCCACGGCACTTGTTCCTGTTTGGGTTCAGCTTCGTCCCGGCGCGAGCGCCGCGCCGTTGTCCACTTGCGGCGTCTCAGCCTGGCGGGCCGGATACATGGTGTAGGACAGGGTGATGGTGTCGAGACCGTCCTGCTCGAAATCCTTCGCGAGCTCGGGGGCCACGAAGAAGACGACTGTCATGTCGCGCTTTTCGCCGGCCTTGAGCCGCTGATCGGTAAAACAGAAACAGTTGATCTTGGAGAAATAGGCGCCCGCGGTGGGCGGTGAAACATTGTAGGAAGCAACCCCCACGGTCTCGCGCGCCGATTCATTGACGACCCTGTAGCTGACAGTCACGACCTCGCCGATTTTGACCACTATCGAATTTTGATCAGGCTCGAAACGCCACGGGAGTCCACCGGCGACGTTGGCGTCGAAGCGCACCTTGAGCTTGCGATCGAGGACGTGGGAAGGCGCGGCGGTCGCGACCTGGGTGGTGCCGCCGAAGCCGGTGGTGCGGCAGAACCAGTTGTAGAGCGGTACGGCCGCATAGGCTGCGCCCACCATTGCTGCAACGAACACTCCACACGCGGCCGCGACCATGACATCGCGGCGTCGTTGCGAGGAGATGTTCGGAACCTTCATCGCGATTACAACGGACGATTCAGCACCGCCGGTCCCTTCACCAGGGTGACCACGTAAAACAGGACGACGAGCGCGCCGAGCGCGAGCGCAATCGCGATCGACCGCGCGCGTCGGCTGCGCTTCTGCTCTTCGCTCAGGACAATTCCCTTCGGCTTTTCGTCCATGTCACCAAAGCCCTCACACCGCGTGGCCTATCACGCCGCCCTCGACCAGCAACACCGCGAAGAGGACGAATAGATAGAGGATGGAGAAAGCGAAGAGATCGTGCGCCGCGCGCTCGGCGCGCTCGCCGTCACGCTCCCTGCGCACGCGCCAAGCGAACGCGACCATCAGCGCGCCGGCGAGGAGCGCGCTCACGCCGTAGATTATCTGGGCATAGCCGAGAAGCCACGGCGCCGCGCCAATCGGCACGAGTCCGATGGAATAGAGCAATATCTTCCGCCGCGTTTCCTCCGGCCCGGCAACCACCGGAAGCATCGGAACCCGAGCGCGGGCGTAGTCGTCGACGCGAACGAGCGACAGCGCCCAGAAATGTGGCGGCGTCCAGAAGAAGATGATGAGGAAGAGGAGACACGGCTCGACCGAGATGCCGCCGGTCGCCGCCACCCAGCCGATGATGGGAGGAAAGGCGCCCGCGGCGCCGCCGATAACGATATTCTGCGGCGTCGATCGCTTTAGCCATGCCGTATAGACAGCGACGTAAAAGAAGATCGTGAAGGCAAGCAATGCCGCCGCGAGCCAGCTCACGAGCAGGCCGAGCACTCCTACCGCGAAGGCGGCGAGCACGATGCCGAACGCAAGCGCCTCGCCGGGCGCGATGCGGCCCCGTGGAATAGGACGATTCGAGGTGCGCCTCATCACCGCGTCGATGTCGGCGTCGTACCACATGTTGAGCGCGCCCGCCGCACCGGCGCCGACCGCGATACACAGAAGGGCGGTGAAGCCGATCACCGGATGGATATGTCCCGGCGCGATCATGACACCGACCAGCGCGGTAAAGACGACGAGAGACATGACCCGCGGCTTCATCAGCGCCACATAGTCACCGACGCTCGCGATGCTGGGCCCGTAGCCGGCCGAAGCCACCCTACGTCCCGCGAACTCTGCACCTTCGCTGACCAGTGACATCTATTCTGCACTCATCCGTTAGCGAGCGCCTGCGGGGATGCCGCCGCCATCACTTGATCAGCGGCAGCTCGTTATATTGGTGGAACGGTGGCGGCGAAGGCAGCGTCCATTCGAGCGTGGTCGCGCCCGCGCCCCACGGATTGTCCGCCGCCCTTTCCTTGCGCATGAACGCATGGGCTACGCCGAAGAAGAACACCAGCGCCCCCAACCCCGAAAGGTAGGAGCCGAGCGACGAGACCAGGTTCCAGCCGGCGAAAGCATCGGGATAGTCAGCAATGCGCCGCGGCATACCGGCGAGCCCAAGGAAATGCTGGGGGAAGAAGACGATGTTGACCCCAATGAAGGTGAGCCAGAAATGCAACTTGCCGATCGTCTCCGAGTACATATAGCCGGACATTTTCGGGAACCAGTAGTACCAGCCGGCGAAGATCGTGAAAACCGCGCCGAGCGAGAGCACGTAGTGGAAATGCGCCACCACGTAATAGGTGTCTTGCAGGGAACGGTCGACGCCGGCATTGGCGAGCACCACACCAGTCACGCCGCCGACGGTGAATAGAAAGATGAAACCGATCGCCCACAGCAGCGGCGTCTTGAACTCGAGCGAGCCGCCCCACATCGTGGCGATCCAAGAGAAGATCTTTACGCCGGTCGGCACCGCGATCACCATGGTGGCGACCACGAAATAGGCCTGCGCGGCGGTCGACATGCCGACGGTGTACATGTGGTGCGCCCACACCACGAACCCGATGCCGCCGATCGCCACCATCGCGTAGGCCATGCCTAGATAACCGAACACCGGTTTTTTTGCGAACGTCGCCACGATCTGACTGATCATGCCGAAGCCCGGCACGATCAGGATGTAGACCTCGGGATGCCCGAAGAACCAGAACAGGTGCTGGAACAGGAGCGGGTCGCCACCCCCGCCGGGCGTGAAGAAGGTGGTGCCGAAATTGCGGTCGGTCAGCAGCATGGTGATGGCACCGGCGAGCACCGGCATCGCGAGCAAAATGAGGAACACCGTCACCAGCTGCGACCATACGAACAGCGGCATCTTGTGCATCGTCATGCCGGGAGCGCGCATATTGAAGATCGTCGTGATGAAGTTGATCGCGCCAAGGATCGATGACGCGCCGGCAAGGTGCAGCGACAGGATGGCGAAATCGACAGCGGGTCCCGGATGGCCCGTGGTCGAGAGCGGAGCATAGATCGTCCATCCTGCGGCCACCCCGGGGGCACCGGGCTCGCCCTCCACGAACAGCGAGATGATCAGCAGCGTGAAGGATGCCGGCAGCAGCCAGAACGAGATGTTGTTCATGCGCGGGAACGCCATGTCCGGCGCCCCGATCATCAGCGGTATCATCCAATTGCCGAAGCCGCCGATCATCGCCGGCATGACCATGAAGAAGATCATGATCAGGCCGTGCGCAGTCGTGAAAACGTTGAACATGTGGGAGTCGTGGAAGAACTGCAGCCCCGGATGCATCAGCTCGAGTCGCATGCCGATCGACAGCACGCCGCCCACCAATCCGCCGAGCAGTGCGAACACGAGATACATCGTGCCGATGTCTTTGTGGTTGGTCGAATAGAGGTAACGCCGCCAACCATGCGGGTGATCGGGCAGGTCCTCGCCGTGAGCTTTCGCCATCGCAGCCATGACTCAAGTCCTTCGAGTTGTCGCCCGCGGACCATCCGCGTCTGCGCGCGGCATCATCGGGGCGTCGATTGTGCCGCCGCGACCGTGGTCAGCGGCAGTGCTTCATCCCGCGCGTATTTCTTCTTCGCCTCTTCGACCCAGGCGGAGAATGCCTGCTCGCTCACCACATGGACTGCGATCGGCATGAAGGCGTGATCCTTGCCGCATAGCTCCGAGCACTGACCGTAGTAGACACCCTCCCGCGTTGCCGTGAACCAAGTCTCGTTGATGCGCCCGGGAACGGCGTCGATCTTGATGCCGAACGACGGCACCGCGAACGAATGGATAACGTCGGAGCCGGTGGTGATCACGCGCACGGTCTTGTTCACCGGCACAACCATTTCGTTGTCGACCGCGAGCAGTCGCGGCTGGCCCTCCTTGCGCTCACCCTCTTTGAGCATCAAGGAATCGAACTCGAACTGGCCATTGTCGGGATAGCTGTAGCTCCAGTACCACTGTTTGCCGGTCGCCTTCACGGTCAGGTCGGCGGCCGGGACGTTGAGTTGGAGGAACAGAAGCTTGAATGAAGGGACCGCAATAACCATCAGAACCACGATCGGAATGAGCGTCCACGCGATCTCGATCAGCGTGTTGTGCGTGGTCCGCGACGGACTCGGATTGGTGCGGGCATTGAAACGCACCATGACGACGACCAGCAAAACCAGCACGAAACCGGCGATACCGCTGATGATGTAGAGCAGGAAATCGTGAAACCAGATGATGTTATCCATCACCGGAGACGCCGATTGCTGCAGACCTACCTGCCAAGGCGAGGGCTGCCCGAGCCCCGCCAGAGCCGACTCCGCGCCGGTCAGGATGGCGACCATCGTTATCGCCAATACGGTCAACCGCTTGAGCACCTGCATCGTCGGCATTGCTCCTTCGAATGAGGCTCCAAAGCGCGCTCCACCGCTCGGA
>Ga0318518_10000198_pt1 | contig 14240 bp, 11 predicted proteins | sample GRESIP176b2f22_FD_203483 | JGI IMG/M metagenome (GOLD analysis project Ga0318518, IMG submission 203483) | Tropical soil microbial communities from Luquillo Experimental Forest, Puerto Rico - GRE.SIPMG.176b2f22 | ecosystem: Environmental > Terrestrial > Soil > Tropical forest > Bulk soil...
GTCGTTCATGCGCTGATGCATGTACTGCTGATTCTCGACCTGCGTCGTGTTCTGCATACTGATCTGGAACGGAATCGACGTGTGCTCGATCGGCTTTCCCAGCGGCCTGGTTATCGCCTGAACTCGCGCGATGCCCGGAATGTGGAAGATGCCCTTGGCAATTCGGTCTATCACCAACATGTCCGCCGGGTTCCGCATGTCGTGATCGGTCTCGATCATCAACAGTTCCGGGTTCATCCGGGCCGAGGGAAAGTGCCGCTCGGCGGCGTCGTATCCGATGTTCGCCGGGGTGCTCGGGGGTAGGTACAGCCGGTTGTCGTAGTTCGTCTGATAACCGGGCAGGGCCAGCAGACCGATGAGCGCGATCGCGATCGACACCGCGAGAATCGGCGCCGGCCAGCGCACGATTGCGGTGCCCACCCGCCGCCATCCCCGGGTCCTCATCATCCGCTTGGGATCGAACAGACCGAAGCGACTCCCCACCGTTAACACGGCCGGGCCGAGGGTGAGCGCGGCGAACACGGCGACGAGCATTCCAATCGCGCATGGCACACCGAGTGACTGGAAATACGGAAGCCGGGTGAAGCTGAGGCAGTACATCGCACCGGCAATGGTCAGGCCGGAACCCAGAACCACGTGCGCGGTTCCGTGGAACATGGTGTAGAAGGCCTGGTCTCGATCCTCACCGAGCGATCGGGCCTCCTGATAGCGGCCGAGGACAAAGATCGCGTAGTCCGTCCCCGCGGCGATGGCCAGCAGCACCAGGATGTTCACCGCGAAGGTCGACAGCCCAATGATGTCGTTATGAGCGAACAAAGCGACAAATTGCCGGGCCGCGAACAGCTCAATCACCACCATCAGCAGGGTGATGAACACGGTGACAATCGAGCGGTACACCCACAGCAGCATCACGATGATCACCACAAAGGTGATCATCGTGACCCTTTGGACGCTCTTGTCGCCCGCCGTGGTCTGATCGGCGGTCAACGCCCCCGCACCCGTGACGTAGGCCTTGACCCCCGGTGGCCCAGGCACGCTGCTCACGATCTTGCGGACCGCCGCGATGGACTCATTGGCCAGGCTCTCGCCCTGGTTGCCGGCGAGATACACCTGCACATAGGCGGCCTTGCCGTCAGTGCTCTGCGAACCGGCGGCCGTCAGCGGATCCCCCCAGAAGTCCTGGACGTGCTGGACGTGCTTCGTGTCAGCCTCGAGTTTGCGGACGATCTGGTCGTAGAAGTGGTGGGCGTCGTCGCCCAGCGGTTTGTCGCCCTCCAGCACGACCATGGCCGAGCTGTCGCTGTTGAATTCGTTGAACACCCGGCCGACGCGCTTCATCGCCTGCATCGACGCCGCATTTTGGGGGCTCATCGACACCTGGTGTTCCTTGGCCACCTTGTCCAGGGGTGGGAGGAAGACGCTGAGAACGACGACAAGTCCCACCCAGGCCAGGATGATCAGCGGCGCGAACTTGTGCACCGCGCTCGCGAAAATCGGCATGTGCGGCAGCCCAGCGGCCCGGTTGTCGGTCATGCGGACTTCACTATGCAGAAGGTTTGAGCACGCTCTCCGGTGGTGGACCTTTCGTCCTTGACGACGTCGTTGACCACGATGCGGCAGCCGATCTGGTCACTGTCGCCCTGCGCGACAACGTTGACACTCACCGAGGGAAGCGTCGTGATGACCGAGAGCGTCCAGGGCAGTGGCACATTGCTTACTTTCTGAGGCTGGGCATTGATGTCCAGATAGTTGATGTTCGCCATCGTCCCGGGAGGTCCGTAAACCTCATAGACCACGTGCTTGGGATTGAACGGCTTGATGTCGTCGGCCATGCCGCTGGTGATCGGGCGAGTGTCGTGGACGCCAAAGATGCCGCGGAGCCGATAGACGCAGAAGCCCGCGACCGCGACCACCACGACGACGACCAGTGCGATCCACACTTTCTTCGCCGCGGCAACCGGAATCTTCGGCATCCGACCACCTCCCGCTGACCGGTTGCCCGACCGCCCATTCGGCCGTCCGCGCGGCGACTCGGCATTCGGCGAAATCGCCGACGGCCGTTGCGATCCCACTGGTTGGTTCGACGCGCTCAGGTCCCGTCCCGTGCGCTCGCCCAGGTCGGCATAGTTCTCGGCACCGCGAGTTCGCCAAGCCATGGCACTCATGCCCCCTTTTCTGCGGGTGGGGATCCGGACACCAGACCAACGCACGTCGCCGTGAGCACTCGGGTAAGGGCGGGCGCGAATTCGATGTTCCACTCGGGCGGAAGCGCTTCCGGCTCTTCGGCATAGGCGTCGTTTAGTCGCTTCGGCGGGTTGGCGATGTGCCAGAAAGCGGCGGCCAGGGAGTAAGCGGCGATGAGGATGTCAAAGGCGCCCGGCCGGCCGAGCGCGGGCAGCGCCCGCTCGATCGCGTCGGCGAGCGCGGTCGCGGTGGCGGCGATCGTCCGCCTGATCTCGACGACCCTGTCGATGTGGACCTCGTGTTCGAGGTGCAGGTGAAGGTTGGCCAGCAGATCACAAAACAGCGGGTCGGCCGCCAGCCCGTTGGCCAGCGTCTCGGCCACCCGCGCCGGCGACATCGCACCGGGCTGGCCCAGTTCCTCGCATACCTTGTCCGACCAGCGCTGCCACCCCTCGGCGGCGAGGTGCAGCAGTACCTCTTTGTGCGAGGTGAAGTAGCGGCGCACCGCGGAATAGTGAATTCCGGCGCGACTGGCAACGGCGGTCAACGTGACCGACGCGACGCCGGCCTCGAGCGCCAGCGAACGCGCGGCTTCGACCAGTGCGGCCGCACGTTGGCGCTTGTTCTCTTCCGTGCGCGCGCGCTGGAAGGCAAGTTGCGCCATCGGCCGAGGATAACGCACATTATGTGATTTGTATAACGCACGCCGTGTGATTTGCGAGCGGGCGGACGAGCCAATTGTTCCGGTTACGCACGTGATATGCGTTACACTCCAGTGCGCCCGGGGAAGGAGTCAACAATCCCGGCCTAAGTGGTGGACCCAGCCGTGATCTACTTAGGTAAGCCTTGGCTGTGCTGTCACCTGGATCTACCGGGCGGACGGGCCGCAGCGCGGCGATCCGCGGAAGTGCCGACCGGTGAAGGGGACTCCAATTTTCAAGGTGCTGTCGCGAACTTGGATTCCGCTGGTCATCGTGGCGGTGCTGGTGGTGGGCGGGTTTATCGTGTACCGGGTCCACGGCTACTTCGGCTCGGAAAAGCGCGAATCGTATGCCGACAGCAACCTGCAAAACCCCAAGCCGTTCAACCCGAAACGGATCACCTACGAGGTCTTCGGCCCGCCCGGAACCGTCGCGGACATCAGCTATTACGACGTCAACATGGACCCGCAACGCGTCGACCGAGCACCCCTGCCATGGTCGCTACACATCACCACCGACAAGGCGGCCGTGATGGGAAACCTTGTGGCACAAGGTAATAGCGACAGCATCGGGTGCCGGATCCTGGTGGACGATGTGGTCAAGGCCGAAAGAGTCTCCAACGAGGTCAACGCCTACACCTTCTGCCTGGTGAAGTCCGCGTGAGCACCCAATTCGCCAACGCCGCCGACACCCATGCCGACCGGCCATTCCTCGCCAGGATGCTCCACACCCTCGCGGTGCCGATCATCCTGTTCTGGGTGGCGGTCGCTGTCCTCCTCAGCCTGTTCGTGCCATCCCTGGAAGTGGTCGGGCAGCGGCGGTCGGTGTCGCTGAGCCCTACCGACGCACCGTCGTTCGTGGCGATGAAACGCATCGGCCACGCCTTCAACGAAGGAGAAACCGACAGTTCCGCGATGATCGTGTTGGAGGGTAATCAGCCCCTCGGCGACGACGCGCACAGGTTCTACAGCACCATGATCAGCAAGTTGCGCGCGGACAAGGCGCACGTGCTGGCCGTGCAGGACTTCTGGGGTGATCCGCTCACCGCGGCTGGCGCGCAAAGCAACGACGGCAAGGCCACGACCGTCCAGGTGAATCTCGCCGGTAATCAAGGCGAGTTGCTGGCCAATGAATCCGTGCAAGCCGTCCACAAGATCGTCGACAGCGTGCCGCCGCCGCCCGGCGTCAAGGTCTACGTCACCGGCGCGGCGGCGTTCGCCGCGGATCTGCACCACAGTGGCGACAGATCCATGGTTCGGATCACGGCGACGACGCTCGGGGTGATCCTGATCATGTTGCTATTCGTCTACCGCTCGATCATCACCGTGATTCTGCTGCTGGTCACGGTCGGTTTCGAATTGACCGTGGCGCGGGGAGCGGTCGCTTTTTTGGGGCATCTGGGAGCCCTCGGACTCACCACCTTCGCGGTCAGCCTGCTCACTTCGCTGGCGATCGCGGCGGGTACGGACTACGGGATATTCATCATCGGTCGCTACCAGGAAGCCCGCCAGGCCGGCGAAGACAGGGAAACGGCCTTCTACACCATGTATCGGGGGACGGCACACGTCATCCTGGGCTCCGGTTTGACGATCGCCGGGGCGACGTTTTGCCTCAGCTTCGCGCGGATGCCGTATTTCCAGACCATGGGCATCCCGTGCGCGGTAGGGATGCTGGTCGCGGTGGCTGTCGCGCTCACATTGGGCCCCGCGGTGTTGACCGTCGGCAGCCGTTTCGGCGTGTTCGACCCCAAGCGGTTGCTCAAGGTTCGTGGCTGGCGGCGCGTCGGTACCGCGGTGGTCCGTTGGCCGCTGCCCATCCTCGCCGTCACGTGCGCCGTCGCCCTCGTCGGCCTGCTCACGCTGCCCGGATACAAGGCCAACTACAACGACCGGAACTATCTGCCCAGCTTCATCCCCGCCAATGCGGGCCTTACGGCCGCGGATCGGCACTTTTCCCAGGCCCGGATGAAGCCGGAGATCTTGATGATCGAGGCGGACCACGACATGCGAAACCCGGCGGACTTTTTGGTCTTGGACAAGCTGGCCAAGGGCGTCTTCCGGGTCCCGGGGATCTCCCGCGTCCAGGCGATCACCAGGCCCGACGGAACGGCGATGGACCACACCTCCATACCGTTCCAGCTCAGCATGCAAAACGCCGGTCAGTTGCAGAACATGAAATACCAGCGCGACCGGATGAACGACATGCTCAAGCAGGCCGACGAGATGACCAAGACGATCGCCACCATGCAGCGGATGTACGACCTGATGACGCAGCTCGTCGGCACCACCCACCGCATGGTCGCCGACACCGAAGAGATGCAGCAAATCACCAACGACCTACGCGATCGCATCGCGGACTTCGAAGATACCTGGCGGCCGGCACGCAGCTATTTCTACTGGGAGAAACACTGTTTCGACATCCCGATCTGCTGGTCGATTCGATCGATATTCGACGCACTCGACGGCGTGGACCAGATCACCGACAAACTGACCACGCTGGTCGGTGACATCAAAGAGCTCGATCGGCTGATGCCGGAGATGATCGCGCAGTTCCCCCCGATGATCGAGACCATGGTCAACATGCGAACCATGATGCTGACCATGCACAGCACCATGTCCGGGATCTTCGATCAGATGGACGAAATGAGTGACAACGCAACGGCGATGGGTCATGCGTTCGACGCCGCCAAGAACGACGACTCGTTCTATCTGCCGCCCGAGGTGTTCCAGAACGCGGACTTCAAGCGCGCCATGAATAGCTTCCTGTCGCCGGATGGGCACGCGGCCCGCTTCATCATTCTGCATCGGGGAGATCCGGCGTCGGCCGAGGGAATCGCGAGCATCGACAAGATACGCACCGCGGCCGAGGAGTCGACCAAGGGAACCCCGTTGGAGGACGCAAAGTTCTACCTGGCCGGCACGGGGGCCGTCTTCAAGGACATATCCGAGGGCGCCAAATGGGATCTGATGATCGCCGGAATCTCCTCGCTCTGCCTCATTTTCATCATCATGCTGATCCTGACCCGGGCCCTCGTTGCCGCCGCGGTCATCGTGGGTTCGGTGGCGATTTCACTGGGCGCTTCCTTTGGGCTGTCGGTGCTGTTCTGGCAGCACATTCTCGGCATCCAATTGCACTGGCTCGTGCTCGCGATGTCCGTCATCATCCTGCTGGCGGTGGGATCCGACTACAACCTGCTGCTGGTCTCCCGCTTCAAGCAAGAAATTCATGCCGGCCTGAACACGGGCATCATCCGCTCCATGGGCGGCACCGGCAAGGTGGTGACGAACGCGGGACTGGTGTTCGCGTTCACGATGGCATCGATGGCCGTCAGCGACGTGCTGATCATCGGGCAGATCGGCACCACCATCGGCCTGGGTCTGCTGTTCGACACGCTGGTCGTGCGCGCGTTCATGACGCCGTCCATCGCCGCGCTGCTGGGACGCTGGTTCTGGTGGCCGATACGAGTGCGGTCCCGGCCCGCCAGGGTCTCGTCCCGGCCGGTCGAACCCCATCCGCCGGACCGTTCCCTCGCCTACAGCGATTAACCCGCCGGCCGCCATGGGAACAGTCGCGCTGATCGGATTCCTCGGCGGCCTGATCACCGGCATCTCGCCGTGCATCCTGCCGGTGCTTCCGGTGGTGTTCTTTTCCGGCTTGAACAGCACCCGAGTCCAAAGCCACGCGGCCCGTCCGTATCTGGTGATCGCCGGCCTGGTGTGCAGCTTCAGCGTGGTCACGCTGGCCGGTTCGGCGCTGCTGTCGGCGCTGCACCTGCCGCAGGACGCGATCCGTTGGGCCGCCCTGGTGACGTTGACCCTGATCGGCCTCGGATTGATCTTCCCGCCGCTGCAACATTTGATCGAGCGGCCATTTGCCCGCATTCCGGTGCGTCAAACCGGCCCTGGCAGAAGCGGTTTCGGGCTCGGACTGACATTGGGCGCGCTGTATGTGCCATGCGCGGGACCGGTGCTGGCCGCCATCGTGGTCGCAGGCGGCACCGCGTCCATCGGCCTGCCCATCCTCATCTTGACCGCGACGTTCGCGATCGGTACCGCGCTGCCGCTGCTGGTTTTCGCGCTGGCCGGGCGCCGTATCGCCGAACGTGTCGCGGCATTCCGCCGTCGGCAGCGCGTGATCCAGATCGCAGGTGGAATCGCGATGATCGTGCTGGCGGTGGCGCTGGTCTTCAACCTGCCCGCGATGCTGCAGCGCGCCGTCCCCGACTACACGACAGCAATGCAGAAAGGCATCGGGGCCAACACCATTCGGCAGAAGCTGAACCCGGGCGGCGTGGGCGGCGGCCCGTCTCGAGGCCAACTGGCCGACTGCACCGAGGGCGCCGATGCGCTACAACGGTGTGGGCCGGCGCCCGCCATCACGGGGATCACGCAGTGGCTCAACACCCCGGGCGGCGGGCCGATCGACCTCGCGTCCCTGCGCGGCAAGGTGGTCCTGATCGACTTCTGGGCCTACTCCTGCATCAACTGCCAGCGCGCCATTCCCCATGCGGTCGATTGGTACAACCGGTATCGCGACGACGGTTTCGTCGTCATCGGGGTGCACACCCCGGAGTACGCCTTCGAACGGGTCGCCGGCAATGTGGCCAGCGGCGCCGCCGGGTTACACATCACCTACCCCATCGCGCTGGACAACGACTACGCCACCTGGAACAGCTACCAGAACCTGTACTGGCCCGCCGAATACCTGATCGATGCGAACGGAATTGTCCGGCACACCAAGTTCGGCGAGGGCGACTACGACACGGCCGAGAAGCTGATCCGCCAACTGCTCACTGATGCCAATCCAGCTGTGCGGCTACCGGCGGCGACGCAGTCGATCGACACCACCCCGCACACCGCGCTGACGCCGGAGACCTACCTGGGTGTCGGCCGGGCCGGAAACTACGGCGGCGGCGGCGAATACAAGCCGGGTAACCCCACGTTCGGCTATCCGGCGAAGCTGGCCGACGACAGGTTCGCCCTGCGCGGCCGGTGGACCCTGGACGACCAGGGCGCCACCGCCGACAGTGACGATGCCGCCATCGAGCTGAACTACACCGGCAAGAACGTCTATGCCGTCGTCGGCGGCACCGGCACCATCACCGTGACCAGGGGCGGGAACACGACCACGACGGCGATCGGCGGGGCTCCAACGCTGCATCAGATCGTCGCGGACGACACCGCGCACCGCGACCAGCTCGACATCCGGGTCGGCAAGGGCCTGCAGGTGTTTTCGTTCACTTTCGGCTAAGACGCCGGCAAGCCCACAGCAGCCCGTCCGCCAGGTCGGTGGCTCCGAATAACTGTTGTGGATTGCTCAGGCGCCCGCTCGGTGGCGGTAATCGGCAGCGGCGTGGCCGGCCTCACTGCCGCCTATGTCTTATCCGGGCGCAACCGGGTCACCCTGTACGAGGCCGACGCGCGGCTCGGTGGCCACGCGCACACCCACTTCCTGGAGGACGGGGCCGTCGACTCGGCGTTCCTGGTGCACAACGACCGGACGTATCCAACGCTGTGCCGATTGTTCGCCGAACTCGGTGTGGCCACGCAGGAGGCCGAGATGTCGATGTCGGTGCGGGCCGACGACATCGGACTCGAATACGCCGGGGCCTTGGGAATCCGGGGGCTGTTCGCGTGTCGGCAGTCGTTGCGCCCCCGCTACCTGCTGATGCTCGCCGAGATCATCCGCTTCCACCGCGCCGCCTCCCGCCTGCTGCAGGACAGCGCACAAGACAACCTGGAGACCCTGGAAGCCTTCCTGGAGCGGCACCGCTTCTCGCCGTATTTCGTCGACTACTTCATCACACCCTTGGTGGCGGCGGTGTGGTCCTGCGCCGGCGACGACGCCCTGCGCTATCCGGCCCGGTATCTCTTCGTCTTCCTCGCCCACCACGGCATGTTGTCTGTTTTCGGCTCCCCGAAGTGGCGCACGGTGACCGGGGGTTCGGCGAACTACGTGCGGGCCATCGCCTCTCGGCTCGACGAGGTGGCGACCGGGACGCCGGTGCACTCACTGCGGCGGCTACCCGACGGTGTGCAGGTGCGAGCGGGCCGCAACCCGCCGCGGCTTTTCGACGCCGCGGTCATCGCGGTGCATCCCGACCAGGCGCTGCTGTTGCTGGACGAGGCGACGTCGTGGGAGCGCGCCGTCCTGGGCGCGATTCCGTACTCGACCAACCGGGCCCAACTGCATACCGACACCTCGGTTCTGCCCCGCCATCGCCGCGCGCGCGCATCGTGGAACTACCTGGTGACACCCGAGACGGACCAGGTGGTCGTCAGCTATGACGTCAGCCGGCTGATGCGCCTGGGCGGTAAGCGCCGCTATCTGGTCACCCTGGGCGGCCGGGACCGGATCGATCCCGGCTCGGTGATCGCCGAGATGACCTACAGCCATCCGCTGTACACGTCGGAATCCGTTGCGGCCCAAGCTAAGTTGGCGACCCTCGATGACGATCGGGTGGTGTTCGCAGGCGCCTACCACGGCTGGGGATTCCACGAGGACGGCGCCGCCTCCGGGCTGCGCGCGGCCCGCCGGCTCGGCGCCGACTGGCCGACGGCGACCCGGCAGGAGGCGCTGGCCCCATGCTGACTCAGATGCCCACTCCCGCGATCTACCGCACCACGATCACCCATTCTCGGCAGGCCCCGGTGCACCACTCGTTCGAATACCGAAGCTACAGCTGGTATGTCGACGTCGACGACCTCCCCCGGCTGCCGCGGTGGCTGCGACCGTTCGCGCGATTCCGCGCCTCGGATCACTTTTCAGACCGCTTTGCCGACCCCCCGAACGGCTCGCTGCGCGACCGACTCAGCGCCTTCTTCGACGACCGCGGCATGGCCGCCCCCGACGGCCGCATCACGGCTCTGCTGCAGGCACGCGTATTCGGGTACGTCTTCAACCCGCTGAGCATCTTCTGGTGCCACGACCGAGACGGCGAGCTGCGACATGTGATCGCCGAGGTGCACAACACCTACGGCGAGCGCCACGCCTACCTGCTTCCGCCGGCCGACCTGCCCGTCGTCACGGCCAAAGAGTTCTATGTCTCGCCGTTCAATCGGGTGGACGGCTACTACCTGGTGCAAGCGCCACGGCCCGACAGCGAGGTCGACATCACCGTGGCGCTGCACCGCGATCATCGGCCGGCGTTTGTCGCAAACCTGCGCGGGCAGCGACGCCCGGCAACCACGAGACAAGTCGCCATCATGCAAATCATTTCGCCGCTGGCGCCATTGGTGGTGGCCGCGCGCATTCGGATACAGGGGATCAAGCTTTGGTTACGTCAAGTTCCAGTGGTACCGCGATGACCGTCGAGGCCATCGGAAAGCCTTCGTCCGCAATCGATTCGGAACGCTGGCCGGCGGTGGCGCGGGTGCCGTCGGGCGTCGTCGCCGCGGCATCGGCGCTCATCGCCGACCGGTTGCTCCGGCGCGCCGCCGCCCGCCTACCGGTGCGCCTGGTCTATCCCGACGGCACCGTGATCGGCGCGGCGGACCCGACGGCGCCAACTTTGTTAATCCACCAACCGGACGCGCTGGCACGCCGGATTGGCCGGAACGGGCTGATCGGCTTCGGCGAGTCCTATATGGCCGGCGAGTGGTCGTCCAAAGACCTCACCGGCGTGCTGACGGTCTTTGCCACGTCGATGGCCGATCTGGTGCCCGCCACCCTGCAGTGGCTGCGGCCGATCGCCCCGGCCTTCCGGCCTCGGTGGCGAAGCGCCAGCCGAGATCGGGCCCGCCGCAACGTCGCCGAGCACTACGACTTGTCGAACGATCTGTTCGCTGCGTTCCTCGACGAGACCATGACGTACTCATGCGCGCTATTCAGCCGCCTGCCCGCCCAAACGCCAAAGTCGTCCGATTTGACAGCGGCGCAACGGCGCAAGGTCGATCGGCTGCTCGACGCGGCCGGAGTCGAGCGCGGGAACCGGGTTCTCGAGATCGGCACCGGATGGGGCGAGTTGTGCATCCGCGCAGCCACCCGCGGGGCACACGTCCACTCGGTGACGCTGTCGGTCGAACAGCAGCGGCTGGCGCAGCTTCGGGTTGCCGCGGCAGGGCTGTCCGACCGCGTGCAGATCGAATTGTGCGATTACCGCGACATACAGGGCTGCTACGACGCTGTGGTGTCGGTCGAGATGATCGAGGCGGTCGGATACCACGCGTGGCCGCGATATTTCGCGATGCTCGAACAGCTGGTGCGGCCGGGTGGCCGGGTGGCGATCCAGGTGATCACCATGCCCCACGCCCGGATGCTGGCGAGTCGCCACACCCACACCTGGATCCAGAAGTACATCTTCCCCGGCGGGCTGCTACCGTCCACCCGGGCGATCTCCGCTACCATCGAGCGGCACACGAGCTTACGCACGCTCGACATGACCTCGCTGCGACCGCATTACGCGGAGACGCTGCGGCTCTGGCGCGAACGGTTCATGCAGGGACGAGACGGCTTGGTGCACTTGGGATTCGACGAAGTGTTCGGGCGCATGTGGGAGCTGTACCTGGCGTATTCAGAGGCCGGATTCCGGTCTGGTTATCTGGATGTGTATCAGTGGACATTCGCACGCGAGGGTCGCCAATGAACGAAACGAACCTGATGAACCTCCTGGAGGTTTCCGGCGCTTCGGTTTTGGCACTGGCCGTGGTGCATTCGGTCACCTTTGCTATCGGCAGGCGGATCGGGCGCTACAACGTCGTCGACGTGGCGTGGGGCCTGGGCTACGTGGCCATCGCCGCCGTCGCCGCGACGCTCGGCCACGGCGACCCGACGCGGCGATGGCTGCTGCTGGCGTTGGTGGCGATCTGGGGTCTGCGACTGAGCTGGCACATACAGCGCAAGACGGCCGGTAAGGGGGAGGATCCCCGCTATGCCGCCCTGCTGCGCGACGCGACGGTAGCCCAAGTGGTGCGCAAGGTCTTTGTGCTGCAAGCCTTCATCACCTGGTTCGTCTCGTTCCCCCTGCAGTTGTCGGCGGTGACCGGCCCGACGCCGAAACCGCTCACCGCGGTCACGATCGCGGGTCTGGCCGTGTGGCTGTTGGGTGTCACCTTCGAAGCGGTCGGTGATTGGCAGCTGCGGACCTTCAAATCCGACCCCGCGAATCGAGGTGTGGTGATGGACCGTGGCCTGTGGGCCTGGACGCGCCACCCGAATTACTTCGGCGACGCCGCCGTGTGGTGGGGTTTGTGGCTGATCACCATCAACGGCTGGTTGCCCCTGGCCACGGTCGGCTCGCCTCTGCTGATGACCTACTTCCTGGTGTATGTGACCGGTGCCCGGCTGACCGAAAAATTGATGGCCGGCCGCCCCGGCTTCGACGAATACCGGCAACGCACAGCGTTTTTCTTTCCCCGCCCACCGAGATCGGCGCGTCGATGAGTGGCGCTAGGCTACCGATCGATGAGCAACGAGCTGGATGCCCTGCTGCGCCAGGTCGCGAGCGGGGACAGCGCCGCCTTCGCCGACGTCTACGACCTCACCAAGACCCGGGTGTACGGACTGGTGACGCGGGTACTGCGTGACCCGGGCTACGGCGAAGAAACCACCCAGGAGGTCTATCTCGAGGTGTGGCGCACGGCGTCGCGATATGACGCCGCCAAAGGGTCCGCCCTGGCCTGGCTGCTTACGATGGCGCACCGGCGGGCCGTCGACCGGGTGCGCGCCGAGCAGGCCGGCAGCAGGCGGGAGTCTCACTATGGGGCGGCGAGCACCGAGCCGGCCAGCGACGTCGTCGCCGACTCGGCGATCGCCGGTGACGAGCGCCGCCGGGTGACCGAATGCCTGGACGCGTTGACCGATGCGCAACGGCAGTGCATCGAGCTGGCCTACTACGAGGGGCTGACGTATAGCCAAGTGTCGCAACGGTTGGCCGCCAATTTGTCGACGATCAAATCGCGCATCCGCGACGCGCTGCGCGGCCTGCGTAACTGCCTGGACGTGCCATGACCGAACCGACCGATTTCGAGCTGCTCGAGCTGGCCACGCCGTATGCAATGCACGCCGTGTCGGACACGGAACGGGCCGAGATCGACCGGCGGGTAGCCGCCGCCCCGCCGGCGGTGGCGGCGGCCTTCAACGACGAAGTCCGCGCCGTCCGCGAGACTATGGCAGTCGTGTCGGCGGCCACCGCGGCCGAACCCCCGGCACGTCTGCGGGCGGCGATCCTGGCCCCGATCGAACCGGTGCAACCTCATGGTGTGCACCAAATGAGCAGGCGCACAGCGGTTTTCGCTTCCGCAGCGGCGGTGGTCGTGGTGGGGGTCGCAGCGTTCGGCGTCGGGGTGCTGATGCGTCCGCCGGCGAAGCAAACGGTCGCCGAGCAAGTTCTGGCGGCCCCGGACGTGCAGACCGTCTCCCGTCCGCTCGCCAACGGGACCGCGACGGTGATGTTCTCCCGCGACCGCAACGCGGGCGTGCTGGTGATGAACAACGTGCCGCCCCCGTCTCCCGGCACCGTTTATCAGATGTGGCTGATCGGGGCTAACGGACCGACCTCGGCGGGGACGATGGGCACCGCGGCCGTGTCGCCGTCGACGAAAGCGACGCTCACCAACCTTGGTGCCGCGACGGAGCTCGCGTTCACCGTCGAACCCGGCAACGGATCACCGAAGCCGACCAGCCCGATACTCGCCGAACTGCCCCTGAGCTGACGGGTCAAGCCTTCTTGCGGAGGCCGCCCGCGACCGCAGCGAGCACGCCCAACCCGACCAGCACGGCGCCGGCCACCAGGGTCAGGTCGAGCCAGTGACGCAGGCCGGCCTCGGCGTGCGCGACCATCACCTCGGCGATCCGGCGGATGTCACCGGTGGTGCGATTGAGCGCGTCGTTGATGTAGCGGCCACCGATCTCGACGCCCGCCCATCCCGCCGCGCCGACGAGCAGCGCCGAAACGCCGAGGCCGGTCAGGGCTTTGCCGCGGCGGCGCGCCGCGGCCAGCGTCAGCAGCGCGAAGAGACCGCTCAGGGCTGTCGCGCCGATAGTCACCCAGGGACCCCACTTGGCTAGCCGGCTCAACTCTCCCTGCCGCAACGACCGGAACGTTGACGGCAGCGACACCGTGACCGGGACCGTCAGGTCCGCGGGAACCGTCACGTCGTGACTGCTCAACACCTGCTGAAACGAGGCGTCCCTGAGCATCGGGGCCACGTCGAGCACCCATTGATTGTCGTTCTGGCCCGGACGCGGCTCGGTGAACAACCAGGCGTGCGCCGCCCGGTTCGCCTGGGCGAACAGCGGCGGGAACTCTCGCCCGGCCGTGAACGCGCTGGCGACGTCGTGCACCTGCGAGCTGTCGACGGGGTAGCGTCCCCCGCCACGCGCGGCGATGAGCGCCATCGCCCGAGTGGTGAGTTC
>Ga0318518_10000217_pt1 | contig 13860 bp, 14 predicted proteins | sample GRESIP176b2f22_FD_203483 | JGI IMG/M metagenome (GOLD analysis project Ga0318518, IMG submission 203483) | Tropical soil microbial communities from Luquillo Experimental Forest, Puerto Rico - GRE.SIPMG.176b2f22 | ecosystem: Environmental > Terrestrial > Soil > Tropical forest > Bulk soil...
TCCGCCGACGCGCATCGGGCTCGATGTTCGGCATCGCCACCCCCGCGTCTTGGATGCCGAGCAGGTCATACAACAGCATCAGATCTTCGGCACCGGCATCCGAGAACGTGGAACGCACTTGTTCGCGCGCTGCCTCGTCGTCGTCCAGACCGCTCACCCCCACGGCCACTCGCAACAAACGGGCAATTGCATGGAACGCGATGTCACTGGCGTGGGATTCGCAGAACGTGGAAAACACCGCGATGTCACGGCCGTTCGCGAGCCGTTCCGCCTCACCGACCAGGCGGGTCTTACCGATCCCCGCGGGCCCCGCGACACACACCACGCATCCGCGACCGCTCGCTGACCGGTCCAAGAGGCCCGCGATGGTGGCCACCTCCAGGTCACGTCCCACCAACGCCGTCTGCGCGGACCCGAGGCGCTCTCGCTGGGGGCCGACGGCCAGTAGCCGCTGTGCCACCACCGGCTCGTCGGCGCCTTTGATGTGGACCATCTCCGGTTCGGCCAGGCTTGCGGCAGCCTGCACAAGCCGCGCGGTGGATTCGCTGAGCATCACCCCATCCGGCGGAGCGACCGACTCCATCCGTTGAGCCATCCCGACCTGCTCGCCGACACTGGTGTAACCCAAAGCGCCAGAGCCGATTTCACCGGCGATCACCTGCCCAGAATTAAGGCCCACCCGCAACCGCAGATCGACGTCATCGCCACGCTTGACCCCTTCGGCCACGACTTGCACTTCTCGCTGAATGGCCAGGGCCGCCAGACACGCTCGAACGGCGTGGTCCTCCAACGCCACCGGTGCGCCGAACACCGCCATGATCCCGTCACCGGTGAACTTGTCGACCGTGCCGCCGTAGCGCTGGACCACCGCGGCGCAGCGGTCGGCGAGGTCGGCCATGATCTCGCGCAGCCGCTCCGGTCCCACGGCTGCCGCGATGTCCATCGAATGCACAACGTCGGCGAAAAGCACCGTCACCTGCTTGTACTCCGCCGATCGACTGACCCTTGTTACCGGTGCACCGCACTCGTTACAGAACTTGGAGTTCGGTGGCAGCTCGGTGCCGCACGACCCACACGAGAGGCCCGCCGCTGTCAGCGCACCGCGACTGTCCGCGCTCGGGTCCACGTCAGTATCGTGTCACCGCAGGCCAGCAAATGTCCGTCATATCGCCGTGCGATCTTGCTCGAGAGTCAGCTACGCGAACGAGAGACCTAAAAGGAGCAGTGCGAGGGCGACTTCGGGCCCATTGGCCTGCGCGTTGGTGATGAGGCCGCCGACCTCCAGCCCCGTCGGGACGGTAATTGGCGGGATCAAATCAGTCGTCACGGACACCGTGACGGGCTCGACAGGAGCCAGAAGACCGCCAAAGGGAATGTTGAGCGTCGTCGATTGCACGCCCGCCACCGACCCCGGCAGCGGTATGGATACCGTCTGTTGGCCAAAGAGGAACGCGTTGCCGGCGCGGGGGACAGCATTGACGAGTGCCGCCGTGGCCGCCGCCGAGTTCCCAGCCTGCAGAGCATTGACATACGCCGTCCCGCTCTGCCCTAGCGAGCCCGTTGTGACGATCACCGCGCCTGCCGCATCAAGGGGGAGTTCAAGTTGCTGCGCACTGGCGCCGGTCAGCGCGCCCAGGATGCCGCCGCCGAAGAGGGACTGGGCGATGCCGCCGGACCCAGCGGCAGCCTGCGCGTTGGTGATCTCGGTGCTGATGTACGAACCCGCGCCGGCGTTCAGCAGGTTCGTGAAATGGGTGTGAAAGGCTGCCGCCCGCGCATTGAGCGCCTGGAATTCCTGGGCATGGCTGGAAAACAGCGAGGCGACCGCCGCCGACACTTCATCTTCCGCAGCGGCCACCACGTTGGTGGTCGGGGCCGCCGCCGCATTGGCCGCAGTCAACGTCGAGCCGATGTTCTCCAATTGCCCGGCCGCGTGGCCAATATGCTCCGGCACCACCGTCACAAAGGACATTGCCCATCTCCCTAGACCGACGATCCCCCGGTGATCTAGGAGAACCGTATGGCGGCTACTTAGGCAGTAGCTGTGTGTTCATGATGGTGAACCTTCAGGCTGGCTACCGGTCCCAACTTCCGCAGAAAGCTAGCCCAGCGTCTGTTTCGGGGCGGCGTTGAGCTGTGTTCGGGCCTGGTCGATTTGGTCGTACGCGTAGGTCGCGATGGCGGCAGTGGTCATCGCCTCGCCCTTGCGGGCGAGGGATTCGTAGGTCTTTTCGCCGAGCACTTCGCGGAGGTGCGCGAGGGCGGCGTTGATGTCGGGATAGGCCGCCAAGGAAAGCGGACTCGCGGCCGGCTCAACTCATTGAACCTGTCTGACTACGAAAGGGACGTTGTCGATGGCGCCCTGTCCGCGCTGGTCCACTCGTATGACGAGCAAGGCATCGCGCAGTTGCTTTTCGCCGTGGCGACCTACTTCGGGGCCCTGTTGTAGTCGTCCTCGGTACCGGAGTGCACGACGCCGTCGGCGAGCCAATACACCTTGTCGATCCCGAGCGGCGGCGACAGCGGGATGTTGTGGTGCTGCAACTCGCGCCATACGTGCGGCTGGGTCCAGTGCACGTAGGCACCGCCGAACTCCACCTGGCGGCCGAAGGCGTCGCCCGTGTATGTCCGACCGCCCACTCGGTCACGCGCTTCGAGGAGGATCACCGAGCGACCCTCGTTGCCGAGATCCCTTGCGGCGGCGGCTCCGGCGAATCCGGCGCCGATCACCACGACGTCACAACTGTCGGTCATGGGCCTTGTCCCGTTCTGTCGGTAGAAGTCGATTGCAAATCGAGTTCGAATTTAGAACGCATGCTGCCCGCTGTCAACGCCTGATACGATTTCGAATCGTGTTCGAAAAAGAATTAATCAGTCAGCAGCCGGCTCGCCCCGCCGTGGTGCAGCGCCGCGGAGTCGAGCGCGTGCAGGCCATCCTCGACGCCGCCGAAACGCTGCTCGCCGAGCAAGGCTACGAGGGCGCCACCCTCAAGGCGATCGGCGACCGAGCGAGCATCCCCACCGCGTCGCTCTACCACTACTTCGCCGATCGATATCAGGTCGACGCGGAGCTGGTGCGGCGTCACGTGCGCGCGCTTAACGAGCGCTTGGCCGCTTCACTCGACGACCCCGGGGTGCGCACCCTGGGCGACGGCGTCGACGCGATGATCGACCCGCTACTCACCTATTTCCGTGAGCAACCCGGATTTGTCCAGTTGTGGTTCGCGGGGCGCAGCTCCACGCTCAGCGAACTGGCGCGCGCGTTCGATGAGTCATGGGCGGAGCGACTCTGGCGCTTCCTGATCGAACGAAAGCTGATCCGTGCCAATACGCCCCGGTTCGTCATACAGCTTGCCTTCGAGGTCGGCGATCGAATTTTCGATGTCGCGTTCCAGCGATCCTCGACCGGCGACGACACCGCGATCGACGAAGGACGCCGCCTCCTCACCGCCTACCTCCAGACGTACGCGCCACAGGCTCGAAAACGAGGCAAGTGACGTGGGCTGATCGGGGCCGTTGACAGGGTCGCATCAGCCAATCTAAACTCGAATCCGATTCGATATCGAGTAAACATGGGCGCTGCGCGCCGGTATCCAGGCAGGAGATTCCCGGTGAAAACCACAGCCGCGGTACTTTTCGAGTTGGGCAAGCCCTTCGAGATCGTCGAACTCGACCTCGACGGCCCTGCCGAGGGCGAGGTTCTCATCAACTACACCGCGGCCGGCTTGTGTCACTCCGATCTGCATCTCACCGACGGCGACCTGCCATGTCGCTTTCCGATAGTCGGCGGGCACGAAGGCGCCGGCATCATCGAGGACGTTGGTCCCGGCGTAACGAAGGTAAGGCCCGGAGACCATGTTGTGTGCAGTTTCATCCCTAGTTGCGGCCATTGCCGCTATTGCTCGACCGGCAGGCAAAGTCTGTGCGACATGGGTGCGACCATCCTCGAAGGCTGCATGCCGGACGGCTCGTTTCGGTTCCACGGTGGCGGAAGAGATTTCGGCGCGATGTGCATGCTCGGGACCTTCGCCAAAAGGGCTACCATCTCGCAACATTCGGTCGTCAAGATCGACGATTGGCTACCGCTCGAGACCGCGGTTCTGGTCGGCTGTGGTGTGCCGACCGGGTGGGGCGGCGCCACCTACGCCGGAAACGTCCGTCCCGGGGACATCACCGTCATCTACGGCATTGGCGGCATCGGCATCAATGCCGTGCAGGGTGCCGTGCACGCCGGCGCCAAGTACGTCGTCGGCGTCGACCCCGTGGCGCTCAAGCGTGACGCGGCACTGAAATTCGGCGCGACACACGCTTTCGAAAGCGCGGCCGCGGCCGCCGAGAAGGTCAACGAATTGTCTTGGGGCCAAGGCGCCGACCAGGCGATCGTTACGGTCGGCACCGTGGACGAAGCTGTGATTTCCGAGGCGTTCGACGTCGTCGGCAAGGGCGGTACGGTCGTCGTCGTGGGTCTCGCTGACCCCGCGAAGGCGACCATCCACGTCTCCGGCACCATGCTCACCCTTAGCGAAAAGACGATCCGGGGCACTCTGTTCGGCTCGGCGAATCCGCAGTACGACATCGTCCGGCTGCTGCGGCTCTACGACGCAGGTCAGCTCAAGCTCGACGAACTCGTGACGGCGAAATACCCCCTTGAGGACGTCAACCGCGGTTACCAGGATTTGCGTGACGGCAAGAACATTCGAGGGGTAATCGTTCACTGATACGGGCCGAATGTCGTTGAAAGCAGCCGGTTCCGCGCTGATTCAGTCAGCGAGGTGCAAGGGCACTCGGGTTGCCTAAACTCAAACCCGATTCGAGAGCGAGTTATGCGGCCAATAGAACGGAGAAAGTCATGGCCAACAACGCGGGGCGGGTCGTCTTCATCGGTGCCGCGGGGGAGACGTGCCGGCTGGCCATCGAACGCTTCGCCGTCGCGGACGGCCAATGGGAACCGCCGGTGTGTCAGCGCCTTCCCCATAGAGCACGCCCGCTATCTGCCCCTCGCCCCAGTGCTCGATAAGCGCGTTACGCGACTCTTCAATGAACTCGGGGCTAAACCCCCAAGGGAAATCAGGTAATTCGGGAACGAACCGCGCCGCAGTCCCATAGAGCACCAAGGACCGCACACGCTCGGGATATGTTGCGGCGAAGAGAATACTGAGCGGGCCGCCCTCCGATATCCCAAGCATCGCGGGACGGTCCGCGTCGACCGCATCGAGTACGGCGTGCAGGTCCTCCATGCGTTCATCCAACGTGGGCACCCGCGTCACCGGGTCGGAGAGACCCATTCCGCGCTTGTCCCACAAGATGAGCCGCGTCTGATTCGCCAATTGCTCCACAAGGGGCGCGTACGGGTACGCCGGATCATCGAAAAGATCTACGTGGCTTATGTATCCCGGCACGAACACCAGCGAAATATCGCCGTCACCCAGCACCCGGTAGGCGATGTGGACGTCCCCGTTACGTGCATAGTGAACTCGCCCGTCGCTCACCACAGCATTCTGACAGATTGGGATCGGCTAAGAACCGGAATTACTGCGGGTGGGTCGCCAGGTACTCCTCGACCGGGATCCGTGACGTCGCCGCGTATCCGACGGGTAGCAACACGTCGCCGGCGGTTGTGTAGTAATAGACGTCCCACCGGTAGTACGTGGGAAACGCCGCGGGATCGGAGGCCATCAGTGCGGCGTATTGGTCGACCGCCTGCACGTATTGGTGCGCGTGGTTGTACCCGTAGATGGCGCGATCGCGGTCGTTGGCAAAGCCGTTGGCGGCGAGGAAGCGGCCCGCCGCCATGATGCTGTCGCGAGGCGAGTTGACATCGCCGCCCTGGCCGTAGCCGGCGAACGTCGACGGCAAGAACTGCATGGGGCCCTGCGCGCCGGCGGTGCTCACGCCGTTGATGCTGCCGAAGCGGGTCTCGACCAGGTTGATCGCGGCCAGGTAGTTCCAACCGACGCCGGACTCCGACTCGGCCGCGTGGTAGTAGCCCAGCAGCTCCCCGGCCGGAATCGGAGGCTCGATGCGCCACGCGGGCAGCGTGCTCTTCACCTCCGCCATCGCCTGCAGCTGTCGACGGGCGTCGATGTTGCGGTTATAGACGTCAAGCAACTCGGGCGGGATTCGCGGTCGCGTGATCGAATCCCATTCGGGGTGCCGCCCGATGGCGCGATAGGCGGCCTGCTCGCGGTGAGCCGCCGCCACCAGCGCCGGCTCCGGCGTCGACGGGTCATGCAGCGCACGTTCGTCGGCGACGAGGTCGTCGGCCAGTTGCGCCGGATCTGCGGCGAGCTGAGGTTGCGCCCCTAGGGGCGGGCTCGGCGCGGCAGGCACCGGCGCTTCGATCGACGCGATCGGCGTGGCACTCGCCGTCGACTGTGTGCATCCGACAAGTGCGAGCATGATCGCGCCGAAGGCAAGCGGCGGAGCGGCGACTATACGGTTACGGCTCACTGTGTTCACTCCCGTCGACTGCCTGGATTCCTGCGGCTGCGGCTGGTCGGCCCGCAGCGAGTCTTTCGTATCGATCCGTATGACATCAAAGCGGTGACCGCTATCAGTGGGTTTTGGTACTCTGCGGGCGCCAGTCGGGCTGGTAATCCAATTCAGAACCTAGACGCTTGCTTCATTTTTGCCGATACGCACCCTTTTCTGGCGTTCGGTTCCATGATGGCTAGTACCCAATAGCACGGGGGAAGTGGATGTCATTTCTGCTGGTCGCGCCGGACATACTGCAGACAGCCGGGGCGGACGTAGCGCAGGTCGGTTCGGCGGTCACGGCCGGCAATCTGGCCGCGGCCCTTCCGACGACTGAGGTGGCGGCGGCGGGCGCCGATGAGGTCTCGGCTGCCATTGCCGCACTGTTTGGCGCGCATGCCCAGCAGTACCAGGCGGTGGCGGCGCGGGCAGCGACGTATCACGAGCAGTTTGTGAGCACCTTGAACGCGGCGGCGGCATCGTATGCGGGTGCGGAGGCGACCATCGCCACGTCGATGCGGGGGGCGCTGGGCGCGGTGACCGCGCCCGGTACCGGAGCGGCAGGTCAGGCTGGCGCCGCCGGCGGCACGGGGAAGCCGATCGAAATCGACTTCGTGCGGCACGGGCAGTCTGTAGGCAACGCGTTGAACCTGATCGACACGACCGTGCCCGGGACCGGACTCACTCCGCTGGGCCAGCAACAGGCAAACACCATCGCCAAAGTACTTGCGCCGCAGGGCCCCTTCGCCGGTATCTACGCGTCGCAGTTGATCAGGACGCAGTTGACCGCCGCGCCCCTGGCCGGCCAGCTGGGGATGAATGTGGGCGTGTTGTCCGGGCTCAACGAGATCAATGCCGGCGTTTTCAGTGGCTCACCGGAGGTCAGCCCCGCGGGCCTCCTATATCTGGTAGCCCCGGTCGCATGGACGCTCGGATTTCCCATCGTGCCGATGCTGGCCCCGGGCGCCGCCCCCATTAACGGGGTGGTGTTCGACCAGGGCTTTACCAACGCACTTCAAACGATGTACGGCGGCGCCATGGCGAACCCGGTCGTGGCCTCGGACGGCAAGATCACCGACGTAGCATTCTCGAGCGAATTTGCGATCGAGGTCGGGACGTTGATGAACGTCAACAACCCCGATCCTTTACTCATGCTCACCCACCCACTGCCCAACGGAGGCATCGTCGTCGTGCAGGGCGATCCCCAGGATGGCTGGACGATGGTCAGTTGGGACGGGACGCCGGTCCCGCCGGCGACGCTGCCGACCAAGCTATTCGTCGACACGCGCAACCTGATCATGGCTCCGCAATTTGCGGCCTGGGACATTTGGCGGTCCCTGCACACCGGCGATCCGACGACGATCGTGAACGCGATTGGGAACGGTGTCGGCCAGGTCGGCGCGGCGACGGTGCACTTCCCCCTCGCGGTGACCCGGGACTTGGTCGGCGCTGTGGAAGGAACCAGCCTTAGTGGCCTGTCGACCGAGCTGACCAACCTGCTTCCGTGACCGGCGGCCGAATACCACTCGAACTCTTGTAAATCGAGTAGTCGCTACTCTATCGATCCTCATCGCGGCGGTAGATGCTGCTGATGTCGATTTCGCGTCGGCAAAGGGGATCACCGATGACCACCACGCACCGCGGTGCAGCGTCATAGCCACGTCGATGCGGGCGCTCCTCGTTATCCCAGGACTTCCCTTGCGGCATGTCCGCGAGGAACAAGACCCGGTCATTACGACCAGGAACCCATCCCCTCAAAAAAGGAGTCGCCATGAAATATCTGGTCCAGTGGCACCTGAGCGAGCCCGCGACGCTGCGCTCTGCGGCCGAGCGCTTCCTCCAGACCGGTGGAAAGACGCCGGACGGCGCGACGCTCCTCGGACGCTGGTTCGGCATGAACGGCAAGGGTTGTGCGCTGCTTGAGGCATCCGACCCGAAGCCGGTCTTCGAGCTCGTCTCCGAGTGGCAGGAGTTCATGGAGATGGAAGCCACGCCGGTGCTCGAAGACGACGACGCGGGTGGAATCTTCGCCAAGTTGTACGGGTAGGCCCGCGGCCCGGCGGGTGCGACCGGACCTAAGTCACGGCATCTAAGGATCCGGTCGCGCCTGCCGGCGCAGGTTGTTCCTCGGAGCTCCTTGCGGTGTCTCCGCTTGCCGGACGGGCCGGGTGTGATTCCCTTGAGGCGGGCACGAGGCGAGTACGGAGGAGGAAACACCCCTGAGGACTGTCACGACAATCGCCGCTGGCATCCTGGCGGGCCTAACGCTGTTCGGCTCGGGCATCGCCCACGCCGACGCAAGCAAGGAGCAGGAGGCATGCGAGCTGATGGACGATCCCGCGGGGCACGACTTGGGTTACGCGCCAGCCGAATACGCATTCATGATGTTGCGCGCCAAGATGTCGGCTGAGGCCGCGAGGAATGTCATGTCCCTGGCGGCCCAGGAATTCTGCCCCAATCACATACCCGACCTACCCGCTGGCTGGCGGTAGCCAGAATTGGAAGCGAGCCGTACGCCTGGGTGGAGCAGGATGACCCGCGTGCGATCTATACCGATTTCCCATCTACCACAATAGGATTCGCTTCGAACGCCGGGTGAATCCCCGGCTTTTTCGGAGCGCCGTGGCCGTACTGGGGACAGTAGGCTTGGATGGCAGATCCTGTGAAGTAGGCAGCATTATTCGTTGGCCAGTTGGTGGCGTTGGTGACCTTGGCGATCAGATCCGTGGTGCTCGTGTTGGGGTTGTCGTTGAGGGTTCCGCAGACGACGGTTTTCGCGACCTGGATTGCTTTCTCCGGTGGGCCGTAATTCATGCCGGAGCTGTTGAGGTTGGCTATGAACGCGTCGTCAGTGCTGTCCGCATAGGCCGGTGCGGCCAACCCTAAGGCGAGAACCATCAGCGCTATGGCTCTTACCACCATGACACCCTCCCTTGTCCATTCCGGCGCGGATGCGCCGAGGTGGCGCCTGGTACCTCGCGCCGTTGTAGATCACACCATCTTTCATGTTCGTACTGTCATGCCGCGAATGCTTCCATGATGCCCTCAAGTCCCGCGTACGGACGCGACGCCCTTGTCGCCGATCGCGCACAAGTAGAAGGACGGCCCAATTTCTTCGACGCGCGTCGGCGCCGAGCAACGGTTGCCGACCGTATGACATGTGTGTCTGTGGCCGGCTTGAGATTTGCTGATCCTTTTCGGATCGTGGCCGTTAGCGGTCATAATGAGGGCCTGACGCCTCCGGATGAGCTGGAAGGCTGGTAGCGACGATGGGCGGAACCGGTCTCGGGTTCGGTGTCCTGGGGCCATTGCTGATGTGTGTGGACGGCACCCCGTTGGGATTGGGCGGCCGGAAACAGCGGGCGGTGCTCGCCGTGCTCGTGCTGAACCGTAATCACCCGGTTGCAATCGAGTCATTAATCAACGCCGTGTGGGATCAATCGCCGGTCCCGGCGGCGCGAGTAACCGTCCAATCTTATGTCTCGAACCTCCGCCGACTAGTGAGCTGCGCTGGGTTGGACCCCCACCGGGTGTTGGCCAAGGCACCGCCAGGATGGCGACTCAATGTCGCTGAGTCCGACTGCGACCTGGGCCGTTTCGACGCCGAAAGGATCGCGGGAGTGCACGCCGCTGCCGCGGGACGATTCGAACAGGCCAGCCGCCACCTCGCGGCCGCGCTGGCCGAATGGCGCGGGCCCGTCCTCGTGGACTTGCGCGACTTTCCCTTCGTTGAACCGTGGGCCACCGCACTGACAGAAGACAAACTGGTGGCTCATACGGCCCGTGCGGAAGCCGAAATCGCGTGCGGACGCGCCCACACGATTATCGGTGAACTCGAAAAGCTGGCCGCCGAACACCCTCACCACGAGCCGCTGTGGGCGCAGCTGATCACGGCTTACTACGTCACCAAACGCCAATCCGACGCTCTGGCGACCTATCGGCGATTGAAAACGGCCCTGGCCGAGGACCTAGCCATCGAGCCCGATCCCGCTATCAGTGCCCTAGAGAAAAAGATCCTGCGCCAAGAGCCCCTGGACACCAAGCGTGCCGCCCAAAACAGCGCCACCCGAACCGTCACCCGTTCCAAATTCCGCTTGGTGGCTCCCACCCAATTCGTGACCGCTGGGCTGCGCGACAAGTCTGGGCGCCACTATCCGCTGGAAGCCGCAGCCACACATATCGGGCGCCTTGCTGACAACGACATCGTTTTGAGCGACGCCGACGTCAGCCGCCACCACGCCACCATCATCAACACCGGAACCGGTTTCATGATTATGGATCTTCGGTCGGCCAACGGCGTCGAGGTGCAGGGCCAGCGAATCGACGTCAGTGCGAGCCTTACCGCCGGCGATCACATCGGCATCTGCGGTCGCGAGTTCATCTTCGAAATCCACTCGCGCTAAACGAAAATCGTCGATCCCGACGCGGTGCTGGGTCGAGGAATCGCATGAGGACCGGCCTGTGCTCGGGACGAAACGTTGGTCGACACACCCTTCCAGGCAGTCCATGGGGCGATGGGAATCGCGTGGCACAAGCGTCGGCTCAGCAACGGATCGGGTGCGCCTGCCTTGGCGCTGATCGCCAAGGCCACATCGGCAAGCACAAGGTTTTCTCAAAGATCTGTTGAAGATCCCTAAAAGCGCCTGTCGGAACCTGGCGTCGGCCACCACGAGCGGCCCACCGTCGGCTCCTAAGCGGGACAGAAGACCGCATCAGACACCCGGAGCCCCGAGCAGGAAGTTAGCAAAATGTCGTTTTCACCATTCTCCAGCACCCCAGGGGCCGACAGCCTGACGCAGAGGCAGCAGGACATAACCCCCGACCCGGCCTCGATGCAGATGACCAGGGCGCGGTTCGGCGGCTACGAGGATTCGCTCAGTTACGGCGAGGGCGCCGGGAGATCGGCCCCTGCCGTCCCGGAAGCTGATGAGACTTTGATCAGGGCTCAGTCTTCCGTTGGATCCATCGGGTCCGCCGACGGGCTTACCGAGAGCGCGCCCGCCTGGGACGCCGATCAGCCGATCCGTGCCACCGCACTGACAGCCGCGGCCAAGACCATGTTGAGCCCTGGCTCGAATAACTCCCTTGGCGCTGATCGGATGAACCTCGCTTGGGCGCAGTCCCAACCCGATGCCGTGGTCGGAACCGACTCTGGGGGTGAATCTCCAGTCGAGAAGCCGCTGCCCTGGTACCTCCGAACATCCTTACTCGTGGGGCTCGCGGCGGTTGCGGCCGTGACTGCGGCCGGTGGCCTGACCTACACGTTGACCGACGATGCCAAACCTCTTAGCACGTCCCAGAATTCATTGGTGCGGGGCGTAGCGCCCTTGCCGGAAAACGGTCATCCACTGGCTCCAGACGGAGCACTCGAGCAGCAGCCTGCACAGATCGGCGGCGGGGGGAACGGTGGCGCCCCGGCTCAGTTGCCGGCGGGCCCGGGCGCGCAGCCCCCCATCGGGAACCCGCCCGGGGCTAATCCTGTCGCGTTGCCAGCGCCGCCGCCGATGAACCCGGTCCCGCCGCCGGTTGTCGTGCCTCCGCCGGTGGTCATCGACCCGGTCCCGCCGCCGGTTGTCGTGCCTCCGCCGGTGGTCATCGACCCGGTCCCGCCGCCGGTTGTCGTGCCTCCGCCGGTGGTCATCGACCCGGTCCCGCCGGTTGTCGTGCCTCCGCCGGTGGTCATCGACCCGGTCCCGCCGCCTGTTATCGCGCCCCCGCTGGTGGTCATCAACGTCCCGCCGCCGGTTGCGAACGGCCAACCGCCGGCCCCGAATGGTCAGCCGCCGGCTCCGAATGGTCAGCCGCCGGCTCCGAATGGTCAACCGCCCGTCCAGCAGGGTCAGCCGCCGGCTCCGAATGGTCAACCGCCCGTCCAGCAGGGGCAACCACCGGCTCCGAATGGTCAACCGCCGGCGCCGAAGGGTCAACAGCCGGCCCAGCAGGGGCAACAACCGGCCCCGAATGGTCAACCGCAGGTGCCCGCCGCGCCCAAGCCGGTGGCTCCGCAGGTGCCCGCGCAGGTGCCCGCCGCGCCCAAGCCGGTGGCTCCGCAGGTGCCCGCGCAGGTGCCCGTCGCGCCGAAGCCGGTGGCTCCGCAGGTGCCCGCGCAGGTGCCCGTCGCGCCGAAGCCGGTGGCTCCGCAGGTGCCCGCGCAGGCGCCCGCGGCGCCCAAGCCTGTGGCTCCGATTTCCCCCACGACGAAGACCCCTGGCAGCTCACGCTGACGGCGTGGACCTACGGCAACGTCGTGGTCCAGGGCTGCTGGCGATCAGTGCCGGGCAAATCCGAAGGTGGCCGGGCGCATGCTTGGCCACCTTCGCGCCGCGATGACGCTACACGGGTACGCCTCGACCCCGATGCGAACGACACGACATGGAGATTTGAGGCGTTAGGCCGCGTTGGCCATCAGACAAACCCGGAGTCCCCAGTAACTTCGGCGGCGCAACCGACGCCTTCGCAAACGCACTCGACGCGGAGGCCGGCGCCGCGGGCACCTTAACGCGGACGCGATCACACGCCGACGCCCCGGGCCGAATACCGACGATGTAACCCATGACTCGGGGCCAACCGCGTCGGAGCCGCGATAAGACTTTACGGCGACTCAGGGAAGATAACTGCGACTGACCACCCGAGGGCACAGCGAAATTGATCAGCTGGATCTAGTCCGCCAGCAGCCGACGGTACTGCTCGAAGGAGTCCTGCTCGACCGACAACCGCTCGACCTTTCCGTCGTCATCGAAGGCGAAGACCGCGATGCCGCTCAAGGCGATGTCCTCCCCTTTTGGCTCGGTACCGAAGAGGCCGTTGTTCGCGCCCATCAACACCCATCGGGACGTGACACGGGTGCCCTCCTCATTCTGGAATGTCTCGGTAGCGTCGACTTCTAGGTCATTGACCTTGTCGAAGAACCCTTTGATCCAGTTCTTGAAGTTGTCTTTTCCGGTGCGCTCTTGCCGCCCACTCGCGAGGACGACGTCATCCGCGACAAACTTGTCCACCGCGTCGAGGTCATGTGCGTTCCAAACCTCGTCCCATAACCGAAGAACTTTTTCTGTCGATTTCATGGTTCAACGATCCCACTTTCAGCGCCTTGCCGTGAGGGCGTTTAGGCCTTGGGCTGGACAGGAACCACAACTACAGCGGTCCTGCGAATCGTCGGCGGTGAGAAATGACCGCGACGGCGAACCACGGAAGATCTTGGCGGTTCGTTGATCCGGCCGACTTCGCGCTCACCGACGAGGGCGCCCGCTGGTGTCGAACCGAGAGCGGGTGGCCGCGACGTAGTCCTCAACGCTGATGGGCTTGACTCCGCCGATCACCTCGACGAGGTCATTAACCCCGGCGAAGACGCCGTCGCGATAGTCCTGCGCAACGTTGCTGATGTGC
>Ga0318518_10000222_pt1 | contig 13799 bp, 10 predicted proteins | sample GRESIP176b2f22_FD_203483 | JGI IMG/M metagenome (GOLD analysis project Ga0318518, IMG submission 203483) | Tropical soil microbial communities from Luquillo Experimental Forest, Puerto Rico - GRE.SIPMG.176b2f22 | ecosystem: Environmental > Terrestrial > Soil > Tropical forest > Bulk soil...
GCGTCGAGTTGATGGTATGACTGCTGAAACTCACAAGCAGGATATGGCCGTCCGGTGTGGATTTTGCGACCGCGTCGGCCGCCAGATTGCCACCCGCGCCCGGCCGATTTTCCACGATGACGGGCTGGCGCAGGGCGCTCGCCATCGGTTCGGCAAGCGCGCGAGCCACGGTGTCGGTGGTGCCGCCCGATGGAGCACCAACCAATAACTTAATTGGGCGCGAGGGATAATCTTCAGCTTGGGCGCGCTCCGTGGTCAGCAGAGCGCACGCGAAGATGGCGGCAAAAAAGGTCAAACTTCGAACCGACGGAATAGGAGCCCAACCCTTCCGGATGTCGGCTCTACTCGCGGCCCGCAATTTAATGCCAAGTATAATGTGCAACGTCACCGCCGCCTGCCTGCCTTTTTGCTCGATCGAGGTTCGGAGGATGCGTAGCGTTTGCCGAGCGCGAGCATCTCGGGCGTTCCGACCAATTCATTAATGCCGGTGAAGTCGAGCATACGCGAGCGGAACGCCGCGGATGTGCCGCGGGCAGCGAGCGAGGCATAATATTCGCTCGCGGTGCGCGCCAATGCGCGCACGACGCCGCCCGGGAAGATCACCAGGGCAAAGCCCATCGCCTCGAGCTCGGCAGCCGAGAGCGGTGGCGTCTTGCCGCCCTCGACCATATTGGCCATCAATGGCACCCCGCGAAGCGCCGGTGCAATCCGTCCAAGCTCCGCGCGCGTCTTGGGGGCTTCGACGAATAGCAGATCGGCGCCGGCATCGCGATAAAGCGCGGCGCGCTCAATCGCACGTTCGAAGCCTTCGACGGCAATCGCGTCGGTGCGCGCGATCACCAGCGTCTCGCGCGAGCGGCGGGCATCGAGCGCGGCCTTGATCTTGCCGGCCATCTCCGTTTCCGCAATGAGCGTTTTGCCATCGAGGTGGCCGCAGCGCTTCGGGAATTCCTGGTCCTCGAGCTGGATCGCGTTCGCGCCCGCGCGCTCGAACAGGCGCATGGTGCGTGTGACGTTGAGCGCGTTGCCGTAACCCGTGTCGGCGTCAACGATCAGATCGGCGTTGGCGCGGTCACGGATCATGGCGATGATTTCGACGACCTCGTTCATGCTCACGAGACCGATGTCCGGCCGGCCGAGCCGGGTATACGCGATCGCCGCGCCGGAGACGTAGAGCGTCGGGAAGCCGGCTTGTTCGGCGATGAGCGCGGTGAACGCGTCGTAGACGCCCGGAGCGACGACGATCGGCTTGCCCATGAGGCGCTGTCGCAGGCTTACAGTTTCGGCCATCGTTACAATCCGAGATAGGCGCGTCTGAGATCCGGATCGGCGCGGATATCGGCAGAGCTTCCCTGCCGGATGAACGTTCCGTTCTCCAGGATATAGGCGCGGCCCGCGATCTCAAGGCACTGCACCACGTTCTGCTCGACCAGCAGGATCGCGACGCCCTGCGCATTGATCCGCGCAATCAGCGCGAACAGCTCGTCGACCAAGAGCGGGGAGAGTCCGAGTGAAGGCTCGTCGAGAACGAGCAATTTCGGCTCGCCCATCAGCCCGCGGCCGATCGCCAACATCTGCTGCTCGCCACCCGAAAGCGTGCCGGCGCGCTGCGATTGTCGCTCGGCGAGCCGCGGGAAAACGGCAAACACCCGCTCGCGGTTCTCCTTGCGCCGGGCGCGGGCGCGCCGGTAGCTGCCGAGATCGAGGTTTTCCTTGATTGTCAGGTTGGGAAACACGCGGCGGCCTTCGGGCACGTGGATGAGCCCGCGCGCGACGATCATCGCGGGCTTTTCCCGTTCGATCGCGCGGCTGGCGAAACGGATGGAGCCGTGCGTTGCCCGCAGCACGCCGGAGATCGTTCGATTGAGCGTCGATTTGCCCGCGCCGTTCGATCCGAGTACGGCGATGATCTCTCCCGGGCCCACCTCGAGATCGATCCCGTGCAGCACTTCGATTGCGCCGTAACCGACGGCAAGTCCGGTGACCGAGAGCAGCGCCTCAGGCATGTGCGTCCCCGGCACTGGCCAACGTCGCTCCGGCGCCGCGGCCGAGATACGATTCGATCACGCGCGGATTGCCGGCCACCGCTTGCGGAGGACCTTCGGCAATGATGCGGCCTTCCGCCAGAACGAAAACGCGCTCGGCGAGGCTCATCACCGCCTGCATGACGTGCTCGATCATCAGAATCGTGACGCCGCGCTCGACGAGCGCGCGAAGCATCGGCACGATCGTGGCGACTTCACGTGGATTCAGTCCCGCCAGCACCTCGTCGAGGAGAAGCAGCTCGGCTCCGGTTGCCAGCGCACGCGCGACTTCGAGCCGCTTGCAGCCGGCAACAGTGAGGCTCGCCGCCGGCCGGTCGAGCACGTCGCCGAGGCCGATCGTGCCGGCGATTTCGGCCGCTGTCGCGAGCGCGTGGGCGCGCGAGCGTCGCGACAAATGCGCGCCGATGGCGATGTTTTCCTGTACGGTAAGACCGGCGAACGGCTGCACGATCTGGAACGTGCGCGCGATCCCGCGTCGTGCGAGAAGATGCGGCGGCATGCCGGTAATGTCGGTGCCACGGTGGAACACGCGACCTCCGGTCGGCGGCAGGAAGCCACTGATAATCGAGAACAGCGTCGTCTTGCCCGCTCCGTTGGGGCCGATCAGCGCAGTGATGCAGCCGGCCTCGACCGTCAACGAAACATCGTCGATGGCGAGCAGGCCGCCGAAGCGTTGGGACACGCGCTCGACGCGCAGCAGTGGCTCAGCCATGGGCGCGCTGCAAGACTGATGACCGCAGCCGCTCGATGCGCGAACGCAGATCGGCGAGAAGGCCGACGATCCCGCGCGGGGCAAAGGCCACGATCAGGACCAGCACGCTGCCGTAGATGACAAGGTCAAGACCGGGTGCGTCGCCGGTGGCGAGCTTGGCCAGTTCACCGAGTGCCTTGACCACGAATGCGCCGAGCAGCGGACCGAACGCGGTTCCGATCCCGCCCACGATCGGCGCCAGCAAGGCCTCGATGGAAATCCACGGTCCAAACGCGATGCCGGAATCGATGAACAGGAAATACTGTGCATAGAAGCCACCGGCGGCCGCGGTGATGGCGGCGGATATCGCCGTCGCGGCCACCTTGATGCGCGTCGCGTCAACGCCGAGCGCGCTGGCGGCGTCCTCGTTTTCCCGCACGGCAACCAGCCAGGCGCCGAATCGGCTCTGCTCGATCCGGTGGACGATGATGAGCGAGCCGGCTACCAGGGCGAGGACGATCCAATAGAACGGCGCGCGACTCTGGAACTGGAACGCTTGCGGCCGCAGGTCGAGCGGGATCAGGATGCCGACCCCGGCGCCGGTGATCGGCGCGACGCTCGCGAGAATGCGCAGCACCTCGGCGAAAGCGAGCGTGACGAGCGCAAAATAGGAGCCCCTCAATCCGGAGCGGAAGGTCACCGCGCCGATGGCGGCGCCGATCAGCGCCCCGCCCATGATGCCGAGCGCAAACGCTCCCCAGGCATTGACGCCGTAGCGCGTCTGCAGGATGGCGGTGAGATAGGCGCCGGTGCCGAAGAAAGCCGCATGGCCGAACGAGTACTGGCCGCCATAGCCGCCGAGCACGTTCCAACCCTGCCCGGCCAGCGCGATGAGCAGCGCGACGATAAGAAAATTGAGCACGACGTTGGAGGCGGTGAGCAGCGGCACGGTCGCGAGCACGGCGATAACCAAGAAGATCTGCGTGGTCGAGGGTCGACTCACGCGCGCGCTCCGAACAGACCGGTTGGCCGGAACAGCAGCACCAGAATGAACATGACGAAAATACCGATCTGCCCGAGCGATTCGCCGAGATAGAGCCCGCAGAGACTCTCGACCACGCCAACAAACAGGCCGCCGAGGAGCGCGCCGGTCACCGAGCCCATGCCGCCGAGCACGACGATGGTGAAGGCGACCAGCACGAAAGCGTTTCCGACGTGCGGATTGACGTAATAGGTCGGGATCAAGAGACAGGCTGCGACCGCAAGGCACGCAGTCCCAAGGCCGAAGGTAACCGCGAAAATATGCGCGACGTCGATGCCGGAGAGCTCGGCACCGAGCCTCTCCTTGGCAACCGCGCGGATCGCCTTTCCGGTGTCGGTGAGGCTCAGGATGAGCCACAGCAGCAATGCCACGACCAGCGCGACGCCGAACGCGACGACGCGCGGCACCGCAAGGAAAGCGATGCCGAAATCGACGACGTCGAAGGCATAGCCGAGATTGAGCGTGCGCGTATCGGCACGAAAGGCGTAGAGCAGCGCGTTCTCGATCACCACCGCCAGCCCGAGCGTCACCAACAGCACGTTGCGGTCGTCGCCATGCGCGGCGGGACCAATGACGAACCGCTGCAGGCCGTAACCCAGCACGAAGAACAGCGGCGTGAGCACGAGGGCTGCGAGATAGGGATCGAGCCCGAGCAGCCGGTGGGCGAAGAATGCCGCGAACATGGTGGCGGTGAGCAGCGCGCCATGCGCGAAGTTGATGATGTGGAGGACGCCGTAGATCAGGGTCAGCCCGAGCGCGACCAGCGCGTACACCGCGCCGGTCAGCACCCCGTTGAGAATCGCGGGAGCGAGAATGGTGGGCGACAGCATGCGGCGATGGAACCGGCGACGGCGCGGCCCCGTCCCTTGGCCGATCAGGCGCGCGGCACGGGGAATACCGGCTTCGCCGTGGCAAACGCCTGCGGGAAGATCACCTGAATGTCGTTGCCCAGCACCTGCGTGTTGACCGGCGCGGCGCCCTGATTCTGACCGTTGACGAACTTGGTCGGGCCGTAGGGCATCACTTGCTCGGAAAACATAGAACTCTCCAAAGCCGCGATGATCTTGGGACGCTCCGCGCTCGCGGCGCGCTCCAGCGCGTCGGCGAGAAGGAGAACGCACGAGTAGTTCATATACACCTCGTAGGTGTAGAACTCGCCGCGGTCATCGACCTTCTTCTTGAGCGCCAGCGCTTTCGGATTGCGCGGGTCGAACCAGTGATTGCAATCCATGATGTATTGAGCGGCTTCCGGAAATTCCTTCACGAATTTATAAGAGGATGCGGCGCCGCCAAGGACCGAGTAGATGCCTTTTGGCCGCACGCGCTGTTGCTGCATCGTGCGAGCGAGCAGCACATATTCATTGTAGTAGTTCGCTGGAATCACAAGGTCCGGATTCTGCGCCTTGATTTTCAGCACCACGTTGTTGAAGTCGCGGGTCGGCGTCGGGTGCGGAATGGTCTCGAGCACGTGGAATCCGCGCTCGGGCAGCTGCGCGTTGAGCAGCTTGGCGAGACCTGATCCGAACAGCGAATCCTCGTTCACGATCATCACCGTCTTGGCCGGCTTGCCCGCCTGGTCGTTGATGGTGACGAGATTGTCGAGCGCGGTCTTGGCGATCACGCCGAACCCGGGCCCGAACCGGAATGTATTCTTGAGCCCGCGCGTGACGATGTTGTCGGCAACGCCCACGTCGACCAGGTACGGCAGGTCGTAGCGGGCTGCGGTCTGGCTCGCGGTGAGGCAGATCGAGCTGGCGTAGCCGCCGACGATGGCGGCGACGCCCGCCGCGTTCATCTTCTCGACTTCGGCGTTGCCGCCCTCGGGCGTCGACTGCGCGTCGCCCAGCACCGGTTCGATCTTCGCTCCGCCCAGCGCCTTGATGCCGCCCGCGGCATTGACCTCCTCGATCGCGATCGTTGCACCGAGGCGACCCTGTTGACCGGAATAGGACAACGCGCCGGAAACCGGATGCAGCACGCCGAGCTTGACCGCGGAGCCCTGTGCGCGCAGCGCCGCCGGCGCGCTGACAAGCCCGGTCGCCGCCGCGGCCGCGCCCAACCCTGTCGTCCGCAGCAGCCGGCGGCGCGTGATCCATCCTGACCCGTGGGACATCGGAACCTCCCATGTGACGTCGGCGACAGCCTAACATTGGCGGGCGAGCCCTTCTATATTCGGCTCGGTGCGCCAAGCGCCGATTTCCTCTTGTCCGCATGAACACGCCTCTGACCCTCTTCGACAAATTGTGGGCGGCCCACGAGATCGCGCGGCGCGATGATGGCGAGGCCCTGCTGTGGGTCGACCGGCACTTCGTGCATGAGGGTTCGTTCAACGCCTTCAGTCAGCTCAAGGCACGAGGGGGACGCGTCGCGGAGCCGAGCCTCACGTTCGGCGTCGCCGACCATTACGTCCCGACGCGCGGCTCTCGATGGAGGATCGAAGATCCCGATATCGCGCGCATGGTGCGCACGGTCGAGGAAAACACGGCCGAACACGGCATAAGCCTGTTCGGTCTCGACGATCCGCGCCAAGGCATCGTGCACGTGGTCGGGCCGGAGCAGGGGCTCACGCTGCCCGGCCTGCTGGTCGTATGCGGCGACAGCCACACCTCGACCCACGGCGCGCTCGGCGCCTATGCCTTCGGCATCGGCGCCTCCGAAGTCGCCCATGTGCTGATGACGCAGACGCTGTGGCAGCGCAAACCGAAGCGCATGCGCATCACCGTTGATGGTCGCCTCGCGCCTGGCATCGCCGCCAAGGACATCGCGCTCGCCGTCATCGCGCGCATCGGCGCGGACGGCGCGACCGGCCATGCCATCGAATTTGCCGGTTCAGCCATCGGCGCGCTGTCGATCGAGGGGCGGCTCACGTTGTGCAATATGTCAATCGAGGCGGGCGCGCGCAGCGGCATGATTGCGCCGGACCAAGCGACCTTTGAATACGTGAAAGGACGGCCTTTTTCCCCGACGGGGACGGCGTGGGAACAGGCGGTGGAAGCGTGGTCGGCGCTGATGACGGACCCCGGCGCAGAATTCGACCGTGAAGTTGCGTTCGATGCGGCCGATGTCGCGCCGATCGTCACCTGGGGCACGAGTCCCCAGGACGCCTTGCCGATCGACGCCAGCGTGCCGGATCCCGCCCATCAGCCCGATGCAGCACGCGCAAACTTGATACGTGATGCACTCGACTACATGGGATTAAAGGCGGGTACGAAGTTGACCAACGTTGCCATCGACCGCGTGTTTATCGGCTCCTGCACCAATGCGCGCATCGAGGACCTGCGCGCGGCCGCCGCCGTCCTGGCCGGCCGGGTAAGCAAGGTTCCCGGGCTCGTTTCGCCAGGCTCGTCCGCGGTCAAGCGCCAAGCCGAGGAAGAGGGGCTCGATCGCGTCTTCCGCGCGGCCGGTCTCGAGTGGGGCGAATCCGGCTGCTCCATGTGCGTCGGCATCAATGGCGATCTGGTCTCGCCCGGCGAACGCTGCGCCTCGACCACCAACCGCAATTTTCGCGGGCGGCAGGGACCGGGCGCGCGCACCCATTTGATGTCCCCGGCGATGGTCGCGGCGGCGGCGGTCACGGGAACGCTGGCCGACGTGCGGCCGCTGCTCGCAGAACGCAAGGTGTGAGGCGCGCATGAACAAGTTCACGCGGCTGAGCGCAATCGCCTGCCCGCTCGCTATCGCCAATCTCAATACCGATCAGCTGATCCCGGGCCGGTTCCTGAAACTGCCGCGCTCGGCGGGGTTGGGCGCGGTGCTGCTGCATGACCTGCGCTTCGATACCGACGGACGCGAGCGGCCGGATTTTCCGCTCAATCGGCCGGTCTGGCGCAATGCCAGGATCATCGTCGGCGCGCGCAATTTCGGCTGCGGCTCATCGCGCGAATCCGCGGTCTACGCACTTTACGATTACGGCATCCGGTGCGTGATCGCGCCGTCCTTCGGCGATATCTTCGCCGGCAACGCTGTCCAGAACGGTCTCTTGACCGCCATCGCCTCAGATGAGGAGGCGACCGCACTCATGGAACTGCTCGACGCGCAGCCGGACCGCCCCGTGACCGTCGATCTCGAGCAGCAAACGATCCAATGCGGCGATCGAAGCTTCCGTTTTGCTATCGATCCGGTCCGCCGTACGCGCCTGCTCAACGGCTGGGACAGCATCGCGCTGACCGAGAGCTATCGTGAGAAGATCGCTGCCTTCAAGGCGGCCGATCGCGCACGGCGCCCGTGGGCCACGCCGTCCCGCATCCAAGGCCCCGCGCGCTGAAACACATCCGCCGAAGCAGCGGGTGGCCGCTGTGCTGCCGAGGTGTTTCGGCGGTTTGTATAACGGCGAGCACTGCGCTATCAGACTTTCGTGCCAAGCCGCGTAGGCGGTTGGTGCAAACCTGCGGGGCGAACGTATGAATTTTGCCGATGCGCAACGAGGCGACATAAAGTCGGCACGGTCGCGCAGCGCCGATTTGACCATCGTCGGCGGCGGCGGGCATGTCGGCGTTCCGTTGGTGCTGGCCTTCGCCGATGCCGGCTTTCGCGTCAACGTGCACGATCTCAATCGCGACGTGCTCGCTACGTTGAAAGCGGGACGGCTGCCGTTCATCGAATATGGCGGCGAGGAAGTGCTCGCGCGGGCGCTCAAGCAGGACCGGCTGGTGTTCACGTCCGCGCCTCCGGATATTTCTCGACACGGGCCCGTGATCATCACCATCGGCACCCCGATCGATGAGTTCCTAAACCCAGTGCGCAAGGTGGTGCAGGATTGCATCGACGGGCTGCTGCCGCATCTCGCCGATGGCCAGCTCCTGGTGCTGCGCTCGACCGTGTTTCCCGGCACCACCGACTGGCTCGCTGGCTACCTGCAACGGCGCGGCCGTGACCTCAAGGTCGCGTTCTGTCCCGAGCGCATGGTGCAGGGGCACGGCATCAAGGAACTCAAGGAGACGCCGCAAATCATCAGTGGCGCGACGCCGGCCGCGGAACAGGAAGCGGCCAAGCTGTTTTCCGCAATCGCGTCCGAGCTGGTCACGGTCACGCCGCGCGAGGCGGAGTTCGCCAAGCTGTTCAACAACGCGTATCGTTACATCGAATTTGCCACCGCCAATCAGTTTTATCTGATCGCCAAGTCGGCCGGCCTGGATTACCGGCGTATCGATGATGCGATGAAGCGTAATTATCCACGTGCCGGCAGCATTCCCACGCCGGGCTTCGCCGCCGGCCCTTGTCTATTCAAGGATACGATGCAGCTTGCAGCCTTTGCGCAGAACCAGTTCAGCCTGGGCAACGCGGCGATGCTGGTCAATGAGGGACTCGTGCTGCATGTCGTTGCCGATCTGGCGCGCCGCTTCGATCTCACGCGCATGACGGTCGGACTGCTCGGCATGGCATTCAAGGCGGACATCGACGACACCCGCGCGTCGCTGAGCTACAAGTTCAAGAAGGCGCTGCTAAGCCAGGCCGCCGCGGTGGTGACCACCGACCCGTTTGTCACCACCGATCCGGAGCTGCGCGCGCTCGACGAGGTCATCGCGCGCAGCGATCTGCTCGTTCTCTGCGCGCCGCATTCGGCTTATCGCGATCTCGATTTCGCCGGCAAACCGGTGGTCGACGTGTGGGGCTTTCTCAGGAAAGCGAACGTGGTCGCATAGTTCGTGGCTGTCATGCCCGCGAACGCGGGCATCCAGTATCCACGGCCTGTGCCGTGAATGCATTATTGTACCTAAACATAAGCGCCGGTGATTACTGGATCGCCCGCTTTCGCGGGCGATGACGCCGATGATTACAACGCCGTCTTGTCGATCTGCCCGTTCGCGCGCACGAACCAGTGCTCGTTGGCAAACGGCTTGCCGGCGAGCCGCTCGGCGAGCCAGTCGGCCACCAGGATGGGCGGAAACGGACCGAGATTAGCCGCCGGCACGTTGCCGACGGAATGGCGCGATTCCTGGTACACCACCATCTGCTTCGGTCCTTTGACCGTCTTGAGCAGTCGCTCGGAATGCTCGAGCGGGCTTAGCTCCTCGCACTCGCCGGCGACGATCAGGTACGGCGCGCGGATTTTCTCCGCGTGGCCTTCCCAGGTGATGCTTTTGCGGAATTTGTCGAACTCGGCCTCGTCGGTAATGCCCGACATGTACATGAACCGCTTCTTGAACGTCGGCGACGCCTCCTGAAAAATCGTGTGGCAGCCGGGCTCGTGACACACCGACGTGGCGGCAAACGCGCGGATGCGCGGCTCGTGCGCGGTAAGGATGGTGCCGAAGAGGGTGCCGAAGCTGGTGCCGGAGCAGCCGATGCGTTCCGGGTCGATCTCGGGCCGCTGCGCCAGCCAGTCGACGAGCGGCTTACCTGCCGCCATCCAGTTCTCGACCGAGAAATAGACGCCGATCATCGGCGCCTCGTATTGGCCCGGCCCATCGATGGCGAGCACCGCCATGCCGCGGTTGAGGAAGCGGTCGCCGTAGAGCGCGACCTGAATTTCCTTGAAGCTGTCCATACCGGGAATCGCGATCACCGCCGGGATGCGGCCGCCCTTGTAATTTGGCGGCAGGTGAAACCAGGCCGGGATCGCCTTGCCCTGGAACGGCACCCACACCGCTTCGACGTGATGATCCGCCAGCGCGGCGTATTTGCCGAAGCATTCGCGCTTCTTGTTGTTGTAGGCGATGTTGGTCTCGTCGTTCTGGTCGTACGGCCACTGCGTCGCGCCCCAGTGCACGGCGGCCATGAAATAATTGTCGCGTGCGGTCACCGTCCGGCCCGCCTCTTCGGCGGCCTTGGCCTTGGCCTCGCGCCGCCGCGCGACCGTTTCGAAGGCCGGGCCGATGTCCGCCATCTTCTTCACCCGCTCGCGGATGCCGGCGAAGTCGGCATTGGCTTCGGCGCCGCAAGGTCCGCTGAGATAAAGCGAGCGCGGCTGATCCCAGTCGATGCCGTTGGCGCGGATGATGTTGTCGATGAGCCAGCGCTGCTCCTGGAACCGGCGCACATGCGGCTCGCCGCGCTTGTCGAGGACGGGTTGCGCTGGTTTCATCACGTTCATGGCGTCCTCCCTTTGAGCGCGTAGCCCGGATGGAGCGCAGCGAAATCCGGGATTCTGGATTTGGCTGTGCCCCGGGTTTTGCTTCGCTCCACCCAGACTGCAACCCGCGCGCTCACTCCGGCTTGATGCTCATCGATTTGAGAATCGGCGTCCAGCGCGCGCGCTCGTCCGCGAAGATTGCCGCCGCCTTGGCGGGACCAGCATCGCGTACCGGTTCGAAGCCAAGCTTGAGCAGCTCCCGCTGAAAGTTTTGGTCGGCGAGCGCGGGCGTTGGCCGAGAACATCGGAATCTGTCCGCTTGCGAGGTCGGCCAGGCCCTGACCGATGCCTCGGTACGGCACAACCGGGATGTCGAGACCGCCTGCGAGCTGCTTGAAATATTCGCCGGCGAGATTGGTGATCGAGCCGGTGCCGGCCGCTCCATAGGAGAGTTTGCCCGGATGCGCGCGGGCGTAGGCGATGAGCTCGGCGAGCGTGCGAACCGGCAGCGACGGATGCACGACGATCGACGTGGAGCTGTAGGCAAACACGCAGACCGCGGAAAAATCCTTGACCGGATCGTACGGCGGATTGGCCATCGTCGGCGGTACCAGCACATGCGTGGACGTGCTGCCGAGCAGGATGCTGTAGCCGTCGGGCTGCGCATGCGCGACATCGTTGGCGCCGATCGATCCGCCGCCGCCACCGCGGTTGTCGATGACAATGGTGCCGAACTGCGGCTTGACCCGTTCCGCCCAGACCCGGCCGATGACGTCGTGCACGCCGGCCGGAACCGAGGGAATAACGAGGCGAACCGGCCGGCTCGGATAACGGTCCTGTGTCCGCGCCCGTGACGCCGAGGCGGTGATTGCCGGCGCGAGGAGAGCAAGGATCAAAAGATCGCGGCGATTCATCGCTGTTCGCCTCTGCTGGTCAACGCGTTCCGCGCTTTCGCGTCTTGTATGACCTGCCAGATCTTGAATGGCGTCGCTGGCATTTTGATGTCGCGGACGTCGTAATCGCGCAGCGCATCCACGATGGCGCTGATGACAACCGCCGGCGCCGCCGTGGTGCCGCCTTCGCCGCCGGCCTTGATGCCGAGCGGATTGGTGGGAGAAAGCACCTCGGCAATCTCGGTCTTGAACGGCGGCAGCGTGTCCGCGCGCGGAATGCCGTAATCCATCAGTGAGCCGACCAGCGGCTGGCCGGAATCAGCATCGAGGCGGCACTCCTCCCACATCGCTTGCCCGATCCCTTGCGCGATGGCGCCGTGGGTCTGCCCGTGAACGATCAGCGGGTTGATGCAGCGACCGACGTCGTCGACCGACACGTAGCGGACGATTTGAGCGCCGCCGGTTTCCGGATCGACCTCGAGCTCGCAAACCGCGCATCCATTGGGAAACACCGGATCGTGCATTTCGTTGTCGGTCACGACCGCGATTCCGTCCTTGAGATCGCCAGGGAGATCGTGGCGTGCCGCCTCCTTGGCGAGTTCGAGGAAATCGAAGGTGCGGTTGGTTTTGAGCGCACCGAAGCGGCCGTCGTTGAATTCGATCTCGTCCTGCGTGGCGCCAAGGACAACCGCGGCGATTTTCCTGCCCTTAGCAATAAGCTCGGGAAGCGCCTTCGCGAACACCGTTGCGGAATGCCGCATCGACCGACCGGAATGCGAGCCGCCGCCGACTTTCACCACGTCGGTATCGCCGAGAATAATGTTCACGCTCTCGACCGGCACATGGAGGAAGTCCGCCACCACCTGGGCAAAGCTGGTCTCGTGGCCCTGACCGCTCGGCTGCGTGCCGATGACCACATCCACGCATCCCTCCGGCTTAACCGTGATCCGCGCCTGCTCGACCGGCGCACCGATCGAGGATTCGACGTAATTGGCAAGGCCGCGGCCGAGCAGCTTGCCCCGCTTTGCCGCCTCGCGCCGGCGCCGTGCGAAGCCGTTCCAGTCGGCGAGCGCCATGGCCCGGTCCATGTTCTCCTCGTAGCGGCCGCTGTCGTAGATCATGCCGACCGCATTCCGGTAAGGCATGGCTTGCGGGCGGATCAGGTTCTTGCGCCGCAGCTTGATGGGATCGACGCCAAGCCGCGCCGCGGCGATGTCGATGAGCCGCTCAATCGCGAACGTGACCTCCGGTCGGCCGGAGCTGCGATAGGCATTGGTCGGCATCGTGTTGGTGAAGATGCCAAGCGCGCGCAGGCCGGCAGCGGGAATAGCGTAGGGTCCAGGGATCAGTCCGGCGCCCTTGGAAAGCGGCGACAGCGACACGCAGCGCGCGCCGAGATTGCTGATATTGATGGCACGCATCGCGAGGAAGCGGCCGTCGCGGGCCAGCGCCAGCTCGACCTTGGTGACGAGGTCGCGTCCCTGATAGTCGCTGAGGAAGGCCTCGGACCGCGTGGCAGTGAACTTGACGGGACGGCCGAGCTTGCGCGCGGCCCAGACCAGGAGGCCGAACTCCACGAAGACGCGATTGCGGGTGCCGAAATTGCCGCCGACATCGCAGGAAAGGACCCGCAAGTTCTCGGCCGAAATGCCGAGCACGGCGGCAAGCTCGCGCTTCTGCCGCACCGCGCCGCCGCTGCCGGCATAGAGCGTGTAACGGCCGCTTCTCGCGTCGTATTGGCCGAGCGCGGCGCGCGGCTCGAGCGGTACACCGGTCACGCGGTCGACGTGAAACTCCATCGCCATGACGTGATCGGCACCGGCAAATGCGCGATCGGTGGCGTCGCGATCGCCGAACAGCGTCTCGACCGGCGTGTTGTTCGGCACCTCGTCCCAAATTACCGGCGCTCCTGCGCGCATGGCATCTTCGGAGTGATAGACGCCGGGCAAAACCTCGTAATCGATCTCGACCGCTTCGGCTGCATCGAGTGCCTGCGCAAGGCTTTCGGCAACCACCATCGCGACCGCTTCGCCGACGTGACGGACCTTGTCGACGGGCAACAGCAGGTGCGGGCCGATGAAGGGCGCGCCGCCGCCGGGGCCGGTGAGCTTCATGT
>Ga0318518_10000223_pt1 | contig 13728 bp, 10 predicted proteins | sample GRESIP176b2f22_FD_203483 | JGI IMG/M metagenome (GOLD analysis project Ga0318518, IMG submission 203483) | Tropical soil microbial communities from Luquillo Experimental Forest, Puerto Rico - GRE.SIPMG.176b2f22 | ecosystem: Environmental > Terrestrial > Soil > Tropical forest > Bulk soil...
GCTCGCAGAGGCGGATCGGCCGCCACACGCCGGTCGACCCGACGATGCTGGAGGTGCCTGACGTCGTCGATTACGGCTGGCCAAAGCAGGACGAATACGAGGTCCGCATGAAGCACGCCGGCGGCCACACCTCGATCTACTACCGCAACGACCCGATGAAGGTCGTCGGTTGGAAAGGTGATCTCTTCCCGTTCAAGTTCAATGTCCGCAACATCCTGCCGATCATGTCGGACCGGATTCATGTGCCGCCCTCGTCGTGGGTGACGTTCGAGGCGCCAGGCTTCGTCGTGCTCAGCATTGTTCCGCAAATCGCCGTAGCCGATCTCGAAGCCGAGGAATTGCCCAGCTATCATCGCAATATCGACATGGACGAAGTGATGCTGAGCCATGTTGACGAAGACCCGGGCGGACGCAGACCCGGCAGCTTCAGGCATACGCCGCAAGGGGTCCTACATGGCGCCGGCGAGGCCTATCGCGCGGAGTTTCAGGCTCGCCGCAAACCCGGCATGCGCCGCACCAGCACCAGCATCGGTGTCGATACCTATCGGCCACTCATACCCTCCGTGGAATTTGCTCGAATGACCGCTTGAGCAAGATGACGCTCCGCGGCCCGCTGGTGCCCGACGACGCTGCGCTCCCGAAGGTGGAGCGCGCGCTGCTGGATCGCGCTGGGGCTCTAGTTCCGCTTCTCGCCGAGCGCGCTCCCACCGCCGCCGCGGCGAGGCGACTGCCGGACGAAACGATCGCCGACTACCACGCCGCCGGCATTTTGCGCATTCTGCAGCCGAAACGCTTCGGCGGCATGCAGGGCCGTTTCAGCCTATTCTCCCGCATCGTCGAGGAGCTGACTTATGGTTGCGCATCCTCGGCCTGGGTCTATGCCGTATTGGCCGAGCATCAATGGATCATTGCCCAATATCCCGAGCAGGCGCAGATAGACGTCTGGGGCGAGAATCCCGAGGCGGTCGCATCGTCGTCGCTGGCTCCGCGCGAGGCCGCCAGGCGAGTCACCGGGGGCTGGCGGCTCAGCGGGCGCTACCCGTTCTCCAGCGGTTGCGACTTTGCACAATGGGCGATCATCGGCGCTTTCCTCGGCGAGAAGGGCGATCCCCGTCATATCGCCTATTTGCTGGTGCCGCTTTCCGAGGTCGAACTCGTAGACGATTGGGAGGTGCTGGGGCTCCTGGGCACCGGCAGCAAGTCGCTGGTATTGCACGACGTGTTCGTTCCGGAGCACCGCAGCGTATGGCTGAGCGATCTCTTCGCCGGCACCCCGCCGGGCGCGCTGGTGCATCCCGAATATCCGGTCCTGCGCGCCCCGCGAGGGTTCCTGGTCTCCTACTCGTTGCCACCGGTCTGCATCGCGCTCGGCCGCCGTGCCCTCGATATCGCATGCCGCGCGCAAGCCGGACGGGTGTCGCGCGGCGTGACCAGGGTCGCGGAATCCGAGGTTGTGCAGATGGCGATCGGCGAGGCTGCCGCCGCGATCGACGTCGCGACTTTGCTGCTGCATACCGGGCGGTGGTCCAGCACCGAAGCACTCGACTCGGGGCGCAAGATCACCGAGGGCGAAGCGCTGCGCGCCCGGCGCGACATGACTTTCGCACAGCATCAGGTGGGCTGGGCGCTGGAGCGCTTATGCGAGTTGAGTGGTGCCCGCTGGGTCTACGACACCGACCCGCTGCAGGAAATCCGGCGCGACGTGATGACGATCTTGACCCACCATGCCGCTAGCCGCCAGGCCGCAATGGTGCCCTACGGCCGGCTGCTGCTCGACCAAATCCCGGCCGCGCCGGGGTGCCGATAGAGAGCCCCCAACCCGCAATCAGAAGTCTCATCATGCGCCTGTCGCTTCTACTTTCGTTCCTGGTTCTGTTGGTTTCCATCTCGGCACGAGCCCAGGCGCCGACGCCCGCCGGCGAGTCCGCGGGAGGCCGGGTTTTCTGCGAGCAAAACGTGAGCTACCGGATTGCGGACCCCGCGACGGTTCCCGAGCCCTATCGGCGCTTTCTTGGAGCATGGAGCGATGCGGCCTGGGACCCCAATACTTGTGCAGCGCTGGTCGTCGACAATGTCGATCCTACCGGCACCGCTTCGATCATCTATGTGTACGGGCCGCTGGGAACGGGCGCGCGAGTGGCGGGTGGCGTCCTGCACGGCACCGGCGTCATTCGCGACGGCGAACTCAGGTTTCAGAATTCAGACGGCACACAGTTCGCGTTCCGCCCGGGTATCGTCGATCTCGTCGGGCGCATGACCACATCCGGCGGCCAATCCTACGAATCGGCTTTCAAGCATACGCCATGATGCCGGCAGCATGCCGCCGGAGCGAGCACTTCTCCCGCCGTGAGTTGACGCTCGCTATGGCCGTTCCTAAATTCCGCGATTGCTGGGGTCGATCACCCGGCGTGACATGCCGGTGCTGCGGTCGGCCCGCTTAGCTGGCTTACATCGGGTGACCGCATCCATAAGCTGGTAAAGTCTTGGTCGGACCGACGCTGCGGGCGAGATTGCCCGCAACGCCGGATCATCAGACGTGGTTAACGATGCGCCGACCCGCCACACCTTCGCCGATCAACGAACTCAACGAACGCAGCCGCGAGATCTTTCGGCTTATCGTCGACGGCTATGTCGCGACCGGCGAGCCGATCGGCTCGCGCACCCTGTCACGCCGGATGAGCCTGAATTTATCGTCGGCGACGATCCGCAACGTGATGGCCGATCTCGAGGAGGCGGGACTGCTTTATGCTCCCCACACCTCGGCCGGCCGCTTGCCGACCGAAATGGGGCTTCGCCTCTTCGTGCATGCGCTGCTCGAGATCGGGGATCTGGCCGAGGATGAACGCCACAGTATTGAGAGCCTGTGCGTTGCCCGGGGCAAGAGCCTGTCCCAGTTGCTGGAGGAGGCAACGACGGCCCTGTCCGGCTTGTCGCATTGCGCCGGCGTCGTTGTCGTCCCCAATCAGGATCGGCCGCTCAAGCACATCGAATTTGTTCATCTCGGTCCCGGCCGCGCGCTCGTCGTACTGGTGACCGAAGATGGACTCGTCGAAAATCGGGTTATCCAGGTTCCGCTTGGGCTGCCGCCGTCAGCCTTGGTGTCCGCCGGCAACTATCTCAACGCCAGGCTGATCGGACGGACTCTCGAAGAGGCGAAGGCGGAGATCGAGCAAGAGATCGCTTCGAACAAGGCACAGCTCGACGGGTTGACCTCTAAGCTCGTCGCTGCGGGTCTCGCGAGCTGGGCCGGAGGCGACGAGAGCAGCGCCTTGATCGTGCGCGGCCAAGCCAATTTGCTCGAGGATGTCACCGCGCTCGCCGATCTCGAAAGGCTGCGTACTCTGTTCGAGATGCTCGAAGCCAGAGAAACCATGCTGCGTCTTCTCGATGCGAGCAAGCAGGGAGCAGGCGTACAGATCTTTATCGGCGCCGAGAACCGCCTGTTTGGGGTGGCCGGCTGTTCCATGGTGATCGCTCCATACCAGAACAGCCGCGAGCAGATTGTCGGCGCCATCGGGGTCATTGGCCCGACCAGGATCAACTATGCCCGGATTATCCCGATGGTCGACTACACGGCCAAGATGATTGGGCGTTTGATGGGATAGGACAAGCGATGCAAGATATCAGAAACGAGCAGGAGAAGGTTGCCAAGCCCGACGAGCCCGCTAACAACAACATCGGCGGGCCGGAGGGCGCTCCGATCGAATCGGATGCGGAAGAACCGTCGCCGGAGACAAGAGTTGTCGAGCTCGAGGCTGAGCTCGCCGAGCAGAAGGACCGCCTGTTGCGCGCGCTCGCCGAGACCGAGAATGTGCGCCGCCGCGCCCAGCGCGAGCGCGAAGATGCGTCGAGATATGCGGTCGCCGGCTTTGCCAAGGACTTGCTCTCGGCCGCAGATAACCTGCACCGCGCGCTCGAAAGCTTGCCCGAGTCGGAGGCCAAGGATGACCGCACGCGCAGCCTTCTCGCTGGGGTCGCGGCGACGGAGCGCGAACTCCTGAGCATTTTCGAGCGGCATGGGATCAGGCGCATCGATCCCAAGGGCGAGCGCTTCGATCACAATTTCCACCAGGCGATCTTCGAGGCCGAACGGCCGGACCACCCTAGCGGCACGATCGTCGAGGTGCTGCAGCCCGGCTATGTGCTTCATGATCGGCTGTTGCGGCCCGCCATGGTCGGGGTTGCCAAGGGCGGCCCGAAGCCGAGCGAGCCAGCCAGCTCTGTCGGCAAGTGATCGGGTGTGACGCAGTGCGGACTGTGGTGCCAGCCCGTTGTAGCGGCTTGCGCCTCCACATATATAAACCCCAGCCACAGTGAGGGGATGGCAGAATATCACTTCCTGGGGGATCGGGACGGTGCTTCCCCGGGCCGCCTGGTCCTGCTTTTGAAATGAGGTATCCATGAGCAAGGTCATCGGTATCGATCTCGGTACGACGAACTCCTGCGTTGCCGTGATGGAAGGCAGGAATGCCAAGGTGATCGAGAACAGCGAGGGCATGCGGACAACGCCCTCGATGGTCGCGTTTACTGACTCTGGCGAGCGCCTGGTTGGACAGGCGGCCAAACGCCAAGCGGTGACCAACCCCGAAAACACGTTTTTTGCGATCAAGCGCCTGATCGGCCGCCGCTTCACCGATCCGATGGTGAAGAAGGACATGGATCTTGTCCCCTACAAGATCATCACCGGCGACAATGGCGATGCCTGGGTCGAGAGCCGCGGCAAGAAATACGCCCCGTCCCAGATCAGCGCGTTCATTCTGCAAAAGATGAAGGAAACCGCCGAGGCTTATCTCGGCGAGACGGTCACACAGGCGGTTATCACCGTGCCTGCCTACTTCAACGACAGCCAGCGCCAGGCGACCAAGGACGCTGGCCGGATTGCCGGGCTCGAGGTGCTGCGGATCATCAACGAACCGACCGCAGCGGCGCTCGCTTACGGCATGGAGAAGAAGGGCACCGGCACGATCGCGGTCTATGACCTCGGCGGCGGCACCTTCGATATTTCGATCCTCGAGATCGGCGACGGGGTCTTCGAGGTGAAGTCGACGAACGGTGACACCTTCCTCGGCGGTGAAGACTTCGACAAGAACATCATCGATTATCTCGCCGACGAATTCCGCAAGGAACAGGGCATCGATCTGCGCAACGACCGGCTTGCTCTGCAGCGCCTGAAGGAGGCCGCGGAGAAGGCCAAGATCGAGCTGTCCTCGTCGATGCAGACCGACGTCAATCTGCCGTTCATCACCGCCGATCAGCACGGACCCAAGCATCTCAACATCAAACTGACACGGGCCAAGCTTGAAGCGTTGGTCGACGAGCTGATCCAGCGGACGATCGGGCCGTGCCGCAACGCCCTCAAGGATGCGGGACTCAAGGCCTCCGAGATCGACGAGGTGATCCTCGTCGGCGGCATGACCCGCATGCCGAAGGTCATCGAGACCTGCAAGCAATTCTTCGGCAAGGATCCGCATCGCGGCGTCAATCCCGACGAGGTGGTGGCGGTCGGAGCGGCGATCCAAGCCGGCGTGCTGAAGGGCGAGGTCAAGGACGTCCTGCTGCTCGATGTAACGCCATTGTCGCTCGGCATCGAGACACTGGGTGGTGTCTTCACTCGGTTGATCGATCGCAACACAACGATCCCGACGAAGAAGAGCCAGGTCTTCTCCACCGCCGAGGACAATCAGACCGCGGTTACGATCCGCGTCTTCCAGGGCGAGCGTGAGATGGCCGCGGACAACAAGCTGCTTGGCCAGTTCGACCTGGTCGGCATCCCGCCGGCGCCGCGCGGCATGCCACAGATCGAGGTCACGTTCGACATCGACGCCAACGGCATCGTGCAGGTCTCGGCTAAGGACAAGGCGACCGGAAAGGAGCAGCAGATCCGCATCCAGGCTTCGGGGGGTCTCTCGGAAGCCGATATCGACCGCATGGTAAAGGACGCCGAGGCGCATGCCGAGGAAGACAAGCGGCGCCGCGAGCTGGTCGAGGCGAAAAACAATGCCGATGCGCTGACCCATACGACCGAGCGGACATTGAAGGAGAGCGGCGACAAGGTTCCGCAGGCTGACCGCGACGCCGTCGAACAAGCCGTCCAAGCCTTGAGGGATACACTCGGCAGTGAGGACGCCGGCGAGATCAAGGCCAAGACCGAGGCGTTGGCCCAGGTCTCGATGAAGCTCGGCGAGGCGCTCTATCGAGCCCAGCAGACCGAACAGGCCGCGGCCGGAGAAGCCGGTCCGTCTCAGGGTCCGTCCCAAGGCCATGCCGGCGGGAGCGACAAAGTCGTCGACGCCGATTTCGAGGAAGTCGACGATCAGAAAAAGCGCGGCTCGGCGTAAACCAACGGAGCCGAGGTGCAAAGCGGTTGCGATCACCCCGGCAGGATCTCTGCCGGGGTGATAGGCTGGGACAAAGCTCCATCTCGAACGTCCGTCGGCCATGGCTAAGCAGGACTTCTACGAGATCCTCGGGGTCTCCAAATCGGCGAGTCCCGACGAGCTCAAGTCGGCCTATCGCAAGCTCGCAATGAAACATCACCCGGATCGCAACCCGGGTGACAAAAGCGCCGAGCAGAAGTTCAAGGAAATCAACGAGGCATACGACATCCTGAAGGATGATCAAAAGCGCGCCGCGTACGATCGCTTCGGTCACGCCGCCTTCGAGCAGGGCGGCGCGCGCGGTCCGGGCGATTTCGGCTTTTCCGGCGGGTTTGCCGATATCTTCGACGAGATGTTTGGCGAGTTCATGGGCGGCGGCCGACGCGGTCAGGGCGGGCCGAGCCGCGGCAGTGATCTCCGCTACAACCTCGAGATCTCGCTCGAGGAAGCTTTCCGCGGCAAACAGACAACAATCCGCGTGCAGACACTGGTCGCAGGCGACCAGTGCAAAGGCGGTGGTGCTGAAGCCGGCTCGCGGCCGATTGCCTGCCCAACCTGCTACGGCCGCGGACGCGTGCGCGCGCAACAGGGCTTCTTTACGATCGAGCGGACCTGTACGACCTGCCAAGGCGCCGGACGGGTTATCGATAACCCCTGCAAGGCTTGTGGCGGCCAAGGGCGCGTGCGCCGCGAGAAAACACTGTCAGTGAACATCCCGGCCGGCGTCGAGGACGGTACCCGCATCAGGCTCGGCGGCGAGGGTGAGGCCGGAGTGCGCGGCGCTCTAGCAGGCGACCTTTACATGTTCATCAGCGTGACGCCGCACCGGATCTTCCAGCGCGACGGCGCCAACATCTATTGCCGGGTGCCGATCCCTATCACGACCGCGGCGCTCGGCGGCACGATCGAGGTGCCGAGTGTAGACGGCAGCCGGGCGCGCGTCACGGTGCCCGCGGGTACCCAGTCGGGCCACCAGTTCCGCCTCCGGGGCAAGGGCATGACGGTGCTGCGCTCCCCCGCTCGTGGTGATATGTTCATCGAGGCGGTCGTCGAGACCCCGCGCAATTTGAACAAACGCCAGCAGGAGCTGCTGCGCGAATTCGAAAAGGCCGGCGAGAGTGGCACGACCCACCCTGAAAGTGAGGGCTTCTTCGCCAAAGTGAAGGAATTCTTCGAAGACCTGAGGGAATAGCCGCCGGTCGCTACTCCGCGGGTATCGGCTCGCGGGCTGCGATCACGGGGATCGGTTGGTTTCCCTTTGCCAGCACTGCTTCGAGCGTCCGCTGAATGTCGGCGAGTTTGGTCGGGTGCTCGATCTTATGGCCGAACAGGTCCTTGACGTAGAACACGTCGACAACCTTTTCGCCGTAGGTCGAGATCTTGGCGCTCGAAATCTGCAGGTTGAGATTGGTCAGCGCACGGGTCAGCTCGAATAGAAGCCCAGGCCGGTCGCGACCGTTGACCTCGATGACGGTGTGGGAGGTGCTCGCCTTATTGTCGACGAGAACGCGAGGGGGCACGGTGAAGACCTGCGTCCGACTGGGAAAGGCGGGCGAGCGGCCCAGTTCGCGGTGCGGCTTCAGATCGCCGGTCAGTACGTTCTCAAACACCACCGCCAGCCTTGCGAGCTTGTCCGGACGGTCGAAAGGGGCGCCGGTGGAATCCTGAACCCAAAAGGTATCGAGCGCCATCCCGTTCGACATCGTCACAATCTTGGCGTCGACGATGTTAGCGCCGCAGACTGCGAGCGCACCGGCGATGCGCGAAAAGAGACCTGGGTGATCCGCGGTATAGAGGGTTATCTCGGTTACCGATCGTTGAACATCGACACGTTTCTCGACGGTGAGCGGGGCCCCGGTTGTCTCGGCCTCGCGCACCAGGCGAGCATGACGCGCATGTGTCGCGGCATCGAAAGATAGCCAATAGAAAGGATAGCCGCGGCTGCAGAAGGCAGTGAATTCGGTTTCGCTGAAGTCGGGCAATAGCGGGCGCAGCGCTCCCTGAGCGGCTGCGACGCGCGATCGTTGGCCTTCGCCGCCGAGCTCACCCGAAATCACTTCGATGGCGCGGTGGTAGAGTTCGCGCAGCAGCGCCGCCTTCCAGCCGTTCCACACTTTCGGCCCGACGGCGCGGATATCTGCCACAGTCAGCACCAAGAGAAGCTTCAATCGCTCCGGTGACTGCACGCGCTCGACAAAATTCTGGATCGTCTGCTGGTCGGTGGTGTCGAGCTTGAATGCGGTACTGCTCATCAAGAGGTGCCAGCGCACCAGCCAAGCGACGGTCTCGGTCTCTTGGTCCGAAAGCCCCAGTCGCGGGCCGAGCTTCAGCGCGATCTGCTCGCCGATTATCGAGTGATCGCCGCCGCGGCCCTTGCCGATGTCGTGCAGAAGCACGGCGAGGTAAAGAGCCCGTCGCGAGACGATCGTCGGCATCAGTTGGGTGGCGGCCGGAAGCTCGTCATCGAGGAGCCCTCGCTCGATTTGGTGCAGAATGCCAATCGCGAACAGCGTGTGCTCGTCGACCGTGTAGACATGGTACATGTCGTACTGCATCTGTGCGACGACCCGCCCGAAATCGGGAACGAAGCGTCCGAACACACCCGCCTCGTTCATCCGCCGCAAGGTGGTTTCGGGATCCTTGTGCGAGGTCAGGATCTCCAGGAACAGGCGGTTGGCCTCTTTGTTTTCGCGCAGCTCTTGGTTGATCAGCCGCAATGAGTGAGTCGCCGCCCGCAGCGCGCGGGGGTGAATGTCGAGCCCGTGCTGTTGTGAGACATGGAACAGCCGGAGCAACGCTACCGGATCGTTTTTGAAAAAGTCGTCCGACGGAATGGTGAGCCATTGGCCATCGACGAGGAACCCGGCGAGGCTGCGCCGACTGCTGCCCCATCGGATCCACGGGAGCCGGCGTTTGGTCTTCTGGTCGGCTTCGAGGATAGCGCAAAAGATCCGCGTCAGATCGCCGACGTCTTTGGCCACCAAAAAATAATGCTTCATGAAGCGCTCGACGTCGCGGCTGCCGGCATGGTCGGTATAGCCCATTCGCTGGCCGATCTCGGCCTGCAGATCGAAGGTCAGCCGCTCTTCGGCGCGGCCGGCGAGGTAATGGAGGTGGCAGCGAACCGTCCACAGGAACTGCTGGGCGCGCGCAAAGCGTTGCGAAGCGTCCGCCGAGAGCACGCCGTGGTCGACGAGTTTCCTGACGTCGTCGGTGCGGTAGATGTATTTCGCGATCCAGAACAGCGTATGCAGGTCTCTCAGCCCGCCCTTGCCCTCCTTGATGTTCGGCTCGAGCTGGTAACGGCTGTCGCCGACTCGCTTGTGGCGCGCGTCGCGCTCGGCGAGCTTGGCCTCCACGAACTGCGCTGCACTGCCCTTGACGATCTCTGTATCAAAGCGTCGCCTGAGTTCGTCGAAGAGTGCCTGCTCGCCCCATAGATAGCGCGCTTCGAGCAGCGCCGTGCGGATCGTCAGATCGGCTTTAGCCTGGCGCAGGCATTCCGCGACCGACCGCGTCGCGTGCCCGATCTTGAGGCCGAGGTCCCACAAGAGATAGAGGAGATATTCGACGACCTGCTCGGTGTGCGGGGTCTGCTTGTAGGGCAGCAGAAACAAGAGGTCGATATCGGAATAGGGTGCAAGCTCGCCGCGCCCGTAGCCGCCGACTGCGACGATCGCCAGGCGCTCACCCGAAGTAGGGTTGGCAAGCGGGTAGATTTCGTTTGTCACCAGGTCGAACAGCGCGCGGATCAGCTGTCCATCAAAAAGCAGTGCTCGCGGCTCGCCGCGTCGCCATCGGCGGCCGCCTCGAACCGCCGGCGGATCTCGGCACGGCCGGCCGCGAGCGCGGCTCTCAGCGGCGCGAGAAAGGGGCCGCGATCGAGCGCCGGAGCTGAAGCGTCTTGCGCGGCGAGGGACAATCCCTCCGCCAATACCCTGCGGTCGATGATATCGCGCTGCCGCCCAATGCTGCCCATCGCGCTGCGATCCGCTAGATGACCGAGCCGGTCGTATGCTCCAGATGGGTGACGCAGGCCCTCACCGCGAGGGCCGCCTCACATCCCGCTTCGATTGCTCCGCCTGCTCCGCCTGTTTCTACAGGAAAAATACAGGCGTTAATACCCGTTGAAATCCGCCGGCCGGCGCATCGTCCGCTTCGCCCGCAGCCTTCTTTGCCGCTGACGACAATCAAAAATTGCATCGATTGTCGCGTTTTGTGCTATCTGCAGCGAATCTCCAGCTAAATCCCGTTCTGGTTGTATCACCCTTCGGCGCCAGACCAGCATTCCGCATGGATGACCACCCTCCGTAACCCAACCGGCGTCGGTTCGAAAATCGTCATGCATACATTTATGCAATATAAAACGGCAAATTTATGGCCGTAATATCGCAATTTTAGCGACGTCGACCTCGCTGGTCGATACTTTAGTGCCGCCGAGATTTTCCCACCTCCTCCGCGGCTGCGCCCAGAATAATGCGCATGTGCGGCATCCGCAGCTTGCGGTCGACGACGCAGTTACTCTTCCGGCATGCCGGCCTTGCGTAAGCCGGTATAATAAGCTGCCTCGGCTAGGCCACGGATGTTTGGGGCCTCGTAACGAGTGCCCGCCCTAGTTCAGCAACGCTCCGCCAAGAGCCTTCGCCAGACAGCTTGCAGCCTCGGCCAGCTCTGCAGCGACAAACGATCGAAGCCGTCCGCATCCTGAACCCCTTCGCCGCGCATAACGCCATGAGGATCGAGCAGACCCTCGGCCAGTGAGCTTATGTCCGTGGCTGCGGCGGTTCGACGAGCACGTTGATGGCGCGGGCGGCGACGGTGAGCTCACGCCAGGTCTCGTCGTCGATCGGAACGCCGTCTTTGATGCGCGCGGCGCGGGTCAGGCGTTCGGGATCGCCGGGGATCAGCACCGGCTCGTCCGCGCGGATCGGCGGCGAAGCGGTGATGTAGGCTGTCATCGCGGCGATCTCCTCGCGCAGCCACTGCCGGTCGATCAGCCGCGACGGGTCGATGACGATCGTCAGCATGCCGTTCGTCGCCGTGCCGGCGCCCTGCCGCTCGGGCCGCATCGTGCCGCTGCCGCACAACGCGCCCGCCAGCATCTCGCAGACAAAAGCGAGCGCATAGCCCTTATGCTCGCCCAAGGTCAGCACCGCTCCTCGCGGCTGGCGATACATCGCGCCGGGATCGGTCGTCGGCTTGCCATCGCCGCCCAGCAGGATGCCGGGTTTCATCTGCTCGCCCTTGTTGCGCGCGACCCGCACCTTGCCCATCGCGACGACGCTCGTCGCCATGTCGAGAATGATCGGGCGTTGCGGCTCGGGGCCCGGGATCGCGATGCAGACCGGGTTGGTGCTGAAGCGCGCATCGGTGCCGCGCCACGGCGCCACCGCCGGGCGGGCATCGGTGACGTTGACGAAATGAAACGAGACCATGCCGGCCTCGGCGCAGAGCTCGCCATAAGTGCCGACCCGGCCGATGTGGTGCGGGTTGCGCAGCGCGACGACGGCGACGCCGGTCTCGCGCGCTTTGGCGATACCCGCGAGTGTCGCTTCGCGCGCGGCGATCTGGCCCCAGGCGCGCTCGCCGTCATAGACGATCAGCGAGCCGTCTTCGCTGACCACACGCCCTTTGCGGTTGGCTAAGACCGTGCCGCCTGCGAGATGCTGCAGATAGTTCGGGATCAGGCCGACGCCGTGGCTGTCGTGGCCGCGCAGATTGGCCTCGATCAGGTGGTCGGCGATGATGCGCGCCTCATCGGCTTCGCTGCCCGCCGCCTCGAAGACGCGCAGGGCAATCCCGTGCAGGTCGTTATGAGCGATCACAATCATGGCGGTTCTCCTGACAATTCAGCGGAGGCGGCGATACGCACCGGGTGGGCGGGGTAGACGCCGAGAATTTTCAACTCACGCGAGAAGAAGGCGAGCTCCTCGAGCGCGAGCGCCAGCGGCCGGTCCTCGGGATGCGCCTCGACATCGGCATAGAACTGGGTCGCGGAAAACGCGCCGCCGACCATGTAGCTTTCGAGCTTGGTCATGTTGACGCCGTTCGTCGCGAAGCCGCCCATTGCCTTGTAGAGCGCCGCCGGGACGTTGCGCACGCGGAACAGAAACGTCGTCACGGTCGGCGTGCCGCGTGGCGGGCGTTCTGGCTCGCGCGACATGATCAGAAAGCGGGTTGTGTTGTGCTCGGCGTCCTCGATGTTCTCCTTCAGCGAGATGAGTCCGTAGATCTGGCCGGCGAGCTCCGAGGCGATCGCCGCAACGGTCGGGTCGGCGCGCGCAGCAATCTCCGCCGCGGCCCCGGCGGTATCGGCTGCGACGACCGGCTGGAGCCCGAGTTCGCGGATCAAATTGCGGCACTGTGACAGCGCATGTACATGACTCCGGACTGTGCGCAATGTGCTGAGAGTTGCGCCGGACAGGCCCAGCAGATGATGGTTCACCCGCTCGAAATGCTCGCCGATGATGTGGAGACCGGAATCCGGCATCAGGTGATGAATGTCGGCGACGCGCCCGGCGACCGAATTCTCGATCGGGATCATCGCCAGCCGGGCGCGGCCTTCGTGCGCTGCGGCGAAGGCGTCCTCGAACTGGGCGCAGGGCAGCGTCGTCATGTTGGGAAAAACACGGCGGCAGGCCAGATCGGAATAGGCGCCGGGCGCGCCCTGGAATGCGATCGTTTGCTCAGGGTCGGAGACAGCCGTCATCGGGTTGGTGCCCGTTTATCGTCACCCCCGCGGAAGCGGGGGTCGAGTGGCCATTTCGCCGGAGCTTGGGGCCCTGAGTTCCCGCTTTCGCAGGAATGACGGGAAGAGAGGGATTGGCCGGCTGTAACGGCAAGCTGGCGGGCGCGCGCGAGATCGGCCGGGGTGTCGACCTGCACGCCGAGCCAGGCGCGATCGATGAGGCTGACCGAGATGCGCATGCCGGCTTCGAGTGCGCGCAACTGCTCGAGCCGCTCGCGCTGTTCGAGGATGCCGCGCGGCAACGCGACGAACCTTTCGAGCGCGGTGCGCCGGTAGGCGTAGAGCCCGATGTGCTCGTAATGCGGCCCCGGCCCCCACGGCACGACCGTCTTGCTGAAGTAAAGCGCACGTGCCGGCCGGCTCGGGTCGGCAAAGCCGGCGGCGACCTTGTTGACGCTGGTGTCGTCGACCGCCGCTTCGTCCTCGATGACCGCCGCGAGGGTCGCGATGTCGGTTTCCGGGTCAGCGAGACCGGCGACGGCGGCGCGAATCGCGGCCGGGTCCAGCAACGGAAGGTCGCCCTGCAGATTGACGACCGCGTCGTGTCTGCGGCCGGGGTCGAGACGCATGATCGCCTCGTGGATGCGGTCGGAGCCGGTGGGT
>Ga0318518_10000235_pt1 | contig 13568 bp, 10 predicted proteins | sample GRESIP176b2f22_FD_203483 | JGI IMG/M metagenome (GOLD analysis project Ga0318518, IMG submission 203483) | Tropical soil microbial communities from Luquillo Experimental Forest, Puerto Rico - GRE.SIPMG.176b2f22 | ecosystem: Environmental > Terrestrial > Soil > Tropical forest > Bulk soil...
CAAGTGGCTCATTTCGGGCCGCGGCGCACTGATCTTGAACCCGCCGAGCGCCTGGGCGGTCGCCAAACGGGATGCGCCACAAATCGCCGAGCAATTGTGGACGCACGGCATGCCCTCAGGGCCGAAAGGGCGCTTCGCGCCGTGCCTGCCTTTCTTCTGGGGCGTTTGGAACTTCAGCAAGAACAAGGAGGCCGCCAAGAGCCTGCTTGTGCATCTCTCGCAGCCAGCGGCCATCGAACAGCTTGTGGCGGCGAGCGGCGGTTTTGACCTGCCGCCCTTTACCAAATTCGCGACGCTGAAGACCTGGGCTGAGGAAGGGCCGCCGAAGGGCACGCTCTACCACTATCCCAATCCGCACAACCACCAGGTCTTATCGATCGCGGGGGCTCCTGCACCGCCCAAGATCGCGGCGCAGATCTTTACGCAGGGCATTATGACCAAGATGACGGTGCGTCATCTGCGGGGCGAGGCAATGGAGACGACGCTTGCGTGGGCTGAGACCGAGGTAGGAGGGTTTATGCGCACCTAGCAACGAATGTGGCCCGCGGGTAAGCACGCCGTGGCATTCACCTGCGAGTGGAGATGGAAGACCCCCGGTTTCCACTATCACCGTGCCCGCTTCCCATCGGCGAGCGGGCGTCGCCCGCGCAAGCCTGCTCGATGTCGTCGATCAATTGGGAAAACGCACCGGTTGCGAGCACGCCGCTGCAACGCGCGAGGATGCGCTCGGCGTTTTCCGCGCCGAGCACCGGTTGCGTAAAGCGCAGAAACTTTTTGCGCACGCTTTCGCGATCGAAGGGGAGCGCGGGATCCCCGGGAACATGGGTCACGTCCCGCTCGTGCCGCGCCGAGCCAGCGGCAACGCGCACCCGCGCCGGCCAGATTGCCGGATAGTCGGCGAGCAGGCGCGCGTCCGCCTCGACCTTGATCTTCGCCATCAAACCGCAAACGGCCGGCGGCAGGTCCGGCGGCGTCTGCTGCACGTCGAACGCCATCTCGGGAGCGAGCGCAGCCGCCGCCATGACAAACTGCACGCTGGTGAGATGCGAGGCGCGATCGCCGGCAACGACGCCGTGATCGATCATCTTGAGGTGAGGCGGGGGCACGGACACGGCGATCGCGTCGATGGCCGCGGGCGCGACGCCGCTAGCGATGACGTCCTTGAGCGCCTGCGTCGCCGCCATGGTTTGCCGCGCCGCGCACCAGGGCTTGAACGAGACCTCGCTCAAGGCGATGCGCTCGCCGAGGCCGTCGGTGAGCGCGGCGATGTCGGGCGTGACGCCGAGGACGTCGGGGAGGACGCGCCCTTCGAGCAGCTTGCGATCGGCGGTGAAGCCCTGCTGTGCCGCCAAGGCCGCGTTGAGCCCGTTGCGGGCGGCGTTGCCCACGGCGAACCAGCGCGAGGTCGTGGCCGGGTTGTGATGTCCCACGGCGGGCGCCGCCAGCGTGAGCGCCAGCGCCAGGGCGTGCGTGCTCGCATCCTCGTCGAGCTTGAAGAGCCGCGCGGCCACGGCGGCGATGCCGAAGGGCGCGGCGAAATAGGTCGGCCAGATGCCGCGATAGAGAATGGCCGGCCCGTCGACGGCGCGGCCGAGCCGGGTCATGGCCTCGGTGCCGGCGAGGATCGCCGCGATCACGTCGTCGGCCGCAACCGCCGGCAGCGCGCCCGCCAGCGTGAGCGCGCCGGGAATGACGATTGCGCCCGGCGTCATCATGGAGGGGAGGTGGATGTCGTCGATCTCGCTCAGCCGCGCCAGCGCGCAACGTGTGGCGAGATCGAGCGCCCACGCGCCTTGTCCGCGCTCGCGCATCGCGGCGCGAAATCGCAGCAGGTTTGCGCCTTCGACGGTGCGCGTGCTCGCGATTAAGGCGCCGACGGTGTCGACGAGGTGGAGCTCGACGAGCTCGCGCACGGCGTTGGAGGGACGCTCGCGCCCGCTTCCGGCGACATGGCTGCCGAGCCGTTCGAGCGCGCTCATGTCACAGGCAACCGGGCTGATTGGCTGCGGTCAGGCAACAACCCTCCGCTCGTCCCCGCGAAAGCGGGGACCCAGGTTCGGGATGATAGACTGGCTTCCCGCTTACGCGGGAATGAGCGGGGAGGTGCTTGGGCGCACGTGCATTCATTGGTACGCGTCACATCAACTCGTCGATCGCACTCAAATCCCATCGGATCCGCCGGAGTCGCCGAGATCGGTGTCCGCGAACAGTGCATCGAGCGGCACCATCTTGCTGATCATGCCCTGCTCGAAGGTGTAGCGCAGCACGGTCTCAAGGTTCTTGCGGTTGGCGGGGGTCAAACCATAGGCCCAGGGGTCGCGGCCCAACAGCTCCTCCTGCTCTTCCACCATGGTCCGCACCCAGGCGAGCGGCACCACGCGGGGGTTGGCGATCCGCCGATAGGCGATCGTCTTCGCCGCTTCGAAGGCCTTCGTGAGGTTGGTCGGCACCCAGGGAAATTTATCGACGATCTCCTGCTTGATGGTGGTGACGTGCATGATCGGAAAGATCCCGGTCCTGCGGAAATAGGCGAGCTCGATCTCCTTGTAGTCGGGAAAGAGGCGCACGATCCGCTTGTCGCCCGCGCGGAACAGGCGCGGCAGCTCGGGCGAGAGCATGGCGGGGATCTCGCCCTCTGCCAGCATGAGGTCGAGCTTTTTCCCCGGCGCGATCATCTCGATGCGCAGATCCTTGGGCGGCGTGAAGGCCACGTCCTCGCTGCGCTCGACCACCCACGTCACCTGCCGGTGCGGAAGGCCGTGTTCCTCCTCCAAGATGCCGCGCATCCAGATATTGGAGGCCGGCTGGAAATTCGTGCCGCCCACCTTTTTGCCGATCAGGTCCTTCGGCGCGCGGACGCCGGCCGCGGCGTTGACGAATAGAAAGCCGTGACGAAAGCGTCGGTGCAGGAACACCGGGATGGCGGTGAGCGGCGCGCCCTGGTCGCGCTCCATGAAATAGGCGCCGACATTGGCCTCGCAGACGTCGAACTCGGCCCTGCGCGCCATGCGCCAGTGGCGCTCGCGCGGACCCATGCCGGTGAGCATGACGAGGTCGAGGCCGTCGGCCTCAACCGCGCCCTCCTTCAGCGCCCGCACGATCTCGTAGTCGCCGCACGCGACGGTGAGCTTGAGCTTTCCCGCCATCGACCACTCCCTCTCAGTCGGTGTGCCAGCGGCCGAAATGTACCTCGGCCCGCCGCACGATCTCGTTGAGCACGATCGCCATGGCGGCGAGCACCGAGATCAGGCCCAAGAGCCGGGTCGGATCGAAGTTCTGCGTGAACAGCGTGGTGAAATAGCCGATGCCCGCGGTCGAGACGTAGAGCTCGGCCAGCAGCACGCCGAGCAACACGCCGGTCATGGCGAGCCGCATGCCCGCGAAGAAGCTCGGGATCATGTGCGGGAACACGACGTAGCGCAGCGTTTGCCATCGGCTTGCACCCATGGCGCGCGCGCTCGTGAGCAGGATCGGCTTGATGTTCTGCACGCCCGCGACGATGGTCATGACGATGGGAAAAAAGCCGTGGCTCACGCCGAAGGCGATCTTGGAGGCGGGGCCGATGCCGAAATAGAGGATGAACAGCGGCAGAATGGTGACCTGCGGCGTGCCGTAGAGCAAGAGGATGATCGGCATGAAGCTCTTGCGCGCGAACGGCTGCAGACCGACGGCAAGCCCGATCGAAAGTCCGATCGCGACCGAGAGCGCGAAGGCGACGGCGAGCTCCCAGAACGTGATGCGCAAGGCCGCCGGCACCCCGCGGGTGTCGAACACCGCCGGCAGCGAGGCGAACACATGCGACGGCGGGCTCAGGAACATCGGGTCGACCCACCAGCGCGCGGCCACCTCCCAGAGGCCAAGCAGGAGAACGACGACGGCGATACGCGCGACCCACGGCCGCCGCAGCGCGCGCCGCCATGCGCTCGCGGCCGTCACGGGCGCCTTCCCCGCGCTTCGAGCATGGATACCAGCACGTTGAGGATCGCGGCGATCGCCACGACGAACGCGATATAGGCGAACATCGGCGCCATCTCCATGCCTTCCGCGAGATGAACGATGCGGTGGCCGAGCCCGGCGAGCGAGGCGATGGTCTCGCTGCCGATGATGGAGAGCAGCGCCACGGTAAAGCCCATGCGCATCCCGGTCAGGATGATCGGCAGCGCCGCCGGCAGCAGCACGTAGCGGAAGAGCTGGACGTCGGATGCGCCCATGGAGCGGGCCGCGACCACGAGCACTCTGTCGACATAGCCGAATCCGGCGACGGTGTTGAGCGCGATGGGAAAGAAGCCGATGGTCGCCCCCAGCGCGATCTTGGAGGCGGGTCCGAGCCCGAAGAAGAGGACATAGAGCGGAAGAAACAGAATGATCGGGACCGAATAGATGCCGGCGAACAGCGGCTCGAACACCCGGATGCGATACTGCGACCGGCTGATGAGATAGCCGACGACGACCCCGCAGCTTGCCGCGATCGCAAAGGCGGCCGCGAGCTCGGTCAGCGTGACGTGCAGGTCGCCGAGGAATTCGCCGGTCTTGAGGATGTCCCAGAAATCGCGCAGCACTGCGACCGGGTTGGGGAGCAGCAGTGGACTCACGCGCCAGCGCGTCGTGGCGAGATACCACAGCGCGACAAGTGCGATCAGGAACGTCGCCTGAACCGCGCGGCTGGCGAGACGTCCCCTGCGTTCGTTGCCGGATCGTCTCATGGCGTTGGTCCCACGGAGCTCTCGGCCATGGTCTTGCGGATCTCGTCATGCAGCAGGGCGTAGAGCTCGTTGCGGATGGCGGTGAACTTGGCCGAGGTCACGAAATCGGGCTTGCGCGGGTGCGGCTCGTCGATCTTGATGATCTCCTTGATGGTGCCGGGGCGGGCGGAAAACACCGCGACGCGGTCGGCGAGAAAGGTGGCTTCGCCCAGGCTGTGGGTCACGAACACGATGGTCTTGTCGGCGCGCGCGAGCAGCACCGAGAGGTCCTCGCCGAGGATCATGCGGGTCTGCTCGTCGAGCGCCCCGAACGGCTCGTCCATGAGCAGGATGCCGGTTTCGAGACTGAGCGCGCGGGCGAGCGCGGCGCGCTGGCGCATGCCGCCGGAGAGCTGCCCCGGATAGTGCTGCGCGAAGTCCTTGAGCCCGACCGCCTCGAGCGAGCGTTGCGCGCGCGCCTCGCGCTCGGCCCGGGGCACGCCCTGGAACACCATGCCGAGGTTGACGTTCTCGAACACGGTGTTCCACGGGAACAGCGCGTTCTCCTGGAACACGAAGGCGATGTCGCGCGGCATCGGCCCGGCGACCCGCTTGCCCGCGACTTCCACCGAGCCGGCCGTGGGCGTCATCAACCCGCCGACGACGTTGAGCAAGGTCGACTTGCCGCAGCCGCTCGGTCCGATCAGGCACAGGAGTTCGCCGCGCGCGACGTCGAGCGTGGTGTCGCGCAGCGCCCGCACGTAGCGAGCGTCGCCCTCCTCGCCGAATTGATGCGAGACGCCCCTGATCCGGATCGCGACCTTATCGGAACTCATGAGTATGGCCCGGGATCGCGATCACGTCTGGCGGGTGGCAGATTCGGTCTGCTCCCTCTCCCATAAGGAGAGGGGTGGGGTGAGGGGTTCAGGTCTCTCGATAGATCCGAACCCCCTCGCCCTCACCCTCTCCCCGATGGGGAGAGGGAGTCCACCGAGCTTGCGGCGCGTGTGGTGAGCCAAGGCGAAGCGGCGTGAATCACGTCCACTCGCGATCGCGTCGCTCATCCCTTCGCCCCTGGCTTTGCGTTTCCTCGGGCCGATCTTATCGCATTCCTTGCTGCTTCGGTTGCGGCATGGTCGACCGTCAGGTCATCTCCGAGCACCACGCCGTAACGCTCGCGTGCCGATCGCGCGGAGATGAATCCCTCTTGCACGTCCGCGCGCACCGCCGAGGGGTCGCGCTCGAGCGGATCGCCCCAGCCGCCGCCGCCGCCGGTGCGCACGATCACCTCGGTGCGCACCGGCACCGCGTGGTGCGCCCCGCCCGCGACGCGAAATTCGCCCTCGCCCGGTTCGCGCACGAGATACATGCCGTATTCGCCCGGCTCGCCGCCCCACAGGCCCCAAGGCGGGCATTGGTTCCTGCGCACCAGCTCGAAATTCCATTTCCCCTCGACCAGGTTGCGCACGCGCATATCGATGCCGAGGCCGCCGCGATATTTCCCCGCGCCGCCGGAATCCGTGCGCAGCGCGCGGCCCTCGACCAGGACCGGGCATTTGAGCTCGATGCCTTCGATCGAACCGTTGCGCACGTCCCCCTGGCACACCGACACGGTGCCGGACTCGCCGTCTTCGAACGGCCGGCCGCCCCAGCCGCCGCCTTCGATGCTCTGCACCACGAAGCGCCGGTTGGTCTGCGGATGCGTGCCGAAGAACACCACCGCGCCGCCAAGCAGACCGTGGTGGCCCGCAGGCACCCGCTCCGGCATGGCGGGGGCGAGCGCGGCGACGATGGTATCGACCACCATGGGCACGATCATGCTCCAGGTCGACATCGGCGCGGGAAAGCGCGCCATCATGATGTTGCCTTCGGGAATGACCACCTTGAGCGCGCGAAACGAGCCCTCGTTGACCGGGTCGAACGGGCCGGTCAGCGCCTTGTAGGCGACGCGCGCGCCGGCGAGCGTGCGCGAATTGATCGCGGCGCGGCGCTCCTGCGAGCAGCCCGAGAGGTCGATGGTCATCGCGCCCTTGTCGATCGTCACCTTGGCGCGGATGGGAACCGGCTCGCCGCGGGTGACGCCGTCCTCGTCGAGGGCGGCCGCGGCCTCGTAGACGCCATCGGCCAGCTGCGACACCACGTTGCGGCACTTCGCTTCGGTCTCGTCGAAGATGCGCGCGATCGCCGGGAGGATGGTATCGCGGCCGTATTTTTCGAACAGCTCGTCCATGCGCCGCGCCGCGAGCCGGCAGGCCGCCATTTGCGACTTCATGTCGCCGAGCGAGGATTCCGGAAAACGGATGTTGTCCTGGAGCACGCGATAGAGCGTCTCGTTGAGCTTGCCCGCTTCGTAGATCTTGAGCTGATTGAGCTGCAGTCCCTCAACCCACGGATCGACGACGGTCGGCCCGGCGCCAAATCCGGTGCTCATGCCGCCGACGTCGATCCAATGCGCGCGCACCATGGCAAACATCAACAGCTCGCCGTCGTGGAAATAGGGCGCGTAGATGACGATGTTGTTGAGGTGCTGGCCGGCGACCGCCTGATGATTGGTGATGATGACGTCGCCCGGGACGAAGCCATCCTCGCCGTAGCGCGTCATGGCGTCGGTGATGATGACGCCGAGGTCGGCGACGAAATGCGACACGCCGCCGACGTTCTGGCAGATCAACTCGCCGGCGGTGTTGACCAGCGCGGTGCAGAAGTCGCGCACCTCGTAGATCATCATGTTGTAGGAGGTGCGCTGCAGATCGACCGCCATCTCATTGGCGACCGCGGGCAGCGCATTGCGGATGACTTCGAGCGTGACGGGATCGAGCGTGGCGGTCATCGGCGTCACTCGTCAAGTTCACCGTCATCCGCTCGTCCCCGCGAGGGGCACCCCGCGACGCGAGCGTCGCGGGGACCCCGTTGCGGGGACCCAGGGCCACGGCCCGCGGCCCCTGGATTCCCGCTTGCGCGGGAATGAGCTGAAGAGAAGCGCGTCCCCATCACGCGGCTCCCACCGTGATGATCAGCTCGCCCGAGGGCGCCACCGTCAAGGCGTCCTGCGCGAACAGCACCGTCGTCGTTCCGTGTTCCTGGATGAGCGCGGGGCCGGCGATCTTAATGCCGGCGCCGAGCGTCTCGCGCTGGTAGACCGGGCAGGGCGACGCCTTGCGCGCGTCGGCGAAATAGACGGCGCGCTCGCGCGCGGGCTTCGCGCCGCCGCTCGCGGCAAGGCGCGGGAAAACGGGCTTCGGACGTTTGCCGATCAGCGCGAGGCGGATATTGACCATCTCGACCGGCTCGTCGGGGGAATGATGGGCGTAGCGGTGCTCGTAGAGCGCATCGAACGCGGCTCTGATCCCGGCACGATCTCCCGCCACGATCGCCTCGACGCTCACCGGAACCTGCAGCGTGAATTCCTGGCCGACATAGCGCAAGTCGAGATGGATTTGACGCTGCGCGTGCGCGGCATGGCGCAGCGTCCGGGAGGCCTGCGCCACCATCTCGTCGTGGACCTTCAACAGGGTTGCGAAGTCGACGCTGGCAAGATCGGAATAGAAGGTGCGGATGAAATCGTGCCGCTCGTCCGCCAGCAGCATGCCAAGCGCGGAGAAGTGCGAGGGAAACAGCGGCACCACGACCTTGGGGATATGGAGCTCGCGCGCGATCGCGGCCACGTGCAGCGGGCCCGCCCCGCCCGATGCGACCAGCGCAAAGTCGCGCGGGTCGTAGCCCTTCGCCACCGAGACTTCGCGCACGGCGAGCGACATCTTGGCGATGGCGATTTCGACGATGGCCGCCGCCGCCGCGATCGCGTCCATCTTCAAGGGGGCGGCAATTTTCTCCTCGATGCCGCGCCGGGCGGCGTCGGCATCGAGCTTCATCTCGCCACCCAGAAAATTGTCCGGGTCGAGCCGCCCCAGCACCACATTGGCGTCGGTGATGGTGGGCTCCAAGCCGCCGCCGCGATAGCAGATCGGGCCGGGATCGGCGCCGGCGCTCTGCGGGCCGACCTTGAGCGCGCCGACGTCGTCGAGCCAGGCGATCGAGCCGCCGCCCGCGCCGACCTCGACCACGTCGATCATGGGCAGCATCACCGGATGGCCGCTGGCGTAGCCGCCGACATAGTAGCCCGGCGCCATGGTCGGCTCGCCATCGCGCACGAGGCTCGCTTTGGCCGTGGTGCCGCCCATGTCGAAGGAGATGACGTTGCGGCAGCCGAGCGCGCCGCCGACCTGCGCCGAGGCGATGATGCCGCCGACCGGCCCCGACTCCATCATGGCGGCCGGCCGCGCGGTTGCGATCTCCGGCGTCATCACGCCGCCGTTCGAGCGCATGATCGAGAGCGCGCCGCGAAATCCGATGTCGCTCAGACTCGCGTTGAGCTCTTTCACGTAGCCGCCGACCTTCGGTCCGATATAGGCGTTCACTACCGTGGTCGACATGCGTTCGAACTCGCGATATTCGCGCAGGATCTCGTGCGACAGCGAAACATAGGCGCGCGGCATGGCGGCGCGGATCATGTCGCCGGCGATGCGCTCGTGCTCGGGATTGACGTAGGAGTGAAGGAAGCAAACCGCGACCGCCTCGACTCCTTCAGCGGCGAGTGCGCGGCAGGCTTCGGCGATGCCGGCGCGATCGAGCGGCACGTGCACCTCGCCCGAGCTCAACAGCCGCTCGTCGACCTCGCGCGTGAGGTGGCGCGGCACCAGCGGCCGGTGGCGGTGGAAGAACAGGCTATAGGCCTCCGGCCGGTTGCCGCGGCCAATGATGTACACGTCGCGCGTGCCGCGCGTGACGACGAGGCCGGTCTTGGCGCCCTTTCGCTCGATGAGCGTGTTGATGGCAATGGTCGAGCCGTGGATTAGCTCGTCGATGGCGGCGGCGGCAAGGGCACTCTTGCGGATGCAGTCGATGACGCCTTGTCCGAGTTGCGCCGGGGTGGTGAGGCTTTTGGCCTCAACGAAGCGCCGGGCGGCGGCGTCGAAGCCGATGAGGTCGGTGAAGGTGCCTCCGATATCGATGGCGACGACGAGCACGCGTGGCGACTCCAGCGCATCGCATCCCAGGGTTTGCGCCGCGTCCGGGACACGCATCGGATTTCAACGTTGTGCGGGATTGCCGCATCGCGCCGGCCATGGGCAGGCGCTAGAAAATCAGCGATAGTTGAGGAAAAGGCAAGCACTTCGGGGAGACGGTCGTTGTCTCAGTTTGTTTCATAGTGTCTCAAGATACTCCCTGCCGCTCGTCCCCGCGAAAGCGGGGACCCAGATCTCGGCCCTGGATTCCCGCCATAAGCGCGTTCACGCGCGTCTTCAACGCGCTATGCGCGGGAATGAGCGGAGTTTTGCTGCGCGGCCGGTCTCGGTTAAAGTGAAACCCTACGAGGGAGACAGTGAATGCGGACGTGGCTTGCGGCTGCGGTGATGACTTGTTTGCTGCCGGCGGCGGCGGCCGCGCAAGAGGCGAATTACCCGACCAAACCGGTGACGATCATCGTGCCGGCGGCGCCCGGAGGGGTGACCGACGCGCTCGGCCGCACGCTGGCGCAGCGCTTCACCGAAGCCTGGGGCCAGCAGGTCATCGTCGAGAACAAGCCGGGCGCCAACAACCAGATCGCGGCGGAATACGTCACCAAGGCCGCGCCCGACGGCTACACGCTGTTCGTCGGGCCGGAAGTGACGTTCGTGGTCAATCCCAGCCTCTACGCCAAGCTGCCCTATGACCCGGTCAAGGGCTTCACGCCGATCTCGGGGCTCGTCACCATCAACCACGCGCTGATCGTCAATCCCGCGCTGCCGGTGCACAACGTCAAGGAGCTCATCGCGCTCGCCAAGGAGAAGCCGAACGAGCTCAACTACGGGACGTTCGGGATCGGATCGAGCGGCCATCTCAACATGGAGCTGTTCCAGGCGCTCTCGGGCGCGAAATTCCAGGCGGTTCATTATAAGGGCGCGACCCCGGCGCTGACCGACGTGATGGCCGGGCACATCCAGCTCATGTTCGTCAGCGTGGGCAGCGCCGTGCCGCAGTGGAAGGCGGACAAGGTCAAGCTCATCGCGGTCGGCGCCGCAAAGCGCATGGCGCTGCTGCCGGAAGTGCCCACGGTGGCGGAGAGCGGGCTGCCCGGCTACGAGGCGGTGTCGTGGTTCGGGCTGTTCGGCCCGCCCGGCATGCCGGCGGATGTCATCGCCAAGATCAACGCCGAGGTGCGCAAGACTTTCGCCGATCCCGAGGTCAAGAAGAGTTTCCTCGAGCGGCAGTATTTCGAATCGATCGCCGGCACGCCCGAGCAGCTCGCGAAATACATCAAGGCCGACGAGCCGAAGTGGCGCAAGGTCATCCACGACGCCAAGGTGAAGGGGGAGTGACTTCGCCCTCATCCTGAGGAACGAGCGGAGCGAGTGTCTCGAAGGATGAGGGCGGCCTCATGCTTCGAGACGCATCGCAGCTCGACCGGGATTGTCAAACGCTGCTGCATTAGGCCGCGCTGCGATGCTCCTCAGCATGAGGCCGAAAGAGGCCACTAGATTCCCAGCAGCTTGCGGGCATTGCCACCGGCGATGGCGGCGATGGTCGCGGCGTCGAAGTTATCGGCCGAGGCGACGTGGCCGATCGGATCGTAGTCGGCCATGTCGAAGGGATAGTCCGTTCCCATGAAGACGTGGTCGGCGCCGTAGAGGCGCACCAACTCGGCGAGCTGGTGCGGCGTGAACACGACCGTGTCGAAATAGATCTTCTTGAGATAGCTGGTCGGCGGGTGCGGCAGCTCGCCGTGCGCATCCGAGCGCGCGCCCCAGGCATGATCGATGCGGCCGCTGTAGGCGGGGAGATAGCCGCCGCCGTGCACGGCCAGGATCTTCAGCTTGGGGTGCCGCTCGAGCACGCCGTCGAAGATCAGGTAGTGCAGCGCGATGGTCGTGTCGAGCGGGTTGCCGATCACGTTGTTGAAGTAGAAGCGCGTAAGGCGTTTGGCGTCGGTGAAGCCGTTGGGATGGATGACGACGAGCGCGCCGAGCGCCTCGGCCTTTTGCCAGAACGGGGCGAAGTCCGGCTCTGACAGCTCCCGGCCCGCAACGTTGGTCAAGATCTCCGCGCCTTTCATGCCGAGCGACGTCATGCAGCGTTCGAGCTCTCTGGCCGCTTCCGCGCCATCGAGCAGCGGCACGGTGCCGAGCGCGATGAAGCGGTCGGCCTTGCGCGCCACGTATTCCGCCAGGCCGTCGTTCACCATGCGCGCGGCTTTGACCGCAATGTCGAGCGGCACCGTGTAGAAGCACTGGTTCGGCGGCGGCATCACGAGCTGCACGTCGATGCCCATGGCATCGAGATCGGCAAGGCGCTCGTCATAGCCGGTGATGCGCGGGCGAACGTCCTCCTCCTGCTTTCGGGCCAGCGCCTTGGTCTCGGCATTGGAAAAATGCGCAAGCGGAACCGTGGACATGTCGAGGTGCGGCTTGACGAAGGCGGTGGCCTGCGGGATCGCGACGTGCGAATGGATGTCGATGGTGGTGCTCTTCGGCCTGACCTCGCGTCCCGGTTTGCCGTGCTTGCGCGCCGCGGTCGCTGCGTACTTGTTCCATTGCTCGGTCATTGCTGTTCCATGGTTTTGCTGAAGTTGGCGATTGTCAAAACACACCCAGATGCTGCGACACAATGGCGTCGTCGAGCTTGATCTGATCGGCGGTGCCGCGAAACACCACGCGACCGGTGTTGATGATGACGACGTCATCGGCGAGGTCGAGGGTGAGCTTGATGTTCTGCTCGACCAGCACGATCGATTGTCCTTCGGCCTTGAGCTGCGCGATGGTGCGGCCGACCTCGGCCACCAGCTGCGGCGCGAGCCCTTCGGAAGGCTCGTCCATCAACAGCACGCGCGGATTGCCCATGAGCGCGCGGCCGATCGCGAGCATCTGCTGCTCGCCGCCGGACAGCGAGCCGGCGAGCTGGGCGTGGCGCTCGGAAAGGCGCGGAAAAAGTTGGAAGACGCGATCGATCGACCAGCTGGACCCGCCGTTCTTGCGCGGCTGCGCCGCCACCATCAGATTTTCGCGCACGGTCAGCGTGCGGAACATGCGCCGTCCCTGCGGCACCAGGCAGATGCCTTTGCGCGCGATCACGTCAGGCGCGAGACCGGCAATGTCCTCGCCGTAGAGGCTGATCGAGCCCCGCCGCGGCTTGAGGAAGCCCATGATCGTTGCCATGCAGGTGGTCTTGCCGGCGCCGTTGCGCCCGAGCAGGCCGAGCAGGCGGCCGCCCTTGAGCGCGAACGAGACGGCGTGCAGCACGTGGCTGTCGCCGTAGTAGGCGTCGATGCCGGAGATGTCGAGCGCCTCAGTCGCCAAGATACACCTCCCGGGTGCGCGGATCGGCGACCACCTCGGCGCGCGTGCCCTCGACGATGACCTCGCCGTAGTGCAGCACGGTGATGCGCTCGGCAAAAGCGAGCGCGGTGTCCATGTCGTGCTCGATCATCACGATGGTCACGTCGCGCGGGATGGCGTCGAGCAGCGCGCGCACGGTCTGCCGCTCGGCCTGGGAGAGGCCGGCGAGTGGCTCGTCGAGCAGCAAGAGCTTCGGCTTTTGCGCCAGCGCCATGGCGAGTTCGAGCCGGCGCCGTTCGCCATAGGAGGTCTCTACCACGATCCGCTCGGCGGCTTCGCCAAGCCCGACGCGCGCGAGCGATGCGTGCGCGTTGGCATAGAGGTCGCGGTTGGCGGTCAGGATCGCCCACGGGTTCCAGCGCCGCCGGTCGAGGCCGAGGAGCGAGAGCACCACGTTGTGAATGAGCCGCTCGCGCGGAAACAGCGTGAGAATCTGATAGGTGCGCGCAAGGCCGAGGTGCACGCGTTGCTGCGTGGGCATGCCCGTGAGCTCCTGCCCGAACAGCCGCACCGA
>Ga0318518_10000245_pt1 | contig 13448 bp, 10 predicted proteins | sample GRESIP176b2f22_FD_203483 | JGI IMG/M metagenome (GOLD analysis project Ga0318518, IMG submission 203483) | Tropical soil microbial communities from Luquillo Experimental Forest, Puerto Rico - GRE.SIPMG.176b2f22 | ecosystem: Environmental > Terrestrial > Soil > Tropical forest > Bulk soil...
CCCGCTGTCGACTGCCCGCGCCGTCACCGGCTTTCAAATGCTGTTTTCGCTGCTACTCACCCCGGCTATCCGGCTGACGAACGGCGCGGCCAACTGGATCGTTCGCGAGCTGGGCATCGAGCCGGCCGAGGAGCTGCGGTCGGCCCGGTCACCGCAGGAATTGGTGTCGCTGGTGCGTACCTCGGCGCGCAGCGGCACCCTGGACGCCGCCACCGCCGCCCTGGTGCGGCGCTCGCTGCAGTTCGGCGCGCGCACCGCCGAGGAGTTGATGACGCCCAGGTCCAAGATCGTGGCGCTGGAGACCGACGACACCGTCGCCGACCTCGTTGCCGCGGCCGCCGAGTCCGGCTTCTCGCGATTCCCCGTCGTCGACGGTGACCTCGACGAGACCGTCGGCATCGTGCACGTCAAGCAGGTCTTCGCGATTCCCGCGGCCGATCGCGCGCGCACCCTGCTGACCACGCTCGCGCAACCCGTCCCCGTGGTGCCGTCGACGTTGGACGGCGACGCGGTGATGGCCGAGATCCGCGCCAACAGCCTGCAGACCGCGATGGTCGTCGACGAATACGGCGGCACGGCCGGCATCGTGACCGTTGAGGACTTGATCGAAGAGATCGTCGGTGACGTCCGCGACGAACACGACGACGCCACCCCCGACGTGGTCGCAGCCGGCGGTGGCTGGCGGGTATCGGGCCTGCTACGCATCGACGAGGTGGCCAGCGCGACCGGATATCGAGCTCCCGAGGGGCCGTACGAGACGATCGGCGGCCTTGTGCTCCGCGAACTCGGCCACATCCCGGTGGCCGGAGAAGCGGTCGAGCTGCCCGCGTTGGACCCCGACGGCCTGCTGGACACCTCGATGCCTTGGCAGGCGACCGTGGTTCGGATGGACGGCCGCCGGATCGACCTGCTCGAGTTGACCGAACTGGGCAGTCGCAGCGAAACCCCCGCTGGACAGGGCCACTGATGAACCCGATAAACCAAGCCCTGGGAATCGTGCTGGCGATCCTGCTGATCGGCGTGAACGCGTTCTTCGTCGGGGCGGAATTCTCGCTGATCTCGGCCCGCCGCGACCGCCTCGAAGCGTTGGCCGAGCAGGGCAAGGCGCGAGCCGTTACCGTGATCCGCGCCGGTGAGCAGCTGCCGGCGATGCTGGCCGGCGCGCAGTTGGGCGTCACGGTCGCGTCCCTGCTGCTCGGCCGGATCGGGGAGGCCGCGGTCGCCAGCGTGCTGCGCACGACGTTCGGGCTGGCCGGTCTGCACCCGGCGTTGCTGCACACGTTGTCGCTCGTGATCGCGCTGGCGATCGTGGTCACGCTACACGTTCTGTTGGGCGAGATGGTGCCGAAGAACATCGCGCTGGCAGGCCCGGAGCGCACCGCGATGCTGCTGGTGCCGCCATACCTGGTCTATGTGCGCGCCGCCCGGCCGTTCATCGCGTTCTACAACAAGTGCGCCACCCTGGTGGTGCGCGCGCTGGGCGTCGAGCCCAAGGACGAACTCGACGTCACGGTGTCCACCGCCGAGCTGGGCGAGATGATCGCCGAATCGGTGTCCGAAGGCCTGCTGGATCCCGAGGAGCACACCAGGCTGACCCGGGCGCTACAGATTCGCACCCGAGTGGTCGGCGATGTGGCCGTTCCGCTCGCCGATATTCAGGCGATACCGGTGGCCGCGGCCGACTCCGGGCCGATGGTCGGAGCGGTCGAACAAGCGTTGGCCCAGAGTGGGTACTCCCGGTTTCCCGTTGTGGATCTCGACGGGAAGTTCATCGGCTACCTGCACATCAAGGACGTGTTGACGCTCAACGACGACCCCAAGACGGTGATCGATCTGGCGCTGGTGCGACCGCTGCCGCGGCTTGCCAAGTCGCTGCCGCTGGCGGATGCCCTGTCGCGAATGCGTCGCAGCAACAGCCACCTGGCACTTGTGACCGACGACGCCGGCGGCGTGGTCGCGATGGTGGCGATGGAAGATCTGGTGGAGGACCTGGTCGGCACTATGCGCGACGCGTAGGCCGACTGGCCCGGGTTGGGCCGCACGACCCGTATGATCTCCAACGGCCGCCAGTCAAAAGAGGGCCGGACCTGCCCTGGACCTGCTTTGTTGGCTCGGCCGGATAACGATCGTCGGGCTGCTGGTCGGTAGGCTGACGATAACGCCTGTTGAGGAGGGCGGTGCGTTGCCAGTTGGCCCATTTTGGAGGAGAAAGATGACTGATCGCGCGTCGGTGGGGAACTTGCGCGTCGCCCGAGTGCTCTACGACTTCGTGAACAAAGAGGCCCTGCCTGGCACCGACATCGACCCGGACAGCTTCTGGGCGGGTGTCGACAAGGTCGTCACCGACCTCACCCCGCAGAATCAGGATTTGCTGAACCGTCGCGATGAGCTGCAGGCCCAGATCGACAGGTGGCACCGGCAACGGGTGATCGGGCCCTTCGATGCCGAGGCGTACCGCGAGTTCCTCGCTGAAATCGCGTATCTACAGCCCGAACCCGAGGATTTCACCATCACCACCTCCGGTGTTGACGAGGAGATCACGAAGACGGCCGGCCCCCAGCTGGTGGTGCCGGTGCTCAACGCGCGGTTTGCGCTGAACGCAGCGAACGCTCGCTGGGGTTCCCTCTACGACGCGCTGTACGGCACCGACGTCATTCCGGAGAGCGACGGGGCCGAAAAGGGATCGAGCTACAACAAGGTTCGCGGCGACAAGGTGATCGCTTACGCCCGCAGGTTCCTCGACCAGGCCGTCCCCCTGGAGTCGGGTTCGTGGGCGGGCGCGACGGGCCTGAGCATCGTCGACGGTCGGCTGCAGATCGCGAGCGGTGCGGATTCCACCGGCTTGGCGAGCCCGGAGAAGTTCGTCGGGTACAGCGGCGAGCTTGGCTCGCCCAGCTGGTCGGTGTTGCTGGTCAACCACGGGCTGCACATCGAGATCCTCATCGACCCCGAGTCACCGATCGGCAAGACCGACCCGGCCGGTATCAAAGACGTGATCCTCGAGTCGGCGGTCACCACCATCATGGACTTCGAAGACTCCGTGACCGCCGTCGACGCCGACGACAAGGTGCTCGGCTACCGCAACTGGCTCGGGCTGAACAAGGGCGACCTGGCCGAGGAGGTCACCAAGGGCGGTGAGGCCTTCACCCGGGTGCTCAACCCGGACCGCACCTACACCACGCCCGACGGCGGTGAGCTCACCCTGCCCGGCCGCAGTCTGTTGTTCGTCCGCAACGTCGGCCATCTGATGACCAACGACGCGATCGTGGACGCGGACGGCAACGAGGTGTTCGAGGGCATCATGGACGGGCTGTTCACCGGTCTGACGGCGATCCACGGGCTCAAAACCGGCAAAGCCAACGGGCCGTTGACGAATAGCCGCACCGGTTCCATCTACATCGTCAAACCCAAGATGCACGGACCCGACGAGGTCGCGTTCACCTGCGAGCTGTTCAGCCGCGTCGAAGACGTCCTCGGCCTCCCGCAGGCCACGCTGAAGGTCGGCATCATGGACGAAGAGCGGCGTACGACGGTCAATTTGAAGGCGTGCATCAAGGCCGCCGCCGACCGGGTGGTGTTCATCAACACCGGCTTCCTGGACCGCACCGGCGACGAGATCCACACCTCGATGGAGGCCGGCCCGATGATCCGCAAGGGTGCGATGAAGAGCACGACGTGGATCAAGGCCTACGAGGACGCCAACGTCGACACCGGACTGGCCGCCGGCTTCAAGGGCAAGGCGCAGATCGGCAAGGGCATGTGGGCGATGACCGAGCTGATGGCCGACATGGTCGAGCAGAAGATCGGCCAGCCGAAGGCGGGCGCCACCACCGCGTGGGTCCCCTCGCCGACGGCGGCGACCCTGCACGCGATGCACTACCACTACGTGGATGTGAGCGCCGTGCAGGAAGAGCTCGCGGGCAAGAAGCGCACGACCATCGAGGAGCTGCTGACCATCCCGCTGGCCAAGGAGCTGGCCTGGGCGTCCGAGGAGATCCGCGAGGAGGTCGACAACAACTGCCAGTCCATCCTCGGCTATGTGGTGCGCTGGGTTGAGCAGGGTGTCGGCTGCTCGAAGGTGCCCGACATCCACGACACGGCACTCATGGAGGACCGCGCCACCCTGCGGATCTCCAGCCAGCTGCTGGCCAACTGGCTGCGCCACGGCGTGATCACCGAAGAGGATGTCCGGGCCGGCCTGGAACGCATGGCCCCGATCGTGGATCACCAGAACGCCGGCGATGCGGCCTACCGGCCCATGGCGCCGAACTTCGACGACAGCATTGCCTTCCTGGCCGCCCAGGATCTGATCTTGACCGGGGGTGAGCAGCCCAATGGCTACACCGAGCCGATCCTGCATCGGCGTCGGCGTGAGTTCAAGGCTCGCGCCGCCGCCGGCTGAAACCTGCTTGACATGCGGTAATGCGGTCGATGACTAGAATCTGCGCCGAGTTCGCAAACGGTCGACGGAAAGGCGGCGGGCATCATCATGGGTAGGCACAGTTTGCCCGACCCTGAGGATTCCGTCGACGAACCCTCTGGCGAAGACGTTGCCGACGTTGCGCACCCCGGCGGCGACACCGACTACCGCTACGACTCAGACGAGCAAGACCTCTCCGCTGACGAAGGCGACCATGCGGATGAGGATGAGGACTTCGCCGCCGAACACACGTTCGGGGCGGACACCGATGACGAGTATCCGGAATTTCCGCCCCGACCGGCGGGCGCGGCGGGCCCGGCGGGCTCGAAGCCCCCGACCTCCCGGCCGTCCCTGCTCGGCGGCGGGCACCGGGGACTCGGCGACTGGCGAGGCGGTCACCGCAGCGATGCCGGGCGCCGAGGGGTCAGCGTCGGCGTGATCGTCGCCCTCGTCGCCGTCGTCGTGGTGGTGGGCACCGTGATCCTGTGGACCTTCTTCGGCGATGCCCTGTCCCACCGCTCGCACCAGGCGGCCGCGCAATGCGTGGGAGGCAAAGAGACGGTCGCGGTCGTCGCCGACCCCTCGATCGCCGATCCCGTGCAGCAGCTCGCGGAGAGCTACAACTCGTCGGCCGGCCCGATCGGTGACCGCTGCATGGTGGTGAATGTCAAACCGGCCGGCTCCGACGCCGTCATCAACGGTTTCATCGGCAAGTGGCCCGCCGAGTTGGGCGGCCAGCCGGCATTGTGGATCCCGGGCAGCTCGATCTCCGCGGCGCGGCTGGCCGCGGCCGCGCCTCAGAAAACGATCACCGAGACCCGTTCCCTGGTGACGTCACCGGTGATGCTCGGCGTCCGGCCGGAGCTCGTGCCGGCCCTGGCCAACCAGACTTGGGCGGCGCTACCCGGCCTGCAAACGAACCCGAGCGTGTTGGCCGGCTTGAACATGCCGACGTGGGGATCGCTACGACTAGCGCTGCCGATGAGCGGCAACGGTGACGCCTCGTTTCTGGCCGGGGAGGCGGTCGCAGCCGCTTCGGTACCTGCGGGTGCACCGGTAACCCAGGGCACCGGCGCAGTGCGCACGCTACTGAGCGCGCAACCCAAGTTGGCGGACAACTCGTTGGCAGAGGCGATGAACGTGCTGCTCAAGCCCGGCGACGTGGCGACCGCACCGGTGCACGCGGTGGTCACGACCGAGCAGCAGCTGTTCCAGCGCGGGCAGTCGCTGTCGGACGCCAAGGGCACGCTGGGCTCCTGGCTGCCACCTGGGCCGGCGCCGGTCGCCGACTATCCCACGGTGCAGCTCAGCGGCTCGTGGCTGTCGCGCGAGCAGACCTCGGCGGCCAGTGAGTTCGACCACTTCATGCGTAGGCCCGAACAACTCGCGAAGCTGGCCAAGGCCGGGTTCCGCGTCAACGGAGTCAAGCCGCCGAGCAGCCCGGTCACCAGTTTCGCGGCGCTGCCCTCGACGCTTTCGGTGGGCGACGATGCAATCCGCGCCACACTGGCCGAAGCGATGGCGGCCCCGTCGAGCGGACTGGCCACGATCGTCATGCTCGACCAGTCCATGCCCACCCAGGAAGGCGGAAAAAGCCGGCTGGCCAACGTGGTCGGCGCGCTCGAAGCCAAGATCAAAACACTGCCGCCCACCGCCGTTATGGGGCTGTGGACCTTCGACGGCCACGAAGGCCGTTCGGAGGTGACGAGCGGGCCGCTGGCCGACCGCCTGCCGGCGTTGACGGCCGCGCTGGACAAGCAGTACGCCTCGGCCGGCGGTGCGGTCTCGTTTACCACCCTGCGGCTGCTCTACCAAGAGATGCAGGCCAACTACCATGCCGGCCAAACGAATTCGATATTGGTGATCACTGCTGGGCCACACACCGACCAATCCCTGGACGGCCCCGGTTTGCAGGATTTCATCCGCAAGGCCGACCCGGGCAAACCGATCGCGATCAACGTCATCGACTTCGGTGCCGACTCGGACCGGGCCACGTGGGAAGCGGTCGCCCAGCTCAGCGGCGGTAGCTACCAGAACCTGGCCACATCGGCCTCCCCCGACCTCGCCACGGCGCTCAACACGTTTTTAGGCTAGTCGCCGCGCGGCACGACGCGGACCGCGTCGCGTTAAGCGAATGCCTCCACTGGCGGGCATGAGCACACCAGGTTGCGGTCGCCGTAGGCGCCGTCGATGCGACGCACCGGTGGCCACACCTTGGGCCGGAAGTTCTTCCCCAGCGGATAGGCCGCCTCTTCCCGGGTGTACGGGTGATCCCAGTCGGTGACCAGTAGGCACTCGGCGGTGTGGGGGGCGCCGCGCAACGGATTGTCTTCACCAGACCACAGCCCGGCCGCTACCTTGTCGATCTCGCCGCGGATGGCGATCATGGCCTCGCAGAAGGCGTCGACTTCGATGAGGCTCTCGCTCTCGGTGGGCTCCACCATGAGCGTGCCGGCCACCGGGAAGCTCATGGTCGGTGCGTGGAATCCATAGTCCGCCAAGCGTTTTGCGACATCGTCGACGGTCACCCCGGTCGACTTGGTGATCGCGCGCAAGTCGAGGATGCACTCGTGGGCGACCATGCCGTTCTCGCCGGTGTAGAGCACGGGGAAGTACTCGTCGAGCCGGCGGGCGATGTAGTTGGCCGAGGCGATCGCGGTGAGCGAAGCCGCCCGCAGGCCGTCGGCGCCCATCATCCTGATATAGGCCCAGGTGATCGGCAGGATCGAGGCCGACCCGTAGGGTGCGGACGACACGGGAGGTCCCTGGGGCAGCTCCGGGGCGAACGGGTGACCCGGCAGGAACGGGGCCAGGTGGGAGCGCGCCGCCACCGGACCGACGCCCGGCCCGCCGCCGCCGTGCGGGATGCAGAACGTCTTGTGCAGGTTCAGGTGGCTGACGTCGCCACCGAACTTCCCCGGCCGGGCCAGGCCGACCAGCGCGTTGAGGTTGGCACCGTCGATGTAAACCTGGCCGCCGGCGTCGTGCACAGCCGCGCAGATGTCGGCGATGTCGTGCTCGTACACGCCGTGGGTGGACGGATAGGTGACCATCAGGGCCGCCAGCCGGTCCGCATGCTCGGCCACCTTGGCCCGCAGATCGTCGAGGTCGACGTCGCCGTTGTCGCGGCAGGCCACCACGACCACCCGCAGCCCGGCCAACGCGGCCGACGCGGCGTTGGTGCCGTGCGCGCTGGACGGGATGAGGCAGATGTCGCGGTGCGGTTCGCCCCGGCTGGCGTGGTACTCGTGAATCGCCAACAGGCCGGCGTACTCGCCTTGCGAGCCGGCGTTGGGCTGCAGCGAGACGGCGTCGTAACCGGTGATTTGCACCAGCCAGCTCTCCAGGTCGGCGATGAGACGGCGCAGACCGGCCGTGTCGGATGCCGGGGCGAACGGGTGCTGGCGGGCGAACTCCGGCCAGGTGATCGGTTCCATCTCGGCGGCCGCGTTGAGTTTCATCGTGCACGAGCCAAGCGGAATCATGCTGCGGTCCAAGGCGATATCCTTGTCCGCCAGCGCGCGCAGGTAGCGCATCATCGCCGTCTCGGTGCGGTATTGGGTGAATGCGGGATGGGTCAGAAACTCCGACGTGCGGGTCGCCCCCATGTTGACGTCGACTCGGGCCGGTTCGGTGGGCGCCACCCCGAACGCGTCGATGACCGCCGCCACGTGCGCGTCAGTGGTGGCTTCATCGCAGGCCACCGAGACGTGGTCGTCGTCCACCTGCCACAGGTTGATGCCCTTCTCCTTGGCCGCGGCCACCACTTCGCCGGCGCGCCCCGGCACTTGGGCCAACACCGTGTCGAAGTACTTGTCGTGCACCAGCGCGTCGCCCACTGCGGCGGCGATTGTCTCGGCATGGGCGTGCACCCGGCGGGCGATCTCAGTCAACCCGTCGGCGCCGTGGTAGCTCGCATACATTGCGGCCATCACCGCCAGCAGCACCTGCGCGGTGCAGATGTTGCTGGTCGCCTTGTCGCGACGGATGTGCTGCTCGCGGGTCTGCAGCGCCAGCCGGTAGGCCGGTGAACCGTCGACATCCTGTGACACGCCGACCAGCCGCCCCGGCAACTGACGGGCGTGCTTGGTGTGCACCGCCAGGTACCCGGCGTGCGGGCCACCGAATCCCATTGGTACACCCAATCTTTGGGTGGTGCCGAACGCGACGTCGGCGCCAATCTCACCGGGCGGCGTGATCAGCGTCAAGGCCAACAGGTCGGCGCCGATGGCGACCAGCGCGCCCCGGTCGTGCGCCTGTGCCACCAAGGCTGCCCAATCGGTCACCCGGCCGCTGGCGCCGGGCAGCTGGGTGATGACGCCGAAGAAGTCACCGTCCGGGAGGCCGTCACGCAAGTCAGCGGTAACGATCTCGATGCCCAATGGCTTGGCCCGCGTGGCGAGCACGGCCGCGGTCTGGGCGAAAACGTCGGTGTCCACCACGAGCCGGTTCGTCGTGCCGCGAGCCGCGCGGTGCATTAACGTCATCGCCTCGGCGGCGGCGGTGCCCTCGTCGAGCATCGACGCGTTGGCGACCTCGAGGCCGGTGAGGTCGGCCACCATCGTCTGGAAATTCAGCAACGCTTCCAGCCGGCCCTGGCTGATCTCCGGCTGGTAGGGCGTGTAAGCGGTGTACCAGGCGGGGTTCTCCAAGACGTTGCGCAACAACACCGCGGGCGTAAGCGTGTCGTAGTAGCCCTGTCCGATCATCGACACCGCGACGGTGTTGGCGTCGGCCAGGGCCCGCAGCTCGGCCAGCGCCTCGGTCTCGCTGGCTGCGGGCGGCAACTTGTCCAGACCCGGCGCGGCGCCGCCGTTGGTGCGCTTGTCGAGGATCCCCGTCGGGACCGCCTTGGATGCCAGCTCCTCGAACGAGTCGACGCCGATGACGGCAAGCATGGCCGCGACGGCCTGACTGTCCGGGCCGATGTGCCGGGCTGCGAACGCTGATTGGTCGGTCACTGGCGAAACTCCCGAGGTCGAGGGACTAACGGCCCTCTCCCTCTGTCTTCACCCGTTCGCCAGGCGCCTGAGAGATTCGGCGCCGATTGTCTTCTCAGCGCCTTTCCCCATCGGCGGGTGTCGACCGTTAACGATCTCCACCGCTTTCCAGAGGCATCGTTATCTCGCGCGGTCCGGGTGCCTGAGAGGTTGACGGAGAGGTGTTGCTCCTTCGGCGTCCGTAACTGGCAGTCACGGAACTCTCCCGCTCGAGTGCGATGCAGAAACTAGTTTAAGCCCAGTCTACCCGGCGAGCGGTCAGCCGATCTTGCGGTCGCGATGCTTGCGCCGAGAAGCCAGCTCGTCTTCGGGAGTCGCAATCGACTCGCCGCCGTCGGCGCGCTCGCCGTGGAAGTCGGCGATGACACCGGTCAGCTCGCGCATGGCGCCCGACACGGCGATGCCGAACACGCCCTGCCCGCCCTGCAGGAGGTCGACAACCTCTTCGGCGGACGTGCACTCGTAAACCGTCGTGCCGTCGGAGAACAAGGTGATGTTGGCCAGATCCCGTACGCCGCGTTGGCGCAGATGGTCGACCGCGACCCGGATGTTGTGCAGCGAGATACCGGTGTCGAGCAGCCGCTTGACGATCTTGAGAACCAGGATGTCCTTGAACGAGTAGAGCCGCTGGCTGCCGGAGCCGGCCGCGCTGCGGATCGACGGCACCACCAGCGACGTGCGTGCCCAGTAGTCCAGCTGCCGGTAGGTGATTCCGGCGATCTGGCAGGCACTCGGCCCGCGGTAGCCGACCAGCTCGTCGGGAACGGAGTCGTCGGGAAAGAGTCCGGGCTGCACGGGTGCGGTCGCCGCGGTGACGTCGGGGTCGCCGCTGGCGGCGTTCGCGTGGTCAGCAAGGTCCAGCTGCTCTTGACGTGGCTGCTCGCTCACGGTGGTTCCTCTCGCCGATCGCGCATGGTTACTAGCTGCGTCTCTGGCTGCACCGCAGCCACGTTTAGTCAGGCCCGAGTGCTAGAGAGCTTACGCTTTTCGGTAGCCGTCGTGCCTTTAAGTCGTGATCAAAGTATGGCCGCCGCGGGCCTAACTGGGCACGCTATCCGCCAGCGTGTCGAGATCACAGTGTCAGATGAGACGCATCCGTGACGTCGATATCGGGCCTAGAAGGCTCTAAAACGCTTAGGTGGCCTTGAAATCGTCGGGAGACACGCTGTCGAGAAACTCTTTGAACTTCTCGACCTCGTCCTCCCGGACGGCGGTGTTGGCCTCCTCGTCGCTCTCGTCGGGGATGAGCAGCCCGGCCTGGGCAAGCACGGCCTCCTCGACATAGATCGGAACGCCGACCCGCAGCGCTATCGCCACAGAATCCGACGGGCGCGCCGAGACCGTGATGTTTCGGTCGAAGACCAGGTCGGCGTAAAAGGTGCCTTCCTGGAGGTCGACGATCCGCACCTCTTTCAGCGAATGCCCAAGCGCCGCAATGAGATCCCTGATCAGATCATGCGTCAACGGGCGAGGTGGTTCGACGCCCTGCTGCTCAAGTGCGATGGCAGCGGCCTCAGACTGACCAATCCAAATTGGCAGGTACCGGTCCCCGTTGGCTTCGCGCAGCAACAGCACCGGCTGGTTCTGCGGCTGCTCTACGCGAATGCCGACAACACGAACTTCACCCATTTGTGTCTGCCCTCCGCACATGCCGCCATGGTCTCACTCCCAGTCAGCGCGACGACGCGGTCGACCATCATGTCTCTCCACGCCGCCGAACACCAAGCTGTCCAACGAAGTCTAATCCTCAGCGATGCAGAACGTCGCGAACGGCGGACTTGATCAATGACGTGTGCAGGGTGATGGCGAGCGCTGCCACCTCACGCGCCAGGTCATCGGCACGATCGCGGGCGCCGGCCTTGCCGGCTTTGACCACCGGCCCCGCGATTTGGGCGATCAGGTCCGACTGCCTGTCGGCCGCCGAGCGGAAGGCACGCAGATGCCGCGGCTCGACGCCGTATTCGGACAGTGCCCGCGCACATTGGAGGATCACGACGGCGTGCTCGTCGAAGAACCCGCCCGGGCCGGTGGTGATCACCCCTGCTCTGAGCAGCGCCGTCAGCAGTCCGTCGTCCACTCCCGAGCGCTCCAGGAGGTCTTCTCGGCTCAGCCGGACGCGGGTGGGAGCCACCGCCGCCGCGGCGGATCCGGCCTCCAAACCAGCCTCGTCCGCGACATCCACTGCCCCGCTGGCGGCTACCGGCACCAATCGCGGTACGCCGTAAGGCGTTCCGATGGGCGGGAGTTCGCCGTCGGGCTGGGCGTCCAGCTGTGCCCTGATCACCTTCAGCGGCAGGTAGTGATCGCGCTGCGCGGTGAGGATGAACCGCAGCCGTGCGCAGTCGTATGCGGTGAACCTCCGGTACCCCGACGCGGCGCGCCGCGGCGTCACCAGTCCCTCAGCCTCCAAGAAGCGAATCTTGGAAATTGTGACATCGGGGAAATCCGGCCTCAACAGGTCCAGGACCGCCCCGATCGACATCCCGGCAAGCGTCGGGCTATCGGGTGCGCTCACTAGCCTGAAGATCCTCCGTCGTCGTCACCTTGCTTGGGCCCGGTCAAGAACACCAAGCGGAACTTACCGATCTGCACTTCGTCGCCGTTTGCCAGCACCGCCGAATCCACGGGCTCACGGTTGACGTAGGTGCCGTTAAGGCTACCGACGTCAACGACGTGGAATTCGTTGTTGTCCAACCTGAATTCGGCGTGGCGACGGCTGACGGTGACGTCATCGAGGAAGATGTCGCTGTCGGGATGCCGGCCGGCGGACGTGATGGGCTGGTCGAGCAGAAACCGCGAGCCCGCGTTCGGTCCTCGTTTGACGACCAGCAGCGCCGAGCCGGCCGGGAGTCCTTCTACCCCGGATACCGCGGTCTCGGTCCCCGCTTGGGCGGGGGCGTCCAGCTCGTTGAGGAAGTCGGCACGGAAGACAGAAGTCGTCTCCACGGTGACTTCGTCAGAAGTCTGGTCCTTGTCCATGTCCGTCACGCGCTGCTACTCACTGGCCGCTGTGGCGTTATCTGACCGGGCCGCTTGGCCGGTTTCCCGCTGGGTTTCTTCGCCCCGTTCTGGTGGCTACTACCTTCTATGCGTTCTGATCCTGATGTGACGACGTTACCGCGCACCGGTCCGGAATGCGCCCACCAACGGAGGATAGAACGGAGGATAGGAAGCCTTTGATGGGGTGCACCCGTCCCCACCGTGGAACAGCTGCGCCGCCCGCGTCGCCGCGCGGGGCTGCGAGGCACATTAGCAATCGTCATTCGGTCAGTGTCCCGCGGTAGGCCTCAGCGTCAAGCAGCGTCGAAAGGGCCGACTCGAGCTCAGCGACATCCGAAACCCGGACATCCAGCAGCCAGCCTGCTCCGTACGGGTCGGAGTTGACCAGCTGCGGACTGCCTTCCAGATCGCCGTTGACCGCAGTTACCGTGCCCGAGACCGGGGCAAACAGGTCCGAAACCGATTTCGTCGATTCAACCTCGCCGAAGGATTCCCCCGCGGTCACGTCGCCGCCCACGTCGGGCAGCTGAACGAAAACGACATCGCCCAGTGCCGACTGCGCGAAGTCAGTGATTCCGACCCGCACGGTGTCGTCACCGCTTCGTCGAACCCACTCATGTTCGGCGGTGTAGTGCAGATCGGCCGGGATATCGCTCACTGGTGATCCTGTTCTGGTTTCGGTTGGTCACTTGACGGGCTGAGCGTATTGGTGTGGTTTTGGTTGTCGCAAGGTGGTCACGTCCACGCGGTCGGCTTGTTGCGCCGACATCCGCGCGCCGACGCGCTTGATGCTGTCGTCCGCGCCGCCGGGGATGTTCATGGCCGCGGCGAGCGTGGGCGGATCGCCAATCGCGAGAATCGAATACGGTGGCGACAGCGTCTTGGTGTCAACGGTCAGCGACCCAGGTGTACCCACTATCCAGGTATCGACACCTACCCGCACCGACTGATGTGCATCGTTGATCTCGATCGCTTCGGCGCCGGCGGCGCGCAACTCGTTTATCACGTCGAGCATCCCTTCCGGTGAC
>Ga0318518_10000259_pt1 | contig 13283 bp, 9 predicted proteins | sample GRESIP176b2f22_FD_203483 | JGI IMG/M metagenome (GOLD analysis project Ga0318518, IMG submission 203483) | Tropical soil microbial communities from Luquillo Experimental Forest, Puerto Rico - GRE.SIPMG.176b2f22 | ecosystem: Environmental > Terrestrial > Soil > Tropical forest > Bulk soil...
GGGCGGTTTGCCGACGCTGATCAGATCGTCACCGCAATCCTCGAACGCCGCCCGGGCTGGCGTGAGGCACGCTGGGTCGCCGTCGTCATCAACTACCGGGCCGAGCGCTGGTCGGACGTCGTCAAGCTGCTGACCCCGATCGTCAACGACTCCGACCTCGACGAGGCTTTCTCCCACGCGGCCAAGATCGCGCTGGGCACCGCGCTGGCCCGGCTGGGCATGTTCGCCCCGGCGCTGTCGTATCTCGAAGAGCCCGACGGCCCTGTCGCTGTTGCGGCGGTCGACGGCGCGCTGGCCAAAGCCCTCGTGTTGCGTGCGCACGTCGACGAGGACTCGGCAAGCGAGGTGCTACAGGATCTGTACGCGGCCCACCCCGAGAACGAACAAGTCGAAGAGGCTTTGACCGACACCAGCTTTGGGATCGTCACCACCACCGCGGCCCGGATCGACGCCCGCACCGATCCGTGGGACCCCGAAACCGAGCCCAGCCCCGGCGATTTCGTCGACCCTGGAGCCCAGGAGCGTAAGCGCGAGCTGTTGCACGAGGCCGAACGTGAGCTCGACGAATTCATCGGCTTGGACAAGGTCAAAGACCAGGTGGCCCGGTTGAAGAGCGCGGTGGCGATGGAGATAGTGCGCAAGCACCGCGGGCTCGAAGTGGCGCAGCGCACCCACCACCTGGTCTTCACCGGACCGCCCGGGACCGGCAAGACCACTATTGCCCGCGTGGTCGCCAAGATCTATTGCGGCCTTGGCCTTTTGAAGAAGGAAAACATCAGGGAGGTGCACCGCGCCGATCTCATCGGACAGCACATCGGGGAGACCGAGGCCAAGACCAACGCGATCATCGACAGCGCGCTGGATGGCGTTCTGTTCCTCGACGAGGCCTACGCGTTGGTGGCGACGGGCGCGAAGAACGACTTCGGGTTGGTGGCCATTGACACCCTGCTGGCCCGGATGGAGAACGACCGGGATCGGCTGGTGGTCATCGTCGCCGGGTACCGCGCCGACCTGGATCGGTTCCTCGACACCAACCAAGGTCTGCGGTCGCGCTTCACCCGCAGCATCGACTTCCCGTCGTACAAACCGGCCGAGCTGATCGAGATCGCGAACTTCATGGCCGCCAAGCGCGACAGCGTCTTCGCGCAGGCCGCGCTCGATGATCTCGAGGCGCTGTTTGCGCATCTGGCTGACGCGTCGAAAGCAGATGCAGCCGGGGTTGAACGTCGTGGCCTGGATATCGCCGGCAACGGCCGGTTCGTGCGCAACGTGGTCGAAAAGTCCGAAGAGGAACGCGAATTCAGGTTGGACCACTCCGAGCATGCCGAAACCGGCGAGTTCACCGATGAGGAGCTGATGACGATCACCGCCGCGGACGTCCACAATTCGGTTGAGCCGCTGCTGCAAGGCCTCGGCCTGCGGGAGCCGGCATGACCCATAATGAGCCGGACGGCGAATGGGCGGGGGCACGGCGTTCGTTCTCCTCACGAACCCCGGTCAACGACAACCCGGACAAGGTGGTCTATCGGCGCGGTTTCGTCACCCGCCATCAGGTGACCGGCTGGCGCTTCGTGATGCGCCGGATCGCCTCCGGCATAGCCCTGCACGACACCAGGATGCTCGTCGACCCGCTGCGCACCCAGTCGCGCGCGGTGCTGATGGGCGTGCTCATCCTGATCACCGGCCTGGTGGGCTGTTTCGTGTTCTCGCTGATCCGGCCCAGCGGCACGGCGGGTAACAACGCGGTGCTTGCCGATCGGTCGACCGCCGCGCTGTATGTGCGGGTCGGTGACGACCTGCACCCGGTGCTCAACCTCACCTCGGCCCGGCTGATCGTCGGCCGGGCGGCCAACCCCACCACGGTGAAAAGCACTGAGCTGGACCGGTTTCCGCGCGGCAACCTGATCGGGATCCCGGGCGCACCGGAGCGCATGGTGCAGAACGCCTCGCACGACGCCAACTGGACGGTGTGCGACGCCGTCAGTGGGACTACACGCGGGGCGCACAGCACGGGAGTCACCGTGATCGCCGGGCCGCCCGACGGCGACGGCGCGCGTGCCACCGCGATCCACGTCAACCAGGGGATCCTGGTCGACTTTCCCGGTGACCGGGGCACCAGCACCTGGCTGCTCTGGGACGGCAAGCGCAGCCAGATCGACCTGACCAACCATGCCGTCACCAATGCACTCGGCCTCGGTGCCGGAAATTCCGATGTGCCCGCGCGCCGGCCCATTGCGCAGGGGCTGTTCAACGCGATACCCGAAGCCCCGGCGCTGACCGCGCCACCAATCCCGAATGCCGGTGGCCCGGCGAACTTTTCGGTGCCGGCCCCGATCGGTGCGGTGGTCGTCTCCTACGGCTTGGAGCAGAACGCGTCTGGCACCGTGCGGTACTACGCGGTGTTGCCGGACGGCCTGCAGCCCGTTTCGCCCGTGCTTGCCGCCATCCTGCGAAACGCCAATTCCTATGGCCTGGAACAACCCCCGCGACTGGGCGCCGATGCTGTGGCCAGGCTGCCGGTGTCGCGGATGCTGGACACCGCCCGCTACCCCGACCAGCAGATCGTCCTCGTCGACGCGGCGAAAAATCCCGTCACCTGTGCGTACTGGAGCAAGCCTGCCGGGGCGGCCACCAGCTCACTGAGCCTGCTATCCGGCTCGGTGTTGCCCGTGCCGGATGCGGTGCGCACCGTCGACCTGGTCGGCGGCGGCTCACAGGGAAATGGCTCGACGGCCACCCGCGTCGCGCTGGCGCCGGGCACCGGCTACTTCACCCAGGCCGTGGGTGGCGGGGCCGCGGCGCCGGCCGTCGGTTCGTTGTTCTGGGTCTCCGACACCGGGGTGCGCTACGGCATCGACACTGAGACTGGCGAGGCGGCGGGAAATCCCGCCGCCGGGCATTCCAAAACCGTTGAGGCCCTTGGCCTGAGCGCACCAGCGGTCCCCATCCCGTGGTCGGCGCTGTCGCTGTTCGCGGCCGGCCCGACGCTGTCGCGCGCCGACGCGCTGCTGGCCCACGACGGCTTGCCGCCCGACACCGGGCCCGGTCGTCCCGCGTCGGCCGAAGGAGCGACTCGATGAGCCGACTGATCTTCGAGGCCCGCCGGCGGCTGGCACCGCCAACCACCCGAAAAGGCACCATCACCATCGAGGCGCCCCCGGAGCTGCCCCGAGTGATTCCGCCGTCGTTTCTGCGGCGGGCGATGCCCTATGTGATCGTGATCCTGATCGTCGGCATGGTGGTGGCGCTGGTGGCCACCGGGATGCGGGTGATCTCTCCGCAGACGCTGTTCTTCCCGTTCGTGTTGCTGCTGGCGGCAACCGCGCTGTATCGCGGTAACGACAACAAGACGCGCACCGAGGAGGTCGACGCCGAGCGGGCCGACTACCTGCGCTACCTGTCGGTGGTGCGGGACAACATCCGGACCCAGGCCGCCGAGCAGCGCGCGACCGCGCAGTGGTCCCACCCGGACCCGGCGATGTTGGCCACGGTGCCCGGATCCCGCCGCCAGTGGGAGCGTGACCCGCACGACCCCGACTTCCTGGTGCTTCGGGCCGGCCGTCACCAGGCGCCCCTGGCCACCGCGCTGCGGGTGAGCGACACCGCCGACGAGGTCGACCTGGAACCGGTGTCGCACAGCGCATTACGCAGCCTGCTCGACACCCAGCGCATCGTCCGCGACGTGCCGACCGGAATCGACCTGACCAAGGTCTCGCGGATCACCGTCCTGGGTGAGGCGGCGGAGGCGCGGGCGGCGATGCGCGCCTGGATCGCTCAGGCGGTGACGTGGCACGACCCGACGGTGCTAGGGGTGGCGCTGGTCACCCGCGATCTGGAGCGCCCGGACTGGTCCTGGCTGAAGTGGTTGCCGCACATCGACATTCCCGGCGAGCTGGACGGTGTCGGACCGGCCCGCTTTCTGTCGACCGACGCCGACGAGCTGGTCGCGCTGCTGGGATTCGCGCTTGCCGATCGCCCGGCGTTCACCGGTGCGCCCGCGGATGCGCTGCGGCACTTGCTGATCGTCGTTGACGACCCCGACTACGACCTGAACGGCTCGGCGCTGGCGGTCGGCCGGGCGGGGGTCACCGTCGTGCACCGCGCCGCCACATCCCCACACCGCGAACAGTATTCGGACCCCGAAAAGCCGATCCTGCGCATCGCGGGCGGCGCCATCGAGCGTTGGCAGACCGGCGGCTGGCAGCCCTACATCGACAGCGCGGATCAGCTCGGCTTCGATGAGGCCGCACATTTGGCCCGTCAGCTGTCGCGGTGGGACTCCAACCCGACCCATGCCGGGCTGCGGTCGGCGGCCACCCGCGGCGCGACCTTCACGACGCTACTCGGTATCCCGAACGCGTCGCAGCTGGATGTCCCGACGCTGTGGGCACCGCGCCGCCGCGACGACGAGTTGCGCGTTCCGATCGGCGTCACCGGGACCGGCGAGCCGCTGATCTTCGACCTCAAGGACGAGGCCGAGGGCGGGATGGGTCCGCACGGCCTGATGATCGGTATGACCGGTTCCGGAAAGTCGCAGACGTTGATGTCGATCCTGTTGTCGCTGTTGACAACCCATTCGGCGGAGCGGCTGATCGTCATCTACGCCGACTTCAAGGGTGAGGCCGGCGCCGATAGCTTCCGGAACTTCCCACAGGTCGTCGCGGTGATCTCGAACATGGCCGAGAAGAAATCGCTGGCCGACCGGTTCGCCGACACGCTGCGCGGTGAGGTGGCTCGCCGCGAGACGCTGCTACGCGAGGCCGGCCGTCGCGTTCAGGGCAGCGCGTTCAACTCGGTGCTCGAGTACGAGAACGCCATCGCAGCCGGACATGACCTGCCGCCGCTTCCAACGCTGTTCGTCGTCGCCGACGAGTTCACGCTGATGCTGGCCGACCACCCGGAATACGCCGAGCTTTTCGACTACGTGGCCCGCAAGGGCCGCTCGTTCCGCATCCATATCCTCTTCGCCTCGCAGACGCTGGATGTGGGCAAGATCAAGGACATCGACAAGAACACGTCCTACCGCATCGGGTTGAAGGTGGCCAGCCCCAGCGTTTCCCGCCAGATCATCGGTGTGGAGGACGCCTACCACGTCGAGGCCGGCAAGGAACACAAGGGCGTGGGCTTCCTGGTGCCCGCCCCCGGTGCGATGCCGATCAAGTTCCGCAGCACCTACGTCGACGGCATCTACGAGCCACCCCAGGCGGCTAAAGCCCTTGTGGTGCACTCGAATCCGGAGCCAAAGCTGTTCACGGCCGGGATGGTGGAGCCGGATCACGGCACCGTCATATCCACCGGCGAGGACGAGGAGACGGCCGGACCGCCGCGCAAGCTGATCGCGACCATCGGCGAGCAGCTGGCGCGTTACGGCCCGCGGGCGCCGCAGCTGTGGCTGCCGCCGCTGGACGACCTGATCCCGTTGACCGCGGTGCTGGCGCGCGGGGGGGTGCCGCAACGGCAGTGGCGATGGCCGCTCGGCGAGATCGACAAGCCATTCGAAATGCGCCGCGACCCTTTGGTATTCGACGCAGCGTCGTCAGCCGGAAACATGGTGATCCACGGCGGTGCCAAGTCCGGAAAATCGACCGCCCTGCAGACATTCATCATGTCGGCGGCGAGCCTGCACTCTCCCCGCGACGTCACGTTCTATTGCCTGGACTACGGCGGCGGGCAGCTGCGGGCGCTGGAAGATCTGGCCCACGTCGGCAGCGTCGCGTCGGCGCTGGAACCCGAACGCATCCGCCGCACCTTCGGCGAGCTGGAGCAGTTACTGCTGTCCCGGCAGCAGCGCGAGGCGTTCCGGGACAGGCAGGGTTGCGCCCACGACGATGGCTACGGCGAGGTGTTCCTGGTCATCGACAACCTCTACGCGTTCGGGCGCGACAACACCGACCAGTTCAACACGCGTAACCCGTTGCTGGCCAAGGCGACCGAACTGGTCAACGTCGGGCTGGCCTACGGGATCCACGTCATCATCACCACCCCGAGTTGGCTGGAGGTGCCGCTCGCGATGCGGGACGGCCTCGGGCTGCGGCTCGAGCTCAGGCTGCACGACGCGCGGGACAGCAACGTGCGCGTGGTTGGCGCACTGCGCCGCCCGGCCGAGGCGGTGCCGCACGACCAGCCGGGCCGCGGGTTGACCATGGCCGCTGAGCATTTCCTGTTTGCGGCTCCCGAACTGGACCAGGTGGCCGCGATCAACGCGCGTCACCCGGGTGTCACGGCACCGCCGGTTCGGTTGCTGCCCACCAATCTTGCGCCCGACGCGGTGGGCGCGCTCTATCGCGGCCCGGAGCGGGTGGTCATCGGCCAGCGCGAAGAGGACCTCGCGCCCGTCGTCCTCGACTTCATCGAGAACCCGTTGTTAATGGTGTTCGGCGACAGCAAGTCCGGTAAGACCACGCTGCTGCGCCACATCATCCGCACCATCCGCGAGCACTCCACCGCGGACCGGGTGGCCTTCACCGTGCTGGATCGGCGGCTGCACCTCGTCGACGAGCCGCTGTTCCCCGACAACGAATACACCGCCAATCTCGACCGGGTCACCCCGGCGATGCTGGGACTGTCCAACATCATTGAGTCGCGCCGGCCACCGGCCGGCCTGTCGGCGGCCGAGCTGTCGGGCTGGACCTATCGGGGACACACCCATTACCTGATCATCGACGACGTCGACCAGATACCGGACTCACCGGCCGTGAGCGGTCCCTACATCGGCCAGCGGCCGTGGACTCCGCTGATCGCACAGCTGGCGCAGGCCGGCGATCTGGGCCTGCGGGTGATCGTCACGGCGCGCGCCACCGGATCGGGGCACGTGTTGATGACCAGCCCGCTGCTGCGCCGCTTCAACGACCTGCAGGCGACCACGCTGATGCTCTCGGGCAACCCGCAAGACAGCGGCAAGATCCGGGGCCAACGATTCGGTCGGTTGCCCGCCGGCCGGGCGATCCTGTTGGGCGACAGCGATGCTCCGACGTACGTACAGCTGGTCAACCCGCTCGTCGGCGAGGCCGCGATGTTTGGTGAAACGCAACAGAAGGGGAGTTAGTCATGACGTTGCGAGTGGTTCCCGAGGGCCTTGCCGCGACGAGCGCGGCGGTGGAGGCGTTGACGGCCCGGCTGGCGGCCGCGCATGCGGCGGCGGCCCCGTTGATCACCGCGGTGGAGCCGCCGGCGGCGGACCCGGTGTCGCTCCAGACGGCCGTGGGATTCAGTGCCCAGGGGCAGGAACACGCCGCCATCGCGGCCCAGGGCGTTGAAGAGCTGGGCCGTGCCGGTGTGGGCGTGGGTGAATCCGGCGCAAGCTATCTCGCGGGTGACACCGCGGCGGCCGCTACGTATGGGATGGCGGCCGGCTGATAATGACTGCGCCCGTCTGGATGGCTTCGCCGCCGGAAGTGCATTCGGCGTTGCTGACCGCCGGTCCGGGACCGGGGTCGCTGTTGGCGGCCGCCGGCGCCCCTTCCGCGCTCAGCACCGAATATGCTTCGGCCGGAACCGGTTTCGCGCCGACGGTGGGTGGCCGCGGTGGGGTCAAGGCACCGGCGGCGACCATCCCCGCGGCGGCTGCGGCAGTGCCCAGTCGGGCGCGCCGGCGCCGGCGGGCCGCGATGCGTGATCATGGCGACGAATTCTTGGACATGGATTCCGACATCAGCGTGTCGCCCGACTATGGCGAGCCGGAACAGGCCTCCGCGCTGGCATCCGAGGGTGGAGCCGGGACGCTCGGGTTCGCCGGGACCGCGCACAAAGACACCGCCCTGACTGCCGCCGGGTTGACCGAGCTGGCCGGCGACGAGTTCGGCGGCGGCCCGCGGATGCCGATGGTGCCGGCCACCTGGGAGGGGAGAGGGGGAGACGACGTTTCGTAACGCTGCAGTCGATAACTGGAATTCGAGAGGTTCGAGAGATTCAAGAGAAAGGGAATCGTTGTGAGTATGTTGGACGCTCATATTCCGCAGTTGGTGGCCGCGCAGTCGGCCTTCAGCACCAAGTCGGCGCTGATGCGGAGCACGATCGGCCAGGCCGAGCAGGAGGCGTTGTCGGCGCAGGCTTTCCACCAGGGTGAGTCCTCGGCGGCGTTCCAGGCCGCTCATGCCCGGTTTGTGGAGGCCGCGGCTCGGATCAACACCTTGCTGGATATCGCCCAGGCCAACCTCGGGGATGCCGCGGGCACCTACGTGGCCGCCGATGCCGCCGCCGCGTCGTCCTACACCGGGTTCTGAGCCGAACCGATACTGACCGCGAAAGGACTTGTGATGTCGCAGATTATGTACAACTACCCCGCCATGCTTGGCCACGCCGGGGACATGTCGGGCTATGCGGGCACCCTTCAGGGCCTGGGTGCCGATATCGCCAGCGAGCAGGCCGCGCTGTCCAACGCCTGGCAGGGCGACACGGGCATGACCTACCAGGTGTGGCAGGCCCAGTGGAACCAGGCGATGGACGCTCTGGTGCGGGCCTATCAGTCGATGGCCAGCACCCACGAAGCCAACACGCTGGCCATGTATGCCCGCGACACGGCCGAGGCCGCCAAATGGGGCGGCTAGTTCGTGCCTAGACGACCTTGATGGACGCAGCACCCAACGCCGTCGAGCTGACGGTCGATCACGCGTGGTTCATCGCGGAAACCACTGGGGCGGGCAGCTTCCCGTGGGTTCTGGCGATCACCACGCCGTATTGTGATGCCGCGCAACGGGAGGCGTTCCTCGAGCGTCAGCGGGCCGAGCTGACGCGGATGGGTCTGGTGTTGCCGGACGGACTCATCAATCCCGCGGTCGCGGGCTGGATCAAGACGGTGTGTTTCCCGGACCGGTGGCTCGACCTGCGCTACGTGGGTGCCACCAAAACCACCGATGCGGCCACCGGCACCGGCGAGTTGCTGCGCGGCATCGTGGCACAGCGCGCCTCGAAAACGGTGGTCGCCTTGCGCAGCGCGCAACTGATCACGTTCACCGCCATGGACATCGACGACCCGCGCGGGCTGGTTCCGGTCCTCGGCGTTGGCCTGGCGCAGCGGCCGCCGGCGCGATTCGACGAGTTCAGCATGCCGACGCGCGTCGGGGCCCGGGCCGACGAGCGACTGCGCTCCGGCGCCGCGCTGTCCGAAGTCCTTGACTACCTGGGCATCCCGCAATCGGCACGCCCGGTGGTGGAGTCTGTGTTCACCGGCCCGCGCAGCTACGTCGAGATCGTCGCCGGCTGCCGCAATGACGGTCAGCACGCCACCACCGAGGTCGGCACGAGCATCGTCGACACCACCGCGGGTCGGGTGCTGGTCAGCCCGTCCCGCGCCTTCGACGGCGAGTGGGTGTCGACATTCAGCCCTGGGACCCCCTTCGCCATCGCCGTCGCAATCGAACAGCTGACCGCCCTGTTGCCGGACGGCCAATGGTTTTCGGGCCGGCGGCTGTCCCGAGACTTTTCTGCCCAAACCGCATAAGTCGAAACCAGAGAGAAAGAGAGCACGATGTCCCCCGAGAATTCTTCGAGGGTCCGGTGATGTCCGGAACCGTCATGCCGATCGTCCGCGTGGCCGTCCTCGCGGATAGCAGGCTGACGGAGATGGCGCTGCCCACCGAGCTGCCGCTGCGCGAAATCCTGCCCGCGGTGCAGCGTTTGGTTGTTCCCGCCGAGTCGAATGGTGACGGTGCTGTAGCCGGCAGTGCGGCTTCCCACTTGAGCCTGGCGCCCATCGGTGGGGCGCCGTTCAGCCTCGACGCCAGCCTGGACACGGTCGGAGTCGTCGACGGTGACCTGCTGGCGCTGCAGCCGGTGCCCGTCGGCCCGGCCGCGCCCGGCATCGTCGAGGACATTGCGGACGCCGCGATGATCTTCTCGACCTCTCGGTTGCGGCCTTGGGGCACAGTGCATATCCAGCGGGGGGCGGTGGCCGCGGCCATCGCCGTGGCCTTACTGGCGACCGGTCTGGGAGTGACCTACCGGGTGGCCACCGGCGCGCTGTCCGGGCTGGTCGCCGTCGCCGCGATCGCCGTGCTCACCGCGTCGGCCGGCTTGCTGATCACGGCGCGCTCCGCGCGCACCGGGATGGCGCTGTCGGTCGCGGCGCTGGCACCCATCGGCGCCGCCCTGGCATTGGCGGTACCCGGACGATTCGGACCGGCGCAACTGATGCTGGCGGCCGCTGGTGTCACGGCGTGGTCGCTGATCGCCCTGATGGTGCCGAGCCCCGAGCGCGAGCGAGTTGTCGGTTTCTTCACCACGACCGCGGTCCTCGGAGCCGGGGTCCTGCTGGCCGCCAGCGCCGAATTGCTTTGGCACCTGCCAATACTGAGCATCGGCTGCGGGCTGATCGTGGCGGCCTTGCTGGTCACCGTCGAGGCGGCTCAATTGTCCGCGCTGTGGGCGCGCTTCCCGCTGCCGGTCATTCCGGCGCCTGGCGATCCCACCCCATCGGCACCGTCGTTAAGGGTGCTGGAGGACCTGCCGCGGCGGGTGCGGATCGGTGATGCGCATCAGAGCGGGTTCATAGCCGCCGCGGTGCTGCTCAGCGTCCTGGGATCGGTCGCGATCGCGCTGCGCCCCGAGTCGCTGGGGGGCTGGGGCTGGTATGTGGTTGCCGCAACCGCGACCACGTCCGTCCTGCGCGCCCGGGTGTGGGATTCGGCCGCGTGCAAGGCCTGGCTGCTCGCCCAGCCCTACCTGGTCGCCGGTGTCCTCATGGTGCTCTACACCGCGACGGGCCGGTACCCGGCCGCGCTTGAGGCCGTGTTCGTGCTCGGCGCACTGCTGCTGGTGTGGGTGGTGGTGGCGCTGAACCCGCGCATCGCCTCGCCGGAAAGCTATTCGCTGCCGCTGCGCCGGCTGCTGGGCTTCGTGGCGGCCGGCCTCGATGCCTCGCTGATCCCCGTAATGGCGTATCTGGTGGGTCTTTTCGCCTGGGTGCTCAATCGATGATTCGCGCTGGATTAGCTTGCGTCACAGTCACTTTGGTGGCTGTGATGTGGGCCAGTCCGCCGGCGCTGGCGATCAGCCCGCCGGCGGTCGATCCGGGCGTGCCACCGCCCAGCGGAACCCCCGGGCCCGGTCAGCCGATGGAGCAGCGCGGTCCGTGCAGCACCTCCGGAGTCGTCCCCGGCAGCGATCCGGGCGTGCCGACGCCCAGCGGGACGATGCTGAATCTCCCTGCGGCGTGGCAGTTTTCCCGCGGCGACGGCCAGCTGGTGGCGGTCATCGACACCGGTGTGCGGCCCGGCCCGCGGCTGCCCAATGTCGATCCCGGCGGCGATTTCGTGGAGACGACCGACGGCCTGACCGACTGCGACGGGCACGGCACGCTGGTCGCCGGGATCATCGCCGGCCAGCCCGGTGACGACGGCTTCTCGGGGGTGGCGCCCGCGGCGCGGGTGCTCTCGATCAGGGTGACGTCCGCGAAGTTCGCGCCGCGCACGCCGGGCGGCGATCCGCTGCTGGCGCGGGCGGCCCTCGACGTCGCGACGCTGGGCCGGGCGATCGTGCACGCGGCCGACCTCGGCGCCCGGGTGATCAACATCTCCGCGGTAACCTGCCTGCCCGCCGACCGGCCGATCGACCAGGCCGCGCTCGGCGCGGCGATCCGGTACGCGACGGTGGACAAGGACGCGGTGATCGTGGCCGCCGCGGGCAACAACGGGCCGACCGGATCGGGAACGGGCGGCACCTCAGCAAAACCGTGTGATTCCAATCCGCTCACCGACCTGAGCCGTCCGGACGATCCGCGTAACTGGGCCGGCGTCAAGTCGGTCTCCATCCCGTCGTGGTGGCAGCCGTATGTGCTGTCGGCGGCTTCCCTGACGCAGGATGGGCAGCCGTCGAAATTCACCATGGCCGGGCCGTGGGTCGGCATCGCGGCACCCGGCGAGAACATCGTGTCGGTCAGCAACCGCGATGGCGGCGGCCTCGCCAACGGCCTGCCCGATGACCACCAGCAGATGGTCGCGCTGAGCGGCACGAGCTACGCCGCCGGCTACGTGTCTGGAGTCGCGGCGCTGGTCCGCAGCAAGTATCCCCAACTGACCGCCGCGCAGGTGGTGCGCCGCATCACCGCGACCGCGCACATCGGTGCCCGCGCGCCCTCCAACGTCGTCGGAGCCGGCACTGTGGATCCGGTCGCGGCACTGACCTGGGAACTGCCCGCCGGCAACCAACCTGCTGCAGGGCCGGGCAGCGCGCCGGCGAAGCCGATCGCCGCTCCGCCGGCACCGGCGCCCAAGGACACCACACCGCGCACTATCGCTTTCGCCGGAACCGCAGTACTGGCTTTGGTTGTCGCGGCCGCCGCGGCGATCGCCGCGAGCACCCGAAAGAAGGAGACCACCCCGTGAGCCCGCTTCGTTCGATACCGATCCCGGGTCGCGGCCGAATCACGCTGGCGCTGCTGGCCGTGGTGCCCGCGGTGATGGCCTACCCGTGGCGGTCGACGCGCGACCATTGGCTGCTCGGCATCGCGGTGGCCGTCGTGATCGTGCTGTTCGGCTGGTGGCGAGGGTTGCATTTCACCACGATCCTGCGCCGCCGCATGGCGATGATGGGCCGCACCCAGAGCCAAACGGATGCATTCGTAACCGAATCCGGGCCCGCCACAAGGACAACCGCGCTGCTGGCAGTCGGGGCGCCGGCCGGGGGCCCGGATCCCTTGCCGCTTCCACTGATCGCGCGCTACCTCGATCGCTACGGCATCCGCGCCGAAAAGATCCGAATCACCAGCCGCGACAACGCATCCGATCCCTCAAGGCGGGAGACCTGGATCGGGCTCACGTTGTCGGCGGCCGACAACCTGGCGGCGCTGCGGGCGCGGTCACCGCGAATCCCGTTGCACGAGACCGCCGAGGTCGCAGCGCGCCGGCTCGCCGACCACCTCCGCGAGATCGGATGGGAAGTCAACATGATGGGGCCCGACGACGTCCCGCGCCTGCTGGCGCCGAACGCCCGCGAAACCTGGCGGGGAGTGCAGCGGGGTGCCTCGGGTTACGTTGCGGCCTACCAGGTCCGCATAGACGACGCGCTGCCGCAAACCTTGTCGGCGATCCGGTCGCATCCGGCGCGCGAGGTTTGCACGGCGCTGGAGATCGTCGGTGATGGAACCCGCAACACCGTCGCGGCCGCGTGTGCTTTCCTGACCGATACGCCGCCAACCGGCGCGCCGCCGCTGGCCGGACTCACCCCGCAACGCGGAAATCACCGGCCGGCGCTGACGGCACTGGACCTGTCGTCCACACGACGACTCGATGGACACACCGACGAGCCGGCCGCCTTGCTTTCGCGGCTGGACTGGGCCACTCCGGGGG
>Ga0318518_10000276_pt1 | contig 13006 bp, 14 predicted proteins | sample GRESIP176b2f22_FD_203483 | JGI IMG/M metagenome (GOLD analysis project Ga0318518, IMG submission 203483) | Tropical soil microbial communities from Luquillo Experimental Forest, Puerto Rico - GRE.SIPMG.176b2f22 | ecosystem: Environmental > Terrestrial > Soil > Tropical forest > Bulk soil...
CGCCCGAAGCGGTCGCCGCGCGCGCCGAGATCTCCTCGATCCTCGATCGGGTGGGCGGGGTCGAGAGCCGGCTGACGAAAGCGGCCGCCGATCGCCTCGCGAGCGCGCGCGCGCGTCTCGAGGCGGCGACGACGCAGGACACGCCGCAGATGGCGCAGGCTCGGGAGGCGCTGCAGCAGGAGGACTATGGGGCGCGCGGCATGGCCGAACGGGTGTCGGCCGCCTACCGGCAGGCGCGGCAGAACGCGCCGGTCGACTGGCGCTCGAACCCGCTGCCGACGCCGAGCGCGATCGACAAGCCGGCGGTGGTGAAGCAGTTGACGCCGACCGAGGCGACGGCGTCGTTTGCGAGCGCGGTCGATTCGGTGCGCCAAGGCGAGGACGTCCGCGTCGGGCAGATGATCACCAACGCGCTCGATCCGGCCGCGCCCGGGGCGGCGGTGCGCGCCGCGCTCGCCGCCGGCGAGACGAAGGGATCACGCCGCAGGAACAGGCGCTATGGGATGCGCAGCAGCTGAGATCGGAAGACCTGCGCTCGGCTGCTGCCGGCGAGAGCGCGGCGCGGGGGGAGCTGCTGGCGCGGCTCGCCCCACAACATGGGGGCCTGGTCGACGCGGAGGGCCGGCCGACGGAGCTAGGCGAGGCGCGGCTGGAATCGGCGGTGCTCGCCAAGGCCTTTCCGGACCGGGAGCTGGTCGACGCGCTGATGGATAAGACCGACGGCGTGCTGCGCGGCCTTGGCAAGGCGCTGCGCGCGGTCGCGCCCGACTGGGCGCAGCTGAACGCGAGCGTCGAGGAAGGACGAACGGCGGGCGCCTACAAGGCGACCGATGCGCTGGTGTGGGCGGCGAACCTGGTGAAGGCCGCCCGCGAAACGGGCACGCGGATCGGCGAGCTGGTGACGAGCCACGTCGATGAAGAGGGCGCGATGTTCACCGGCAACAACGCGATCGATCAGACGACCGAGGCGTTCCTGCGCTTCTTCTACCAAGACGAGGACTTTCGCCGGCCGACGGCGGCGGGCAAGGTGGCGGCCGTGCTGGCCGACTATGCGCGGCTCGCCATGCAAGAGGAGGCGCCCGATGGCCAGGCAGCCGCAGCCGACGCCGCCGTCAATAGGCTTCGGGTCACCGTCCAGAAAGACCTCCTCGGCTGGGATCTCCGGGCCGGGATCGAGCGCGCCCCTGGCCGGGCCGAGGGCGCAGGCGGCGAGGCTGGCGCTGTTGGGCGTGGTGGCGTCGAACATGGCCTCGCAGGAGGAGAACCCGCAGATCGCGGGCTACCGGCGGAAGGTGGCGCGGGAGCTGGGGCAGGCGGCGAGCCAGCACCTGGCGCTGGCGGAGCAGCCGGGGTCGAGCGTGCCGCTGAGCCCGGACCAGGGGGCGCCGGCGCTGCCCTACCCGGGGAGCCCCGGGGGGAGCCCGCCGCCGGCGGTGAAGGAACCCAAGGCGGTGTAGACCCGTCGGCGCGGCTGATCGCCGAGGACGAGGATCTGAAGGCGATGGCTGAGCAGCTGCGGCGCGCTGAGCAGCAGCTGGGCAAGCCGATCGAGTACGAGCCCGGGCGCGATCCGAGCACGTGGGCGAAGGCGCTGCGGGCCGCCGAGGTGTGCATGCTGGGAGAGCTGTGACCGATGACTGAATCGCTGTGCAACGCCTCGCTGTGGCCGAAAGGAAGCCGATGAATAGGGCGAACGATCCGGCGTTTCCCAAAAGCAAAGCGATGGGAGAGGGGGGATGAGGAGCGATTGGTCGGTGATCGAGTTCCAAGCTGCGCGCCTTGCCGCCCTCGAAGCCGACAACGCGCGGCTGAGAGAGGCGCTGACGAAGATCGAACTAACAGCCGGGGCGAGTTCTCACCCACATTGCCGCAATGTGAGTGAAATTGCCCGCCAAGCCCTCAAGGAAGCCCCATGACCAAGGACGAGGCCCATGATGCATGTTGCTGAAGGCTTCGCGGTTGGGATGTTTTTTGGGGTCGCGCTGATGGTGATCTGCATCCAATTTTGGAGGAAACCATGACCAGACACGATGAAGCCGTGGAGGCGCTACGCAAGATACAGCTCATTGCTGAGACGTGCGATTTTGGACCGGGGATTTCTAAAACCGGCCTCGATCACATTGACGAAATCGCCACGAAGGTTCTCGCCCGCCTAGATGCTGTGCGCGAGTTCGGCGACGAACCGTTGGGATGCCCAACGCCTGGAGCGTGTTCTTGCCCACCGCCAATCAAGGAAGCCCGATGACCATGAGGCCGCCAGGAATAGAAATACCTCGCCAGCGTCAGTTGCTAGAGGTTTCAGCTGATACTTTTCGTATTCTCCTCGAACAACTGAGACCTGGAACCCCACAATACAATCAACTCAGGTTCGGGATCGGTCGCCTAACCGAAGCGATCTCGCTCATCAAGGCCGCCGAAGGGAAAGCCCCATGACCAAACACGATGAAGCCGTGGAGGCGGCGCACGCGCACCATGAATGGCTGCGCCAGCACCGGAGAACGTGGCTGGTCGAGTGGCCGGAACTCCCGGATGAAATGCGAGACGAGCGCGTGGAGGCTATGCGGTTCGCCCTTGCCTCCCTCTCCAATCACGATGAAGCCGTGGAGGCGCTGAGCGGTCACTGGCTCTACGAGATGCGGTGCGACCACGAGACGAAGACTGATCAGGCCTTTTGTTCCTGCGGTCTATGGTCCAGTGCGCCGCAACCGTCCATCGGCGAGGCGGCGAAACGCTGGGCCGAACACGCTCTGGCAACCGCCTCCCTCTCCACCGCGCGGGGGGAACCGATCCCGATGGTGCTCTACTGTCCACGCTGCGGATTGCAGCACATTGATGATGCAGTCTGGACGAACACGCCACATCGTTCGCACCTGTGTAACGATTGCGGTCTGATCTGGCGGCCGGCAGACGTTGCGACAACCGGCGTGGCTTCCATCGAGACGCGCGGAAAGGCTGACACCTCCACCGCGCGAGGGGAGGCCGTAAAGCCTGTCGTCGAAAACGCCCGCGCCGCTGCTTACATGGCCGAGGGCCTAACGCGCGCCGAGCGCGAACGCGCCATGCAACGTGCCGAAGCTACTCCCGCCCCCGGCGAGCACGCGGCGCTGATCGCGGATGTCTGGCGTCGGACGCGCTATCATGCCTATGCGCCGATGGATGCACACGAGTACGATTGGGAGGCCGCATGGCCGATTGAACTAGAGAACATCCGCCCGTACTTCGCTGAAATTGTCGAGACCACCATCCACCTCGCCGACGCCCTGGAAGGCAAGCCGGGCGGTAGGGTGAAAGAGAGTGCCGAGATGGCCGAAGCGGCGGGCTGGCCTGACGTAATGTACGACGACGCCCTGGAAGGCAAGCCGGGCGGCGAGAGCGCATGGGGACAGGTAGATGGCCGAGTCTAGCCGCGCCTGCTTCACGGCAATCCGCATGGCGGTCGGCAACGCGTTCAGTGACGATGAGATTGACAAGCTGCTCGATCGACCGCTGCGCAACAAGGTCAACGACATCATGGCGCAGGAGGGCGTGGACCGGGCGACGGCGATCCGGCGCGGCGCGGCCGAGGCGGCGAAGGAGAAAATCCTGCAGGCAATGTACGAGGCGTCGGCCAAGCACTACGGCGAGATCGCGCGTCAGTTCCGGCGCGGCAATCTCGTCGCGCGGCTCGATGGCATGCGCGCTAAGGCGAACCCGACCGAAGCGAGCCGCAGCTTCTCCTATGGAACGGAAGGCAAGTTCTATGGCTCGGCGGTGTCGTGCGCGAGCTGGGGCGCCGAGCTGGGCAACGAAATCCTGACGGGGTTCTGGCGCGCGATCGATGCGCGCCCGGGCCTGCGCCAACGGGTGTCGAGCGACGTCTTGATGCGGGGCGAGCCGGGGTTTTCGCGGACGGCGCGGAACTACCTGGCGCAGCTCAACGGCAACACCTCGATCGTGATCAGCGAGGCCGACGACGATGCGTTGCACTACGCACGCGCGGCGAAGGCGCTGCTCGATGCGAGCCACCAAATCCAGACCGAGCGCGGCGGGATCATTCCGAAGCTGGTCGGCTACTCGGGCCGGCAGAGTTGGGATCCGACGTTGGTGGGCGGATCGTGGATGAGCGACGCCGCGCAGTTCCTGCGCTCAGGGTTGAAGGCGGACGTGGCGGCCGACGCGGCGGTGAAGAAGAATTTTCTGCCGTTCCGCGACCTGATGCGCCGCAAGCTCGATCCGATCACCTGGCAGGGCCTCGGCGTCGCCGATCTCGCCGAGGGCGACGATGCGGCTAGGGACATGGGCAAGTCGGCGCGGCCCGAGGTGGGCGACCAACCGGCGGTCGATGACGACGAGGCCCGGGCGCGCGGCCAGCGATTCATGCAAGGGCTCGCCGATCGCGGCCTGATCGAGAACCCGAATGACTTCGTGGGCGCGTTCCTCTACCGGGTTTGGTCGCGGATCGTGCTCGGCGCGCGGGAGCCCTTGGGCGGGGCGCTCGATCAATTCGACATGGTGCCCGGGGGGAACAAGGCGGCCGCGCTCGGCAAGGCCCGGGTGCTGCATTTCCTGACACCCGACGATGCGACCGACGCGGCCGCGCAGTACTCGCGCGACAACCTGCACGCCACGCTGGTCAAGACCGCGATCCGCGCCGGGCGTAACGCGTCCCTGCTGGAGTACTACGGGCCAAATCCCGAATGGGGCTACCGCGAGTCGATGCAGTTCCTGAAGGACCAAGCCGAGCAGCGCGGGCTGCCGTTTCGCGCGACGCGGCTCCTCGGCGGCGGCGCGACGCGGGTTCCGTTCGAGGCGGTGAGCGGGGTCAACGATGCGCCGGTGAACGCGCGGATGGCCAAGCTCTTCAGCGACCTTCGCATGTTCATGCAGACCACAAAGCTGGGCTCGATCCCGCTCTCGAAGCCGGCGGACTTCAGCTACCTCAGCCAGACGATGATCCGCAACGGCGCGGGGTTCCTGAAGGACAACGACTACATCCTGAAGGGCATGGCGGCGCTCGCCGATCCCGAGCGGCGGGCGGCGGCGCGCGCGATGGGGGCGGGCTTGCGCAACTTCACGGGCCGGATGCTGTCGACCTGGATGAAGGACGGCGACGACGCGCGGCCCGGGCGAATGGCGGCATGGGCGCAGCAGGCGTTCCGGGCGTCCGGGTTCCTGGCGCTCAACGAATCGGTCGAGACGATGGGCACGGCGATGCTGCAGGCGCTGCACGGCGACTACGCCGACACCGCGTTCGGTGATCTGCCGAAGCAGATGCAGGAGACGTTCAACCGCTTCCAACTCGGCGAAGAGCATTGGGACCTGGCGCGCAAAGGATTAGAGGCCTCGCCCGAGGACGGGCAGCGCTACCTGACCTTCGATCATCTGGACGATGAGGCGAGCCCGCTGGCGGACGAGACGCGCGCCAGGTTCCGGATGCTCTACCACAAGGCGATGACCGACTCGATCAACGAGCCGGGGATCTACGAGCAGGCGGCCGCGCGGGCGCCCTTCCACGAGTTCGGGTGGACCGGCTCGCTCGCCCGGCCGGGCACGATCCAGGGCGAGCTGATGAGTTCGTTCTTCCAGTTCAAAGGTTTCGTGACCGGCGCGGTGCGTCGCCACTTGCTGCCAGCGATCGGCGAAGCGCGCGAGGGCAACTACGCGCCGCTAGTTCACCTGATGCTGTCGGCCACGCTGACCGGCTACCTGGGCCTGCAGCTGAAGCGGCTGAGCCGAGGCGAGACGATCCAGACGCCGCAGGACCTGGTCGAGGCGGCCGAAGCCGGCGGCAAGGAAATGAGCGCGCCGGAGGCCTGGGCGAAAGTGTGGGCGGCGTCGCTGGCACAAGGCGGGGCGCTCGGGATGTATGGGGATTTCCTGTTTGGGAACATGGATCGCAACGGCGCCGATTTCGATCTGACCAGCCTGGGCGGCCCAATGCTGAGCCAGGCGGAGCAGGTGGCGAAGATCATGGTGCAGGCGATCAATGGCGGGGAGGTGAACGGCATGGATGGGCGCCGGCTGATCCCCGGCGAGGTGTTCAAACTCGCCTCGCAGAACGTGCCGATCGTCAACACCTGGTACACGCGCCTCGCGCTCGACTACCTGTTGTTCTGGCGCCTGCAGGAGTGGGCGAGCCCGGGGTACCTGCAGCGCTATCAGGACCGGATGCAGGAGAAGGCCGCCACGCGCTATTGGCTGGCCCCGACCTCGGCGCAGTAGGGCGATCCTCGGGCGTATGACTGTCCAGCCCGTCGTCACCGAAACCGTCTATGCGCTGACCGGAACGACGCTCGGGCCCTTCAACACCGTGTGGCCCTACAACGCGCCGAGCGATGTCAACGTCTCGTTGAGCTACGCGGCGAACTATGGCGCCGGCCAGTGGCGCAGCTTGACGCAAGGCGTCGACTACACGTTGACGGCGTACAACCCCACCCTCAACAACGGCGGCTACGTGACGCTCGCTTCGTCGGTGATGGACCCCTCGGGGAGCTGGCAAGCCGGCGCGCAGGTGATCCTCTACCGAGTGACGCCGAAGAGCCAGCCGTCGAGCTTTGGGGAGGCGGTCGGGTTCAGCCCGCAGGCGTCGGAACAGGCGCTCGATAACGTGGAGCGGCAGGTGCAGGAGCTGGGCGCACAAGTCTCGCGCTCGCTGCGCGTGAACCCGGGCCTGCAGGTGACGACCGGAATCTCGAACGAGCCCTACACGCTGATCGGGACGGACGTGAACGGCAACATCGTGCAGGTGGTCTACGGAACTCAGCCGAACACGATTGTCGGGGTGAACGCGGCTGGGGCGCTGGTGTTCATTCCGGCGAGCGAGTTCGGCGTGACCCCGTAGCCGTGGGACTTAGGGGCGGATTTGGCCGGATTAGGGCGGGCGGAGCCGAACGGCGCTCTAAGGAAAACAACGTCTTAGCACCGTAGGCGCTTGACGCTCGATTAAATTAGATGGGCGTTTTCTCTCGCGAAATCAGATAGTTAGCAAATCCGTGGGACTTTTTCCGTGGGACTTGTGGGACTTGTGGGACTTTTGGGGAAAAAAAGAGCCCCGCGAACGGGGCTCTGAAGGTCGGCCTTGGAGGGGGGATCAGGCGACGTTGGCAGCCGACGGTGGGGCGGCCTGCTCGCGGGCCTTGTGGTGGGTGCGCAGCTTATCCCACACGGCGTCGATGCGGCGCTGGTTGGGGTTGATGTAGTGCTTCTTGAGGATCGCCTCGATCGAGGCGATCGAGCCCCGGTGACCGGAGCGCATGGCGATCTCCTCGCACGTCAGGCCGGCGTTCCACATATCGGTAATGCCGGTGTCGCGTAGGTCCTGGAAGTTCTTCTTGGCGATCGTGGGGACGGTCTTGGCCGCCTCGGTGCGGCAGCGCAGGAAGTTGTGGCGGAAGCCGGCGTAGCCCCACCCCTGCCCTATCGCCGCCTTGCCGCCGCCGTTGGAGCCGCCGGCGCTGGTCTGGGCGATGAGCATGGCGGGCAGCTCGCGGCCTATCGCCCGCCAGCGAGCGATGATCTGCAGGATGCGGCGCTCGGCTGGCGGCATCAGGTCGACGTCGCCCATGACGGTTCCGGTCTTGATCCGCTCGACGCCGGTGATCGTGCGCCGGGTTGGATCGAGATCGGCCCAACGGATCGCGAGGACGTCCTGGCGGTTCCACGCGAGATCTCGGGCGAGGATCGCGGCGTCGCCGATCGAGGGGACGCCGAGAGCGTCGGCGGCGGCGACGAAAGCGGCTAGTTCCTCATGGCTCCACTCGACGCGGCGGCCGGGGGCCTGGACGCGCTTGACGAGATCGCAGGGGTTGGCGGTGAGGACGTTGCGGGAGCGGACGCACCAGGCGAGGAAGGCCGAGGCGGTGCGGTGAACCGCGTTCGCTACGTGCTTGGTGCGGGTGGCGAGCAGGTGCTTGTAGACGACGCCGACGTAGGTGACGTGGTCGATCTCGCCGGGCTTTGGTCCGCGCAGCAGTTCGATGTCTTGGCGCCGGACGTCTAGGGCGAGCCGTTCGATCTCCTCGCGGGTGAGTTTGCTGCGCGCCGGCTCCTCGATCCGGCAGGCGGCGAGCGAGCGGATGAACACGTTGAGGTTCGATCGGTAGTGGCTGATCGAGTTGGGCTTCAAGACGATGCCGTGCGGGGCGGGGTCGGCGAGGAAGAGATCAATCAGCGGGCCGATCTGGCGAGTGACCTTGGCGGGGGAGACAGCCTTTGGGGCGGTCGCGATCGAGGATGCGGCCGGCGCGATCGGCGCGACCAGCTCGGGGAGCGGCGCCGTGGGGTCGAGACGCCAGATGGCGACGGCGCGATTGATCGCCTCGGCGATGTCGAAGGCGGCGCCGATCGAGCACCAGTCGCGCTTGTGGTCCTTCAGGTCGAGGCGCCCCCAACCGGCCTTGCGCAGCGTCGGCGAGGGACGCCAGCACGGGCGACCGTCGCGAAGTTCGAGGCCGGCAGGTTTCACGTGGGGGATGGGCTTTTTGGCAGGCATTGGCTGGGACTCCTTGCTGGGAAGGTCGCTGAGATAATGTAATTTTTGGTCCCACGGAAGCGCGGCAATCCGACTCACCCTTCAGGGTGAGTCCTTCGAGTCGCGGTCGGCCTTGGCGATGGCGGCGCGGGCGGCGTGGAGCCGTGCGCGAGCGAGTGACGCGATCTTGTCGTCTGGATCGTAAGCGGTGTTCTCGATGTCAACGAGCGCGGCCGTTAAGGCGGCGAGCAGATCAGGACCCTCGGGCGGCGCGCTCGGCCTGCTTTCGGGCTTTGAAGACGGCATAGGTTTCAAAGACCTTTGTGGCTTGACGGGGTTCGCGTGGGCGGTTGGGCCGGCGGTAGTGGCCGGCGAGCCGGTGCCATTTGGAGACGCAGGCGCATTTCGAGCGGTCGAGGCGCTTGCCGATCTTGCCATAGGAGAGGCCGCCGGCGCGCAGCGCGCGCAGCTGGGCGACGTCGTCGGGGAGCCAGGCGGACACGTCAGGAGGGCTTGTCGAGGCCGAGGTTCCTGACGGCCTGCGCATAGCGATCGGGCTCGCGGACGGAGGCGCGTGGTTCGGGCGGGCTCTGCAGCGCCTCGATATTGCGCTGGCGCCAGCCCTCGATCGCCTCGGCGTCCCATTTCTTCAGGAGCAGGGGCGCCGGAAACCCGCTCGCCGCATGCCATTGTCGCCAGCGGCGGCGCACGGTGTCGGCGGAAAGGTGCAGGATGGCGCCGACCTCGGTAGCGGTGAGCAGATGAACGTCGTGGGGCATCGGGACTGATCTCCCGGTTTGAAAGCTTCCCCGCCGAAGGCGATCAGACAAAATCCGGCAGGGCCTGCTTGTCAAGGATAGATCGATGTTTCACGTGAAACATCGGGGCGAGAATAGATCAGGCGTGGCCGAAGAGTGTCGAACAGAGTCCGGCAGAGTCTGCGAGGCCTTCGGGTCGAAGTAGAATGTCCATGAATATTTAAGCTTGACTGGACTCGCCTCTTGCAAGAGTCGCGGCGAGGGTTTTGCTTGGTCGCTTCCCTTTTGGGGGAGAGACGCGAATGAGCGAGCGCGCCGAAAAAGCTCCGGTCACGGTGTTCCTCTACGGGCCGCGTTAGCGGTCGTGGCGGAATCTGCGATCATCTTGTTGGCGGCGTGGCGTGGCGCGGTCGCCGCGACGGCGCGAGCCTATGCCGTTAATCCGCAGATCCTTGGAGGCGAGCGCCGGCGCGGACGGCCGATCACCGATCCGATCTACTGGGAGCCTCGCAAGCTCGCGCTCTACGTGACCGTGCTGGCGACGGGCTGCACCTACGCGGGGCTCGCGCGGGTGCTCGGACTGCACAAGGACACGGTGACCAGCCAGTGCGAGGAGGTGCGGCTTTGGGCGGCGTCATCGCCGATGATGGAGCGCCGAACGATCGTGCTCGAGACGCGCGCGCGCGCGAGGCTCGCGCAGGAGCTGGTCGGGACGTTCGAGGAAATGGGCCGCGCGATCAGCTGGACGTTCGAGCTGGCCGGGGTTCCAGAGGAGGCGGAAGACGCGCGCCGGCGCGTGGCAATCCTGGCGGGCATGCATCGCGCAGCTGCAACCCTAGGCCCGGATAAACCGACCGAAAATTGTGGCAGCTTAGCCAGTGAAATTATCACGTTCCCGTTATCGGAGGCGGCCGAGTGAGCGCTGACCTTCCGGACAAGGAACGCGTGCGCTGGGCGCTGCAGCAGCGGCTGCCTGATCTCCTGCACGAACTGGGCTTCAACGTGCGCGCCGGCGGCCAGGTGGTGAACACGGTCAACCCGCGCTCGCCGGGGGCGAAGGGCGCTTTCGCGATCTGGCTGGGCGGCGCGCGGCCTGGCAGCTTTTATGACTTTCAGACGGGCGATGGCGGGGATGTGTACGAGCTGATCCGCTACGTGCTGGAGCTGGCGAGCTGGCTGGATGCGCTGCGCTGGGCGGCGAATTGGACGGGGCTCACGCAGCTGCCCGTGGCGCACGCGGGGCGGTCGCGGATCGAGCGCGAGAACGCGCGGGCGCGGATCGAGCGGGAGAGGACGAACGAGGCGGCGAAGCGCCGACGCGTGTCGGAGGGATTGTTCTGGTGGTGGAAGGGGCTGCCGCCGATCAGCGGAACGCCGGTCGAGACGTACCTGCGCGAAGCGCGCGGGATCCCGCTGGAGCGGATCGGCTCGCCGAAGTTCCGGCTGAGCGCGTTGCGCTACTGCGATCGGTTGCAGCATCGGGACGAGTCAGGGCGCGAGACCTATTGGCCGGCGATGGTGGCGGCGATGACGCGCGAGGACATCGGCGTCTGCGGCGTGCATCGGACCTGGCTGGCGCCGGATGGCAGAGGCAAAGCGGACGTCGACAAGCCGAAGAAGATGCAGGGCACCGCGGGGTCGATCCGGCTTAGCCGGGGCGCGAGCGGCCTCTCGGCGCCGGCGGCGGCGGCGAGGGGGATCAAGGACGTGCTCGCGATCGGCGAAGGGATCGAGACGTGCCTGACAGTGGCGGCGGCGCGGCCGACCTGGCGCGTTTGGGCGGCGGGCTCGCTCGATGGGATGGGCCGAATCCCCTGGCCTGAGTGCGCGGGGTCCGTGGTGCTGCTGAAGGACCGGGACTTAGGGACAACGGCGCAGCGGGCTTTCGCGCGTGTGCTCGACCATTGGCGGCACGAGGCGCATGGGCGGCGCGTCAGCGTGGTCGAGAGCGAGGTGGGCAACGACTTCAACGATTGGGCGAAGGGCGCGGCGTGAATGGCCTGGGGGGAGCTGCGGCATGCGCCAGTGATGTTCGTTCACACGGCTGAGCGCGAGGTGACGCGGATCGACATGCTCACGCCGGAGGAGGCGCGCGCGGTGATCGTGCGCCTTTGCGACGAGCTGGCGGAAGCGCGGGCGAGGTTGGAGAGGCGGGCGAGGGATGGCCGATCGCATCGATGAAATCGGCTCGGCGCTGCAGCTGGTCGAGGAGGAGCGGGCGAGCTACCTGCGTGAAGCCGGCGCGCTCGATCCGCTTCCGGGCAACCCGCTGAAGCACCAGGCGAACGGCGAGCTAGTCGACATCAATCCCGGGCGCTGGCGCGATCACCAGGCGAATGGCGTTCAGATCAGCTTCGCGGACTTCAAGACCGGGCTGCCGCCGGCGTGCCCGGTGACGCCGATCGCGAAGGACGGCGCGCGCTTCCGGTTCCTCGATACGACCAATCAGGAGGTGGTGCTCGACGCGCAGCGCGGCGGCAAGATGGTGATCGAGGCGCTGTTCAGCGGGCGTCACCATTACTTGTGGTGGGCCTGGCCGCGCTGGTCAAAGCCGGTGAAGAAGCGCGGCGCGACGCAACCAGAACCTTCGCGCGTGATCGGATTCGACGGCGAAGCGGCGTGGGCGGACCTGATGCAGGCCTGCGCGCTGCTCGATGGCGACGAGGTCGAGGTGCGTGGTCGCGGCGCCTGGCGGGGGCGGTCGGGCGAGTTGGTCTACCACGCCGGCGATGCGCTGCTGGTCAAGGGCGAGTGGCGCCCGTGCGGGCAGCGGGATGGCTGCATCTATCCGTGGCGACCCCGGATCGGGAAGCCCGCGCTGCGCTTCGCGCCCGAGGGCCGAGGCAGTCCGGGCGAGCAGCTGCTGGAGGTGCTGCTGACGTTCAACTGGGACCGGCGGGAACTCGACGCGCGGCTGGTGCTGGGCTGGCTGATGACGGCGAAGATCGGCGGCGCGCTCCGCCGGCGGCCGGTGCTGTTCGTGCATGGCGGCGAGGGCAGCGGTAAGAGCACGCTGCAGGAACTGATGCGGCTGGCGATGAACGGGGCGATGGTCGCGACGGCCGATGCGACGATGGCGGGGATCGCGCAATACATCGGCCAAGACTCGATCGCGATCTTGGTCGACGAGCTGGAGGCGCGCGAGGATCCGCGCAAGAACGAGGGCGTGCTCGCGCTCGCCCGGATCGGGTACTCGGGCGACGAGATGCGGCGCGGCGGCAAGGACGGCGCCGGCAAGTCGTTCACGCTGCGATCGAGCTTCATGGCGAGCGCGGTGAACAAGCCGGCGACCGAGGCGCAGGACGATTCGCGGATGGCGCTGCTGATGCTGCGCGAGCGCCAGGCGGCCGGCGAAAAGCTCGAAATCAACCCCCGGTGGGCCGGCGAGATCGGGCGCGATCTCCTGAAGCGGCTGATCGACTGGTGGCCGAACTGGGACGAGCTGGAGCGACGCTTTCGGGCGACGCTGGTCGAGGGCGGGCACAACGATCGGAGCGCCGACACGTTCGCGCCGCTCGCGGCCGGGTGTCACGTCGCGCTCCGCGACGACATGCCGGAAGCTGGCGAGCTGAAGGACTGGCAGGGCTGGCTGGACCCGAAGGAGCTGCACGAAATCGCCGACCGAGAGCGGGGTTGGTATCGTTGCTTGACGCAGCTGCTCTCGGCGCCGGTCGAAGCCTGGCGGCACGACAACGCGCGGAGCGTGGGCGCGATGCTGCTGGGGTTCAAGAAGAGCCCGGAGCATTTTGAAACTTGCTCGAAATTCCTGCCGCAGGTGGGCCTGCAGCTGATGTGGGAT
>Ga0318518_10000280_pt1 | contig 12946 bp, 15 predicted proteins | sample GRESIP176b2f22_FD_203483 | JGI IMG/M metagenome (GOLD analysis project Ga0318518, IMG submission 203483) | Tropical soil microbial communities from Luquillo Experimental Forest, Puerto Rico - GRE.SIPMG.176b2f22 | ecosystem: Environmental > Terrestrial > Soil > Tropical forest > Bulk soil...
CCAGCGAGGGTGTCGGCCACGATCGCCTTACGCTTCTCGCTCAGTTCGAAGGCGATGACGAGAGGTGGTCGGCTAAACTCCATGCATCCCAGATTCCCCCGACTCCGCTCGCAAAGCCGCGCCGAATTGGCGTTCAAGGCTCCAAATCAACGCTTCGTCGAATGCGACGTATTATGACTTGAGACCCCAAACCCGGTGCGCTCTCGGCAAAACAGCGGCGAGTCTGGCGCAATGGGTTTATCACGGATGCCCATGCATTCAATATTCCGTTTTCGACACCGACGCCAGGAGTCCGATTGCTGTAATTGAAATGTTCACTATTTGCCGCTGATAGGTAATTTGCCTCTGAGCGGCAATTCAATTCATAATTATCAGGAGAATTTCGATGGGCGCACAGTCGAGCAGAGACGCGCAGCATCGACATTCGGACGTTTCAGCAAACTCGCGCTAAAGCCGCACCGCATGTTTTTCGACTGCCTATAGCGCAGAAAATATGCTATAAGGTCAGAGCAACCCACTTTGGAACATTCGGTACAATGCCAGCTCTCGCTAATCCCCGCTGGGAACGCTTCGCTCAGGCTATTGTTGAGGGCTTAGCTAACGGCGAGCGCAAGCCTTACAGCCAAGGCCGTGCTTACATCGCCGCCGGCTATACAGCAAAAGACCAGGGAAAGCGCGGCGGCTCAGCAGAATGTGCCGCTTCCCGCCTGTTAAACCGGGTTAAACCGATTCTCGAGCGCGTTCGCGAGCTCCAAGCCATCGCAGCCCGTAATGCGGCAGAGACTGCGGAAAAGATGGCCCGCGAGCTCAACGAAATCCAATACGAAGCGCGGGCAGATAAAGCCCATGCCGCAGCAGTTTCCGCAGTGCTAGGCAAAGCTCGTATCCTCAACATTATCCCCGAGGAAAGCGCAAAGCCGATCGATTTCGCACAAGCCAACTCAATGCAAGACATCGGACGCAAATTGCTGCAATCCGTTGGCTTCAAAGAGCCCGACGATGTTTCGATCCAGGCTGCGATCGAAGCAAACGATGCATTCATCGATCGGCTGCAGCAGATTCGCGATAGCGCTCAAGGGCTTATTCTACAGCAATGAAGATTGATGGCGGAGGATGTTTCCGCCTTACACGTTAGCTGCTGGGGTGACGAAAATCGCGGTTAGGCGTGAATCAGGCTGCCGCAAGCCGCGATATTGTGGCCTGCGAGACATTGAAAGACCGCGCTACATCGGCTTGTGCCTCGCCACTGCCAAGGCGCTGGAGAGCTTCCTGCCGCTGGTGTGCTGTTAGCGCAGTCGGCCGCCCAAATTTCACGCCGCGGTCCTTAGCGCGCTTCCTGCCTTCGCCTGTTCGGGCACGAATTAGCTCGCGCTCGAATTCAGCCAAGCCACCAAGAACCGTGAGCATCAGCCTGCCGTGCGGCGTCGTGGTATCGGCCCAGGCGTCTTTCAGGCTGCGAAAACCGGCTTCACGCTCGCCAATTGTGGCCAGGACATTGAGCAGATCGCGTGTCGAACGTGCCAGCCTATCGAGCCTTGTCACGACCAACACATCGCCGGACCCGAGCCTGCGTATTGCCTTGGTCAGCTCGGCGCGATCGGTCTTTGCACCGGAGACTTTCTCTTTGAACACCTTGGCGCAGCCTGCGGCCATCAACTCAGCTTCTTGTGCCGCGAGATCTTGGCCATTGGTTGAAACTCGCGCATAGCCGTATGTCGTCATATTCCTATCCTCTTTTGAAAGCGATTTTTGCATTGTAATCTATAACTGGAATCAATGCGACGAAAATCATACAGAACTTACAATTTGTGCATAGCTTTGCTGTGCCAATCTCGTCAGCGAGCGCTGCGTTGCTCGAGCGATCGAGGCAAGCGACAGCGAGATCAAAAAAGAAAGACCTTTCTGTTGAATTTTTTGTTTTTTTGAAATCGGGTCCGGTGCAAACCGGTAGGCCCCCGCCGGGGAGAGGGGGCGGATGGGAGTCGGAGTCTTTGCGCGTCTTCAACACACGCCAGGAATCCGGCAATGGGACCCCAAAGCTGAGAACTGGGTCCCGATCTGTGCTTCAATATGGGACCGGAATCCGAGACTGGGTCCCAGTGTAACCGCCTTGTCACCTTATTGTAACGAGTGCTGCGACCCGAGAAGCCGCCATGGCAGTATTTCGCTAAGAGCTGGCGTCGCGAGCACTTCCGAAATCACAGCGCGGGGTCGAGGTTGGTCGCCCTTAGTTGTGCGGTCGACAACAGGATCGGCCATGGACGTGACAGATGATTACACAGCCCAAAATCTAAGCGCTCGTCAGCGCGATGTAATGAATGTGATTGTGCGGGGCCTATCCAACAAAGACATTGCAAGCATCCTCAGCCTAGCCGAGGGACTAACGGCAAAGGAATTTTTACAAAGTGCTGAGGTGTGCCTAGCCCTTGCTCACAAGACTAAGGAACTCGACACAAGAGCTGCCTTGCTTGGATTTGCATACGAGTTCCGCACCGTGGCTAAGCGTTTGGAGCGTGACGAGCGCAAGTTGATGGTGCAAGCCGCCTCAGACGGTATGCAAAAACATGGCGTATAGATAACGCCGGACGCGGGCGAGTCGAGTCGAACTTGCCCATTATGAAGACCAAAAAACAACTTAATGCATGAACTAGGGAGGCGATCCGCTCGACTGACAGTATGGAGGCCTTGATGCAAACCTGCGACGGGCGTCATGACCATCGAGGACGGCACCGCTATCGTTCTCGCCTATGTGCTCGTCAGCATGGGCGTGATCATCGCTTTCCTGTTGGCCGCGTTCGTGATCGGATGGTTCATCGGTCGGCTGCGCCAGCGCCGCCGCGAACAGCGCGGAGAAGAGTAACCTACCGGGCAGCAATCGTGCGCTGGCCAAGAGCGCGGATCACGCTGCGGCAGGGCATTCGGGTGGTGCATGACACTGGGTCACAGCCGAGGCCCCCCAGTCGTGCCGTTCCTTCTAGTGCTCAGTGCCGCTCAGCGCTGCTAGCTCGGCTTATTGAACGTCGATACGTCGTGAGGCCGGTGGCTGGACTGCGGATCGTCGCCGTGGCTTCGGTGAGCGCGATCACCTCGCGGCCCTGCAGCAACCAAATCAGGCCGGTGCAGTCGTAGCGCGAGAGCCTGTTGTAGGAGGGGTGCGGCTGCTCCGGGCCCTGGTGCAGCCCTAACAGATCCGCGCTCGACCAATTCAATGCTTGGGCCTGCTCGCCCCACTTGGCGAGGAAGCGTTTGCCGTCGTCGACGCATTGCCGCCAGCGTTCGACTGGGATCAGGGCCGGAGGCCGGAGCTGGAGAATGCTAAAGACTTTCCGGTAGCGCCCCGCCGCCGGCAGCTCGACGATCTCGATACTGCAGCCGTTGCCGTCCGGCTCGGCCGAGGCCGCCTGATAGGCTGCGCTCGGCTCAGCAGGTTCGGGCCTCGGCAAGAACTTGGCGCACTCCGGATGGACCAGGGCGTCGCCCAAGTGCCAGAGGTCGCCTCCGGCACCGCACACCGAACAAAGCGTGTTTTCTCTCAGACCTTCTTTGTTTGTTGCAAACCGGTGTGCGGGTGTTATGGCCTTATTTTCATTGGGAAAAGCGGTGTTACAACTTGATGCGTCTGTAACACCGTTTTTTACAGCAAAATCAACGTTGTAACACCGTAACACCGGTTTTTCGTTTTTAGGAAGTCTGGCAGAAAAAACTGCCCGCATGCGAGCGCGAAGATCGTCGGTGCTCATGGCGTGGCGTCCTCGGTCCATGCCGCCACCGGGAGCACGTAGGCGCGTGTCGCACGGCCGCTGATCCGCGCGGGACGGCTGGTTTTGCTCCCGTCTCCGGGCAAGAGCAGTCCACGCTCGATCAGTGCCAGTGCGGTTGCCTTGGCGTCAAAGCCATCGCAGAACGTCTTGCGCCACGTCTCTGGCAAAACCCACCACTGGCGCTCAGCGCCTTCACCATGAACGTAACCGAGCCGGTCGGTCACGGGTCGGGATTCTGCAACCGGATTTGGCGAATCAAATCGAGAATCGCCGTATCGCTCGAGCAGCCCACGAATCTGTTCAATAGCAGCGCGAACCTCGGCGGGATCATTGCCGCCGCGCTCCGCATGCCAGTTCCGAAAGGCATCGGCCGCAGCCTCATTCACTGAGCCGGTAGGCCACGGGAGGATGCCGAGCTGAATTGCGAGCTCGCCAGCGATCGCAACAAGCCCGATCCTGTTGGCTGCCCGCAAGACTTGGCCAGATTGGACATTGGCCGCGACTTGTTCACGGAAAGTATCGAGGCTTTCTTGTGCGATGGTGGCAACGTCATCAGTCTTCGCGATGATTGCCTTAATGAACGCGGGTCCAGCCGTGCCGTAGAAGTCGACGGCGGCCTGTCGCAGCTTTCGGGCTAGGTTTTCCGGGCTGTCACCGGCATCGAAAACGCCAAGACCTTTTCCCGCATCGGCATTGACGTCAAGAACACGAATCTCCTAACCAGCGCGCGTTCTTTTCCCGCCTTCTCGGATCTTATCCAAGATCGAGATCTCACCGGTTGAAAGGATAAATATTCGCCAGGTGTTTGGCAGCTTGGCGGAGCCATCTCGATTGGCACGTTGCTTACCTATGCCACCAGCAATCGAATAAATCACGTTGCCAACTTCGTGGCCGCTGGCAACACCGATTTCATCGAGCGGCAAGAACGTATCGGAGAATTGCGTCGCGGCGGCCTCGATACCGTTGCCGGTACCGCGCCATGTTCGGATGAAACCGCGCTCGTCACCGCGCCCCCAAACCGATGCGGCAGCAGATAGTAGCGTGGTCTTGCCAATACTTGATGGCCCCCTCAGATTAATCCCACCACCATCAGCACCGATTAGCGCAAGCAGCGGCGAGACGAACGCAGACGCGATCGAAAAGCGCGCGCGGCCATGTGCTTGCGCCAGTTTGGCAACCGAGTTTTGCCATTCCCCAAGTGTTCCGCAGCTTGCGTATTGGGATGCAGGCGGCAAGGATCACTCGACCAACGATACCGATACCCTCACCCGGAAGCGCGAACGCCTTTTTGTCATCTACGCTATGCCAGCCGGTACGCGGAACGATAGTAATCCGAGCCTTGATCGTCGCCTGGTTAAGGTAGCTCACGAAGTGCTGCCGAATGCTGCCTGTGGCTATCTTAAGTCCGCCGCTGGCCAAGCTGGCACGAAGCGCAGCTCCATCACCATGCAGGTCTTGATCCGCGACGGAGTGCTGATGAACCACCCCGTCATCGTCTTTCCATTGCAGTTGGCGAGCCCAACCATGACTTTGCGGGTCGCGAACGCGACCTATGATCTCGAACGGGGCGGACAGCCAAAGATGTTCTTTCCGTTCTTTATTTCCACGCCGTTTTTCAACCGTTATGAACAGCCCTTTCTTCGGATCCATTGTGAAAGGCGGAAATGACAGAAAGTATTGCTGCCCACTCTCGGCTTTCGCCTCGCGCTTCACTTTTTCAAAAATCAGGCGTGCATCAACGAAACCATCGCTCATCTTTTAAGCCTCGCCTGAAAGAGGGTTTCTACTTCCGTTGCGTACCATGCGCGCGCAATTTCCGGTTTTAGTTTTTGCAGCCGGTTGCCGACTTCGATCACTTGCAGGTCGCTGAGATCGGCTAGCCGACGCTTGATGGCCGCCTCCTCCAGCGCTTTGGTGCCGCGCTCGCGGAGCGAATACATCAAGGCTTCAACGGCCGGCTGCGGCGCGCCCTCACGACGCCGAGCGCGGTCGAAATGCGCAATCAGCGCTTCAATTGACATTTCCCGCCAGTTGCCAGGAATGCGATCGGATGGCCCATGCCATCGCGATGTCTCGATGTAGCGCGGCGGTTCGCCGCGAGCCTTGCGGCGATCAGTGTCGCGGCAGGCGCGACAAAAGGAAGGATTGCGGCAGGGCTGGTCGCCGCAGATCGAACATGCGGTCATGACAAACACCACAGTGATGAGGCGATTGACGATGGCAGCGTGCAGTTCGAACAGCCTGCGCCAACTGGTACCGTGGGCGCGCCAATATTCGCGCCAATCAAGGGTCGAAGGAGTGGTGACAGGACTCATAGAGGTTCTAGCCCTCATGGCCGCTTCACAGCGCCGGGTCGGTCGGCTAGAACCGTCTTCTTGCTTGATACGGACTAGCCTTCCGGCCGCCTTGGGTGTTCCCCAGAAACCCCTTGGCGGCCGCTCTATTTGTCGCCCTCGAATTGCGGAATGACGGATTGGGCATCGAGCCACGCCGTGAGAGCGCTTTGGCGATAGAAGGCGCTCCGGCCAATTTTCACGTATGCCGGTCCCTTCTTTTGGTGCCTCCACATGGCCAACGTCGGTGGCTTCAGGCCCAGCGCGCTGGCGGCCTGCTCCTGGGTGAGCAGCGTGATCGTCTTGAGGCGGTGGTGGTCTGGCGGCTTCCAGCCGCTTAACTCGCTCGATCAGATCTGCGAGATCTGACTCGAGCCCTTTGCGACGGCGGTAGTCGTCGCTCTGTGGGATGATTGCGTCTGGCATTGCGAACCACCGCAAAAAAACTTCGATGGTCCGATGAAACTACGAAAAGTTGGCCGCACGCTAAGGCTCGGCCAAATTGGGAGCAAAATTATTTTTTTCGACGAATCTCGGCGAGCCAATGCCGGAGTGTGTCGATTGCCGGTGCTTTCTCGTGTTTAGGCCATTCAGCCTGCGCGATCTTGGCGAGCTTGGTTTGCTTTCCGGGCAGTCGCAAAGAAGGATTTTTCTTTATCGCGTCATCTATAATGGTTCGGAAACTTCGCTTTTGTCTGTTCGTTTTCTCCCGATGATCCTCATTGGCTTTTTTGGCTGCACGCCTTGAGACTTCGGCGCGTTTGAGTGCCTTGCGCAACAGTGGTGCCGCTTCCCGCATTGTCAGGGGATTGCGGCTCATGTGCTCGAAGCGCCAAATAGCGTGGCGACAACGCAGCATCAGCTCGAGTTGTTCTTGGCCCAATAGCTCCGCTAGTCCCGCGGTTTCTTTGCCCCAGAGTCCAAGCTCGACCAGCCGGTCGATATGCGATTTTTTTGTCACCGTGGCGGCCGCCGCTTGAGCTTGACCACGGCGGCGGATTTTGGCTGGCCCTTAGCGATGGCGGCCTGCATCGCAGCGCCGAGCTCGTCATTGACGGCAGCAACCGCGTCGCGGGCTAAATGCGAATATCGTTGGGTTGTCGCGAAAACTTTGTGGCCGAGCAACTTGCCGATCATCTGCAAGCTGACTCCCCTCCCCGCCGCTAGGCTCGCAAACGAATGTCTCAGATCGTGCAGCCTGACGCCCTGCAGTCCGGCATTTCCACGAATATCGATCCAAGCCCGACCTAGGTTTTTGTACGGCTCGTCCGGCTTCGCCCCAGCGATGACGAAGCGACCGATGCGCGGCACGGTCTTGAGAACTCCGAGCGCGGCCTCGCTCAAATGAATTGTGCGAGGCTCGTTAGTCTTGCTGTCGGGTAGGCGAACCAGTCGCCGCTGCCAGTCGATGTGCGACCACTGAATCGCGGTGATCTCGCCCGACCTTGCGCCAGTGAACAGCGCAAGCCTCAGTCCCGCTGCGCCATGCGGGCCGATCTTTCCTGCCCGCTCCGCTTGCTCGATTGCCTCAGCGGCCTTGGCGATTTCGGCCTCGGATAGGAAGCGCTCGACCTTGCGCTCGCGGTAGCGCTTGATTCGTCGGAATGGATTGCTCCCCGGCGGTCGCAAGCCAAGGTCAATCGCGTAGTTGAACAGCACATGGCCCGTGCTGATCGTGTAGTTTGCCCGCCGCGGGGTGCGCGCCATCGCGACGTGAAGACGTTCTGCGTCGGAGCGCTCGACGCCCCCCACCGGGAGCCTGCCTAGCGCGGGTAGGATGTGCTGCGCCAGCAATCTTTGGTAATCAATTACCGTCCTCGGCTTGAGCTTTGGTCGGACATAATTCGCAAGCCATTTCTCTGCGAATTGCGCCACGGTCATTGTGCCCGCTGCCATGCGGGCGGCCCGCGCCTTGCGCTCGACCACCGGGTCCCGGCCTTGGCGGATGTCCGCGAGCATGTGGTGGGCCTGCTCGCGTGCCTCGGCCACCTTCAGGGGCGGTCGGTAACCGACCGTGCGGCGAGGCTTGCCGACAAAGAAGATGCCCCGGCCTGCGGGGGTTAGCCGGTGCCCGAACGTTGCTAACAGGCTGTCGAATAGAAATTGGTCGCGGTTGCTGGGCGTGAGGCTATCGAGTAGCGCCTCGGTCAGTCGGACGGGCATGAAACCGTTTACCTGTGGGAGGTTCCCAGGAACCCACTTTGCGTAAATTTTGGTCAATGTACACGGGCTTTCATCAATTTTCCACAAGTGAAATCAATGTACGGCGGTTCTCATCAACGGCCATAAAAGCCCCCTGACGAGACTGCAAAACCGTGTACCCCGGTTCAATTCCGGGCGTGGCCTCCAATAAAATCAACGAGTCGGCCCAAGCGCTGCGGCGCGAAAGCCGTTCGTCCCGAGCTGGCCTCGTTCAGCAGCGCTGTTTGCAGACGAGCTGCTGCGTCGTGCAGTTGAGATTGCAAGCGCCGGAACCGCTCGACGCCGCAGGATTTGCCGTCACCGCCGCGGTGGTCGGAACGCAGGAATTCTGGCAGTTCATCGCCTGCGTGTCGCAATTGACCTGACACGTGGTGGTCGTCGTATTCACGGTCGGCGGTGTTAGCGGCACGGGATTCGTGATCTGACCGGCCTGGGCGAAAACGTCGGTTGCAAACGCCGTGCAGTTGAGCAGCACGAGCACCGCCAGCCCAATGCGTGTCATGAGACGTCCCCTTTTTATGTTGTGGCCCTGCAAGACCCCACCCGTGCATGGTGGCACAGATGAAGCGTAAGAACTACCAGCCCGCGCCCCGGCCGACTGAACCGCATTATTCGGGCTTGATGTTGGCCGACCGGATGACTTTGCCCCAGATCTCGGTCTCGACCTTGATGCGGCGAGCGAACTCCTTCGGCGTGCTTGCGACCACTTCGAAGCCGAGCGCCGGCAAGCGCTCCTTCACGTCCGGCAAGGCAAGAATTGCCACGATCTCGCGCTGGAGCGCGCCGATAATCTCGTTCGGCGTTCCCGCGGGCGCCAAGAGCCCGACCCAACTGTCGCCCTCGATCTGCGGATAGCCGGCCTCGGCGGTCGTCGGTATGTCGGGAAAGAGCTGCGAGCGCGTCTTGCTCGTCACCGCCAGCGCCCGCAGTTGCCCGGCTTCGAGCGGCTGCATGGCCGACGCCAGCGTACTCCACACGATCGGGGTGTGGCCGGCGACCGCCGAGGCGATCGCCGGCGCCGCGCCGTTGAAGGGAACGTGCACGAGGTCGAGCGCGAGCGACAGACGCAGCATTTCACCCAAGAGATGGCCCTGCGTCCCCACGCCGCCCGAAGCGTAACTGTATTTTCCGGGATTGGATTTGATCAGCGCGACGAGCTCTTGGAGGCTGCGCGCCGGCAGCGACGGGTTGACCGAGACGGCGTTGGCGGCGGAGACCGCGAGGGTCACCGGTGCGAGATCCTTGTCGGGATCGAACGGCAGTTTGGCAAACAGCGTCGGGTTCACGACGTAGGAGCTGAATGCAATGAGAAAGGTGTGGCCGTCGGGCGCGGCACGCGCCGCCTGGGCGGTGCCGACATTGCCGGTCGCGCCCGCGATGTTCTCGATATAGAACTGCTTGCCGAAACGCTCGGTGAGCTTTTGCCCCGCGAGCCGCGCGAAAATGTCGGTCGAGCCGCCGGGCTGGAACGGAACGATCACGCGCACCGGCCGCGTCGGCCAACTCTGCGCCCGCGCGCGCGAGGCGGCCGAGAGCGCGGCTGCGCCCGCCAACAGATGAAGAAATCGGCGACGCCGAGGGTTCATCGCGGAAAAGCTTAGCACGGGACGACATCGGCCGGTATGCGATGTGAGCCCGCTTGCGCCCGCGGCCCCCAAGTGTCGTGGTGTCGCAGCTCCGCTACTTCGTGGGCATGCGCCGCGTCGGCGCCGCCGACCGCGCCGGCGTAGGCTCGGCGGGCGACAGCGTATAGGTGAGCCACACGTTCCAGCCTTCCGGCCGGTTCGCGGCGGCGAACTCCTTAATACGCCCTGACGTTCACGTTTCCCTCGAGCTCGCCCATGGGGATGGTGTAACCGAGCTGCCCACCGGCGCCCGCAACGCGCGACTGAAAGCAACCGACCCGATCGCCGGACCCGCCATCGCAGCTCGCTTGATTGTAGAGATAGCCCACCAAGCCGATCTGGAGCTGCTTGGTCAGGAACCGCGACGCGCCCCAGTCCAGATGGACGTCGACGCCGCTCTGATAGTCGGTGGAGGGATTGATGAAGTTGTAAGTCAGTCCGGCCACCGCCGAAAATTCATACCCCGTCTTCTCATCGAAATAGGTGTAGCCGGCCCCGCCGTCCAACGCGCCGTGCCCGATGCCGATATTCGAGAGGCGGGCCCGATCGTAGGCGCCGACCGGAATATTGCCGGCCAGGTAGGTCATGACGTTGTGCACGCCGGCATTCCAGCGCAGCGAGAGCTGCGGAGACAGGTCCCCGAAGCCCGTCACCACGTCGCTGATGGTGTCGAACCGAGTTGTCGCGAACGGCCCGTCCCGCGGCGCGGTCGTGATGATCGCATCGCTGGTTGTCCGCTTGCGGCCGTAAGTGGCCGTCAGCGCGATGGCCGCCTGAGCGCCGAGAACCGGCGTCGCGAACGTGTACGACGGCGTGACCATCGCCAGATCTTCGGGTGAGATCGAGATTGCGCTCACGTTTTCATCGACCGCAGCCCGTCCAATCCTGACCAAGCGGGCGCGCGCGACCTCGCTGCCGGCCGTCGTCGACGTGTGGTAATAGGTCGACGACAGGGAGAAGCCGGGCTGCGACGCCGTGGCGGCGAGGCTCCCGAACGATCCGGGCGTCCAGAAGCTCTCCCCGACTTCATCCGCCGACGCAAGCTGCGGCGCGAGCGCGAGCACCGTCGCAACGGCCCCGCCCGTGAGGCAGTGCGACCAAAAGCCGTGCCGCACACCGTCCGTCCCCATTTTGCCCCCAAAGGCGCTCGCGGCAGTCACTCGGTCAACCCGCATCCGCGCTCCAACTATACGGAGAGCCTTGCGCACTAGTGTCCCGATTCCGAAGTTCGCATCATTGTGCCGCAGCCTCATTTGCGAACTTCGGAATCGAAGGACACTAGCAACTCGTTGATCTAGTGTGGCTTTGGCTCAGAAGTCCACATTTCGGACTAAGCTGCAAGAATGATGCGGACTTCTGAACCGCCACACTAGCGCGGCCAGCCAACGCGATAATCGCCTTGCACGAAAAATATTGGCGATTGTGGCGCGCCAGAAACACTGCCACCCCGCATCGCCAAAACCCTGCGCGCACGCGAGCGCCGCGCGGCATCTCTCTCCGCTCGTCCCCGCGAAGGCGGGGACCCAGATTCACTGGATTCCCGCTTGCGCGGGAATGAGCGGAGAACAGCCGCCGCAACTCGCCCGCGGGTGTCGGGGTTCACTAACCTGCAGCTGTAGGAAGCGAGCGTCGGGTCGATTCCATTGTTTCCGGATTGTTTTTTACAATGAATGGCGCAACTTCGACGTGTGGGTCCCAAGCGCGCGGTCCGACGCTGCCGCCGCTTGGCTGCCGGGCCCGCCCGCATTGAGGGAAGCGCACTTGTCATGCGGGGCTACGCTTTGCCCGCGCTGCGAGCATGCTGACGTCATCACCGAGGAGCTTGGCATGAGCCGATTGGCAACAGGTTGGAGCCGGCTGCGCGCATGGAGCGCCAGCCACGGCCCCGAGCTGCGGCTGTGCGTGCGGAGCACGACCGCCGCGGTGGTGACCTTGGCGGCCGCGCAGCTGCTCAATCTTCCCATCGCGCTGTGGGCGGTGCTCACCGCCGTGATCCTGACCCAAATCAGCGTCGGCCGCTCGCTCAAAGCCACGACCGACTATTTGGTCAGCACGCTGGGCGGCGCCGTGTATGCCGGTGCGATCGGAGCGCTCGTTCCCCATGACAATCAATTCGCGGTGTTCGCGGCGCTAGCGATCGCGCTGGCGCCGGCGGTTCTGCTCGCCGCGCTCAATCCGCGCTTCAGCGCCGCGCCGTTCACCGCGGTCATGGTCTTCTTCGGCCCCACCATCACGCATACCGGCCCGATCGCCGCGGCCTTCGAGCGCGTGATCGAAGTCGCGGTCGGATGCGTGGTCGGCCTCGCGGTCTCGCTCGTGGTGTTGCCGGCGCGCGCGCATGACTTGGCGGTCAACGCTGCCACCGAGATGCTCGAGCTCATGGCGCGGTTTCTGCCCGAGCTGTTCATGGGGTTCACGCAAAATTTGGATCGTCCCACGCTGACCAGCATCCAGAGCCGGATCGGCGAGGCCTTCGCGCGCTTGGACAAGGCCGCGCTCGAGGCCCAGCACGAGCGGATGACGCGGCTGCGCGCCGAACCCGACCAGGCGCCGCTGTCGCGCACGCTGCTGCGGCTGCGGCACGATCTGATCATGATCGGGCGGGCCGCGGTCGCCCCCTTGCCCGGAGCATTCGGAACTCGGCTGGGACCTTGGCTCGCGCGCGTGTGCGAGACCGTCGCCGATGATTTGCGCGCGAGCGCCGCTGCGCTGTCCCTGCGCCAAACCCCGCCACCGCTCGACGCGGTCGAGGCCGCGCTCGATGGCTATGCCGCGGAAATCGCCGCGCTGCGACGCCAAGGTTCGACGCGGGAATTGCCGGACGAGGCGGTGGAGCGCATCTTCGCGCTCGGCTTTGCGCTCGATCAGCTGCATCTGCATTTGCGCGACCTCGCCCGCTGCGTGGCCGAGTTCGCGCCCACGCGCGGCGCCGCCGTCGCCAAGGTGGCAGTGAACGCGGGACGCGCACAATGATGAGAGCAGCGCCGCTCGGGCGCCGCCGCGACCTTCACGAGCGCTGCCGGCC
>Ga0318518_10000288_pt1 | contig 12884 bp, 6 predicted proteins | sample GRESIP176b2f22_FD_203483 | JGI IMG/M metagenome (GOLD analysis project Ga0318518, IMG submission 203483) | Tropical soil microbial communities from Luquillo Experimental Forest, Puerto Rico - GRE.SIPMG.176b2f22 | ecosystem: Environmental > Terrestrial > Soil > Tropical forest > Bulk soil...
CCGCAGTCTGCTGTTGCGGGCGCGCTGTGCGGTTGCGGACAAGATGAGCGCGAGCACGTTGCAGCAACGGTATGCACCGCAGACCCACCTCGAGCGGGTCGGTGGCGAGGAGCTGTCGCTTTTCACTGAGGGAGGAGGTGGCAGTCGACACCTGGTGCTGCGCGACAAGGAGCGGCGCGTGGTGCGCCGCCATGGCGCATTACTGGTCAGCGGACGTTACATGCTGCCGGATGAGCGCGCGCTTTGCCTCACCTGCTGGATGCACGGGGTATTCGGCGCACAGCTCACCCTCGGCAACACCTCGTTCCATCGACTCTGGTCGATCTCACGCGATCCCTACAACATCACGCGCGACAGCGGTCTGCGCATGCTGGTGGACACGGGCGATGGCTGGCGACTGTTGACCGTTCCGTCCGCGTTTGAGATGGACCTGGCGGATTGCGTGTGGGTCTACCAGCTCGGCACCCGTACCGTCACCGTCTCAGCCACCGTGTCCGGGGAGGATTCGGCGGTGCAGTGGCGCGTGTCGGTCACAGGCCCACCGTGCCGATTCCTCGTCTTCGGTCAGCTCGTCATGGGAGAGCAGGAGTTCGCCCATGCGGGACAGGTCGAGATCGACACGGAGCTCAAACGCTGCAGCTTCAGGCCGGAGGCGGGAGGTCTGTGGAGCCAGCGCTATCCCGCGGCGATCTATCACCTGGTGACGAGCACACCGGAGTGCATCGAGGCCATCGGGAGTGACGAGCTGTTGTATGAGGACGGTAGCGTGCGCACCGGCGGCTATGCGGTCCTGCAGACGGCGGCGACGCGCGAGCTCGTCTTTGCGGTCGTGGGCTCCCTGACCGACGCGCGCGAGGCCGCGCGGCTCGCCGCCAAATATGCAACCCGCGTCGCCGACTCCTCGATGCGGGCTCAAGCGCTCAGCTACTGGCACGGCCTGACGCGGGGCATCCGTGTGCGCAGCTCCGGCTCCGATGGCGCGGTCAGCGCGATCGATGTGAGCTTTCCCTGGCTGGTGCACGATGCCATGGTGCACCTCACCGTACCGCACGGACTCGAGCAATACACCGGAGGCGCCTGGGGCACCCGGGATGTCTGCCAGGGCCCGATCGAACTGCTGCTGACGCTCGAGCACGACGCGACCGCGAAGTCCGTTCTGCGCATTCTTTTTGCGCAACAGTACGAGCAGCGTGGTGACTGGCCGCAGTGGTTCATGCTCGAGCCTTACTCCTCTATACAGAGCCGTGACGCGCACGGAGATGTGATCGTCTGGCCGCTGAAGGCCTTGTGCGATTACGTGGAGGCGACCGGGGATTTCGCCTTTCTAGGGGAGCAGGTGCCGTGGCGGCGCGAGGACAACCTGGAGCGCACGACGGGTGGCGATACGGTTGCAGCGCACATCGACAAGCTGATCGCGACGGTACGCCAACGCTTCGTACCCGGCACCAGCTTGATTCGCTACGGCAACGGCGACTGGAACGATTCGCTCCAGCCGGTTGATCCCGCGAAGCGGGATTGGATGGTGAGCAGCTGGACGGTGGCACTCCTTTATGAGCAGCTCTGCCGCTACGCGGAGATCCTCAAGCGTAGTGGGCACTCGGACGGGGCAACCGAGCGCTCGCTGGCCGCGGCGATGCGCGCGGACTTCAACCGCTACCTGGTGCGCGATGGTACGGTGGCAGGCTATGGCGAATTCAGTCCGGCGGGCGGTCTCCCGGAGCTGTTGCTCCATCCCTCGGACCAGCGGACCGGGGTGAGCTACTCGCTGCTGCCGATGACACAAGGAATTCTCGGGGGACTCTTTACTCCGGAGCAGGTTGTGCACCATCTCGGGGTGATTCGCGGACACTTGAGCTTTCCCGATGGCGTGCGGCTCATGGATCGGCCACTCGCCTACCGCGGTGGCCCGCAGGTTATCTTTCAGCGCGCCGAGTCCGCGGCGTTCTTCGGCCGTGAGATCGGCCTGATGTATACGCACGCGCATTTGCGTTACGCCCAGGCGCTGGCGCTTCTCGGGGAAGCGCAGGAGATGTGGGACGCCCTGGCGATCGTCAACCCGGTTGCCGTGACAGATCGGCTGGAGCAGGCGACGCTTCGGCAGCGCAATGCCTACTTCAGCAGCAGTGACGCCGCCTTCCGGGACCGTTACCAGGCAAGTGCCGAGTGGGCGCTGGTGCGAGCCGCGGGAATTCCAGTAGATGGCGGCTGGCGGATTTATTCCAGCGGGCCCGGCCTCTACGTGAACGTGCTCATTGGCCACGCCTTCGGGGTGCGCCGGGAGTTTGGCGCGCGCATCCTCAGGCCCTGCCTGCCGCGCTCGCTCCCGGATCTGCGGCTCGAATGGGAAGGCAGGCCTAGGTCCGGCTCGCCGCTGCAGTGATGAACGCGGCATAACTCCAGGAGAGATGCTTCGCGGAGGTCTGTACACCGGTAGTCTGGTCGAACTGCTCCGAGAGCTCGCCCCCCGGGGGCGTGAACGCCCGCACCGTTCGCATGATCGAATCGCCGCGCTCGACCGCGAGCCGTGCCAGCTCCTCACCATCGACTGTCGACTCGGCAGCTCCGAGACGTCGGCGGAAACGCGCGTTCTCCGCCACCCGGATCAGCTGTGCGCCGCTGCGCAGCGCGTACGCCAGCCTGAAATAGAATTCCGCCGCCGCGAGGGTGGCGAGATACCAGGCGCCGCCGCTGTAGTAGCGGTCCTGCGCGTAGCGGCCCATTGCCGGTCCACACTCTGGCGGGCGCTCGCGGTTGATGGCGTATTGCGCCTCGAAAAGCTCCTCCAGCGCGGTCAGAGTCGCCTGGGCTCTGGGGTCGAGCACGCTGTGCGGGCCGCTCACGCGCGCCGCATGCACTACCCCGAGAACGACAGAGATGTCGAGCTCGCTCCGGTGATCGCCGGGCTCGTTGGTGGTCCCCGAACGATAGAAACCCGTGCGCGCATGCCAGAAGTCATCGAGCCGGGCGAGCGTCTCTCGAGCCGCGACGCGCCCAGCTGCCGCACGGTCGTGTTGCTGCATGTCCTCGAGCCATGCGGCCCCGCCGCTGAGCGCCTCCGACTGCAGGAGCAGGGTGTAGTAGTGATAGCCGGCTACCTCTTCCCACACATCGCTGCACGGCTTGCGCACGTAGGCAAGCGTAAAGTCGAGATCAGCGGCGATGAGCTCACTCATCTGCGTGCGCAAGGTCGGATCCTCCTGCAGCTCAGGGAACTGCCGCCACCAACGCAGCAGTGCGAGGCAGCGCATCGCGGGCCCGTCAGTCTGCGGCCGCGACCAGCGGATGAAATCAAGCGTGCCGTCGGCGTTGACACGCGTGTCCGCGAGCAGCGCTTTGCCCGAGAGCGCGGCTATCTCGGAGTCGGAGCGCAGGTACTGGAGGAAGGCCGGCTGCACCCGGGCGCGGAAGTCATTCGCGCGGAGGAACTCCCGCCCATCGAGCGATTGGAGCGAGACATTGAACTGCACGAACTCGTGCAACCGGATGACAGCGGCTCGATCGGCGTAGCCTGCAGCGAGCGCAACCCGAAGCGCATCGATGATGATCGCCGCATCGCGAAACCAGTGAAAGAAGTAGTCCGGGTCGGGGTCGTAGTGCGCAGCGACCGGGGAAGCGAGCACCGATCCGGCACGTGGAACGACGCGCTGCCCGAAGCCGGTGCGCTCCATCACCAGCTCTGTTGCGGAGATGGCGCCTGACATCCTGGTGGCGGCGTAGCGCGCCTCCGCGGCGATCCAGTCCGAGAGCCCGGGCATCGCTCACGCCAGGTGCGGACTGCGGAATTCGAGCTTCCTGAGCCCCGCCTGGATTTCCGGGATGCTCATGAAGAGCTTCCACAGGAGGCCGCTGCGGTAATTCTCGATCATCACGATGATCGGCCCCTGATCGATCGCGAGGAAGGTATCCGCGTACCAGCCGTGTTGCTCACTGAAGCCATCCACGAACCCATAACGCCCCCAGATCCTGTCACCCAGGTCCTGGTAGAAGTGCCGCAGCGCGGCCATGGACTCCCGGGGCGCGTAGGGAAAGCTCGAGAGAGCGGCGGAGGGGGTGATGACACCGAGGTCGTTGTCGGGTGCGTGTGCGGCGTAGCCACCCGGGGTGTCCCCGGAGGTCAGGCCCCAGCAGTCGGGCCCGTATCCACGGTAACGGAGCGGGTTCCGTACACAGTAGGCGTAGTTGATGCGCGCGTGACTGACATTCTGTTGCCAGTAATCGGCATAACGGTCACTGAGCCCGCGCGGATCGAGACCGCAGAAGGAAAAATGCGCCAGGAACAGCGGGCCACCCCAGGGAGGCCCGAGCGGCAGCTCGATACCTTCGAAAGTTCGTCGGTTGATGAAATCACGGCTCATGGCCCAGCCATCGTGATAGGCGTCCACCGGTACGGGGTAGCGCGGAGCGCAGGTGGCGAGCACATAGGTAATGAGGCATTCGTTCCAGCCGCGGATCTCGTGGTTCAGTGCGAACCCATTGTTGGGGCTCCAGTGCCAGGTGAGCACCTTGCGGCCGCCCTGTGTGTACCAGTCCCATTCAGTCTCGCGCCACAGCCAATCGATGCGCGCGCGCAAACGCACTTCCTCCGGCACATCGCGATCGAAGTAGGCGCGCACGCACAGTAGTCCCTGGAACAGGAACGAGGTCTCCACCAGGTCGGCACCGTCGTCTTTGCGGCTGAAGGGGACGGTGGCCCCGGTGTCACCGCGAAGGAAATGCGGATACACGCCGTGGTAGCAGGTCGCCTTCTCGAGGCAGTCCAGCATGAGCGCGAGGCGCGCCAGCGCCTGCTCGCGGGTTACCCAGGCGCGCTCGCACCCGACGATCAGCGCCATGGCTGCGAAACCGGTACCGGCAATGGAGACCGGGGTGTCCGGCTCGTCAGCGCGCCGGTGACAGCGATCGAAGGGGAGCCCACTCACCGGGTGCGCCCCATCCCAGAAGTAGCGGAATGTCTGGCGCTGCGTGAGATCGAGCAGCTGCTCGTCCGATAGCGGCTGGCCTTGCTTTTCAGCGGCGGATACGGCTGTGGGAGCGGGCATGGTCCATAGCCTACTGCATGGCGGTCGCGCCCTGCTCGGTCGGACTGAAGGTTGGACCGCTCTCATCCGTCACGAGGCGCAAATTGCGTGTGAAGAAGGCTCCCGCTTCGCCTTCTTTGACCTCTTTGCCTATATCGATGAGCCCGAGCCCGGCGAGCTCACCGCCAAGGAGCGTCTCGATGCGGCCGCGCGAGGCGGCATCGAGGCCCTCGAGCACACCGTTCAGCACCAGCCATCTCGGTCGTTGCAATATGACGCGGGCGATCGCCAGTGACTGCTTCTCGTCATCATTCAGCTCACGATCCCAACGCAGGGTTGCATCGAGCAGGGGCTGCAGCCGCTCGAGGCCGACCGCCGCCAGGGCCCGCTCGGTAGCGGCGTCGTCAAAATCGTGAGTGGCGCATGGATAGCAGAGAGCGGCACGCAGGGTTCCGGGAGGCACGTAGGCCCGCGCAGGCAGGAACATCATCGACTGCCGTGCGGGACGGACGATGCGGCCCTTGCCCCACGGCCACAGCCCGATCAGCGCCCGGAAGAAAATCGTCCGCTCCGCACCGCGCTCGCCCGTGATGCGCAGGCGTTCGCCGGGTTGCATCTGCAGGTGCGCTTCGCTCAGCCGGATCGCAGCTGCGGGAGCTGCCACCTGCAGGTCATCGATGCGGATCGCGGGACTGTCGCTTTCCTCCAGATCGATACGGCTGCTGCTCTCACCGAGGCCATCCATGGTGAGGACCGCCGCACGGAAGCTCGCCACGCGCAGCAGCGTCGCGCGCCAGTCCGCGATGCTGGAGAAGTTGTCCACGAACCAGCGCAGCGATGTCTGCACCTGGTTGAACGCGCCGACCGCCACCATCAGCTGGCCGAAGCTCATCTCGCCCGTCAGGTAGCTCGGCGCGGCCACCAGGATCGGCGCAACGATGGTGAACCAGCCGTACCCGGCAGTAATCCAGGTGAGCTCGGTCGTGGCCCCGACGATGCGTCGCGATACCTCGAGCACGCTCGCGAACACCCTGTTGAGGTGCTGCTTCTCATCGGCTTCCCCGCCGTAAATGGTGATGCCTTCGAGTTCCTCGTTGGCGCGCACCAGCGCAAAGCGCAGGTTTGCCTCGCGCGCATAGCGTTCGGCATCGAGTGCAATCAACGGGCGGCCCACGCGCCAGCTCAGGAACGAGGCGGTCCCGGCGTAGAGCAACGCACACCACACCATGTAGCCGGGCACGTGCAGGCGCTGTCCGGCGAGCGGCAGGATCATCTGTTGTGACAACACCCACAGCACTCCGATAAAAGACAGCAGCAGCAGAGTTGCCTGCAGCAGCCCGATGCCGAGGTCGGTCGTCAGCTCGGTGAGATGCTGAGCGTCCGCGTGCAGACGCTGGTCGGGGTTCTGGCCGATGAGTCCTGCGTTCGAGAGGCGAAACGCGCGCAGCGGCGTGAGCCATTGGTTCAGCAGATCGTGCACCAGTCCTTGGCGCAGCACCACGCGCGAGGTCTGGTTGAGCCACACCTGGCTGACATTGAGCACAAGCAGTATGGCGGCCAGCTCGCCAAACACGATGAGCTGCCTGATGAAGGCCGGCATGTCCTTGTGAGTCAGCGCATCGTAGAACGGCTGGTTCCAGGCATTGAGCCGGATCTGCATGTAGGCGGTCGCGGCGACCACCAGGACCAGGCCGGCTGCCAGCATCAGCAGTTGATTACGCTCGCGTGACGCCCAGAAGGCTGCGGACATCCGCGCCACCTGGGAGAAGAGGCTATCCTTGGTGAAGTCGTGTGCGCTGAGGGGAGCTTCTGTCATCGCAGCGATCCGTTTCGGCTCACATTCGAGAGCCACGGCAGCTTAGCGCAAGGCAACAGCATGGGACGCATCGAACGATTGCTTGCCGCGATGACACTCGCGGAGAAGGTGGGCCAGCTGAACATGGCGGCATCCTTCCGCGTGGTCACAGGTCCTGTTGCGCACCGCGACCTGGAAGAGGGCATCCGCAGCGGACGTGTCGGCAATGTGCTGAACGTGTGGGGCGCACCGGTCGAGGGTCTGCAGCGTCTTGCGGTGGAGCACTCGCGCCTTCGCATACCGCTGCTCGTCGGTCTGGATGTGATACACGGCCATCGCACGATCTTCCCGGTGCCGCTGGCCGAGGCGGGCCTGTTCGAGGCCGACCTGTGGGAGAAGACCGCCCAGGCCGCGGCCGCCGAGGCGGCTGCCGATGGCGTTAACCTGACATTCGCGCCCATGGTGGATGTCGCGCGTGATCCACGCTGGGGCCGCGTGGTCGAAGGTCCAGGCGAGGACCCCTGGGTGGCATCCGAGTTCGCAGCCGCCAAGACACGGGGCTTCCAGGGACGCGGCCGGCCGGCCGCAGGCGGTGTCGCCGCGACCGCCAAGCACCTGGGCGGTTACGGTGCGGTAACTGCCGGCCGCGAGTATGCCTCGGCCGAGGTGTCCGAGCGCACGCTGCACGAGGTCCACCTGCCAGCCTTTGCGGCCGCGGTGGCGGCGGGCGTCGCCGCAGTCATGCCCGCGTTCACCGATCTCGCGGGTCTCCCCATGACTGTCAATCAGCCGCTGCTGCAGGGTTGGCTGCGAGTCCGGCAGGCATTCGCCGGCGTACTCATCAGCGACTACAACGCCATCGCTGAGCTGTGCGAACACGGCGTGGCAGCGGACACCGTCCAGGCAGCGGCCCTCGCCTTGAGGGCGGGGATCGATGTCGACATGGCGAGCGAGGCGTACGTGCAGGGACTGCCCGCAGCACTCGAGCGCGGGCTGATAAGCACCGCGCAGCTCGATGCGAGTGTGCGGCGAGTTCTCACTCTGAAGGAGCACCTGGGGCTGTTTGATGACCCCTATCCGGCTGGCGAGGTCGGAGCCGGAGCCGCCGCCGCGCGCGAGCTCGCACGCCATGTGGCGCGGCGGGCGATCGTGCTTCTCACCCACCGGCGACCGGTATTGCCGATCTCTCCCAGAGTGCGGCATCTCGCCGTGATCGGCCCGCTGGCTTCGGCCGCGAAGGACATGCTGGGGCCGTGGCCTGCGGCCGGTCGAGCCGAGGAGACGGTGAGCATCCTCGCGGGCCTGCAGGCCGCCTTGCCTGGCTGCCGCATCGACAGCGTGCCCGGAGTCACTGCCAGTCAGCACGATCTGCGCGGCATTTCGCCGGCCATCGAATGCTGCCGCGCGGCGCAGCTTGTCATCCTGTGCGTGGGCGAGGAGGCCTCGATGAGCGGCGAGGGTGGCAGCCGCGCGGATCTCGGCCTCCCCGGCGATCAGCGGGCGCTCGCAGAGGCTGTGCTCGCCGTCGGCAAGCCCGTGATCGTGCTACTGACTTCCGGGCGTCCGCTCACTCTTCCCTGGCTCTTCGAGCAGGCGGATGCGGTTCTCGCCACCTGGTTTCTCGGCAGCGAGGCCGGCAATGCCGTCGCCGATGTGCTGACCGGCAAGGTCAATCCGGCCGGCAAATTGCCCATCAGCTGGCCGCGCCATGTCGGACAGGTGCCGATCTTCTACAGCCAGCGACCGACCGGCCGGCCGGCGAGGGCCGGGGAGCGACTGACCAGCGCTTACCTCGATGTCCCGGTGACGCCGCAATTCTGCTTCGGCCACGGCCTGTCCTACAGCTCCTTCAGGCTGCACGACCTGCGCTGCACCCCGCACGCTGTCGGGGTGACCGAGAGCGTCGAGGTCTCCCTCTGCGTCGACAACGACAGCACCCTCGACGGCGCGGCCGTCATCTTTCTGTTTACGCGCGATCCGCTCGCCAGCATCTCCCGACCGCTGCTCGAGCTCAAAGGTGTGCGGCGCATAGCCCTTGGGGCCGGAGAGAGCGGGAGTGTCAACTGGCGATTGCCTGTTGCCTCGCTCGCCTACCTCGGTGCGCAGCTCGAGCCGGTCATCGAGCCGGGTCGGTTCGAGATCCACGTCGGCCAGAGTGCCGATCCGGACGAGCTCGTCAGCTGCAGCTTTGACTTGCTGCCATGAGGGCGGCGCTTCGCATACTGCGCTGGCTGCTCCTCGGTGCGAGCGCGCTGTTGCTCGCCGCTTGTGCGCTGCCATCGCTGCCAGCGGCGCCAATGTCGGCACTTTCCGATACCGAGAACACCCGACTCGGGAGTGCGGTCGCTGGTCTTACCGTGGCGCACCCCGGCAGGAGCGGGGTGTACCCGCTGGCCGACGGCGGAGATGCGTTCGCGGCGCGCGCACTGCTCGCCGCAGCGGCGGAGCGCTCGATCGACGCGCAGTACTACATCTGGCATGACGATGTGACCGGGCGGTGGCTGTTCGACGCCCTGCGCCAGGCGGCCGACCGTGGGGTGCGCGTGCGGCTGTTGCTCGACGATAACAGCACCGCCGGCCTCGACCCCACCATCGCGGCGCTCGCGGCACATCGCAACATCTTCGTGCGGCTCTTCAATCCGCTCGTCAGCCGCCGTCCGCGCTGGACGAACTATCTCTATGACTTCAGCCGCGTCAACCACCGCATGCACAACAAGTCATTCACGGTCGACGGACAGGTGACCATCGTCGGCGGCCGCAATGTCGCCGACGAATATTTCGATGTGGCCGGCGCAGTCGCTTTCGCAGACCTGGACGTCATCGCCGTGGGACCGGTGGTGCGGGAAGTGTCGAGCAGCTTCGATCTCTACTGGAACAGTGCCTCCGCTTATCCGGCACTCACGATCGTACCGGCGGTCGCGCCCGAGGAAGGAGCGCAGATCCTGGCTTCACTGGCGGCGACCCGCTCGCAGCCTGCCGCAACGAGCTATCTGGAGAAGCTGCGAGCCAGCCGGGTGGTGAGCGAGCTGAGTGAGCAGCGTTTGCCACTTGAGTGGACGGAGGTCAGGCTCGTCCAGGACGATCCGCGCAAGGTTTTCGCCGAGGACCGCGAGTTGCTGATGCTGCCACGCCTGCTTGAGCTCACCGGAAAGCCGGCGGCACAGTTCGATCTCGTCTCGCCCTACCTGGTGCTGATGGAGAACGGCACGGCAAGCCTGGCCGCGCTCGCCGAGAGCGGTGTGCGGGTCCGCGTGCTCACCAACTCGCTGGCGAGCAACGACGTCGCGGCGGTGCACGCCGGTTACGCCAAGCATCGTAAGGACCTGTTGCGCGCCGGCATTGCTCTTTACGAGCTCGAGCCGCGCCGCAAGAACGCCGGGTCGGCCTCAAAGCACAGCTCCTCCGCAGCGCTGCATGCGAAGACCTTCCAGGTCGATGGTGCCCGGGCATTCGTCGGCTCTTTCAATTTTGACCCCCGCTCGGCGCATCTGAACACCGAGCTCGGCTTCGTGATCGACAGCTCGCAGCTCGCCGGGCAGCTGCGCTCGTTTTTCGATGGCGAGGTGCCGCATCACGCGTACCAGGTGGAGCTGAATGACAAAGGAGATCTGCAGTGGATCGAGACCACCTCTGCGGGGCGCAGGGTTCATGACACCGAGCCGGAGACCAGTGCCTGGCGGCGCGGGAGCGTGCACGTGCTGTCGATTCTGCCGATCGACTGGCTGCTGTAACGCTCAGGAAGTCCCATGACAGCGGCAATTGATTGGAACTGGCCGCTGCCAGCGCATGCCACCCGGATCACCGTGATCGACATGCATACCGGCGGTGAGCCGCTGCGAGTGATCACCGGCGGCCTGCCACCGATCGCAGGCGGCTCGGTACTGGAGAAGCGTCGCTACTTCAGGGAGCACCTCGATCAGCTGCGCACCGGTCTGATGTGGGAACCCCGCGGGCACGCCGACATGTACGGAGCGGTGATCACGCGCTCACGCGATGCGGACTTCGATGTCTTTTTCCTGCACAACGAGGGGTACAGCACGATGTGCGGCCACGCCATCATCGCGCTGACCACGCTGGTGATCGACGCCGGCCTGATTACGCGTGCCGGCGGCCAGCAAGATGATGGAGCTACCGGCGAAGTGCAGGTCACGTTCTCCGTTCCGGCCGGGATCATCCACGCCCGGGCGGCGGTTAAGGACGGCAAGGCGCAGGAAGTCAGCTTTCGCAACGTGCCGTCATTCCTCTACCTGAGAGACCAGCAGGTCCCGGTCTCCGGCCTCGGCGTGGTGCGCTTCGATGTCGCCTACGGCGGGGCGTTCTATGCGCTCGTCGACGCCGCCTCGCTCGGACTGGGGCTCGCCGCAGGGGATTTCCAGCGGCTGATCGACTGTGGACGCCGCATCACGCGCGCGGCGAGCCGCACGATCGCGATCGAGCATCCTTTTGAGAAGGACTTGAGTTTCCTCTATGGAACGATCTTCACCGGAGCTGCGCACCAACCGGGCCATCACAGCCGCAACGTCTGCATCTTCGCCGACGGTGAGCTCGACCGCTCGGCGACCGGCTCCGGAGTCAGCGCACGCGCCGCGCTGCACTACGCCAGAGGTGAGTTGCGGCTCCATGAGCAGATCACCATCGAGAGCCTCATCGACAGTACGATGACGGTGCGGGTCGTCGAGCCGGCAAAATTCGGCCCCTTCGAGGCGGTGATACCGGAAGTTGGCGGGACCGCGCACCTCGTTGGCCGGAGCGAATTCTGCTTCGATCCCGCCGACCCGCTGCGTGCGGGCTTTATTTTGCGGTGAGCCGCTGCTGCAGCAGACTCAGCGCGCGCTGCTCACGCCGAGTCTGGTATCGAGGAACTCCGCGGTCGCGGCGTAGACCCGCAGCCAGGATGCGTGGCGCAGGAAGCCGTGGATCTCGTCGGGGAGCACGAGCTCCTGGTACTCGACTCCGTGCGCGCGCAGCCCTTCGGCGAGCCGCACCGACTCGGAGAACGCGACGTTGTGGTCGTCATCTCCGTGCACCAGCAGCACCGGCGACCGCCAGCTCGCCAGCGAGCCGATCGGCGAGGCTGCGAGCGCGCTGCTCAGCACGGAGGCCGGGGTGTCGAGTACATAGAGTGGCTCATTGTTGCGGACCGTCGAGAGGGTCCAGTGATGCCAGTCGTGGACCCCGTGCAGGTCGACACCAGCCCTGAAAAGATCGGAATTGCGCGCCAGGCCGAGCGCAGTCATGTAACCGCCGTAGCTGCCGCCCCACAGGCCGATGCGGGTGGGGTCGACGTCCGCTCGAGCGCGCAGGAAGTCAGCCGCAGCCAGCAGGTCGTTGTACTCGCTCGCACCTTCGGCGCCGATGCCGCTCGCTTCGCGGAAGTCCAGCCCGTAGCCGATGCCGGAGCGATAGTTCAGAGCGAGCACGAGGTAGCCGCGACTGGCGAGGTACTGGTTGAGCGCGTAGGCGTTGCTGTAGTAGTCCATGTAGTGCCAGCCAACGAGCATCTGCCGGATGGGACCGCCGTGCATGAACACGACGGCCGGGTGGCGCTCGGCCGGACTCGCTGCAGGCGCGAACAGCACTCCGTGCGCGGCAACACCCGCGCGCTCGGGCAACTCGACCGAGCGTGGCTCAACCAGGGCGCTCGCCGGGAAGTCCGCCGGCACCCCTTCGGCAGGCAGATCGGTGACGGACTTGTCCGCAGCGAGCAGCGCAGCGTGCGCCGGTATCCGGGAATCGGCGCGCAGGAAGGCGACCGTCGTGCCATCGGCCATGAGTGCCGGCTGCGTCTCGATGCCCGCGCCGTGAGTAAGTGGCTCGAGACGCCCGCTGGCGCCCTCGAGACGCCACAGATGACGACGCTCGATGTCGCCCGCGTTGGCTGCGTAAACGATGACGTTGCCGCCGGCACTGGAAGAGGCGTATTCGAGCTCGAAACTGCCAGGCGTCAGCAGTCGCGCCGGGCCCCCGGCTGCCGGCACGGAGTAGAAGTGCAGCCAGCCATCATTCTCCGCCGGGAACACGAGCAGCTCCCGACCGGCCCAGAAGAGCTGCTGATCTGAGCTCAGAGGATG
>Ga0318518_10000320_pt1 | contig 12373 bp, 10 predicted proteins | sample GRESIP176b2f22_FD_203483 | JGI IMG/M metagenome (GOLD analysis project Ga0318518, IMG submission 203483) | Tropical soil microbial communities from Luquillo Experimental Forest, Puerto Rico - GRE.SIPMG.176b2f22 | ecosystem: Environmental > Terrestrial > Soil > Tropical forest > Bulk soil...
GGCTGTGACTGCCGCAGAATAACGCGTGTAGAACTGTGCGACTCGCTGCCGCCACATCTCCACGAACGCGCCCGAAGTCAGATTTTCGACCGACTTCCAGATGTTCTTGATCGTTGGAAGTGTGTTTTGCCAGACGGCACGCTTGCACCACTTCTCGCCTTTCTGTCGGCCCTCATCCGTCGCGCACATCGATTTCCACGCAGCGCGGTCCGGGTGAGCCACATGCTCGGCCGCCCCTTGGGTGCCCTGCTGGTGGATCAGATAAAGATCGCTCAAGGTTGGCTTCTGGTGGGTGGCCAGCTCGAACAGTATGGCCGAGGTGGTGAACTTGTAAGCGGCCGCAATCGAATTATCGCGCGGATCGGTAATGGTGCCGGACCCGTACTTGTTAAATTCATAATTGCTCAATTGAAACAGGCCGATATACGAGCCGGTGCGCTGCTTGGGATCGAAGTCTGATTCGATCTTGGCAACGGTCTTCATGAAGGTGACATCGATCCCGAACACGTCGGACGCGCGCTTGACCTCATCGACCGGTGCACCGACCGGAACATCCTTCAGGGCATCCAAAACCGTATCGGCCGGCTTCTTGTCAGGTGGCACTTCGGAATAGGCGTAATAAGCGAGGTAGGCCATGTCGAGTTTGGGCGAAGCCGAATCCGCCGGACGGTTCTGGAAGAATGGACGGCCCTGCTCGTCGCTTCTGGATTGTTCGGGCGGAATCGCTTCCGGCGGAAGCGATGCAGTCACGATCTCCTCTTCGAGTTTTTTTGCTTGGATGAGCCTGTCGGATTTTTGGATTTGCGTCCGCGCAACGCCATCCGGTGTTGTTGTGTCCTTAGGAAATAGTACGGGTTCACGCGCCGCAAACGGATAGATTACCGCGATCGCCGGAATGATAAAGGCGAGCTGCAAGGCTCTGATTATCATCTGCACGTCCCCCGATGCACGTCGCCTGCCTGCTTCCAGCAGGCGACCTGCCGACACCAAATAAAGTTCTCAGGTGACCACGGTCCCCACGACTCAACATAACACAGGCAAAAGCCGCCGATTGTCACCCTCTCGCCACAATCTAGCGAATTCGCTTGGTGCGCCGGTCGACGTGCATTCTCCTGCCGCCACCGCGTTTAACCCCCGCAAAAGTGGTCTAAAAAGGGGCGCTCCGGATTTTTTTCACGCGTCTGTTGCCCTGACCGTGGGCAAGCGCACATTTGCAATTGGAGCGAGGGCCGCGAATCACTGCCAAGCGATATTTTTGCTGGTGTCTTGCTCCATGATTGCCAACAGACCTTGCAACAATTGCGTCGGCGATGGCGGGCAACCGCGTATATGCAGATCCACGGGGATGACGCTCGAAACGCCGCCAGCCACGGCGTAACTGCCAGCGAAAATGCCGGCGTCAAAAGCGCAATCGCCAACTGCGACTACCCATTTTAGATCGGGTGTCGCACGATAGGCCGATTAGGCGCGTATTCCGCACGCAGCCAATCAGAAAAACGAAAGCGGTCTGCGGCATGCGATGAATGAGGCCGCCGAGGCGTTCCATGTCGCGCTCGCCGGTAGCAGTGAGCACGGCGCCCGCGCCGAAAAATAGCAAGCTCTTGAACAGGGAATGGTTGAACACATGCAGAAGCGCGGCGGTAAACGCCAAAGCAGCGGCGAACAGCATGCCTTCTGACTTGAAAGCCAACGCTAGCCTGAGGCCGATGAAAATGATGCCGATGTTTTCGACCGTATGGTAGGCGAGTAGCCGCTTGAGGTCGTGCAATGTGAACGCGTCGCCGAGCACCACAAGCGTCATGCCGGCGAGAAAAACAGGATAGAACGGCAACATGCGGGCCGGTGTTTCTTCGTGCTCGCAATAACCGAGTGCAAATAGGCTCGCGCTCATCGCGCCGAGATCGACCACGGCAACAAAGAATGCTGACAGCGCATCGAGCCGCAGATGCGCGCCGAGCCAAGGCACACCCACCGGGAATGCAACGGCTTCAGGCGTCCGCACCGCCAAAAGATGGATCATGGCCGCAGCGAGTGAAATCGCAGTCGTGACCATGCTCGCGGCGTAGATCACCCGCGTCGCGGCAGGCGAGCGCACCATCAGCACAGCGATGGGATCAAGCGCCAAAAGCGTAGCGGCGCAAACAATGACCACGCTCAGCATCATGCCGCTGGCGCTTTTAGACGCACGCCACGGCCGCCGGCGTGACTGGACGCATTGTCCGCGATCAATTCGACCCCCAACGCCTCGAGCGCAGCAACAAGCTTCATCAGCGAATCGACATTGCCCCTGATAACGCCCTCGCTCGCCTCCATGCGCTGGATCGTCGGCAGCGACAGCCCGGCCGCTTCAGCAAGCCCGCGCTGATCGATGCCAAGAAGCGCGCGTGAGGCGCGAAGCTGAGCGGCGGTGATCACGATGATTGATGGTTGTTACGTTACAACCATGAATAATGATGTATTAAATATCAATCTTTATCACTCAAGCAACAGATTTCAACAGGCGGAACACGCTTCAGCCGGACTCGCCTCAACTGATCCGGATGACGATTTTGCCGAAATGCGCGCCTGCGGCCATGTGCCCATAGGCCGATTGAACCTCCTCGAAGCCGAAAATCTTGTCGATCACCGGCTTGATCGCATTCGCTTCGATGGCGCGGTTCATGGCTTCGAACATTTGCGTCGAGCCCACTGAAATGCCCTGCACATTGGCGCGCCGCGCAAAGATGAGCGCGGGATTGAGCTCGGTGGCGCCGCCGCTCAAGCCGCCGATCAGCGTGACTTTGCCGCCGACCCGGATGGCGCCGAACGAGCGCGTCAATGTCGCCGCGCCGCCGACTTCGACGACATGGTCAACGCCGGTCCCGCCGGTGAAGTCTACGGCAACTTTCTCCCAGTCAGGCGTGGTTCGGTAATTGATGCCGAACGCCGCCCCGAGGGCCTTCGCGCGGCTGAGTTTCTCGTCGCTGGACGAAGTAATGACGGCACGAATACCCATCGTGCGCGCAAATTGCAGGCCGAAGATTGAAACGCCGCCTGTACCTTGCAGGAGAACCGTGTCGCCGGCTTTGAGCTTGGCGTGCTCTATCATCGCATGCCAGACCGTCAGTGCGGCGCATGGCAGCGTTGCCCCCTCCTCTACTGACAGATGCAGTGGGATTTTCACCGCGCCGTCTTCCTCCAATACGACGTAATCCGCGAGCATGCCGTCGATACCACCGCCGAGCGCGCTTTTGTGAACATCGGAAGCAGGTTCGCCGCCGCTCCAGCGCTGAAAGAAATTTCCAGCAACGCGATCGCCGACCTTTACCCGCGTCACGCCGGGGCCGATTTCGACCACTTCACCGGCGCCGTCCGAAAGCGGGATCAGATTTTCACGCACCGCCATGCGATAACTGCCACGCGCAATAGCGAAGTCGCGAAAATTGAGCGAGCAGGCCCTGACTCGCACCAGGACTTGCCGATAGGCCGGCTTGGGATCCGGGCGCTCGACTTGCGCCAAGGCTTCAATGCCAGCCCCGCCTTTGGCCAATTGATATACACGCATGCGAAACCTCGCTGAGTGATCGAGCTTTTCCGACTATCGTTTCGGCTCGTTGAAAATGTTTTTCCGCGGACGCTGACCGGACGGACGTTGTGGGCGATTGAGCGGCTGCGGGCCAGCGCGACCGGGCCGCAAATGCTGGCCACCCCACCGGGACCTTGATTATTGCGCTGATTATTGCGTTGATTGTTCCGGCCTGGCTGCCCGGGTCCGCGCAGTCGCTCTCGCTGAATCGCCATCGGTCGCCCAATGTTGTGAGAGGCATTGAGGCGCTGCAAGACGCCGCGATCGCGCGCCGCCTCTTGCGCAGGAACCCGAAAAGGCACGGCGGCGAGACGATCGCCAGCACCGATGCGAAGGGAAAAGGCGCCGGCGCCCTGCGTGAGCGCGCCAAGACGAGCGCCTTGCCGGTCGAAAAGCTCGATGCGGCCACCGTGCCGGTCGCCACATTGAACAAAGCGTTATTGCCGGCGCCGCCTTCTTTATAGACGAATGCGTCGATCACGATGCGGGTGTTGGCCGAGAGGCTGAACGTCGTTTGGTCGTCAAATGTAATGCCAAGCGAAGAACTGAGGTCGGTCTGCACGACGTCCTTTAGGTAGATCTCGTCGGCGACCTTGAACGAAGCGCGGCCGGCATTGCCCCACGTCACCGTGGCGCTTCCGTTTACGCTGGCGACTTGACCGACCGAATTATTCGCGACGGTCTGACTTGACGGCGGCAACGCTTGGCCACGGGCCAGGAGCGGCCAAAATGACGGCAAACCTGCCGCTGCGCCAGTCAGCCATGCGATGAAATCGCGCCGCTTCATAAGCCCCAGCCCATGTGGAGCGCGCATCCTAGCGGCCCAGCCACGCATCGCAATGCCGCCGGCGCGCGATCACTGCAAGAAGCCGGCAAGCTCCCGCGCGCCCGGTTTCTTTATTTCTTCGTTCATGCGCGCGTCGGTCGCCGCGATCAATTTGGCCACGACATTATTATGCTGCGCGACCGGATTGTCGGCATAGCCGCTCGGCCGAAAGAAGTTCGCCGTAGGGACCTGGTCGCGCCACGGCAATGGCATGGTCACCATGTCAAAACCGTTGCCGTCGCCGGTCAGATTCATCATTTCCAATTCGGCGGCGGTGAGCACCCTCGCAAAACCCTTCTTGCGCGCGAACACAACTGAATCCACGAGCTTCTGGGTTTGCAGCATCGGGCCTATGTCGAGGTCGAGATTGAGCGCGTGCACGCCCAATCCTTTCGCCGTATTCGCCAGAATCTCGTGCTGGTTCCAGGCGTCCGGAACGCTGCGGGTAAATGCGATCATTCCCCGCAACACTTCGATTTTGACATCGAGCGCCCCTCGCGGCGCGGCCGGTATGGCGGCTGCCAACTCGAAGTGTTTGATGAACTCGCCACCCTTCTTGGCCAGAATTTCCACCGAATTGGTCGCCAACAGTTGATTGTAACCGAGCGCCGTCGTGATCGCGCGCGCATACTTATTACGTTCAAGGCCGGCCTCAAGGTCGTAGCTGCCGTTCCCAGTCGCCTCGAAAGAATAGATTCGAACGATCTGATCTCTGGTCAGACCTGCGGCGAGTGCCACTTTGGCATAAGCCCGCTTGAACTCGCTCTCGCTCTGCGGCAAGCGCGGGGCAAACCCGAATTCCCGCTGAGCCGCGGCAAGAAAATCTGCGACAACCGGCACGTAGACCGGATGCGGTGGACGCTTGAGGGGGTTTGGCGGGCCGGTATAGACGGGCGGCTGCGCGAGCACGTAGTCATTCACTGAAAGCCGCTCGCCACGCGCTCGCTTGCCGTTGCGCAATTGCCGCCTTTCGGCAACCGAGTTCCAGTACGCACCCGCTGCTGCGGAATAGTTTTGCCAAGCCCTCTTGTATTCCTCCAGCGCACGACGCTCGTCCGGCGTCATCGCAGCGGCATCAGACGAGGTGGGTGTTACAACGGGCCGAACGACTTGCGCGACGGCCGGGCAATTGGGCGGCCCTGCGAGCGAACCAGCTAATGCGGCAGCAAAAAGACAAAACCGTCTTTGGCGCGCGTGCATGGTCGGCATATTCGGTCCTTAGCCGCAGACTTCATAACCGATTCTATGACGCAACGAGGGCGGCATTGCTGCCGCCCCCGGGATCATTGAAAGCGCGCTGCTTACTTATTGACCGTACTGGCCGCAGCACTGCACACGGTCTCGTCCTGCGAACCAGTGCCGCCCGAACAGCCGAAGGCTCCGATGATCCTGCCGCCCTCGATCAACGGAATGCCGCCGCGCGAGCCGATCACATCGTCGAGTGTCAACAAATAATTGAGCCCCGCTTTTTGCACACCGTCTTCAAGTGCATGACTCGGACGTCGATAGCGGGCGGCAACGCGGGCTTTGTGCTGGGAAATGGCGATCGAGGCGAACTAGGCCGCGAGCAAGGATCCATCAACCATGGGTGCAAAAATTTCAAATCGCAGTGGCAGCACTGAGGCGATGAGCCTCAAGCCGGTCCGTTATGCGGCCGGCAAAAGCGAACGACCTCAGCCCGAGGGAGAGGGCTAAGGCCGTTCTTATGCCGGTTGGTGCCCCATCAATGCCCCACCCCGACACTTCCGCGATGGTGCCATTACCAAGTTGACTGATGGTTGACGGGCGGTGCGGCAGGTTGCATTCGCCTCACCGGCCGTCGCGCATAGTAAATGTTTTCTTTAAGAGTATTCTTGGGATCGCTTGCGCAGCCTTGCCGTCCGGCGAGAAACAAAGCCACCGCTTAACGCGCAGACGGGGCGCGGGACAGTTTCTTCGCCGCGAGGTCGGCGAGATAACGCCCCCAATTTTCTTCGCGGTTGCGACCGAGTTCGAACAGATAGTCCCAACTGAAAATCCCGGTCGAATGCATGTCGTCGAATACCAGCCGCACCGCATAATTGCCGATTGGATGAACTTCCAGGATTTGCACGTTCTCTTTACCGGCAACGGTTCGCCGCTCGCTCGGGGAGTGACCTTGAACCTCCGCGCTCGGGCTGCATACCCGTAAATATTCGGCCGGAAGGTCGAATGTCTCGCCGTCGTCGAAGGCGACGGTTAAGGTCTTACGATCCTTGCGCAGACGCAATTCCGTCGGCCACGGATTGGCGGAAGCATTCATTGCCACGCACCGTTCATCGCAATATCGCGCCCATCAACCGAGCAGGCGAGCCGCGGTATTGGATCAGTCCAGGGTGATGTGGCCGTCGTCGATCACCTTCTTCCATTTCTCATATTCCGATTTGGTGAAGGCGGCGCCTTCGGCGAGCGTGGTCCCGCGCGGGGTCAGGCCGAAAGTGGCGAAAGAGGCCTTCAGTTGCTCGTCCTTGAGCGCTTTGCCAATGCCGGCATTGAGTTTCGCCACCACGTCGGGCGGTGCGTTGGCCGGTGTATAGACTCCGAGCCAGAGGTCGACGACGTAGCCCGGCAGGCCCGCTTCGGCGACGGTCGGAAGATCGGGATAGACCGGCGAGCGCTCGGTACCGGTCGTTGCGAGCGCGGTGACGCTGCCTTTACTGGTGAACGGCAGCGCGCCGGCAATGCTGGAAAACAGCATCTGCACTTTGCCGCCGATCAGATCGACATAAGATGGGCCGACACCCTTATACGGCACATGCACCGCATCAATACCGCTGCGCTGAGCCCACATCGCGGCGGCCAAATGCGGCGTCGTGCCGACGCCGGCAGAGGCATAGTTGAGCTTGCCGGGATTGGCCTTGCCGTAGGCGACTAGCTCCGCATAGGTTTTGACGCCGAGCTGCGGCGAAACAACCAGAACCTCGGGCGAGGAGTTGACGACCGAGACCGTCACGAGATCCTTGAAAATGTTGTAAGGCATGGACTTCTGCATGATCGGATTGATGACGTACGCAGGATCCATGATGACTAAGTCGTAGCCGTCAGGCATCGAACGCGCCACATATTCGACGCCGACAATGCCGCCGGCGCCGGGGCGGTTCTCGGCAACGACCGGCTGTCCTAAAACCTCGCCGAGCTTTTGCGCCAGGACGCGGCCCGCGAAATCGACAATGCCGCCGGGTGCGTAAGGCATAATCAAATGGATCGGCCGTGATGGAAACGTCTCGGCGCGCGCGGACGCGGGCGCGGCAAGCGATAACGCCAATGCAGCTGCCCATAGCAACAAATGCGTCACGCATCTTAATTGAGTCATTTTTTTCTCCTCAAGCGGGAGCCAGTTTGCTCTCGCGGACGGAATGCGTCAAAAGCTTATCGTGTCGCACCCGTCGACCGGCTCTTGCCGAGCAGTTCGACGAGCTTGGCGGGCGTGATCGGCATCTGCGCGATGCGCACATCGAAGGGCGAAAGCGCATCCTCCACGGCCGATATAATGGCCGCAGCGGCGGGAATAACGCCGACTTCGCCGACGCCTTTGACGCCGAGCGGATTGTTCGGCGACGGCGATTCCTTGTAGAGCGTCTCCAAGCTGGGCACTTCTCTCGCGGTCGGCAAAAGATAATCGGCAAATGTCGTGGTGATCGGCTGACCGGCCTCGTCATATCCCATCCATTCAAAAATTGCATTGCCGATGCCGTGGGCGATCCCGCCATGAACTTGGCCTTCCACGATCATCGGATTGATGCGGCGGCCAGCGTCCTGCATGGCGACATAACGCAAGAGCTTCACGCCACCGGTCTCGATGTCGACTTCGACCTCGACGGCATGGCAGGCATTCGAATAGGCAAGCTGATCCACACGAAATGTCGCGCTCGCCTCAAGGCCCGGGTCGATGTCCTTGGGAAACGGATAGCCGGGTGCACCTCTAAGGACGCGGGCCAACTCGGCAAGTTTGACGGAAAGCTGCGGCGCGCCCACAACGCGGACTTCGCCATCGGCGAGTTCGAGATCTTCCTCAGCCGCTTCCAGGATATGACTGGCAAGCTTGCGTGCCTTTACCGCAACCGACGCGGCGGCAATCTGCACCGATGAGCCAGCGGTGACGGTCTGCCGGCTGGCGAAGCCGCCGAGACCGAGCGGCGCTGCAGCAGTGTCGCCGGCGATGACAGTGACATCCTGCGCGCGCACGCCGAAGGCATCGGCGCAAATCTGCGCGAGCGCGGTGCAAAGCCCCTGGCCCATTGCCGCTGCACCCGTCGCAACCGTGATCTGGCCGGTCGGCGAAATTCGCACATTGCCGAATTCGAACGGGCCGCGCCCAGTGCCTTTCATGCCATGCGCAAGCCCGATGCCAATATAGCGACCTTCGGCGCGCGCGGCCGCCTGGCGGCGCGGAAAGTCCTGCCACTGCGCGACACGCAACAGTTCGGCCTGACAGGCGGGATAATCACCGCTGTCATATTGCATCTGCTCGCCAGAGCGCGATTTCAGCGGCTTTAGATACGGCATCTTCTCCGCCGGGATCAGATTGCGGCGGCGCAATTCGGCGCGATCGATCCCGAGCTTCTGCGCCAAGCGATCTATCACGCGCTCCATGGCGAACGCCGCCTGCGGATAGCCGGCGCCGCGCACTGACGAAACCGGGGCCTTGTTGGTATGCGCCGCGATCACGTCCATCGCTAGCGCGGGTACGATATAGGGGCCGGTGAGCGCGGTTGCGGAATTGTAGGGAATGTTCACGTCTTGCAATGCATAAGCGCCGATGTCGTGCGCGAGCCGGCCGCGCAGGCCGCGCACGCGTCCCTCGGCGTCCGCAGCAAGTTCGATCTGCCAGTACTGGTCGCGCTCCTGCGCGGCATTGGTGAAGTGCTCGCGCCGATCCTCGATCCATTTGATCGAGCGCCGCAGCAGCGTTGCAGCGGCGACGACGGCGACATCTTCCGGATAGACGCACAGCTTCGGCCCGAAACCGCCGCCGACATCGGGCACCGCCACGCGCAATCGGCTTTCATCCAGCGCGATATAGTCGGCGATTGCGGTCCACAGATCATGCGGCTTCTGGGTCGAGGCCCAAACCACCGTCTCCCGATCGAGAATTTCGGCCAGAATGCCGCGACCTTCGATGGAATGGCCAGCGCCGCGATGCACCCAGAAGTCTTCGCGCAATACATGCGCCGCTTTGGCGAAAGCCGCTTCGATGTCGCCGTAGGCAACCTTATAAGAAATCACCCGGTTCGAACCGAGCTCGCAGCGCACCGCCGGCGCTCGATCGGCGCGGCAGTCGAGCGCCGGCGCCAATACCTCGTAATCGACTTCAATCAGCGACGCGGCGTCTTCGGCGGTATAGCGGTTCTCGGCGATCACGATTGCCACCGGCTCGCCGACAAACGAGACCTCACCATCGGCGAGCGCGAACGGCCAACTCTGGGCGAGATTGGTGCCGGAATTCGACACCCGCATCATACGCCGCTGCTTGAGCACCGGCGCAAGATCGTCGAGCGTGTATATCGCGATAACGCCCGGCACGGCGCGCGCTTCGCTCAGATCAATGCCGCGGATCAAGGCATGGGGATGGGGGCTGCGCGCGAAAGCGGCGACGGCGACGTCCATTGTGGGGATGTCGTCGACGAAGCGACCGCGGCCCGTCACCAGCGCACGGTCCTCCAGGCGTAGAACGCGCGCTCCGACCGTGCTCACTGGCCAGTGCTCGATATGGCTTTTGCCGCCCTGGCGAGGACGTCCTTGGGCGTGGCGTAGACTTCGGCAAGCAGGCCGTCGATTGTCGACGCACCGACGGGACGAACGTCGAAGCTGAGCCTTTGCGCCTCGGCGACAAAATCACCCTCGCGCATGGTGGCATCGAATGCCGCGACCAGTGCCGCTTTGCGCTCCGCGGGAATATCCGGCGGCGCCGCAAAGGGCCGCGCCATGGCTTGGCTGGTGAGCAAGAGCCTCATGATCTTAAGCTGCTCCGGATTGCGCACGAGATCGGTCGCCAGCGGCACATCGGCAATTTCGGGTTCTTTTTTTAGAGCCGCCTGCACGATGATGTTCGCCGAATGGTTCGCCAGCCATTCGGCATGCCGCGTCTTGATCGTGCTCCATGATAGGCCGCACAGGCCATCGACTTCGCCGCGTTCCATGGCCAGGACGACGTCGTTGGTGCCGGGGTAGCCGCTCACAAGCTGCACCTTGGCGCCGAACACATTCTTATAGAGCAGCGTCCAAATGTCCGGATCGGCGTCCGCGCCCAAGCCGCCGAATTTGGATGGTTTACTCAGAAAGTCATCCCAGGTCTTGATCGGCGAGGTTTTCCAGGTGACGCAGGTGGTGTTGTCATCGGTGACACTGCCGAGCCAGCTGAACTTGCGGCTGTCGAACTCGGCTTGACCGAGCAGTGGCGCGATTCCCATGCTGCGCGAGAACGTGCCAAACACCGAACCATCTTTGGCCGCCACGGAAAAAATGTAATTGGCGGCGCGCAGGCTGCCCGCGCCGGTCATTTGCTGCGGAACGATCGACGGTTCACCGGGAATGTTCTTGCCGATGTAGCGCGCCAACAGTCGCGCGTAAGCGTCATAGCCACCGCCGACGCTAAAGCCGATGACCAGCGGCACGCTGCGGCCCTTGTAGAAATCCGCGATGGTCTCGGCTCGCAGCGGCAGCCCGATTGTAACAAAAGCGGCCGCCGCCAGAAGCGATTGAGCAGCCATGGTGCCTATGGTCTTTAACCCTGCCATCGGCATTTACACCCGATCGACTCCAATGAGTTCCGGAGCGCCAAGTTGGTCCCAAATCCAACGCGCACAGGCGAGCAAATTGTCGTCATCGTAACGCTGCGCGGCAAGCTGGACCCCGACCGGCAGATTGTTCGGCCCGCGATGCGTCGGCAGCGTCATGCTCGGCGTGTGCAGCGCAGTCCACATTGCCTGCATGCTGGGGTCCCCGGTCGAGGCGAGCCCCTTCGGCGCTTCGCCCGGCACGCAAGGCGCCAGCAGTACATCGAGGCCGTCAAACACTTGCGGTAACAGCGCGCGGCACTCCTCGACGCGCCGCCACGCTGCGACATAGTGCGCGCGCGAAGTCTTAAGACCGCTCTCGATGTAGCGGCGCATCTGCGGCGACAACGCAGTCCGATGGTGATCCCATTCGAAAGCCATGCAGGCGGCGCGCTCGAAATAATTGATGGTGCCGCGCGCGAGCGCCGGCATGTCGGAAAAAGCTTCAGGCAAATTGACCTCGCGCACGAACGCGCCGGCCTTGGCCAGGCCGGCTGCGGCGTTTTCAACAGCGGCCTTCGTCTCCGGCTGCGCACCATCCCACAGTTCAGTGCGGCAGAGGCCGACGCGCGGGGCTGAGCTGCGCCGGCTCAGGGGGCGCGGTGCGTCCATGCGCAGCACGGCCGTGAGCAGGGCCAGGTCATCGATCGAGCGCGCGATCCATCCGATCGTGTCGATGCTTTCGGCGGCGGGCTTAAGCCCTGCTTTGTTGAAAGTGTTGTAGGTCGGCTTATAGCCGAACACGCCGCAGAACGACGATGGCCGCAGCACCGAACCGCCGGTCTGGGTGCCGAGCGCAGCCGGAACCATGAAATCGGCGACTGCCGCCGCCGACCCGCTGGATGAGCCGCCCGGCGTGTGCGCGGCGTTATGCGGATTAGTCGTTGCGCTCGGCGCGCTGCCCGCAAGTTCGCACGTCGCAGTCTTCCCGAGGATGACCGCACCGGCGCGGCGCAGCAGCGCGACACAAGGGGCATCCGCAGCCGGCCGGTAATGACGATAGATCGGCGAACCCATCTCGGTCGGCATGTCGAACGTGTCGATGACGTCTTTGACGCCGATGGGCACGCCGTGAAGACCGCCGCGACGCGGTTCGCGGTCGAGCGCACGGGCTTGGGCGAGCGCCAATTCCGGATCGAAATTCACCCAGGCTTTGACGACAGGTTCGCGCGCGGCGATCCGTGCCAG
>Ga0318518_10000334_pt1 | contig 12235 bp, 9 predicted proteins | sample GRESIP176b2f22_FD_203483 | JGI IMG/M metagenome (GOLD analysis project Ga0318518, IMG submission 203483) | Tropical soil microbial communities from Luquillo Experimental Forest, Puerto Rico - GRE.SIPMG.176b2f22 | ecosystem: Environmental > Terrestrial > Soil > Tropical forest > Bulk soil...
GTCAAGTACTCGCCGAAGGGGGGCACTATCCATCTCCAGGCCCGCGCTGCAGGTCCGCAGCTGGTGCTCGATGTCGCCGACAGCGGCCCCGGCATTCCGCCCGAAGACCGCGAGCACGTATTCGAGGCCTTCTATACCGGACGCGCGGCGCGTGCCACGGCGGTGAAAGGTACCGGCATCGGGCTCTCGGTGGTGCTCGAGTTCGTCGCGGCCCATGGCGGTAGCGTGCAGATCATCGATGGCCAGTTCCCGGGCGCACACTTCCGCATCACGATGCCGCTGCGCGCGGGAAGCGGCGACCGCCCGCGCGTCGAGCCGAAAGCGCATGCCCATGCCGCTTGATCCCCCTAGCTACCGGGCCCCGCGCGGGTGTGTGGCCCGCGAGCCCCGGCGGCGCGGCGCGTGCGGCGCCACCGCCGCAGCGCTTCTCGGGACGCTCGTGCTCAGCGGCTGCGCCAGCCTTATGTCCAACGAGCGGCCGCCGACTCCGCCGCCGGTAGTGAGCCCCACGGCAACCTCCTCCGCCGTGCTCAATGAGTACCTGCTGCTGCTGCAGAAGCTGGTCCAGGGGCCGCCCTCCCAGCAGGCGGAGATCGTGGCGGCGGCGCAGCACGATTACGACAGCGCACCGACGCCGAGCCACACACTGAAGCTCGCCCTCATCCTCGGCACGCCGGGGCATCCGGCGACCAACCTCACCCGCGCCCAGGGGTTGCTGCGCGAGCTCATGGCGAATCCGGAAACGCTGCTGCCAGGGGAGCGGGCACTGACTTTCCTGCAGCTTTCGCAAATTGACGACCATTTGACGCTCGAGGCGGAAAACCTCAGGCTGCAGGCCGAGGCGGTGCGTGCCGACCGCGAGCGCGTCGCGAGCGCCAATCACCGCCTGCAGACCGAGGTGGACGAGAACGCACGGCTGCGCAAGGAGCTCGAGGAGGCGCGCGCCAAGCTCGACGCCATCGCCAACATCGAGCGTTCGCTGAATGAGCGCAAACCCGGCAACTCGGGACGGTAACCGTGATTAACAAGGATTCCATCTTGAACCAGACCGGCAAACGCAAGGCACGCATCCTCATCGTCGATGACGATCCCGGGCTGCTGCGGCTGCTCACCATTCGGCTGCGCGCCGAGAGCTACGACGTCGAGGCGGTCGAGAGCGCCGCGCAGGCACTCGCCGCCTCGAGCCGCTTCCGCCCCGATCTGGTGATCACCGACCTGCGCATGGACCAGATGGACGGCATCGGGCTGCTGAAAGAGCTGCAGAACCGCTGGCCGGGCCTGAAGGTCATCATCCTCACCGCCCACGGCACCATCCCCGATGCCGTGCAGGCGACGCAGATGGGCGCCTTCGGCTTCCTCACCAAGCCGGTCGACAAACAGGAGCTGCTCGATCAGGTGCAGAAGGCGCTGCGCATCTCCGGGTTCGGCGCCTCGGACGAGGACTGGCGTGCGGAGATCATCACCCGCAGTGCCGCCATGGAGGAAAAGCTGGCCCAGGCGCACATGGTCGCCGGCACCGACGCGCGCGTGCTGATCACCGGCGAGAGTGGCACCGGCAAGGAGCTGCTGGCCCGCGCCATCCACCGCGGCAGCCCGCGGCGCAACAAGCCGTTCGTCGCCATCAACTGCAGCGCCATGGCGGAGAACCTGCTCGAGTCCGAGCTGTTCGGTCACGAGAAGGGTTCCTTTACTGGTGCGACCCGCGCGCACCAGGGCCTCTTCATGGCGGCCGATGGCGGCACGCTGATGCTCGATGAGATCGGCGACATGGCGATGCGGCTGCAGGTGAAGCTGCTGCGTGTGCTGCAGGAAAACGTCATCCGCCCCGTCGGCAGCACCGACGGCATTCCGGTCAACGTGCGGGTGATCTCGGCGACGCATCGCGACCTGCAACAGCTGATGTCCGCCGGGCAGTTCCGCGAGGACCTCTACTACCGCCTCAACGTCGTCCATATCGAGATGCCCTCGCTCAATCGCCGCCGCGAGGACATTCCACTGCTGGTCGCACACTTCCTGGCGCAGATCGCCCGGGAAAGCGGCGTGCGCAAGATCTACGCGCCGGAAGCGGTAGAGCTGCTGGCGACTGCCGACTGGCCGGGCAACATCCGCCAGCTGCACAACGTGGTGCGTCAGAACGTCGCGCTGTCGCAGACGCCGATCATTCCGGTGGAGCTCGTGCAACAGTCCCTCGGCGGCTCGCCCGGACGGCTCCCCTCCTTCGATGAGGCGCGCGATGAGTTCACGCGCAGCTACCTGTCGCAGATCCTGCAGATCACGGGCGGGAATGTGAGCCAGGCCGCGCGGCTCGCACGGCGTAACCGCACCGACTTCTACAAGCTGCTGGCGCGGCATCAGCTGACGCCCGAGGAGTTCAAGCAGCGCTGAGCGAGGGAAACGACCTGGCAAGCCCGCTTCCGCAGAAGAAACCGTCGACTCGGATGCTGTTCCACAACTACAGGAGATTCGGGAAGTTCATCTTCGCCAGAAACGAATACGGCGTTTATTGCATTCCTGCTGGAGCAGCTCACCGTCCGGCCTCCCGCTCCGTGATGCGAGGTGAAGTCTGGGAACGTAAGACAGTTCAGTTCATGATAGAGAACTGCAGGGGCGAGGCCGTCATTACTGCGGGTGCCTTTTTCGGAGATGCCCTGCCCGCCCTATCGAAAGTATGTAAGTGGGTCTGGGCCTTCGAGCCGAATCCGGAGAATCACCACTGTGCGCAGCTCACGGTGCTGCTCAACGACTTACGAAACGTCACGCTGTGTCGGGCAGGGCTGGGTGAGAGATGCGAGACGAGGCAACTTGTCGTAAAGGACCACCAGGGGCGCTCGTTAGGAGGCGCCAGCCAGATTGCGAACATCACCGATCGCGGTTCGGAGAGTGTCCCGGTCGAGCTGGTGACGATTGATTCAATGGCCTACGACCACGCCAACATATCGATTATTCACCTGGATCTCGAGGGCTTCGAGGAATACGCCCTGCTGGGAGCCAGGAAGACCATTGAGCGCTACCGCCCCCTGTTGATCCTGGAGACAGTCCCGAAGAGCCTGGACGGGTATCGTGTGGATCGGCAGTTGGAAGAGCAGAGTTATCTGTTAGCGCCCATCCTCACAAAGCAGGACGCAACGGCGGTCTGATATGCCAGTCATCGCACGCGTTGAGCGCCAGCGTGTCTGGCGGGCAACACCGCCGCGCTCGCGTTACTCGAGGCCTTTAGGCCGTGAGACGTCCTCACCGGCACGCGCGGTGGACTCCGCGTTTGCCGCCGCACCTGCACCCACCGCCGGGCCGTCCGAAGCCGAGGACGCATTTCGTCCAAACTGTGCGGCATCGATGCTGTGCTTGCCGAGCAGGTCATAGAGCGTCGGGCGCGTAACCCCGAGCAGTTCTGCGGCGCGCGAGAGATTCCCGTGCGCGACCGCGAGTGACTGACGTACGGCCTGCGCCTCGGCGCGTTGCCGGGCCACGCGCAGGTTGAGATACTCCGGATCATCTCCAGGATCCTCCAGTCCGAGATCGGCCGCCGTCACCACTGCGCTTTCCGCCATGATCACGGCACCCTTGATGCGGTTCTCGAGCTCGCGCACGTTGCCGGGCCAGCGGTGCGCCTGGATCGCGCGGATGGCGTCCGGCGCGAGCCCCCGGGTGGGCTTGCCGAGTCGCACCGAGATCTGCTGCAGCAGGAACTGGGCAAGCAGCAGACTGTCGCCCTGCCGGTCACGCAGCGGGGGTATCCGCACGATGACTTCACTGATGCGATAGAACAGGTCGTCACGGAAGCCACCGCTGCCGATGAGCGTGTCGAGAGCGCGATTGGTGGCACACACGATGCGCAGGTCGAGTGATACCGGAGTGCGCCCGCCGATGCGCTCGACGGTGCGCTCCTGCACCACGCGCAGCAGCTTCGCCTGCAGTGACGCCGGCATCTCGCCGATCTCATCGAGGAACACCGTGCCGCCGTCGGCCGATTCCAGCTTGCCGACCGTGCGGCGCGCGGCCCCGGTAAATGCGCCCTTCTCGTAGCCGAACAGCTCGCTCTCCAGCAGCGTGTCGGGAATGGCGGCGCAGTTGATGGCGACGAACGGCTTGTGCGAGCGACCCGACAGGCGATGCAACGCGCGCGCCAGCACCTCCTTGCCGGTGCCGCTCTCGCCCAGCAGCAGTACCGTCGTGTTGGTCGGCGCCACTTTCTCAATGGCCCGGCAGAGGCTGCGGATCGCGTCACTCACACCGATGATGCCCTCGAGCGCCATGGCCCCGGTCCGCTCGCGCAGCCGCCAGTTCTCCTCCTCGAGCTCGCGAATACGCAGTGCGCGGCGCACCACGATGGAAAGAACGCCGGCGTCGAGCGGCTTGTGATAGAAGTCTGCCGCGCCAAGACCCACGGCGGCGACGGCGAGCTCACGCGCGTCGTGCTCGGTCATGGCGATGATCTTGGTGTCGGGCGAGATGTTGAGGATCTGCCGCAGCAGCTCGAGGCTCTGCGCCGCCACTGCCGGCTGGTGGGCCGTGCCCAGATCAAACAGCACCACGTCTGGTTCCGTACGGCGCACGGTGGCGAGTATCTGCTCAGAGGTCTCGGACGCCGTGACATCGAGATCCGAGAACACCGCTTCGAGCTCGCGCCGCAGGGCACGATCGTTCTCGAGGATCAGCAGTTTGCGACGCTGTGTCGCGGCCGCCATCAGCGCGCTCCCTTGCCGAACAGGACCACTTCGGCAGTCTGAATCAGAATGGCCAGATCGAACAACAGGCTGTTGTTCTTGATGTAGTACAGGTCGTACTGCAGCTTCTCGAGCGCGTCGTTCTCGGATGAGCCGTACGGATAACACAGCTGCGCCCAGCCGGTGATGCCGGGCTTGACGCAATGGCGCTGTGCATAATATGGAATCCTGTCCGCCAGCTGCGCGACGAACTCGGGGCGTTCGGGTCGCGGGCCGACGAAGCTCATGTGGCCACGCAGGACGTTGAACACCTGCGGCAACTCGTCGATGCGCAGTTTGCGGATGATTGCGCCTACGCGCGTGACGCGCGGATCGGCGTGCTGGGCCCATTGCGCGCCATTCTGCTCCGCGTCCTGGCACATGCTGCGGAATTTCACCAACTCGAACAGCTTGCCGCCGAGGCCGACCCGCGCCTGCCGATACAGCGCCGGCGCCTCCCAGCCATCCTCGATCTTGATCGCGACGAAGGTGAGCAGCATGGCCGGCAGCGCCACCACCAGCACGGCGAGACTGGCGAACAGGTCGAGCGCGCGCGAGGAGAACAGGCGCAACGGGTCGCGCTTGAAGCCCGGCCCGAAGATCATCCAGCTCGGGTTGAGCACCTCGATATGCACCCGGCCGGTCTCGCGCTCGAGAAACGTCAGCAGCTCGGTGACTTCGAGTCCCGCCAGACGGCACTCGAGCAGCTCCGGGATCGGAAACCCGCGGCGGCGGTCGTCCATGGCCACCACCACCTCGGTGACACCCAGCCGCTCGCACAGCGCGCACAGGTCGCCCCCGGACTCGAGCACGCGTTCGCTCGGCACCGCTGGCTCCTCGCTCGGCGGCCCCACGAAGCCCACGAGCACGAACGTATGGCGATCCGCGGGACGGCGCACCCGGTTGATCGCGGCGGCGGCATAGCCGGCTCCGTAGACGAGCACGCGCCGCTTGAAGTGCTCATCCTCCACGACCCGCGCAAAGACCAGGCGCGAGGTCAGCACCCCGCATACTGCCAGGACGACTGTGAGCGCCGCGACCCCGCGGAACATGTGGTGGCTGGGATAGATGTAGAACAGCGCCGCAAAGACACACGACGACACGAGCAACGCCAGCAGGAGGCGCGCCAGGATGCCACTCAGCTGGGTGCGCTGGCGCGTGTTGTAGAGGCCGAAGGCCAGCAGGCAGGTCACCACGATGAGGCTGAACGCGACACCGCGCGGCCACAGCGGACCAAACTCCCCCACCAACTCGGGCAAGTGTCGGACACTGACCCGGAAGCGGAGCAACACCGCGGCATACAGCGCCAGGAAACACAACAGCGCCTCGATGACCGCGAGTAGCGCGAGGGATGTCGGGATGTATTGCCCGAGGATCCGGAGGCGCATGGAAGGCTGGAGTACCTCAGAAGAGACCGTGGTGGCACTCCAAACTTTACACGATCGTGTAAACCAAAAGGCATCTCCTGCACAATTCGCTGGACAGTTGCGAGCGCGTATTTGTCTTAATCGGCGACGCCGTCGCCGGCGAGGCGGAAACTACAACCCGGCTGTGGCCGTCTCGCGGTGAAGTCTTCCTTTTTTTGTTCTTTTCTGAATGACAGATGAACGACGACTGATAACCTCGCCCGGCCCGGCAAGTGAAATTTCGTCGGGTGCGCTCCCGGGGTCCCCACGAAATTCTTCTTGACGACCGATGGATGCTCGTCAAGTCCGGCGTGCAGAATTTCGTGGGGTGCGCACTAGCGCACGCGATCGTGCCAACGATATAGCCCCGGCAACAGGTAGCCCCTGAGGACCTGTACGCAGCTGAGGTTGCGTCGCACCTGACTCAGATGGCTCTTGTAGTCGCTACGCTGACCGGAGCCTGCCAGGAAGTCGTAGGTGGCCACCTGGCGCTCTGCCGCGGCCTCCATGGCGTAGCCGAGGTGTAACAGCCCCAGGGAAACCCGGCTGTCGAACCCGGGATCGAATCCCATGCTGATGTTGTACTGACGCACGCCTTTGCGAAGGTCGTAGAGCACCGACACCACCTGGCCGGCCACGCGGAGTCGGGACATGGCCAGTTCCCCGCGGCTTGCCAGGCGGCGAGCGAGCCGGGTGTGGAATTGCAGACCCGGGCCGGCGAATGCGGGTTGCCGCCAGCGAAGCTGGTGCAGCCGATTGAGGTCGCTGAAGCCGCTGTCAATCTCCTCCGGCGGCAGGAGCTCGAAGCCCACGCTACCCTGCCTCGCGAGGCGACGGCGAAGGTTCCACACGCTGCGACGCGTCGACTGCCCGAGACTGCGCAGATAGCCGGCGAATCCCCGGCTGAGATCGGCCTGATAGCTGACAGAGGGATCGACATCGCGGACGTACCGGTTCTCGCCCGGCTCAATCGGGGCGAACGCATCGCACCACTGCCGGCTCGCGGCCGTGAACCCGATCACCCATTCCGTCCACGTCCGCTCGCCCAGCAGTACAGTTGCACAGGCGCGCCGTACCGTATCGGTCTCGGCGTCGGTCGCGACGATGTCGAGATATTCCGAAGTCACCTGCCCCGGATCACGCCACGACACACCGATCAGCTGCACCGAAGTCGCGGGGAAGACGCGTCGGCGTACGACACGGCGGCGATAGAGCGGCGCGGCCCCGACCAGGTCGCTGCCACGATAGAACGCCAGGATCTCGGGCACGGCCGCGAGCTCGCCCGCAAAGCAATGCCACCACAACGTCAGCCAGTCCCACGACAGAAACAGGGCATCGGCGCGCGAGTGCGCGAGCAGCCTGCTCCAGGCCTGCTCGCTGGCGAGCCAATCCGCAATACTCCACCTGCGTAGCGTCAGCGTGGCATCGCACGGCGGCTCGCTGATCACTGCATTTCCCGCGCCGCCCATCACCTGTCCGTCCGCCGCACCGCGCCGCCCCCTGACTGCCTGGCTTGCGGGCCGTGTGGATGTGCCGTGCCCGTTGGGCCTTCTCTCAATGGTACGGCGACTGCGTGCTCACTGGGGAGATCGGTGTCAGCCCGGGAAACGCCTGAGTGACGGGCGGCTGCGCGCCGAGCAGGGACCAGGAAGCCGTCACGCCGATCTGATTGTCGCGGTACACGTCCTGCTGTGAGGAATGCGCATAGAGGAAACGCAACGCGAGCCGCTGACCGACCTGCCAGCGCAGATCCGTCCCCGCTCCGAACAACTTCGCCGACTGGCCAGCGACGGGCTGCGCGCCGCCCGCAGACGAGGGGGCACCGACCTGCTGCAGATCCTGATAGCTTGCGGCGATGTCCCAGCTCAGCACGGGACTCAGCTGCCGTGTCAACAGCACATTCGCTAACTTCACGTTACGGTCGTTGACAGTGCTCAGCACGTAGCGCTCCTGATACTCCGCCAGGCCGACCTCGAGCGAGGTTCGGGGCCCTTGCAAGGTCCAACTCAGCACGAACGTGCGCTGCCTGAAAGCTTGCCCAATGGCGACTTGCTGCGGCGCGAAGAGCGGCACGGACTGGTCGAAGCCGAGCCGGAAAGCCGCGGCGGGGTCGGTGAACTGCTGTGATGCGAGCAGCGCCAGACGCTGGCTGGGTGTGATGAGCCTGGAAACATCGAGCCTCCAGATCGGTGTTTCGAAGGTCTGGGTCTCCCGGGTCTCCCTGCTACCGGCGCCTGCGGCTTCAACGAGTACGTCGTACACGTGCACCCGTGAGTATCCGCCGGAGATGTCGAGCTGGGTGCGACCGCTGCTCAGCCGGTAGCCACCAGACGCGCTGCCAAGGGCGTAGTTGTTGTTTTCCACCTGGTCCTTGAAGTCGACCTTCGCGTAGTCAGCCTTGATGTAGAGCTTCGCGGCTTCGCTGAAGGCGCGCTCAATGCTCAGGTTACCTTCATAGCGGTGGTTATCGAGGTTGACGTACCGCGGCGAAGACGAGCTCGTGACCAGGTAGGAATAGAGCGCATCGAGGGTCACCGAGGTGCGTAGCGTCGGACGCAGCGTGAAGCGCGGACCGGTGGTGAGGTAGTTGGCGTTCTCGAGATTCTCGGGCGTCGTCGGTAAAAACGGATCGAGCTGTAGCTGGGAAAAGGTTTCGCGCGCGAGCCACGTGAAGAAACCGGGCACGATCTTCAGGTACACCGCCCCGTCCAGGTACCCCGTCGGTTGGGTGGGATAGGCCCCGCCGATGTAATGCAACACCGCCAGGTTGGAAGCCAGGCGGTAGTCGAGCCGCGTGCCCTGGTGCGAAAGGTCGCCGCTCAGGCCCAGCAGCAGCAGCGTCTGGCTCGAGCCGCCTGCCGTGCGCTGCACGTTGTCGGTATAGATCAGTCCGCCGTAGGCCGCGAGGTGGTCGCCGGGGTAGTTGTTCGCTGTTTGGGACATCAGGCTCTGACTGGTCCACAGTGCCACCTGGGCCGTGGCAGGAACCGTCACCACCGTGAGCCACAAGGCGAGCGCCGCGCGGTACCGGGGGCGCGGCCCCCCTGGCCGCATATTCAGCGCGCAGACCACGGTGATTTACTGATCGCCGCCCGCCTGCTCGCCGCGCCACTTGGCACCGGAGCCGAATTCGTAGTAGTAGCCGGAATGCGAATGGCGCGTGTTCTGGTTGAGCACCAGGAAAACCGGCTTGTCCTCGGCCAGTGTCTCCAATGCATCGAACACCACGTGCTGAGGCGTCTGATCCGCATGGACGACGAGCAGCACCTGCCCCGCGAAGTGGGCCAGCGCCTGCGACTCAGTCGTCACCAGCAGTGGTGCCGAGTCGAAGAGCACGAGCCGTGCGGGGTTGTCGCTGCCGAGTCTGGACACCACCTGGTGCATCCGCGCACTCGCGACTAACTCGGTGGCGTTGGCCTCCTGGCGGCCGGCCGGCAGGAAGGAGAGCCCGGGCAGGTCGGTCGCCACGATCACCGATTCCGCGGAGAGCGTCGGATCCTTCACGAGATCGAGCAGGCCAGGCCGGCTCTCGAGACCGAGGATCTGCGTGAGGCGCGGGTTCACGAAATCGCCGTCGACGAGCAGTACCGTGACGTCCTCTTCCAGGCGCATGCTTTGGGCGAGGTTCAACGACATGAATGTCTTCCCCTCCCCGGGTACGGCGCTCGTGATCATGATGAGGTTGCCGCTCGCGAGCTGAGCCACGCCGCGACCCAGCGCGTTGTTGATCAACGGACGCTTGATACGCCGGTACTGCTGGGCGATCTCATGCTCCTGGTGCACGGGAGGGAGCATACCCGCAGCGCGCAGCGCGTTCTGGTCGATGGCGAGTGCGTGTTCGGGCGGAGCGCCTTCGGCGGGAGATTCGCGCCGCTTGGCCGCGCCCGCGGCGATCACGGCACCGTAGCCCTTTACCTCCGAAGCGGCGGCCGGGTTGGTGGCCGGGCGCTGTCCCTGTAGCCGCTTGAGGGTGTTCTCGATGACGCTCATGCGATTAGCGCGTGCAGAAAGCGCGAGGTGAAATCATCCGTCAGGAGCGTCACGACCGCCACGAGCACCAGCAGCGCAGCACCGAACGAGTAGGCCCATAGCGCGCGTCTTCCCGCCGCCCGATGCCGCTCCACCCACGTCATGCTCACGCTGCCGAGCACCGGCAGCTGCGTAGCCTCGCTCAACTGGCGGGGCGAGGTGAACACCGGTCGCAGCTGGTGCAGAAGGTACGCTACGCCAACTCCGGCGGCCAAGCCGGCGGCGAGCACCGCCAGGATCAGCCGGGCGCGCTTGGGGAACACCGGATCGGGATCCACCCTTGGGGGCTCGACCACTTCGAAACGCACGACGCCGGTTGCGTCCGCCTTGTCGGACAGCCGCGCGCTGCTCAAACGCTCCACCAGCGCCTGGTACTGGGTATGCGTGACGGCGTAGTCGCGATTGAGGCGCTCATACTCCGCCTCCACCTGCGGCGCGGTGTTGATCATCTTGCGCTGTTCGGCGATCTTGTGTTCCTGATCCGCGACCTGTTGGCGGTCTGCGGCCACTTCCACATCGATCTGGCTGAGCTGCAGCCTCATGCCCTGGTAGACGGGATTCGCGGCGAGACCCGTGGCAGCAATCGCGCTCTGATCGCCGCGTCGCACAGCGTCCAACTCAGTCTTCTGCCGCGCCTTGAGCTCTTCGAGTTGGCGCCGCGCGGCGACCACGTCAGGATGCTTGTCCGTGAAGCGCAGCAGCAACTCATCGAGTCGGGCCTGCGTCTCGCGGATGAGCGTCGCGGTGTCGGCACCACCGCCGGCTCTCCCGGGCGCCGCACCCGCTGAACCCATCACCGGCATCTCGCCGGCAAGCTGTCGCCGCAGCTCGTCACGCTTCTGCTCCGCAATCGTGAGGGCGAGACGGTTCTTGTCGAGCTCATCCGTTTCCGCGTGCAGCCGCGCAAAGTAGTCCCCCGTGGACCCGGGTACCAGTCCGGCATGCTCGCGCTTGAAGTCTGCGAGGGCCGCTTCCGCGGCGGCGAGCTTCTTGTCGTACTCGACGATCTGCAGGCTGAGGAACTGCTGGGCCTGCTCGGATCCCTCTTGGGAGCCGCCGAGCGAGTTGGCCAGGAACAGCCTGAGGAGTTGATCGACCACCCGGTGGGCAATGTCGCGACTTTTGTCCGTGTAAGTGATTGTGTAAAGGTCGGCGGGCACCCCGTGTTCCAGAGCCTGGGCGGCTGCATAGCGGTCATTGGTCGCTTGGACATCCAAACGGGTGCGGAGGCTCTGCACGATGTCGGCCTGCGTCTCGGGTGTCGCCGCCGCGAATCCGGGTATCGCCAGGCGCGCTACCTTCTCCAGCTGCGGCGCACCGAGCAGGGCCTCGCGCACCGCTTCGGCCTGCGAGGCGATGTTGGACTCGACCGCGATACCGTGCGTCACCTGGCTCAGACGCGTGCGCGTGTCCACGTAGACGCGCGCCCACGCACTCCAGGTGTCGGGCAGCGCCAGCACGATCAACCAGCCGCTCAGACACACCACCCACGCCACCAGCATGGCAGTGCGGCGGAAGCGCCAGGCACCGCGGATCTGCTCGAGAATGAGGTCGAGTGTGTGTTGCATGGATGTCAGAAAATCGACTGCGGCACGACCAGCACATCGCCGGGCTTGAGCAGCTGGTTCTGCCGCACGTCGCCGCTGTTCACGAGGTCCGCGACTTTCACGTGAATGATGGTCTCCTTGCCGTTCTCCATGCGCACGATGCGTGCGTGGTTGCCGGAGGCGAACTGCGTCAGCCCGCCCACCGCCAGAATCGCATCCAGCACACGCATCCCCTCGCGATACGGCAGCGCTGACGGACGCTGGACCTGTCCGACGACCTTCACCAGGCTGAAGGCGCTCGCCGCGGTCGTGACGATGATATTGACCTTCGGCTCTCGCACGTACTCGGACAGCACCTTCTCCATGTCGCGAGCGAGCAGTGGCGGAGTCTTGCCGACCGCGACCATGTCCTCGACCAGCGGCGTCGATATCTTACCATCGGGACGCACCGGCACGGTCACCGTGAGCTCGGGGTTACGCCACACGAACACCTCCAGCGTGTCGCCCGGCCCGATGATGTAGTTGTCGGGGGTTTTGGTCTCCGCTGGGG
>Ga0318518_10000343_pt1 | contig 12177 bp, 8 predicted proteins | sample GRESIP176b2f22_FD_203483 | JGI IMG/M metagenome (GOLD analysis project Ga0318518, IMG submission 203483) | Tropical soil microbial communities from Luquillo Experimental Forest, Puerto Rico - GRE.SIPMG.176b2f22 | ecosystem: Environmental > Terrestrial > Soil > Tropical forest > Bulk soil...
TACTACACCCAGATGCCCGCGTCCGATGATTCGCCCAGCGAACGAGAACTCGGCATCACGTTTCGGGATCCGCAGGAAACCATGGCCGACACGTTTGAGGCCATCCGTAGCACAAACAGCTAAGGCCGGGCCGTACGCGCAATGCTGCGCTGGAAGCGCGCCAATTGTGCGATCCTTTGCTGGTGTCCCCGGCGGACGCGCCATCGGGCGTCGTGACGTTCTTGTTCACCGATATCGAGGGTTCGACCCGTCGGTGGGAGGCTGATCCGGAGGGCATGCGGGCCGCCCTGGCAGCCCATGACGAGGTGTTGCGCAGCGCGATCGAAGCGCACGGGGGCTGGTCGTTCAAGCACACCGGCGATGGTGTTTGTGCAGCATTCGCCTCGGCTCGATCTGCCGTCGACGCCGCGCTTGCCGCGCAACAGGAGCTTCAGTTGCCGGTCCGGATGGGCCTGGCCACCGGCGAGGCGCAGATCCGGGAGGCGGACTACTTCGGTCCGGTGCTGAATCGGGCCGCGCGGGTGATGGCCGCCGGGCACGGCGGCCAGGTCCTGCTGGCCGAGTCGACGGCGAGTCTGCTCAGCGGAGTTGATCTGCTGGATTTGGGACGGCGGCGGTTGCGGGATCTGCCGACCGCGGTTGGCGTTTTTCAGGTTCGCGCTCCCGGGCTGCGGAGTGAATTTCCGCCGTTGCGCGCGCTGGACGCGAGTCCGGGAACTTGCGGCCCGCAACGACGAGTTTCGTTGGGCGCCAAACCGAGATCCTAGAGGTGCAAGCCGCGATCCGAGCGCACCGGTTGGTGACGTTGATCGGGGTGGGCGGGGTCGGCAAGACCCGATTGGCGCTGGAATCTGTTGCGCGGCTGGCTGATGAATTCCCAGAAGGTGTATGGCTTTTCGAACTGGCAGCGGTCACCGATCCGACGGCGGTGCCCGACGCGGTGGCGGCGGTGTTGGGCGTGACCCAACAACCGCACACAACCATGGCCGACAGCGTGGCCGCCACGCTGGAGGACAGGATGCGGCTGTTGGTGTTCGACAATTGCGAGCACCTGCGGGACGCTACCGCCGATCTGGTGGAGGCCATCCTCGCGCGCTCGACGACAGTAAAGATTGTCGCGACCAGCCGCGAGGGACTTGGACTGGCCGACGAACAGCTATGGCCGGTGCCCTCTTTGGGCGTCGGCGCAGGGACCGATTCTGCGGCGGTCGCCCTGTTCGTCGAACGCACTCGCAGTGTCGCCCCCCGCTTTTCGCTCACTGATGCAAGCGAGGCCGCCGCGGTGGTGGAGATCTGCAACCGCGTGGACGGCATCCCGTTGGCGATTGAGCTGGCCGCCTCCCGGATGGCGTCAATGAGTCCGATCGAGGTGCGCGACCGTCTCGATCACCGTTTCCGGCTGCTGGTCGGTTCCCGACGAGGGCTGGAACGCCACCAGACCCTACGGCACGCGGTGGCGTGGTCTTACGACCTCCTCGGCGACGACGAAAAGGAGCTGCTGGAACGATGTTCGGTGTTCGCCGGCGGGTTTGACCTCGAAAGCGCCTGCGCGATAGCAGGATTTGACGAGTATGCAGTGCTGGATCTGCTCGATGCCCTGGTACGCAAATCGCTGCTCGTCGCCGATCGGCCAGCCGGGCGGACCAGGTTCTCCATGTTGGAAACGATCCGCCAATTCGCGGAGGAACAACTGGTCGCGCGCGGTAAAGCAAACGAAGTCCGGACCGCGCATTCCCGCTACTTCGCCGGGCGCGAAGCCGAAATCCTGGCCGTATGGGACAGCCCTCAGCAGCGCGCGGCCTACGAATGGTTGACGGCAGAACTCGCCAACCTGCGCACCGCGTTTCGGTGGGCGGCCGACCAAGACGACCTCGACACAGCGGCCGCGATCGCGATTACGGCGGCGCTCCTCGGCTTTCTTATCGAAAACAACGAGCCGGCCGCCTGGGCCGAAGAACTGATCGAGCCCGCCCGCGCCGCCGACCATCCCCGGCTTACGGCATTACTTGTGCTGGCGGCGCTCTGCTGGATGCATGGACTCCTCGAGGCGGCGGTCGGATACGTCGAAGCCGGCCTATCGGCAATGCGCAGTGGCCACGAAGACGTGCCATTCGGTCTCGACGGCTTGTTCGGTGGTGTGTACCTGGTGACCGGCGACTACGGACGGTGTGCCGAGTTGTGCCGAGCCCATATTGCAGCCGGCCGCGACCCTCACATCGCCTGGCCCAGCCTGGTCATGGCCTTGGTGACGGCGGGTTGCGGCGACGAGGCCAGGACCACCGCGAATGGTCTGGTCGACGCCGCGGAGGCCACCGGCAATCCATGGGCGCTGTCTTACGCACTGCTGGCCTATGGCTTCGCCTTCTGGGACGCCGATCCACTCGGCTCACTCGACGCCTTGCGCCGCGGCTTAGTTATCGCGCAAGACAACGGTATCCGATTCACCGAGACATACTTGGCAGTCAATCTTGCCCGACTCGAGTTTGAACACGGCGACAAGGATGCCGCGTTGGATTACCTCAGACTCTCCATTGGGAATTACCACCACTCGGGCAACAACATGGCGTTGTCCTCTCCGCTGGCTATCCTCGCCGCATTGTTGCATCGCGTCGGACGTGCGGAGCAGGCGGCCATCATCACCGGCCATAGGTCAATGCCAATCACCTCGGCGGCTTTTCCCGAGTTCACCACCACCATTGCCGAACTTCGCCGCGTGCTCGGCGAGCAGGCGTCTGCATCGCTCGCGCGCAAGGGCGCGGCCATGACCTCCGCCGCCATGGTGACTTACGCATACGACCAAATCGACCAAACCCGAACGCAACTCGGGCAACCGAGGGCGGATTCCTAAATCCATGTGCACTCCTTCGCCCCGGCGAACGTCGCTACCTCGCTTGTGGCGGGCTATCACGCGTCTAAGGTCGAGGCGCGATGACTGCAGACTTCGTCAAGCACCATCCGGGCGCGCCCACCGGCTTCTTCGCTTGGGAAGCCGCCGGGTTGCGATGGCTTTCAAGCGTTGACGGCGGTGTGCCCTGCGCACAGGTTGTTTCTTTCGACGCGGCCAGCCTGACTTTGCGGCGGCTTGATTCGGTGACTCCGAACCCCGAAGCGGCGCAGGTGTTCGGCAGCCGACTGGCCATCACGCACGATGCGGGAGCCGTAGCGTTCGGCGCTGGGCCCGACGGATGGGACGGGCCGGGGTTCTTCGGGCCGTTGTCGCAGCCATTGCCGATGTCGCTGCGGCGGCACCGACGCTGGGGTGATTTCTACGCCGGGGAGCGGCTGGTCCCGATGGCCGAGCTCGCGGCGGCGCGGCTCGATGCTTCGACCCGTGCCATGATCGACTCCGTCGTGGCACGTTGCCGTGCGGGCGACTTCGATGAAGATGACCAACCAGCCCGGCTGCACGGCGATCTGTGGAGCGGCAACGTGATGTGGACACCCGACGGGGTGGTGTTGATCGACCCGGCCGCGCACGCTGGTCACCGCGAGACCGACCTGGCGATGCTCGCGCTGTTCGGCTGCCCGCACTACGACGCCGTTCTCGCCGGCTACCAGCGCGTGCGTCCTCTGAAGCCCGGCTGGCACAACCGCATCGGGCTGCACCAGCTCTTCCCGCTGCTGGCGCATGTCGTGCTGTTCGGAGGCGGGTATGCGGGCCAGACGCATGCCGCCGCCCGCGCCGCACTCGCCGCCTAACCTCCTTCGCCAAGAGCTCTGCGACGCGCACCCTCGGTGAGAATTCGATCGACCTCACGGCGCAAGTACGCGGCAGCGGTCGCCAAGTCCATTGCCGCGCCGCGCGCTTTGAGTTCAGCGAGGTGCTCTGGGTCAAATGCAGCGGAGGTGGCGTCTTCGGCGCCCTGCACGAGGTCGTCCGGGGCTGTCGCAGTTGACGGGTGCGCCGCAAAAATTTCGTGGGCCAGCCCGAAGATCACGGCCGCGGGTTCGTAGCACCCCATGCCGGCGAACGCGGTCGCCAGGCCAAGTAGCTCCGCAGCGACGGGCTGGCCCAGTTGCAGATGCTGCTCGACCCCGTCTGCGTACGCGCGCAGGGCGGTGTGCCAGTCGCGACGCCGCAACGCTATCGCCCCTTGATTCGTGATGGCGCTGGCCGCCCCGGCGCGATCGCCCAGGGATGCGGCAACGTCGGCGGCTTCCTGTAGGGACTTGAGCGCCCGCTCGGGGTCTTGTTCAGTCAGTGCCAGGGCCTGGGCCAGCAACGCGTACAGGAGCGTACCCGCGGCACCGACCTGTCGGGCGGCACGAACAGCCTGCTCCGCGACCGCTGCAGCCTGGGCAGGATCGTCGAGTAGGGCTGTGGCCAGCAAGACGAGCGCATGAGCGAGCTCGAAGGGATCGTTACCGGCCCGGGCGAGCTCAAGCGACGCCTCCGCGTGCTGTCGGGCTCGTTTCAGATCACCCTGGAAGAACGCCAAGACTCCGGCGGCCGCGTGCACCCACAGATGTGTGGTCCCGAGAGCGGTCTGCGCCGTCTGCGCGGTGGCGACGAGTTCGGCGGCCCGGTCATGTTCGCCGCGAAAGACGGCCGCCATCGCGGCGTACGCGACGTCCAGGGGAAAGAGTTCGTGTGTTGAGGCACCCCGGATCGACCGCGCAACGTCGGCCCAGTCGGTGCGGTTCCATCCGGTGGGGATGCCAGTCGCCATCAGCGGGATGACCAGCCGCAGCCCTTGGTCAGCAAGCGTTGCCTCGACGGCCCAGTCGAGCGCGGCGCGGAAGTTGTCGGTTTCCAATACCAGCGCTGACGCCCAGGTGATCTGCTCGTGGCTCCGCAGGTGCGGTCCGGCCTTTTCCGCCAGGGCGACGTAGTGCGTCAAATGACGGCCGCGCAGGGCGGCCACCTCATCGCTGGCCTCCAGTCGCTCCTGGGCGTACTGGCGGATTGTTTCCAACAACCGATAGCGAACGCCGCCCGCGCCGGGATCGACATCAAGCAGAGACTTGTCCACCAGCTGGGTCAGCAGGTCCACCACGTCGCCGCTGTCGATGTCTTCCGATGACACCACCGCCTCAGCGGCGGCCAGGTCAAAGCTTCCGGCGAAGACCGACATCCGTCGCAACGCAACCCGCTCGGGCTCTCTCAGCAAGTCGTAGGACCAGTCGATCGCGTTGCGCAGCGTTTGGTGCCGCTCCAATCTGGCGCGACTGCCCCGGGCCAGCAGTTTGAACCGGTGATCGAGGCGTGAGACCAACTCTTCGGGCGGCAGGGACCGGACCCGCGCCGCGGCCAGCTCTATGGCCAGGGGAATCCCGTCCAGACGGCGGCACAGTTGAGCCACAGCCTGGCTGTTGTGAGCGGTCAGTACAAAGCCGGCGTTGGCGGCAGCCCGGTCGCAAAACAGGCGCACTGCCGCCGCCTGGCCGATCGCCTCGGGGTCAGCGTGGACCTCGGGAAGTCCCAGCCCGGGGACCGCGACGATCCGCTCTCCCGGCAGCGCCAGGCCCTCGCGGCTCGTGGTTAGCATCGTGACACCAGGACTGCGCTGAACGATCGTGTCCACCAGATCTGCGACCGCCGCCAGCAGGTGCTCGCAGTTGTCCAGCACAATCAGCAGCCGCTTGGGCGCCAAATACTCCAACATCACATCGCCCAACGCTCGGCCCGGGAATGGCCGCACATCAAGAGTCGCGGCAAGCGTCTCAAGAACCGCCGACGGATCCATGACCGGAGCCAGTTCGCACAGCCAGACTCCGTCGGGAAACGCGGGTGCCGTCGCAGCGGCCACCTCGATGGCGAGACGGGTCTTTCCGACCCCACCCACACCCGTCAGTGTCACCAACGACCGTTCGGCCACCAGAGCGCTCAGGCGGGCGACCTCGTCACCTCGTCCGACGAACGATGTCAGCTGACGCGGCAGGTTTCCCGGCATCTCGTCAAGGGATCGAATAGGCGGGAACTCGGCCGGAAGCGTGGGGTGCACGAGCTGGAACACACGCATTGGTCGGGCCACGTCGCGCAACTGGTGCTCTCCGAGATCGACCAGCTCGGCACCTTCTGGCAGGCCCTCACCGATGAGGGCCTGGGTCGCACCCGAAACCAGCACCTGATCCCCGTGCCCAGCGGCGCACAACCGAGCGGCCCGGTTGACCGCCGGGCCGTGGTAGTCGTCACCGAGAAACTCGCTGTAGCCGGTGTGCACACCCATCCGGGCCCGAAGCCGCCCTGGCACGCCCCACGTCGCGGCGGTCAGCGATCTTTGCGCGGTGAGCCCGGCCGCCACGGCGGAGTCAGCCCGGGAAAATACCGCGAAAAGTCCGTCCCCCGTGGTCTTTACAACATGACCGCCACAAGATTCCACCGCGGCCCGCACGAGCTCGTCGTGTTGGGTCAACGCCGCAGGCATCCCGTCCGGATACTGCTCCCACAGCCGGGTTGAACCCTCGATGTCCGCGAACAGAAATGTCACGGTCCCTGACGGCGGTTCGCCTATCGCATCCACCACCCCTCTTCGGCTGCACGCGAGGCGAGCATTCTCATGCTAGGAGCGCTCTCACCTCGAGTGCGAGGGTTTTCTCATTACGCGGGCACTTTGGCGGCGATCTGGTTGGCGATGTCGACGGCCGAGTTCTTCGGGTCGACGCTGCACGTGTTGACGTCGACTACGACGTTGTTTTTCACGGTGAGCGCCCGTCCGCAAGCTTTCCAACCCGTGGAAGGAGGGTCCTGCAGGGTTGAGGTGGTGCTTATGACACCACTGGCGTTGGATATCGGCCCCACGGTCCACTTCGTCTTGGACTGGATGTGGGTGTAGCCGTGGCAGGCCTGCCACTGCTGGGCGGAGGCGGCGAAGAAGTCGCCGGCTTGTTTGGCGGTGGGGAATAGCACCACGGCCTGCTCGGCGAAATGAGTTAAGTTATCGCCCTCCTGGCGATTGAGTGTCTGGTCGCGCACGTCCATGAAACCGCTGTTGGCATAGACCTGAGCTTGCGCCGAGCCGTCGATGGCCAGGCACTCCTTGGGCGTCATCGTGGCGCTGTCATCAGACATCGCATCGCGGGTGTTCGTCACCTTCATATCGGGTGTCCCCATGACAGCGTTGATCTGCTCGGGGGTCAGCAGGAATCCCTTCAGCCCATTCTCCCCAACAGGAGGCGGGGCTTTCGTGGTCGTGGTCCGCGTGCTGGTCGATGCTTTAGTGCCTTGGTCGGGTTGGCTGTGACAAGCGGCGGTGAAAATGCAGCTGCCGGCAACGGCTATAGCGGCGATGAGTTGGCGCCTGGAATCCATGCAAACAATTATGTCGCCAAAACCGCGATCTTTTTCGCTACCGGTACTGTTCGCGGAGCACCCTTTTGAGAATCTTGCCCGACGGATTGCGCGGAATCGCCTCGGCGAAGATCACCTTTTTGGGCAACTTGTAGCGCGCCAGCCGGGTGCCACAGAACTCGACGATTTGTTGCTCGTTGACCTGGCTCTGGTCGGCGACGACGACGGCGCACGCGATCTCGCCCCACTTCTGGTCGGACAAGCCGATGACCGCCACCTCGCTCACGCCGGGGATGCCGATCACGACGCTCTCGATCTCCGCCGGATAGATGTTCTCGCCGCCGGAAATGATCATGTCCTTCAGGCGATCCTTGATGTAGAGATAACCTTCTTCGTCGATCTGGCCGATGTCGCCGGTGCGAAACCAGCCGTCATCGAAGGCTTCGCGCGTGGCATCCGGGCGGTTCCAATATTCCTTGAGCAGGAAGTCGGACTTGATCACGACCTCGCCCTCCCCGCGCTCGCTGATCACGCCGTCGTCGGTGCGCACTCGGACGTCCGCGAACATGCAGGCGCGTCCGGCCGAACCGACCTTGCGCAGGGCGTCTTCACCGAGCAGCACGGTGCCGCTACCGCACGATTCGGTGAGCGCATAGCCCTGCATGACCTGCATGTTCTTGGCGGCATACATCTTGATCAGGGCCTCGGGCATGGGCGCGCCGCCGGTCATGAAAAAGCGGAAGTCGGGCGCGTCGAGTTCGGCGAACTCGGGCACCTGGCGCATGAAGTTCAGGATCGCCGGCACGCCACCAGCGATGGAAATCCGTTCGTCCACGATCAGCGACCACATCTTCGACGGATCGAGCTGCGGCATCGAGACCAGGGTGGTGCCGCGCATGGCACACAAGATGACTGTCGTCAGTGCCGCCACGTGGAACATCGGCAGGGGCAGGAGTATTCGGTCCTGGTAGCGCGAATCGGCCGTCAGTGAATTCGCAGTCGCCGCGGTGTGCACCGAGTCGTGGGTGTGCACCACCCCTTTTGGATGTCCGGTGGTGCCCGACGTGTACATGATGAACAGGTTGTCCGATCCACCGCAGTCGCAGGCCGGCTCGCCGGCGTCTGCGGCCTCGAGGCGTTCGGCAAGGGAACCGCTCCCACCCGCTGCCGGCACCCACTCGATGACGCCGCAGGGGTCTGTGTTGCCTGCCTTGATGGCTTCGGCTACCGCCGAAAACGCTTCCCCGTAGATCAATACCGTGCTGCCACTGTCGGACAGAATGAATTCCAGTTCGGCCACGGCAAGCCGGGTGTTGAGCGGCACGGCCACCGCCCCGATCTTGGCGGCGCCGTAGAACAGGCAGCAAAACTCGACGGAGTTTTGCATCAATAGCGCCACCCGGTCACCCTTGCCGACCCCGAGGGAGGTAAGCACCGCGGCGCACCGGTTGGCCAGCGCATTCATCTGTGTGTAGTCCCTACGCAGGTTCGCGGATGGCTCGACATAGGCCTCGAGCTGGGGAGAAACGACCGCGCGTTGTTTGAGCACGGCGCCGATGTTCTTCATGGGGTTCTCCGGATTGGCTGTGGCATGCTCGACGCGCCGATCACGCCGGTGTCGGCTTGCAACTGGTGGAAAGACTGGTCAATTAGCTCGGCCAGGCGGAAGGGCTCGTTCACGGCTTCCGGCGCCGCGCCGATGCCGATGCCGATGTCCTTGTTCACGCTCGCGAATGTGACGTTGAGCCCGGCGCCGGGCGGCAGGATCGGCAAGCCGGTGAACTCGACCAGCGGCGCACCGGCCAAATAAAGTTGCTCGGCCGGCCCCTTCATGTTCGATATCACCAGATTGGCGCTCGGCGCCTTCCCGAACCAGGGCAGGTCCGACATGGTCTGGCTGGCGAACAGCAACAGCGCATAGGCCTGGCGCGACGTCGTTTGCATGCGGCGCCCCTTGTCCTTCGCTTGCTGTGTGGCGCGGTTGATCTGCTTAAGACGCTCGCCGAGGCCCGCCTCGGGCGCACCCATTGCGACCAATTCGGCGCTCACCTGGTTGCCGCCGCCCCCGCCCGATTCGTCGCGCAGCGACATCGGCATAAAGGCCACCAAAGGTCTGTCGGTGGGAGCCCGGTGCTCGCGGAGGTAGTGATGTAAGGCGTCGTCGATCACGGTCATGACGACATCGTTGACGGAGGTGTCGGTCGCCTTGGCCACGGCCTTGACGTCGGCGAGCGGCAATTCCGTGTTTGCGTAGGCACGCGCCGCCGACTTCGCGGTGTTGTTGAAAAGCGTGTGCCGGGCGGTGAAAGGCAGGGACGCCGCCCGCGGCTTCAGGTTCAGCGATTGCACGCCGAGGTCGAGCGCGTCAGTACCCAGGCCGATTACATCGCCCGGCAACTTGGTGAGTCCCTTCAGCATGCTCTGCAGTCGCTGGATCTGCGAAACGCTGGGGCGCGAGCGGCGCGGCTTGTCCTCGAGGGCCATCCAGGGACCGGCCAGGGTCTTGTCGCGTGGCGAATCGCTCATGAAGTTGCGCATTACACGCAGCCCGCCTTCGCCGTCGATCAGTGCGTGGTGCACTTTGATCATGACTGCGATTCGGCCATTTGCGATACCGTCGATGATGTAGCACTCCCAGAGCGGCTGTCCCCGGTCGAGCAGGCCGGCGTTCAGAAAGGAAACGGTCTCGTAAAACTGCTGCATGGAACCCGGTGCCGGTAACTCGATGTGCCGGATGTGATAGCGCATGTCCGGCTCGACCGTTTCCCACGCCGCGACATTTTTGCCCAGCCATTTGAGCCTGTAGTTGAAGGGCTTGACCGCCGTGCTGTTCCGATAGGCGTCGAACAGGCGCGGCCCGAAAGAAGACTGCTGCCCCTTCGGTTTTTGGAAAATCGTCATGGCGGCCATGTGGAATGGCCGAGTGGGTCTTTCCAGCAGCAGGAACGACAGGTCCAGCGGGCTTATCCGGGTCATCGAACAGCCTCCTTCACAGGGGTAACCGCTAACAGGGCATCCAGTTCATCGACGAAGTAGTTGAACAGCCGCCAGCCGTCTGCGAGCACCTCGCGGTCGATCAGCATGCAGATGTTGGCTTGGCCGCAATAGCTCCACATGGTGATGTTGATTCCGGTACCGTCGGCGATCTGGCCGGTGGAGTACCAGTTGGCGAGCTTCCAGTTATCAAGGTAGAGAGCCTCCTTCGGCCCGGGCACATTGGACAGCACCACGTTGCCGAAGAGACCAAAGCTTCCGCCCCTGCGGTGTACCGCCTTGCGGATGAGCGGGATCGCCCACGGCGGGACCACCTGCATTACCGAGCTGATGTCGGCGCCGGCCTCCTTTACCGCCTTGATGTGCTCCTTCATCTCCACGTTCGCCTCGTGGCTGGCCCGAAGCCGCTCGAGCGGGTCGGCGATGTCGCTGCGCAACCAGCAGAAGTCCTGGGTCGCGAAGTTGCCCCAACCTTCCCTGTCCGCAGGCCTTTCGCCGGCGAACGGGGTTGCGCCGATCAGTGGGTGGGCGTCCGGGTCGCAGTCCAGGTCGATCAGCAGCCGTCGTATCGCCCCCGCCACGCAGTTGCTAAATACGTCGTTGATGGTGACATTGAGCGCCTTGCTCACGGTGACAAAGCGCTCGAGCGGGACGCTGTCACAGACAAAGGTGCGGCCCGCGCTGAGGGCGACGTTGATCGGCGTTTGGTGCATCTGTCCGGCCGACGGGTGGGGCGGCAAGCCGGCCGATTTGCGCTTCCGGTCCAGCGTGTATTTGTGCCACAGGCCCGTGGCGACCTTGGGCATGTTGCCGATCGAGACCTCGGGCCAGTCGCGCAAGGCCCGGCCGAGTCGGGCCGGCCACGACGGCAGGGGTGGCGGGTTGTAGGCGGGGGGATCGCCCGCCTTGACGCCCGGCTGTGGCTGATAGAACCGCTGCATCAGCCAAGAAGCACCAACGCCGTCGACGTAGGCGTGGTGCACCAGCATGACGATTGCGACCCTGCCGTCCGCGAGTCCCTCGACCACCCACGTCATCCACAGCGGCCGATTGCGGTCGAGTTGATAGGAGTAGATCGCCCCCATGAACTCGCACAGGCTCTTGTGGTCCGCGGGTGGCGGGCAGGCGACGCGGCGAACGTGATAGTGCAGCTCGAAGTCCGGATCTTCCACCCAGTAGGGGTGATTCAGGCCAAGCGGTGAGTCGAGGTACTTCCACCGCAGCATCGGCACCAGATGTATCCGGCGTGCCGACTCGGCGTAAAACCTTTCGAAAGACCAGCCCTCCGGATCGGTGGACGGATCGATGATCGCCACCTTGAAGGTGTGCATATAGGACTTCGATGTCTCCATGCCGAGCATGAACGAGTCGACACCGTTCAATCGCTTCATGACTGCACCTCGGCTATTTCGGAGTCGGGTAATCGATGAGCTCACTGTCCCGTTCCGCCTGGACCGACGTCTTGACAGCATCGGACAACTCTTTGACATTTCAGGACGGCGACGGGGATCGCAATCACAGCACCCAGTCAACCGGGGCAACCGATTGATTACTAGCGACCAAGGACCCCCTCGGCCGGTGACTTCGTGCCCTGCTCTCAGGGAAGGGTGGGGTGCTCCAATGCGCAGTGGCGCGTCCTCTCAACGGCTGCCAGGACTTCGGACAGGAGAAACGGCATGACCAAACCGATTCCGCCGCTGGATCTTTCGTGGTTGCTGATCGAGTCACCCGCCGGCACGACGCACGTCGGTGCGCTGCTGCTCTTCAAAAAACCGGCAGGCCGTGCGCCCATCGTGCGCGAGATCGTGGACGCGTATCGGGCGTGCGCGCCGATGCCGCCGTTCAACTATGTCCCGGAGCTCCTGGGTCGCGGCGCGCCCCACTTCCGGGAGGTAACGAGCTGGGACCCCTACTACCACATCGGGCACCTGGCGCTGCCCGCTCGCGCCTCC
>Ga0318518_10000354_pt1 | contig 12077 bp, 10 predicted proteins | sample GRESIP176b2f22_FD_203483 | JGI IMG/M metagenome (GOLD analysis project Ga0318518, IMG submission 203483) | Tropical soil microbial communities from Luquillo Experimental Forest, Puerto Rico - GRE.SIPMG.176b2f22 | ecosystem: Environmental > Terrestrial > Soil > Tropical forest > Bulk soil...
CGCCGGGGAGGCTCCTCGATCACCTCCGCGCCCCGTACGCGCGCCTGGCCTCGCTCGAGATCCTCGTCCTCGACGAGGCCGACCGGATGCTCGACATGGGCTTCCTCCCGGACATCCGGCGCATCCTGCGCCAGATCCCCGCCAAGCGGCAGACGCTGTTCTTCTCCGCGACCATGCCCCGCGAGATCGCCGGTCTCGCGCGCGAGATGCTCCACGACCCGGTCACGATCAACCTCGAGCGCAAGTCCGCCCCGGCGGTCGGCATCACGCAGGCCGTCTATCCGGTCGCGCGCGAGCTGAAATCCGCGCTGCTGTGCGAGCTGTTGCGGCGGGACGTCATCTCCGAGGCGATCGTGTTCACGCGGACGAAGCACCGGGCGAACCGCCTCGCCGACTTCGTCGAGCGACAAGGATTCCCCACCGCCCGCATCCACGGGAACCGGAGCCAGAGCCAGCGCACGCAAGCGCTCGAAGGGTTCAAGGCGGGGCGCTCCCGCGTGCTCGTCGCGACCGACATCGTCGCGCGGGGGATCGACGTCGAGGATCTCTCCCACGTCGTCAACTTCGACGTTCCCGCGGATCCCGACGCGTACATCCATCGCGTGGGCCGCACCGCGCGTGCCGCCGCGACCGGGGACGCCTTCACGTTCGTCTCCCCCGACGAGGAAGGGGACCTCGCGGCGATCGAGCGGGCGATCGGAAAGCGGCTGCCGCGCGTGACCGTCCCTGGGTTCGATTACGCCGCGAAGCCGGAGGCGCGCCTCGAGATCCCGATTCACGAGCGGATCGCCGCGGCGCGCGCCGCGCGCGGGGCGGGGCGCCGCGGCGCTCCGCCCAAGGGGAAGCCCCACGCCGCGCACGCGAAGCCGCGCCCCAAAGGAGGCCGCGGCCGCTCGCGCCTCGACGCGATTCTCGACAAGCACGCGCCCAAGCGGTAAGTGGGGACATTCAGCTTTTCCTTCCTGGCGGCATTCCTCTTTTTCTTGCGTGGCTCCCCGGATACCGCCGCGCTGCGAAAATAGAGGAATGCCGCCAGGAAGGAAAAGCTGAATGCCCCCACTTATCCTCGTGGACGGAGATGCGTGTCCGGTCAAGGACGACGTCTACCGCCTCGCGGCGCGTCACGGCATCAAGGTGATCGTGGTTTCCGGCGGCCGTCTCCACGTGCCGCGCGGCCTCGACATCGAGCACGTCCGCGTGAAATCGGCGCTCGACGCCGCGGACGACTGGATCGCCGGGCGCGCCGGTCCGGCGGACATCGTGATCACCTCGGACGTGCCGCTGGCCGCGCGCTGCCTCCCTAAGGGGGCGCGCTCGCCCACCGCGAGCTTGCGGACCAGCTCCGTCAGATGGGAGAGATGACCGGCGGCCCGGCCCCGTACTCGAAGGCGGACCGCTCCCGTTTCCTCGCCCGCCTCGGCGAGGCGATCCAGGCGATCAAGACCGGAGCGTGACGTCCGTCACGACCGGTGCTCACGCGACAGAAAGACGACCGAGAAGACGACCAGGCCGGTCCCGGCCACCGACGTGACGCTCGGCGGGGTCCCGAACAGGAGCCAGCCGAAGGCGAGCCCGAACACGGGCCCCGTCATCGTAACCGCGGTCGCCCGCGCGGCGCCGGCGCGGGCGAGGCCGTGAGTGAGCGCGGTCTGGCCGATCAGCGCGGAGCCGAACACCGCGAGGTGGCCGGCGACCTCCCGGAGCGAGTGCGGGAGGGCCGCCGCTCCGGCGTGGATCGTCGCGACGAGCGCCAGCGGGATCGTCGCGAGCGGGAACCAGATCAGGATCGTGAGCGGATGCTCGGTCCGCGACAGCTTGCGCACGGCGAGATACGCGCACCCGGACAGGATCGAGCCGGTGAGTCCGACCAGCGCGGGCCCGAGGAGCGCCCCCGCCGGTCCGACGATGAGGGCGACCCCCAGGAGCGCGGCGCCGATGAGCGGCCAGTGGTAGCGGCCGGTCGGCTCACCGAGAAGCGAGGGCGCGATCGCGGCCACGAACACCGGATGGCTGTACTGGAGGAGGACCGCGTCCCCGAGCGGGAGATGCTGGACCGACCAGAAGTAGCAGGACAGCGCGGCGTACCCGAGGAGCCCACGGAGCAAGAGCATCGTCGGGGAGCGTCCGAAGACCGGGACCCCCTGCGCCCGCGCCGCGGTCACGAACACCGCCGTCATGAGGACGCCGCGGGACAGGACGACCGCCTGCATCGGCGTGTTCGGGAGCAGCTTCTTCGCGAACGCGGCCATCGCCGCGAACGCCGCCGCGGAGATCACCATCAGGTAGAGCCCGAACCGGTCTCCCGGCCGCCGGGACTCCTCCCGCACGGACGACCAGACATCGGCGAGGCCGGTCATCAGCAGCGAGCGGGTGGGTTCCAACCATGACATTCGGGAGCGGCGACCTTAGCAGAAGTTCCCGGCCGGGGCGGCGCCCGGTTTATCCTGTCGCCGGACGAGGATCCGATGATGCCCTGCGCGCTGATTCTGACCGGGATGCTCCTGGCCGTTCCGGCCGCAGCACAGCCGATCCAGCGGCTCGGCACCGATGTGGTCCCGCTGTCCGAGGCCGTGAGGCTCGATCTCGACCCGCGCGATCCTCGGTACACCGGCTCGGTCGAGGTCGCGCTCCGCGTCTCGAGACCCGTCGCGACGTTCCGACTCCACGCCGAGGGGATCGACCTGACCCGGATCGCGCTCGCGAAAACGGGGAGCGCCTCCCCTCCGATCGTCCTCACGTCGCGGACGGAAGCCGAGGGGATGGTGGCGCTGTCGGCGCCGTCGACGATCCCCGCCGGCTCCTACACGCTCTCGATCGACTTCACGACCGACTTCGGGACCCACGCCGTGGGGCTCTACCGGCTGAAGTCGCGCGACGAGTGGTACGCGTTCACCCAGTTCGAGGCGATCGATGCGCGGAAGGCGTTTCCCTGCTGGGACGAGCCCTCGTTCAAGATCCCGTGGCGCGTCACGCTCACGGTTCCGTCCGAGCACGTCGCGATCGCGAACACGCCCGAGGAGAGCGTCACGACCGCCGGGGGCAAGCGCACGATCGTCTTCAAGCCGACGCGCCCGCTCCCCTCGTACCTGATCGCGATCGCCACCGGACCGCTCGAGACCGTTCCGGTCCCCGGCACCTCGATCCCGACGCGGATCGTGGGGCCGAAGGGGTCGGCGGCGTTCGCGGGCGAGGCGACGGCGATGACGCCGGCGATCCTCGCCGCCGTCGAAGGGTATTTCGGCAGCCGCTACCCGTACGAGAAGCTCGATCTCATCGCCGTTCCCGAGTACTGGTACGGCGCGATGGAGAATCCCGGCGCGATCACCTTCAAGGACGAGGTGCTCCTCCACGATCCGCGGACGATCACCGACGAGGGGCGCCTTCACGTGGCCGTCGACGTCGCCCACGAGCTCGCGCACATGTGGTTCGGCGACCTCGTCACGATGACCTGGTGGGACGACACGTGGCTGAACGAGTCGTTCGCGTCCTGGATGGAGGACAAGATCGTCGCCCAGGTCTACCCGCGGTTCGAGGTCGACATCGCGAGCGTCGCCGGGGTCCAGGCGGTGATGGACGAGGACGCGCTGCTGTCCACGCACGCCATGCGCCAGCCGGTCTCGTCGCTCGCCTCGCTCCTGCAATCGGCCGACGCGCTCGCCTACGTGAAGGGACCCGCGGTCATCGGGATGACGGAATCCTGGCTCGGGCCCGACGTCTTCAGGAAGGGCGTCCTCGCCTATCTCGAGGCGCATCGCGACCGCAACGCGTCGGCCGACGACCTCTGGAGCGCTCTCGGCCGCGCCTCGGGCAAGGACGTCAAGTCGGTGCTGTCGTCGTTCCTCGACCAGCCGGGCGTCCCTCTGGTCACCGCCGATCTGCTCACGGGGGGGAAGGTCCGGTTGACCCAGCAGCGGTTCGTCAACGCCGGCGCGCAATCGCCCAATCGGCCGACCTGGAAGATTCCGATGGTTCTCTCGATTCCGGCGCCGGGCGGCCTCCGGACGGAGCGCGTGCTCCTGACGAAGGCGCGGCAAGTGGTCTCGCTCGGCGTGCCGGAGACGCCGGCGTGGATCCACCCCAACGCGGGAGAATCGGGATACTACCGGTGGTCCCTGTCCGGAGATGCCCGCGAGGCGCTGATCGGATCCGCGTCGAGCCTGACGACCCGCGAGCGTCTGGGCATCCTCGGCAACGCAGGCGCCCTGCTCTCCTCGGGCGCCGTGACGGGGGACCGGTACGTTCACCTTCTGGACCGATTCGCCTCCGACCCGGATCCGCACGTCGTGTCGGCAGTCATCGCGGGACTCGCGACCGTGCGCGGAACCTTCTATTCCGACACCGACGACCCGGCGTTCGCCGCGACCGTGCGCACCCTGCTGCGTCCGGCGCTCGCCCGCATCGGCATCTCCCGGACCGAGGGGGAGCCGTCGACCGTGACCTCGCTCCGTCCGGGGCTGATCGACATGCTGGGGCGGTGGGGGCACGACGAGGCGGTGCTCTCCGACATGCGCCGCCTCGCCAAGGCGTACGCTGAGCAGCCCACGTCCGTCGATCCGACCCTTGCCGAGGAGGCGCTGGCGCTCTCCGCGCTCACCGGGGACGCGACGATGTTCGACGGGTACGTCGCACGGTTCGAGTCGGCTTCGGATACCGAGGTTCGCGAGCGCTACCTCGGGGCCCTCGGAGAGTTCCGCGATCCCGCCCTCCAGGACCGCGCGCTCGACTACGTCTTCGCGGGGCCGCTGCGTCCCCAGGAGCTGTTCACGATTCCTCGCGGGATGACCGACACGCCGGGGGCGCGCGCCAAGACCTGGAGCTGGATGACCGCCCACTACGACACGATCCGCGAGAAGCTCCCGGCCGACTTCATCGTGTTTCTCCCGTACTTCGCCGCCGGGTGCTCGACGGAGCGGCTCGCCGCGGCGCGGACGTTCTTCTCGGATCCGAGGCACGATGCCCCCGGCACCGATCGCGAGCTCTCCAAGGTCGCGGAGTCGGTGGGGGACTGCGTTCGCCTCGACTCGCGCGAGGGGAGCGCGGTGCGTGCGGCGATCGGCTCGGTCGCCGCGAGGGCGCCCGCGAGCGGGTCTAGCCGGCCGCCCGCGGGAAATCGATGACGACGCCGGGGGCGGGCGCCCCGGAGGACTCCTGCACGGTCGAACCACCGTCGGCGGGGCCTTCCGGCGCGGCCTGAACGGGCCGCATCGCGGCCAGCCCCCGCTCGAGGGTCGAGCGGGGATCGTCCGCGAGGAATTCCCGGTGCAGCCGCCGCGCATCGCGGAGCACGCGGGCCGCGGCCGCCCGCGCGGCCCTCGCGACCTCGACGTCGCCCGCGGCGTCCGCACGCTCGGCGCGAGCGGTCAGCCAGCCCGAGAGCACGTCATGGTCGTGCAGCGCGCCGAGGCGCGTCTGCACGCCTCGCCAGATCTTGACCGCTTCGCCCCCGAACCCGAAGAGCGCGGCGGAGACCTCCGCGGCGTAGCGGAGGCGCCGCGCCCTCCGGCGAATCTCGTGCATCGCCTCGGCGTGGTAGCGGCGCCCGCTCTCTTCCAGCCGCGCCAGGATCTTCTCTCCTTCCTCGCGCGTGATCTCCTCGATGCGCTTGATGATCGCCTCCACCGCAGCCGGGCCGCGCGCCTCGGCCCCGCGCAGATCCCGCCGGAGTCCGGCCAGATCGAGGTCGAGGAGCGCGTCGCGCGAGAGCGTGCGCCGCTTCGACCGCCCCCCGGCGAGGGACCGGCGCAGCGTGGCCCGTGCGCGCGCGGCTCTCCCGCGCGGGGGAGCGAGCGCGTCGAGTAGCTCCGCGGCGACGTCGAGGTCCCGGCTGCGTCCGGCCGCCCGTGCGACGTCCCGCAGCACCCGGTCGATCCGCCGTGAGCGCTTCCCCTCGGGCTTCCGCGCCATCAGGGCGAGCGCGACCCTCGCGCGTCGCGCGGCGACACGGAGGTCGTGGATCGCCTCGACGTCGCCGAGGAGCGCCTTCGGATAGGGCGCGAACACGGCACGCGTCCGCCTGGCCAGCCAGCGCGCGCCGTCCGGTCGTTGCGAGCCGATGCCCCCGAGCGTGTCCGTCACCGTCGATCCTGGCGAAATGGAGCCGTGCGTCGATTAGTCTAGCGCCGATGCCGACGTACGCGAATCTCGATCCCCGGCACAGACCGCACGGATTCCGTGCGGTGCTGAAGTGGTCGCTTTTCGACCGCCTGACGGGGCGGCGCCGCATCGGGCCGCCGGGGGAGCCGGCGCCCCGGGTCGAGCCCGACCTTGCCCGGATCCGCAACCCCGTGAACGGGCCCAGGGTCACGTGGATAGGCCACGCCTCGTTCCTGGTGCAAACCTCCGAAGGGACGGTCCTCGTCGACCCGGTCTTTTCCAGCAGGATCGCCGGCACGATTCCGCGACACGGGAAGGCCGGCCTCGAGGCGAAGGATCTCCCCGCGATCGACGCGATTGCCGTGACGCACAACCACTACGACCATCTCGACGCGGCGTCGATCGGCGCTCTGCCACGACGGAGCCCGGTCCTCGTCCCCGAAGGTCTCGGCCGCTGGTTCCGGAAGCGGCGCTTCGCCGACGTCCGCGAGATGCGCTGGTGGGACCGGGTGACGGTCGGAGGTCTGCGGATCACGTTCGTCCCCGCGCGCCACTGGTCGCGCCGCCGACCCTGGGACACGAACACGAGCTGGTGGGGCGGGTACGTGATCCAGGCGGAAGGATCGACGATCTACCATGCCGGCGACAGCGCCGCGTTCGATGGCTTCGCAACGATCGCGCAGCGATTCCGCTCGATCGACCTCGCGATGATCCCGATCGGAGCCTACCAGCCCGCCTGGTTCATGGAGTGGTTCCACATGAATCCGGAGCAGGCCGGCGAGGCGTTCCTGACGCTCGGTGCCAAGGCGATGGTCCCGATGCACTGGGGCGCGTTCCGCTTGACCGACGAGCCGCTGCGGGAGCCGGTCGAGCGGTTGCGGAAGTGGTGGGCAACGAAGCGACCGACGGGGAAGCTCCATGTGATGGCGGTGGGGGAGACGATCCTGCTCGAGTAGGCGAGGCCACTCACGGCGCGGGCGCCGGCGTCTTCCACCGCCGGTGCATCCACATCCACAGCTCGGGCCGCTCCCGGATCTTCCGCTCGAGCAGCGCCGTCGTCTCCGCGGTGATGCGCAGCACGTCCTTCGGGCGGTCGCCGGTCAGGTCGGGAAAATGAAGCCGCTCGTACTCGATCCGCCAGGTCCCGTCCGGCTCCGGGTAGGAAAACGTGGCGACGACGGCGGCGCCGGTCCGGACGTGCATCAGCCCGACGGTCGGGATCGTCGAGGCGGGACGGCCGAAGAAGGGGACGAACACGCCGGCCTCGCGAGCGTCCTGGTCGATCATCACGGCGACGCCGATGCCGTCGGCGAGAGCCTTCGCGGACTCACGGAGGGCGCGGGTCTTGGAGCAGACGCGGTTCCCGGAGCCGCTGCGGACGCGGGCGAGGAGCGCTTCGAGCCTCTGGTTTTCCATCGTGCGCGTGATCATCAGCATCGGACAGCCGAGAAACCCTTGCATGTACGCGGTCAGCTCCCAGTGGCCGAAATGGCCCGAGATCACCAGCACGCCGCGCTTCTCGGCGTACGCCTCGCGCAGCACCTCGACCCCGACGTACCGCACGTGCGTGCCGATGTCGGAGGCTCTCAGGCGCGGGAACGACGCGGCGTCGGCGGCGATGCGGCCGTAGTGGCGCCAGCAGGCGCGCGCGATGCGGCGCCGCTCCGACTCCGATTTCTCGCGGCCGAAGGCCACCGTGAGGTTCGCGAGCGCCACGCGGGTGTGCTTGCGGTCGAGCCGGTAGGCCAAAGCGCCCACGGCGGCGCCCATCGCTCCGAGCGCGCGCCGGGGGAGCGTGCGCCCCGCGCGATCGAGTGCCGTGGCCGCGGCCGTCTCCGCCGTGAACCTGAGGCGCTTTCCGATGGAGACGGCTCCCGCCACGGCGCCGACTATAATGCGCCGGCGCCCGGAGGACGACACGGATGAGCGGGGGGCCGGCGTCGCGGACGATGGTGGTCTGCATCGTCGTCGCAGTCGGGATCGCAGCGGGCGCTTTCGCCGACGAGGCGCCCCCGGCCGGAGCGCCGCATCCCGTTCCCGAGCCCCCCGGCGTGCACCCGACGATCGACGAGGTGCGCGCCCACGACGCCGACACGACGCGGAGGGTCTACGCGCTCGGTCGCGTGCAGATCGACTATCCGCGCCGCCTGACCGCGAGCAGCGGGTTCATCGTGACCCGGCTCCCGCGGGACTTCGATTGCACGACGACCTGCTTGATCCAGGGTCCGACGGTTCACGGCACGCTCGGCCTCTCGGGCGCGGGGCTCGCCGTTGGATACGGCAGCCTGGTCGGGGAGACCGGAGCCTCGGGCTCGTTCCTGCGTCATGCCTTCGTCGGGTGGGGCGCGCGCGCGGCGTACCTGCGCACCTGGAGGGGTGCGTGGGATGCACCGGAAGGAGCGGACTACGCCGGCGTCGAGGCCGCCGCGACCGCGGCGCAGTTCGCGCTGACATTCGGCGTGTACCGGCACGTCGGCGCGGGGGCTCCCGAGGCCGACTGGCGCGTCTTCTTCGGCGCCGGATGGGGGTTCTAGAGATGCGCCGCCTGCGCCTGGCGTGCGGCATCGCGACGATGATCGCGATCGCGGCTCCTTCCGTCCGCGCCCTCGAGACCGACCAGTACTACGCCTTCGACCGCACGCTCGAGGATGCCGGCGACGCCATCAACGCCGAGGTCAACTCCGAGATCGCCGCGGCTCTCGAAAAGGTGAACGCCCGCGGCGCGAAGTGCACCTGCAAGAACGTCCAGAGCGCGATCCGGCGGCGCTTCACCTATCCGATATTCCTCAAGCCCGAGCTCTGGACGACGAACACGTCGCTCGTGCACAAGGTGCCGGAGGGAAAGGCGGACGAGCTGAGATTCCGCCGCGAGTACGTGTACGCATACCACACGAGCCCGCTCGATGTCGTCCGCTGGATGCCGCCGTCCCCGACCATCGAGGTGGCGGGGATCCGCTTCGGAACCGACAAGCTGAGCCACTTCTTCTCGGAAGGGGCGTTCCTCAATCAGTGGTATCGCTCCATGGTGCGCAAGGGGATCCCCCGTGAAGAGGCGATCCGCCGCGCGGTGCTCCGAGGTGTCACGACCGAGCGCACGGTTCTCGGGGGAACGTCCTCCGGCGTCATGTCGCTCGCCGATCTCGAGGCGAACTACCAGGGCCTCCTGTTCTGGTCGGGACTGTGCGATCCCGCCGATCCCGCGCTGAAGAAGACGCCGGCAGGCTGGGTGCTCACGCGGCCGTTCGACCTGGCACCGCTGGTCTCCCCGGAGTGGGACGAGTCGTGGCAGCCGAACGTCTACCTCGGAAAGCGCTGGAAGAAGGTCCGGCCGTACCTCGCCCGGTTCTGCGGCGCGCTCGACCATCCTGCCGTCGCCGCGCGGCGAACGGACTACGCCCGGCGCGACACGTTCACGCCGAGCGAGGCGATCGTTTCCGGCCTCCTCGCGGAGGGGCGGATCCCGGACCCCTCGGGGTTCACGATCGACGCCGTATGCGGCCTCCCGCTAAGGGACGTCCTTCACCCGCCAGGATCCGGACCGAAGGATCCGGCTCCTGCCCGGCGGACCGTCGTAGATATACACCCAGGCGCGCACTGAGCCTCCGGCGCTCGTCCGCGCGGAGACGATCGCCCGGCGGTAGACCCAAGGCGACCGGTCGTAACCCGGGAATCCCTCGATGCCGTCGGTCTCCCGGAAGAGCGCCTCGCGCTCGCGCAGGCGGTGAAGCTCCCCTTCGACGCAAGAGCCGTCCCCGCCGAGGAGGAGACCGGGGTGGTCGCCGAGATCGATGAGCCGCCCCGGGACCGACCCCGACCCCGCGAGCGCGGCACCGTGCGCCGGGAGGACGTGCGCGCGGGACTCGCCGCTCATCAGGGTCCCGTAGACGAACAGGTGTGCGACGGGACCCGGGGCGCGCTCGTCCTCCGCCGCGGCGTCGAGCGCGGCCGCGTCGATTCCGTGCGCCGCGTAGGCGCGCCGGACGATCTCGAGGTACTCGGCGGCTGGCGGGACGTGGGGGAGCCGGCGGCCGGGCTCGACCTCGTACACCGACGCCTCGGACGCGAGCCCGTCCTCGGTGAGGATGGTCCGCGGAACCCGGCGGTAGACGTGCCCGCTGCTCTCCTTCCGGTCGAGGATTTCGAGCGCCCGGTCGGATACCGCGAACATGATCCCCTCGACTGCGTGACCCGGCGCATCCACGACATCGAGGACTCCGCCCCCGCGGGTGGTCGAACGATGGCTGAACGCGAGCCGGCGGTCTGGAAGGAATCCGCGAACCGGGCGGTCGAGCGTCACGCGTGGCACACCGCGCGAGGCGCACCACCGGTCGAGGTCGGCAGGGTCGAGGTTCGACCCGTACGCAAAGGATCGCATCGGGGACATTCTGCTTTCTTGTCTCCTAGAACAGTCCCCCTTCTTCTTGCTCGGCTCTTCTAGGAGACAAAAAAGCAGAATGTCCCCACTACAGGCCGTCGCGGTAGGAGACCAAGAGCCCGAGGATGTCGTCGAACGCCTTTCGCGCCAACTCGTCGCGCGGCGCCTCGCTCGCCGAGCGCCCGGCCGGCTCCCGTGATTGCAGAGAAGCCAGGCGATCGACGATCTCGTACATGGCGTCCGGGCCGATCCGGCGCCGCGCCCGCGAGAGCCGCGCCGCGGCATGCGCCACCGCGTCTCCGGTCATCCGCGCGTACGTGTTCGCGGCCCCCGCGCGTGTCGCCATCTCCTGCAACAGCTCCTTCGTGGGGCGGCCCGTCAGCCGGGCCGCGCGGCGGACCAGGGCCAGGTAGGCGCTCTGGAACTCGCGTGCCGCCAGCGATCGCGCGCGGGTCGGCTTGCGGTCGGCGCGCCGCGCGTAGGAGGACGCCGCGATCGCGAGGAACAGGGATGCCGAGACCGGCTCCGGATCGCGAGCGAACAGGCGCGGCAGCTCCCGGAGCAGGTCGCGGGTGGAGTAGATGGCGTTCCAGGTGATGCCGTCCGGGACCCGCACCCTCCCGCGCCGCGAGCGGACCCGCTCGAAACGGTCGTGCGCGAGGTCGAACCGCCGCAAGAGGGGGCGGGCGCGCCCCATCAGCTCCCTCTCGGCGCGCCGGTCGAATCCCATGTGCCGCAGGAGCAGGCGATCGCGGGTGTCCGCGAAGGAGCGGTCGAAGACGTCGAGCAGCGGGTCCGCGCGGAAGTCGCGCAGCGGCCGGCGAGCCCCGGACAGGAGCGCCTCGCGGATCTGTGCCATGCACCGCACGAGATCGCGCGCCTTCCGCTTCTGCTCGGGCAGGGTGGTCGACCAGCGCGGCCCGTCGTCGTAGCGGTACTCGCGGTGATACAGGCCGAACCGGCGCACGGACCCGAAATCGACGATGCCGCCGTCGAGCAGGACGTTGTCCCCGTCCCAGTCCATCCAGCAGAAGACGTACTCCCGCTCGAAGGTCGCCGCCGCGCGGCCGAACGATTCCGCGACGTGCTCGGCGAGCGCACGGTAGGCGTCCGCGGCGCTGCCGCCGCGGGGGAGACGGCCGTTGCCGCGCTCCCGCGCCACCGCGTAGTCGACGGCCGCCCGCAGGCGCGGCAGATCGTTCTGCTTGAGGGGCGCGAACAGGTGCGAGGGGCGGAGCAGGTTCTTTCCCGCGCGGACGTTCACGGCGAAGCCGTCCGGAAGCGAGATGACGGCGAGACACCGCTCGGTCGCGATGCCGAGCTTCAGGAACGACTCGCTCATCAGCGCGGCGGCCAGACCCTCGCCGACCGACGCCGTCCCGCAGCCGTACGACGCGGTGCGGCTCCCAGTGGCATAGAAGCGGTTGCGGGCGGCGGTGGCGGGACAGAGCCGCGTCACGCCGGTGCCGCAGCTCGAGATGTCCCACGTCGTGCCGGAGCTCCGCACCGTCCCGTTCCAGATGCTGCGGCCGTCGCCGGAGGTCGTCCCGCGCCGATCGACGTGCTGGAGCTGCAGGTACCGGGTGGCCATGTACGGTCCGAGCAGCCA
>Ga0318518_10000358_pt1 | contig 12008 bp, 9 predicted proteins | sample GRESIP176b2f22_FD_203483 | JGI IMG/M metagenome (GOLD analysis project Ga0318518, IMG submission 203483) | Tropical soil microbial communities from Luquillo Experimental Forest, Puerto Rico - GRE.SIPMG.176b2f22 | ecosystem: Environmental > Terrestrial > Soil > Tropical forest > Bulk soil...
AGGATTCTCAAGGGCGAGAAGCCTGCCGACATTCCAGTCGTGCAGTCGACCAAATTCGAACTGGTGATCAACCTCAAGACCGCAAAGACGCTTGGCCTCGACGTGCCCATGACCATTCAAATGACCGCCGATGAGGCGATCGAATAGACGCTTTTTGCTGCGGTGCATGAGTCCGCTTTTGGCACAAAGCGGACATCCCCATCACGCTCAGCGATGTCCGCTTTCGGGGGTAAAGCGGACATTCCTTGAGCTGGCCTCGATGTCCGTTATTGACCCAAAGCGGACATTGATCCCTAGTCCTTGATCCTACTTCCGACCGGGCCGCAAGCTGGGGACGCTGGAATTTGATACAGATCAAATGCAGCAGAGGCTGAGGCGTTGCAGCCTTATCCTCAGGAATAGGGCTGAGGACACGCGGCGAGATCTTATGCAGGAAAGCACTGTTGAGAACTTAGCTCGCGGCTCTCGTCAAGATTTTCCAATCACTATCGCGACCATGCAGGCAACCGCCCGGCAGCGCAAAGTTGCGTGGTTCGGCTTCCTTCTCTTAGCGGTCTTTATCGCGATTACGCTGCCGTTTGCGAACATTCGGTTAACCCGTGTTGATGCCTTTGTTCCGGTTATTCAAACCGTCATCTGCCTCGCCCATTTCCTTACGGCGATGTTTCTGTTTACTCAATACACGGTCAAACCTCAGCGCGCCGTGCTGGTGCTGGCAAGCGGCTTTGTATTCAGTGGAGTGTTTGCGTTCCTGCAGACACTTGCCTTTCCAGGAGCATATGCCCCGGCTGGTCTGATCGGCGATCGGCTGAATACCCCGAGTTGGTTCTTTGTGTTTTGGCACACCACATTCCTCCTGTCCGTGATCGTCTATACGCTGCTAAAGGAGGAGAACGAAGCTGCCGACCACTCCAACCGATCAACTGGGATTACCGTTGGCATCACGCTCGCGTGCGTAGCCATTGTGACAGCCGCACTCACATGGGTCGCGACGGCGGGCGCTGCCCATCTGCCAAGCCTCTACGTAAATGACATCGACCAAGCACCCTTTAGCAATTATCTGAATGTCTATCTTTCGCTGCTGCTTGCAGCAGCCATCGTCTTATTGTTCGTGCGCAGACGAACGGTCCTTGATCAATGGCTGATCGTGACCCTGCTTGCCTGGTTGCCTAACTTTGTAGTGGCGGTCCTGTTTACCGTCATTCGGTTTAGCGTTGGCTGGTACCTAGCCCGGATTTATGCGCTGATCGCTGGCTCAGCGCTATTGTTGGCGTTGCTCGGTGAAACAGTAGTGCTCTACACACGTCTTGCTAACGCAATCGTGCTCCTACGGCGTGAGCAAGAGACTAAGCTGACGAGTGCGCTGGCGATTACGGCTGCAATTGCGCATGAGATTAGGCAACCGCTGACGAGGATCGTGGCAGGCGGTAATGCAGCGCAGCGATTTATTAAAATGAACCCACCCCGATACGACAAAGCAGAGATCGCTCTTGATGGGATAGTAAATGCCGGTCACCGTACCAGCAAAGTAATCGACGGCTTTCGTGCCTTGTTCGGAAAGACGGATGAAGAGAAACAGCTGCTGGACGTAAACGAGATTATCCGAGAGGTTCTAGAGTCATTTAGCAGCCAACTTAAGGATCATCACGTTGAGACCCGTGCCGATCTAACGTCCAAACTACCACACGTCTACGGTAATAGGAGTCAGTTGCAGGAGGTCATGTCCAACCTGATTACCAATGGCGTTGAAGCAATGGACGCTATAACTGATCGAGATCGGGTGTTGTTAGTGCGAACTGAAAATGGCGACCAAAAGACAATTGCGGTGGTGGTAGAAGACTCCGGGCCGGGAATTGATAAAGACCAAGTAGGCGACATTTTTACTGCGTTTGTTACAACGAAGCGACAGGGAATGGGATTAGGATTAGCCATCTCTCGAATGATCATTGACTATCATGGCGGTAAACTTACCGCGTCGTCGGACAGTAAAGACGGCGGCGCGACGTTTCGATTTGTCCTGCCAATTGCAGAACGCCGTTGAGGGCGAAAGCCATTGTTTGAAGCGTGGGCGGGTCGAACCACAGCGCAAGCTGGGAGAAAATTTCGCCTGCCGAATGTCCGCTTTTGGCACAAAGCAGACATTGCACGGTTAAGTTCCGATGTCCGCTTTTGGGGGTAAAGCGGACATTGGTTGGAGATGTCGCGATGTCTGCTTTTGACCCAAAGCGGACATTGGCAGCGACCTGCTTCGGCGTTGCCTCCTCGCGACCCTCGATCTCAAAATGTGCTAATCTTTCGCTAGCCGATGTGGTCTTCGGCGGGGCGCTCCATGAGGCGACGGGAATTCATCTCGCTTTTCGGTAGCACAGTAATTGCACGGCCGCTGGTGGCGCGAGCGCAGCAGTCAGCGATGCCGGTGATCGGATGGCTCTCAAGCATGTCGGCCGAAGTAAGCAAACCCCTTCTCGCGGCGTTCCGCAAAGCATTGGCCGATGCCGGCTACGTCGAGGGCCAGAACGTCGAGATCGAATATCGCTGGGCAGACGGAAACTATGATCGGCTGCCGACGCTGGCGGCCGATCTGGTCGGGCGGCGCGTGGCATTGATCGCCACCAGCGGCGGAGAGCCAGCGGCGTTTGCCGCCAAGGCTGCAACCGCGACTATTCCCATCGTGATGTCGATGGGCGGCGATCCCGTCAAGGGAGGACTCGTCGTAAGCCTCAACCGGCCAGGTGCCAACGCCACCGGCACGACACTATATACCTACAACATGGAGTCCAAGCGCCTTGGCTTGCTGCATGAGGCGGTCCCCGGCGCTAAAACCATTGCCGTACTTGTCAACCCGGCCAGCCCCGCCGCGGAATCGCAGACGCGCGATGTGCGGGAAGCAGCCCCACGTCTCGGCGTTGAAGTCGTTATTTTCAATGCAGACGGCGCGGGGGACTTCGAGAGTCTCTTCTCCGCGATGGCGGAACGGAAGGTGGGCGCGTTGGTGGTGGGGGCCGATCCTTCTCTCTACGCACAACGTGGGCAACTAATCGCGCTGGCGGCGCGACACCAGCTGCCGGCGATCTACGAATGGCGTCTCTACGCTGTCGAAGGTGGCTTAATGAGTTATGGGACGATACTGACGGACGCCTATAGTCATTTAGGCCGTTATGCAGGCCGCATCCTCAACGGCGAAAAGCCAGGAGACCTGCCAGTGATGCAGCCCACCAACTTCCAATTCGTTATCAACCTGAAGACCGCAAAAACACTCGGATTGGAAATCCCACCCACACTTTCGGCTCGTGCCGACGAGGTTATCGAATAACGACTTTCTTCACTGCAGTGCGGAATGTCTGCTTTTGGCACAAAGCAGACATTTCGAGACTGAGTTCCGATGTCCGCTTTTGGGGGTAAAGCGGACATCGGCGCCATACCGTCAGGATGTCTGTCCCGACCGATGTCGGAAGTCGTTTTGCCAGACAGGTCGTGGTGCACAAATTCCGCAGACAGCTCAGCACAGAAAATTGCCAGACTGCTCAAGTGTTTTGCATTGCACAAATTTATGTCGCGGCGCCTCCAAAGTGCGCACATCCTTCTCCTGAATCGGTGAAATCCGTCGATTCTCCAGTGTCATAGCGTTGGCACAAGGTTTGCGAGGCCGACGCTGCGGAGCCATTTGGCCCTGACGAGAACGGGAGAAGGCATGATGGCAATTGGGACGAGCTGGATTTCGGATTGGAATCCAGAGGACCAGAAATTCTGGGAATCGAAAGGCAAATTTATTGCACGCCGAAATTTGATTTGGTCGATCTTCGCGGAGCATCTCGGATTTTCGATTTGGCTGATCTGGAGCATCGTCGCGACCAAACTGCCGCAGGCGGGCTTTCACTACACCACCGATCAATTGTTTCAGCTGGTGGCGTTGCCCGGACTCATCGGCTCGCTGATGCGCTTCCCATATACCTTTGCGGTGGTCACATTCGGCGGGCGCAACTGGACGATTTTTAGCGCATCAGTGCTGTTCATCCCCGTGCTCGCGCTTTCGTATTTCGTCACGAAACCTGACACCCCCTTCTGGCTGATGCTGTTGGTAGCGGCAACGGCCGGTCTTGGCGGTGGCAACTTTGCCTCCAGCATGACCAATATTTCTTTTTTCTATCCCGACCGTATGAAAGGTTGGGCGCTCGGCTTGAACGCGGCTGGCGGCAACATCGGCGTCAGCAGCGTGCAACTGCTTACCCCCATCCTGCTGGGCGTCGGCTTCATCAATCTTTATCTGGGAGTGCCAAGCTCAGGCGGCTCCTACCTACAGAACGCTGGGCTGATGTGGCTGTTGCCGCTTACCATCGCCCTGTGCGGTGCGATTTTCTTTATGAACAATCTCGCCACCGCACGTTCGACGCTCAGGGATCAGCTCGCCATCGTCGGGCGCAAGCACACCTGGATCATGTCCTACATTTACATCGGAACATTCGGCTCCTTCATCGGCTATTCGGCGGCTTTTCCGCTCCTGATCAAGACTCAGTTTCCAGAAGTAACGATCGGCATCGCCTTCTTGGGACCGCTCGTCGGCTCGCTCTCGCGGCCGTTGGGCGGCTTGCTCGCCGACAAGGTCGGCGGCGCGATCGTCACGTTTTGGAATTTCATCGCCATGGGCGCCGCCACGCTCGGCGTCATGTCCTTCATCGAGGCCAAGGAATTCGCCGGCTTCCTGACGATGTTTCTGATCGTCTTCATCACTACCGGTGTTGGCAATGGCTCGACCTACCGCATGATCCCGTCGATCTTCCGCGAGGAGAAACTGCGCGAGGCGACGGCCGCCGGCGAAATGGCCAAGTCGCGCGCCTTGAAAGCCGCGAGCATCGAAAGCGGCGCTGCGCTCGGTTTTATCGGCGCCATCGGCGCCTGCGGCGGCTATCTAATTCCGCGCGGCTTCGGCGCTTCGATCGCGGCCACCGGCGGTCCCTATCTGGCGCTGGAGATTTACCTCACCTTCTACGCGACCTGCCTCGTGCTGACCTGGTGGTACTACCTGCGTAAGGCGCCGTTGACTTCGGGCGCCCCGAGTCTGGCGCAAGCGCGGGTGTGAGAGACAGTAGATGACTGGATGAACGATTTTCGGCAGGCAACACACCGGGCAACACGGAAGGAGACTGATGACGCCTGAGCAGGTGAAAGCGATTCAGGATAGTTTCGCCAAAGTCGCGCCGATATCTGAGCAGGCGGCCGAATTTTTCTACGGTCGCCTATTTGAGATCGCGCCAGCGGTGAAACCGCTGTTTCGCGGCGACATGAAAGAACAGGGCAAAAAGTTGATGGCGACGCTCACGGTCGTGATCAACGGGCTGAGCAATCTAGAAGCGGTGTTGCCGGCGGCAAGCGCGCTCGCCAAACGCCACGTCGGATATGGCGTCAAGGCGACCGACTATGCGCCGGTAGGCGAGGCGTTGCTGTGGACGCTTGAGCGCGGCCTGGGCGAGCATTGGACGCCGGATGTCGCCGCCGCCTGGACTGCTGCCTACACCGTACTCTCGGATTTCATGATCGGCGAAGCTAACAGTATCGCGGCCGAATAAGAGCGTGGAATGGGCGAGCCGCCGGGCATCTTCGGCATTGGCATCGGCATGATCGGCCTATTCGCTCGACCGGGCGCCATCAAGCGGATATGAGCACCCCGCTTCCGCAGCCAGCCGCCGTGCGTACCACCTGCCCCTATTGTGGGGTCGGCTGCGGTGTGCTCGCAGCGCCAGATGGCGGCGGCACCAGCATATCGGGTGACCCTACGCATCCGGCCAATTTCGGGCGACTGTGCTCGAAAGGCTCCGCGCTTGGGGAGACGCTAGCACTCGAGCAACGGCTCTTGCACCCGATGATGCGGCAGGCCGATGGCTCGCTCGTTCGCGCGAGCTGGGATACCGCGCTCGACGCCGTCGTGAAGCGCCTGCAGGCGATCATCGATCGCGACGGGCCAAGCGCAATTGCGTTCTACCTGTCGGGTCAGTTGCTCACCGAAGACTATTACGTCGCCAACAAGCTGATGAAGGGCTTCATCGGCTCGCCCAACGTCGACACCAATTCGCGGCTGTGCATGGCGTCCTCGGTTGCCGGCCACAAGCGGGCGTTCGGCGCCGACACCGTGCCGGGCATCTACCGCGACATCGACGAAGCCGACCTTATTGTCCTAGTCGGCTCGAATGCGGCATGGTGTCATCCGGTGCTCTATCAGCGCATGATTGCCGCCAGGCAGCAGCGCGGCACCAAGCTGATCGTCATCGACCCGCGGCGCACCGCGACGGCGAAAGATGCAGATTTGTTTCTGCCGATCGCGCCGGGTATGGATAGCGCATTGTTCTGCGGTCTGCTGCTGTATCTCGCCGACGCGCAAGCGCTTGATCAGGCGTTTATCGATCGGCACACGACGGGTTTCGCCGAGGCACTGCGGCGTGCTCGCGAAATAGCGCCAGACGCCGCGGCGACCGCGCGCGCAGCCGCTCTCGAAGAAGCCGACCTCGAGCGCTTCTTCGAACTGTTCCGCAACGCCGATCGCGTCGTGACCTGCTTCTCGCAAGGCGTCAATCAATCGGCGCAAGGCACCGACAAGGTCAATGCTATCATCAACGTACATCTCGCCACCGGCCGCATCGGCCGCCCCGGTAGCGGACCGCTCTCGCTCACCGGCCAGCCCAACGCCATGGGCGGCCGTGAGGTTGGCGGCCTAGCCAACCAGCTCGCCGCTCACATGGGATTCTCGCCCGTCGAAACCGACCGCGTGCGCCGGTTCTGGGGCGCGCCGCGCATCGCCACGTCCGAGGGTCTCAAAGCCGTCGACATGTTCGCCGCGATCGAGTGCGGCACCATCAAGGCCTTGTGGGTCATGGCGACTAATCCGGCCGTGTCGCTGCCGCGTGCCGGCGCGATGCGCGCGGCGCTGAGCAAGCTCGAACTGTTCGTCATCTCCGAGAACGTTCTCAGCAACGACACCATTGAGGCCGGCGCCCAGCTTTTGCTGCCGGCCGCCGCGTGGGGCGAGAAGGACGGCACAGTGACCAATTCGGAGCGGCGCATTTCCCGACAGCGCGCCTTCCTGGCGCCCCCGGGCGAGGCCCGGCCGGACTGGTGGATCGTCAGCGACGTGGCGCGGCGCTTGGGTTTCGGCGCTGCATTCAACTACCGCGGACCGGCCGACATATTCCGCGAACATGCCGCTTTATCCGCTTTCGAGAATATGGGCCTGCGTGACTTCGACATCGGCGCGCTCGCAACGCTCTCCAACGCTGCGTATGACGCACTTGATCCCGTGATGTGGCCGGTTCGCGCGGGCGAAACGCATAGCGAGCGGCGGTTCTTCGCTGCGGGAGATTTTTTCACACCCGACCGCCGCGCCCGCTTCGTGCCGCCGGATCCGCCGCGGCCCCGTGCGGCGACGAGCGATATTTTTCCGTTGCGCCTCAATACCGGCCGGGTACGCGATCAATGGCACACGATGACTCGGACGGCGATGAGCCCGCGGTTATGCGCCCATTCACCACAGCCGTTCATCGAGATACATCCGGATGACGCGCAGGCGGCAGGGCTCGCCGACGGCGGCCTTGCCAAGGTCACGACGCAATATGGCAGCGCGACGCTCAAGGTTTTCTGTCACGCAGGGCAGCAGCGTGGCTCGATCTTCGCGCCCATCCACTGGAGTGACTCCACCGCCGCGCAGGCGCGCGTCGGCGACTTGGTGGCTGCGACGACGGATCCGATCTCCGGTCAGCCCGAACTGAAGGCCACGCCCGCGCGCGTCGAGCCTGCCGAGTTTGCCTATCGCGGTTTTGCGCTGACGCGCCATTCTATGGCGCTGCCGGAGGGCACCTGGTTTGCGCGACTGGCAGTTGTCGGCGGCGTCGGTGTCTTGTTTGCTACAAACGAGCCGCCGACAGTGTGGCACGATCTTGTGCGCCAGCTGTTACCCGAAGACGCGGAACTCGCCGCCTATAGCGACCAGTCGCGCGGGGTAGAGCGCTTCGGCCTTTTCCGCTCCGGCCGCTTCGACGGCTGCCTCTTCGTCGGTCCGGCGCACCGGCCACCACAGTGGGAGGTGGCGCGTTCGTTGTTCGAATCCGGCGCGGTCGCGGCGCCGGCGCGGCGCATTGTGTTTGCCGGACGCCGCGCGGATGCAGTGGCCGAAGCCGGACCTTTGATCTGCGCCTGCTTCGGTGTGCGGCTTGCGGCGATCCGCGACGCCATGGCCGCCAGCAACGCCACAAGCGTCGCCGATATCGGCCGCACGCTACGCGCCGGCACGAATTGCGGCTCCTGCTTGCCGGAGCTGCGGGATATCGTCGAGCGCGTCGTGCAAAGCGTTTGAGCGCTGCGGCGCAGCGCGGCCCTAGTTGTACGACCATGACGCAGCCGTCCTGACGCGACCGACATGCTTTCGGGGGCAGATGAATTGATCAACTGACGAGTGGTCCGATGTCCGCTTTTGGCACAAAGCAGACATTGGCCCGAACACGTACTCTTTAAGTATGCTAGTTTGACGCGGACCTGCTGCCTCGTCGGACGCGGACATGCGACGCCGGGAATTCATCACACTTGTTGGCGGCTCTGCCGTTGTATGGGCGTTCGCGACCATTGCATGGCCGGCCCTTGCGGACGATTATCCAAACAAGCCCATCAGGATCATTTCCGATTCCGCTCCCGGCAGTGCAGTGGACGTAACGTTCCGACTGGTGATGGATCGACTTGGCACCAAGTTGGGCCAGCAGATCGTGCCGGTTGATCAGCCCGGCGCTAGCGGGGCGATTGCCGCGCACGCCGCTTCCGAATCGATCCCGGACGGCTACACGCTCTTCGCGCCAGCGATTTCGCTGTTCATATCGTTGCCGGGCAAGGCGGAGAACCTTCCGCTTATGTTGCCGCGTGATTTCCTTCCGGTAGGCTCGTTGATAGCACAGCCGATGTTCATTTGCTCCAGCGTCGCATCGGGTATCAAAACCCTGCCGGATTTGATCAATCGCGCCAAGCAGCAGCCCGGCAAAATATCCTTTGCGGCAACCGGAATAGGACGAATAACGCACCTGACCGGACTGCTCCTGCAAAGCAAGGCCGGGATCCAATTGCAGGTCGTGCCCTACACCGGAGGCCCTGCGGCCGCGCTGACCGATCTAATCGGAGGCCGGGTGCCGTTGATCATCGAAGGTTATTCCGGCCTGGCCGGAGCAATTCAGGCGCACAGCCTTAACGTGCTCGCCGTCGGATCAGCGCGTCGACTCCCTGATTTTCCCAATCTGCCAACGGTATCGGAGACGTTGGCCGGCTTTGCCGCCGGTGGATGGCAAGGCATTGTGGCGCCGCTCGGCACGCCGGCGAGTGCCATCAGTAAGTTCAACGAAGCCTTGAACAAAGTCCTCAGCGAGCCGGACCTTGCTAAGCAGCTCGCGCTGCGCGGGGCCTATGTCGACCCAATGTCGCCGCCCGAAGTCAATGCGTTCGTCAACGCACAGCAGGCGCAGTGGCGTCCGGTTTTAGAGACATTCGAGGCAAGCATTAAAAAATGAGAAGCGGCTACAGTCGCCTAATGTGCGTCGACGAGGAAGGTACATATCATTGCCTGTTCAAGACGGATCGTTGCGCAATCGCCGCGAGATGCACAACGCCAATGCGTTGAAGATTGGCTTGTTCGGGGCGAATTGCTCGTCGGCGCGGACCGCGACGTTGGTGCCCGAGCGCTGGCTCGCGAGTTGGCCGGATTGCCTCAAGCTCGCACGCATGGCCGATGAGGCTGGCATCGATTTTCTGCTGCCGATCGGACGCTGGAAGGGTTATGGCGGCAATAGCGACTTCCATGGCACGACGCTCGAGACCGTGACTTGGGCTTGCGGCCTGCTCGCAGCGACACGGCGGATCACCGTCTTCGGGACTGTGCATGCGCCACTGTTCCACCCGCTTATCGCCGCCAAAGAATTTGTCACCGCCGACCACATCGGGGAAGGTCGCTTCGGACTGAACATCGTCGCCGGCTGGAACGAAGGTGAATTCGCGATGTTCGGAGTGCAGCAGCGGGAGCATGCGGACCGCTACGAGTTTGCCCAAGAGTGGATCGATGTGGTCAAGCGGGCCTGGTCGGAGGAAGAATTCGATTTCGACGGCAAATTTTTCAAGCTTGCTGGAGTGCGTGCCAATCCGAAGCCATTTGGCAGTGCCCGCCCAGTGATCATGAACGCCGGCAGGTCCGGCGCCGGCCAAGCCTTCGCAATGCGCAACTGCGACGCCTTCTTCACATCAACCGGAGCGCTGCGTCTTGAAATCGCCGGTACCGCACTCGACACACCCAGCATGACCGTGTTCGACCGGATCGTACAGCAAGTCCGTCGCATCAAGGACGAGGCGCGTAAATTCGGCCGGGACGTTGAAGTCTTTACTCAGGGACAGGTGATTTGTCGGCCTACGCAACGGGAGGCCGAGGACTATCATCACCATGCCAACGTTGAGAACGCAGACTGGCCCGCCATCGAGCAAATGCTCGCGCTCAAGAACATCACGCCGCAAAATACCCCTGCGGAAGAATATTCTGCCAAACGGTCGTTGCAGGCGGTGAGCGGGATTGGGGGCTACCCGTTCGTTGGAACACCGGACAAGGTTGCCGAGGAGTTCGCCGCTATTGGCCGCGCTGGCGTGCGCGGCATCGCGGTCTCGTTCGTGAACTACCTCAGCGAGTCGCCGTATTTCTGCGCCGAGGTGCTTCCTCGATTGGCCCGGATGGGGCTTAGATCGAATTAGAAGTGCGGTCTAAACGCGATATTGATCCCAGCATTCAACGGCTCGGCGCGATTTGACGTCTTCCGGTTCTATTCTGCTCTGGCCCCAGTCGCGCGGATCACCTTGCCCCAACGTTCGCGCTCCTGGCGAAGAAAGACCGCCATCTCCGCGGGCGTGTCGCCAACCACATTGGCGCTCATGTCGACGAACCGCTTGGCCGCATCCGGTTCGTGGATTGCTTCGGAAACGGCTGACGAGAGTTTGTCGACGATCTCCGCTGGCGTTCCCGGCGGAGCGACCAGGCCAAACCAGGTTAACGCCTGAAATCCCGGCAGCACCTCAGCCATTGCCGGTACATCGGGCAGAAAACGGTTGCGCCTTTCGCTACCCACGGCGAGGGCACGCAGCTTGCCCGCCTCGATTTGGCCAAGCACAGTGCTGAGCTCGATGAACATCATCTGGACTTGACCACCGAGAAGGTCGGTGAGGGCGGGCGTGCTGCCTTTGTACGGGACGTGAACGATCTCGATCCCCGCCATCGATTTGAATAGCTCCCCGGCAAGATGGCCTGTCGTCCCATAGCCCTGCGAGGCATAATTCAGTTCGTTCGGATGCGTGTTTGCGAAGGCGATCAACTGCTGGACGCTAGCCGCTGCTAGTTTTGGGTTAACGGCAAGCACAAGTGGCACGGTGGCCACGAGTGAGATCGGAACGAAGCTGTCCGGATCATAAGAGAGCTTCGTGTAAAGAGTTTTGTTCACGACGAGGGGCGCCGGGTAGGAGAAAAGAAGAGTGTAGCCATCGGGCGCAGATTTGATTGCCTCTTCGGCTCCGATATTGCCCGCGGCACCGGCGCGGTCGTCGACGATAACCGGCCGGCCCCATTTCTCTTGAAGCTTCTCGGAAATGATGCGCGCCAAGGTATCTGTCGTGGCACCCCCGGGAGACGGCACGATGATCTTAATCAGCTTGGCGGGATATGTCTGCGCCTGGCTACAAACCGGAATGCCGAATCCGATCGTGGCCATCATCAAAAGTCGCACGATCGTCTTCATGAGCGTTGTCGGTGTTCTTTTTTGCAAGTATCGGAGGTTCTCACCATCCAACACGCATCAATGTTATCGTCAGTTGAGAAATAGTCCACGCTCTCAGTTGAACCAAGCCGCATCCAAGGAATGTGTTGACATCATCGGCATCGCACAAATGGGGCAATTTGGTTCCGATAACCGCTCTTCTCGGAAGTTACGCAAATAGGCCTTTCTGATCGTCTCGGTCCT
>Ga0318518_10000359_pt1 | contig 12003 bp, 16 predicted proteins | sample GRESIP176b2f22_FD_203483 | JGI IMG/M metagenome (GOLD analysis project Ga0318518, IMG submission 203483) | Tropical soil microbial communities from Luquillo Experimental Forest, Puerto Rico - GRE.SIPMG.176b2f22 | ecosystem: Environmental > Terrestrial > Soil > Tropical forest > Bulk soil...
GCGTTGTGCCATTAGCCGACTTCGCATCAGTCCAGCAGGCCGGCTTCTCGCCATGCTTCGGCGAATGGGCGGAAAGAGGCGATAGTTCGGCCGCGGCCGAACTATCGCGCACGAACATTATGCTAGGACGAGGACTTCACCCGAGAGGGCGCGGTATGATCGAGCGCATTAGGGTTGAGCCGATTTCGACCTATCTGGAGCGTTATCGCAAGGGTGGAGTGGAAAGCGGACATATGCAGTGCAGCAAAATGCAACATTAAGTAAATCGTTTTCGTGCAACGGCGCCAACGAGCCCAACAAATGATGCAAACGATTTATTGACATCCAACTCGTTGTCCAAGCGAGATGCCAGCGTCTTGGGATCACCTAAAGCGTCGAGCGGCAATTTGAGGGCCTCTGCGCGTTCCCAAACGGGGATAAGCAGATCAAACAGCAAAGACCGAAATTCTGGACTATCACCTAAGGGAAGATCGATGCGCATCTCGGAGCAGGACAGACCCGATGCCAGAAAAGCCCGGTAGATTGGCAGCTCCATTTCAGTGTTTATCTCACCGGCGACGAAGGCATTGTGGATGAGCATTGTGACCGCGCTTCGCAAGGGCAAGTGGGCCGTATAGGCAAGCCAAACCCTCCACGACGCCTCTTGAAACGCCATGATCCCGCCCGGCCGCAGCAACATGCTCAATCGTTTTATGACGGCAGTCGTGTCCGGCAGAAACTCAAGTACAAGGCGACTAACAATCGCATCGAACGACTCTGCATCTTCGAAGGTCAAAAGGTCTGCCTGATAAAATTTTACGTTTTCCAGACCAATGGCTGAAACTCGTCGCTGGGCGGTTTCAATAGAAGCCTGATCTCGATCAATGGATACCACTCTGCCGCTGGGACCAACGAGCTGCGCAGCAAGCATTGTCACGTCGCCCATCCCGCAACCGATATCCAGCACCCGCATCCCCGAGGCAATTCCGGCATCCCGGAAAAGACGGTTAGTAAAAGGTGCCAATACCCGAGCCTGACGAATCAACCTGAGCTGCTCGGCATTCGTATGACCGAGAACGTACTCTGATTGCTCTAATTTCATGATTTGGCCAATCGCGGTTTCTTATCGAGTTTACGGTTGGGGGCTGGGTTGCGTCTATCGAGCTCGTAAATGTCCGCTTTGGGTCAAAAGCAGACATCGCGGCATCTCCAACCAATGTCCGCTTTACCCCAAAAAGCGGACATTGGAACTCAACGGCGTGATGTCCGCTTTGTGCCAAAAGCGGACATTCGACCGCTGGGTCCGTAGCGTCGACATTGACAATTCCTAACCTTTAAATCGTGCCTTCAAGTTGCCCCCACTAGGGCGGGCAATTGGGTCAGGGAACCAATCTCTCGATCAGGAGACCCCGGCAGACGTTCGCGACGTTGGCCGTACCGGTTGCACCACACAACTTGCATCCCAAATGCCGAAGCCGCGTAGGCATCCCAGGCATTGGAGGACTGGTAACAGATTGCCGATGCAGGAATGGCAAGACGATCTACCGCCAGCTGGTACACCTTCGGGTGCGGTTTGTAGACGCCAACCTCCTCGACCGAAAGGACCGCATCCAGCAACGGTTCCAGTCTGGCTGCCTTGACCGCGGCGTCGAGCATCGCCGGTGAACCATTTGATAAAATCGCGGTACGCATGCCGGCCGTTTTCAATTTCCTGAGAACGTTCGGCACCTCAGGAAACGGATCAAGCGTAACAAAGAGCGATATCAACTGGTCACGAATGCCGGGTTTACTGAGGCCCATTGTTTCCAGCGCAAAGTCGAGCGCGTCGCCGGTGACCTGCCCGAAGTCTGCATGTCGCTCCTGGGCCGCGCGAAGCCACGTATATTGCAGCTGCTTGTCTCGCCAGAGGGTGATGAAACTGGTGTCGTCGCCCAGCACTTTTCTTGCTGCCGAAGCAAAATCGAACAACGTGCCGTAGGCGTCGAATACACAGGCTTGCACACCGCGAAGTGGCGAAAAGTCTGCCATTGGACCAGGACCCTGATGTCGGTTTGCCATTGTGGGGATTTAGCGACGGCAAATGTCTCAACCCGCTTGTCGAAGCCTCAAGGCTCCGGACCACGCTGCTATGAGTTGACAACAAGGCGATTACATCAGGGATTTACGCCCGGTGAAATGGGTGCAAAAATGGTGTAAACTTGCGCACATGATTGAAACGAAACAACAAAAATTCCCTTCACACGGGAGAGGTCGTAGGTTCAATCCCTACAGCGCCCACCATTGATTTCAATCTAGAGTTTGGTAGTTTCTGTCACGCCCACGTTTCGCCCATGAAACGGCTGTTCTGAAACTCGCTTCACTTGCGATCACCTTCATCTTCCAAATTCGAAGAGTGCACCTAGGACGTACGATTTGACGGCCCTGTCCTGCCGCCCATGTCCGCTATTGGCAGCAAAGCGGGACACTGTTCGAACGTGTTGCGATGTCCGCTTCTGACCCAAAGGGGACATTGGGCATAGCCTTCATCACTTAACTAACCCAGTCTTTTGCCGCGCGGCGCCGGTGGGCGCATGATTCATTGATCTATGTCAACGACCTGGATTCATAGCGCTGCAAGCCTAGCCCTAGGGGCCGGGCGCGTCTTGAACATGATTACGCTAAAAGATTGCGTTGGATTCTGTGGCTTAACTGAAGAGGAGGTGCTCGCGATCGCGGAGCACGAACATCTTCCTGAAATCGTTGCGACTTCGCTCGGTCACTATCTCTTATCTCAGCAGCATGGAAGCGAAAACATTCGGGATATGATTGTCGATGACATTCGCCGGGCCCAGCTTATCAGAGGCAATAAGGAACATGTATTGATGTTGCTGCATATACTGCACCATTTCTTAAAGACTCACCCCGAGGCCAGACCGCCTAATCATCCCTGGAGCACACGGTTCTGAAGTCAGCGTCCAGATGGGTACCTGATTTTCGCAATGGAAGACCCGATCGATGCGAGCTATCATTTTTTGTTTCGTTATCGCTGTCCTGCTCCCTTTCACGACGCCAAGCTATTCCGCCGATCCTCAGCATGGTCTTGCCCTAGCCATACGATGGTGCGCTTCATGCCATGTGGTTTCGCCAGAGCAGCAACGAGCAAGCGCAGACGTTCCGCCCTTCGCCACGATTGCGACATCGCCGAATTTCGACGCTAAGCAATTAGCTTACTTTCTGTTGAACCCGCATCCGAAAATGCCCGACTTGCCGTTGAGTCGGACCGCGGCGGATGACATCGCCGCATATATCGCGACTTTGAAAAATAGATGATCTCTGAGTTCGGAGAGCATTAGTGGGATACAAGTTGCCGTGTTTTCGCAGTATACCATTGATCGGATCGATCGTTTGCTCAATGTTGGCTTGCGTCGGTAACCTCCAGGCTCAAGAAGTGGGAAATCCTAATCAGGGACTCAGGATTGCTCGAACCCAATGTGCGGAGTGCCATCTTGTCGAGAACATGGTTGGGTTTTCACCCAATCGCGACGCACCGCCCTTTGAGAAAATTGCCAATATACCCGGAATGAGCAGCGCAGCTCTTTCTGCTGCGCTACGGACTTCGCACGAGCGCATGCCGAACATCATAATTAAAGGCAGCGATCTGAGCGACATTATCGCCTACGTCTTGAGTTTGCGAGACAGTCGGTAGGGAGACTTAATCTCGCCCATTGACGAATTTGCGGCTGGCCAACGGCCGTGCTCATTGATGTACATTCAATGTCGGGGCATTGTCTGTTCAGCTGAATACATCGGAGGCGCCTTAATCGCGCCTGATGCCACCTTAGTGCACGTGTCGGAGAAATCTTTCGCTTGCGCAGCAAACGACTGCAAGCATCGCTGAATGTACTCGAACTGAATTCGCAGAAAATCTTGCATATCTTTAGCTTGCCTTAGCTTGTGCGCAAATTCCAAAGCGGCAGCAAAGTCCTGCTCGAAGTAGCTCTGCATTTTTTTATTAAAATCTGCGAGCCATGGAAGCGCCGCTGCCATTTGCCCAATCAAGTTAAAATAGTTTACCTCAAAACCTCGAAATTCTTACACGGTCTGTTCCGCGGTTGCTCCAAAGTCTTTGAAAAACTGTATTTCATCTTCGCTCTCTTCCGCCATGGTTGGTTCTCACGATTCTATTAGCTCACCGTCTGCAACAGTGTTCAATCTGTTTGCCGTCAGATTTCGTCAAAGGGATCACGTGGACGGACCGAACGGCATCCTCATTGCAGCCGCCGTCCTGGTATATGTCTCGCCAAGGTCCTTTGCCTGCTCGTTGAACGAATTGAATTGCGCGGTCATGAACTCGCTCTGAATTTTGACCACGTCTTCCAAATTCTTGGCTTGGCTGAGTTGCTGCACGAACCCAAAGGCATTACTGGCGTTTTCGGTCGCGTAGCTCAGAAACTTCTTGGTCAGTTCCGTGTTGCCCCAGGGAGACGCTGACATAGCGTTCTGCAGCCAACTAAAATAATTACCCATTGCCTCTTGAGCTCGCCCTGTAATCTGCTCGGCAGTTTGCGTTGCAATTCCTGTCAAAGATTCAGCAGGTTCTTTGGCTTTTGCCATGGTGGCCTCCTCGCGTGGAAACGAGGCGGAGAGTTCACATGGATGCGAGGTACGGGGAAAGGCGCACCCAAAGGGCGGTCACATAAACGCCTTCTCCGCCTCAATATCAGTAAATATCGAAAACTGCAGCGTTGCACTTGATGTAGATCAACTTTCCACAAAATGCTGTTCACCAAAAAAGCTGCTCGGGGCTAACATGGTGAAGCTACCAAAAGTCCAAGACGCTCCGCATCATGCTAAATGCTCTTAATCGCGTTCAATTTGATTTGAGCGACATTATTCGCCGCGCCCAAGGCGATATGCTTGGTGCCCTTGGACTGGACCCCAACGAATGCTCCTACCAGACCATAGCGTCTCACGCACATTGGCGTCTTCGCGACTATGGAGGCGAGGACCGGTCTCGATCGCTGCTCATTGTCGCGGCACCGATTAAAAGACCATACATCTGAGATCTTACTCCGACGTCTAGTGCCATCCGTTTTTGCCTTGGCCACGGCTTGCATGTCTATCTTTTAGAATGGATGCCGGCTTCATCCCACATGGGCAATTGTGGGGTCGATGATTACGTGCTCGCCATAGCTGAAGCCGTAGGGATGATTACCACCGCCGCTCAAGGCACAAAGCCGTACCTGATCGGTCATTCCCTGGGTGGCACAATCGCAGCGATATATGGAGCTTTTTTACCCGACAGCATCAGGGGCCTTGTCATGCTAGGCGCACCGCTCTGCTTCGGACGGTCAAAAGCCACTTTCGAGATGCTCTTGTTACTAGTTCCACGCAACGTCTCGGACTCTGATACGTTTCCAGGTTCACTCTTGTCTTACGCAAGCGCGCTCGCATTTCCAGGTACATTCGTTTGGTCACGACTGACGGACGCTGTAATCAGTATTGCCGACCCACTTGCGATGGAAATCCATGCTCGGGTTGAGCGCTGGGCACTTGATGAGATTTCTCTGCCAGGCAAATTGGTGCACCAGATCGTTGACTGGCTTTATCGCGAAAATCGTTTCTTCCGCGGCGTGTTAAAGATTAACGGAAAGTTTGTCGGGCCTTCTACTCTCTCGGTTGCGAATTTAGCGCTAATCAATACAGCCGACGACGTTGCACCTCCCATTTCTGTAAAACCATTCGCGGACGCAATAGAGAGAAAGGTTCGCATCATTGAATATCCCAGCGAGCGCGGTGTCTGCTTGCAACATCTCGGAATTCTGGTCGGACGCTATGCCCAGGGGCACATTTGGCCAAAAATCCTATCCTGGCTGAAGTCCCAGAAGTGATTCAAATAGATACTTGTCGGGATTTAATAAATTACCGAACTGAAAACCATGTGATGTCGGCTTTTGGCACAAAGATCGCAATGTGTTCAGTCGATACTGAATAGCGTGGAGAAACAAGCCATCAGTATCAAACCACAAGATAGCACAGCTGCGTGCGCCGTGCTTCGGCTTCAATCCATTCGAGGATAGCGATATCCACGTCATCGAAATCACGGGAAAGGCGCGGCGCGACTGCGGCAAGGCAAGCTACGACGATCTCGGAATGTGCGATCACCGCCCTAAGCATCATTCTCTGTCCGTTTTGGCCGACATCGGTGCTTATCCTGAGGATGTCCGTTCCTGACCCAAAGCGGACTCCGGCAGGTCGGGCAGACCACTGTGCTGGGGCGAACTTCAGAGAACTTCAGAGATTGGAAATCTGCAACAGCCTGCGGTCGCCGATCCACGTTCTGGCCAGGTCAGCCTCGGCCTGGTTAGCGGCAGCGGTGTTGCCGCGCGCCTTATACAATTCCGCAAGTCCGAAGTACGACCAAGCATTAGCCGGCGCTCGGGCGAGCGCACGCTGGAACTGTTGCTCCGCCTCATCGAAGCGGCCAGCCTGCAGCAGAGCGGCGGCCAGAGACTGCCGGATCGGGTAATACCAATACGGCGGCTCAGTATAGGGTAGCGCGTCCTGCAACGCGGCCGCTTTCTCGAATTGCGCGATGGCTATGCTGGTATCGCCTTTGGCCTGGGCGACGCGCGCCAAAATCAATGTCTGCGCGATGCGAAGCACGTCCTGCGCCGGGATGTTTGACTCCTTCAACAACTTGAAATCGGCGGTGTGCTCCAGCGTGCCGATCGCATCGGCCGCCGCCGCCGCGCTCGCGAAGTCTCGGCGCGCCGCAAGGGCTACACCCCGCGCATAGAGCCACATCGCCTTGACATAGGGGATGGTGTCGCCGGGATCGGGCAGCGCAAAGATGATCTCGGGCGAACTGAATAGTGCGTGCGCGAAATATGGCGCAGCCTTGACGGGCTGCACCATTGCGATCCCGCGCGCCGCCTCATCGGGAATGAGCTCGCGCAGTTTCTCCGCCGCCGCAATCACAGTCTGCCCGTCCCCGGCCATCTGCGCCGCGGCCATCACGAAGTGCACATTGTGTGGATAGTAGCCAAGGCGATAGACGCCCATAGGCGCGTTGGTGTCCGCCAGATATTGTTCATCGACCTTTACCGCCGTCTTGTTGTCCTCCAGTGCATCAAGATAGCGGCCGACCCGGTAGTAGATGTGGCTCGGCATGTGCACGAGATGACCGGCACCGGGGATCGTGCCGCGCAGTCGATCGGCATAGGGTTCGGCGCGCTTGGGCCGGTCGGAGGCCTCGACGGCATGGATGTAGAAATGAATTGCACCAGGATGGTTCGGGTTGCGCGCTAGCACGCGCTCGAGTGTCGGCACGATCGGTGTGCTCTGCGGATTTGGTTCTTGGCCGCCCGGCTTCCAGTAATCCCAGGGGCTGAGATCCATGACCGCCTCAGCATAGAGCGTGGCGATTTCATCATCGTCAGGAAACTGCGCTACAACCTTCGCCATTTCGGCGGCGTAGGCTGCGTCGAACGGCGCGCGCGCGACCTTCGGATCGCTGCTGTAGCGCAACGCTAGCGCGGCGATCAGTGCCTGCTCGCGGGGGCCTGCCTTGGCGGCAAGCGCCTTCGCTTTTTGTACGGCAGCGAAGGCGGGCGCGATCGCGTCTTCCTGCATCGGAAGATTGATGTTGGGACCGAGCACGAGCGCCTCGCCCCAGAAGCACATGGCGCAGTCGGGATCGAGCTTCTGTGCCACGCGGAAGGCGCGCTGCGCCTCGCCGTGATTGAACGCGTAGGCAAGACGCAGCCCCTGATCGAAATAAGCCTGCGCGCGCTCATTCGCGGTCGTAATCTTGTAGGTGACCGAGCCAAGGCCCGCCCATATCGGGGGCTCGGTGTCCGCGAATGCCGGCGTCGGACGGGCCGCACTCATCTCGGCGCGCGGCACTTCGGTCTGCGCCAGGCGGAGCATCACGTTCGTCAACCCGGATGCAGCCGGCGTGTGGCAGATCGGAAAATCCACCCCGCCTAATGCCGGTGATATGTCCGCGTCGGTTGCACTTGCGTCCGCGATGATCAAAAAGTTTCCGGCCAGCACCGTCAGCAGTGTTGCACCGCCTAGCGCGGCAGCTGCCGCGGAAACCAGTAGCCTTTGCGATCGCGTGAATGTCGTCATTTCGGCCTCCAAAACCGCAAAACGTCCGGGGTCAAAATGCAGTCACCGCAGGAATTTCCTTCGGTCTCCGAACCGCCCCTTCCGCAAACCGCAGGGTAGTTTGTCTGCGACAAATTTGAATTTGATCCAGATCAAGAAACTGAGAACGAAATCGGGAAGGCTTAAGAAACCGAATGTCACGCGCAAATGGCGTCAGATGATCGCCCCTGACGCTGCGCTTGCCGATCACGACGATTTAATTGGTGAGATTTTTCATCACGATGATTGAAACGCCGGAATGCCGCCACAGCAGCGGAGATGATGGCGGCGACTACGCTCGGGGCAAACCTGCCGCGTGCCGCGTTACTTTCGCTTCCGTTCCCGCTGTTGCATAAACTTGGCGAACGCCATTAGGCCGAAAACGAACAAGCACAGCATCACGAATATGACGAAGCTATTCGTCGGCGTCGGCAGATTGTCTGGCACCCTTGCTGTCGGAAGCATAGGCCGATGGTAGCATGGAATAGTGCGCTTGCCGTCACTCGCTTGGCGCAGTCTGTCAGCCCCTCCTAGTGGGACCACCCAGATCAGCGCCAGCAACGTGCCCGCTCGTTGGATTGACTAAATGCACGCGGCTGCAAGCCATGCATGGTCGTGCGCAACGCTAACAGACAGCAGCTTGCCTACGTCTATTATGAGAATGAGCCAGGGCGGCGGTTGGCGGCGAAGCTGCTGACGAAGGATGAAGCGCGAAGGATCGCTGTGAACTTTGCGAGGTTGCCGGACCTACTGAGGTCGCAGCCGCATTGGGGCTAAGGCCGCCGGCGCGCGGTGTGACCAAGGTTACAGATACCTACCCTGAAGCTGTGCGAACCTTTTTGCGTCAGCCGGGAATACTCTCCGTCGCTTTTAATGGAGGTGTTACAGGAGGGAACCAGATGGACATTCCCGCAAACACCATTGGTGGAGCTGGAGCCCAGCCAGTACAACAGGTAGTCGTTGATAAGCACCACGGATACACCTTTGCGCTTACTCTAATCTGCCTGGCGCTTGGCGTCGTGGTTGCCAGCGTGATCTTTCCCGACGCTTTCAGACCGGGCGGCGAATTTTTGTTGATCGGTCCTTAAAGGCGTTGGGCTGGTCGTTAGCTCGATCACGCTGAGCGACGCGGTTGTTTCCTCTACTTAGGCCACTAGAGAGTTCTGGTGGCCTTCTTTTGCAGACATGCCCTCCCCTTCGTCGCTTCCCGCCACCACCGGACGCGATGACCAAGGGCTTGGCGCTCTCACCACTATTTCGTCACAGAGCGCGATTGTTATTGCGGAGCCATGCCTGAGGTACTGACATTTGCTGTGGCCAGCTTCCTAATCGGGATCTGGTCGGCTGCTGTAGTGGTTCTTTTTCTGCGATGAGGAAGCGATGGAAGCGCGCAGCTTCCTCGCGCCTTGGTCCGTCGAAGAACAGCCCGCTTGGTTCGTCGTGCGCGACAACGCGGGACAAGAAGCTCGCTTACGTCTATTTCGAGGAAGAGCCAGGGCGGCGATCAGCGGCCAAGCTGCCAGAGATATTGCGCAAGACTTGATACGCCGAACGTCTTATAATGGCTCGTAGTGGTGTTAGGCGCGACGGAGAACACCACAATGACAATGCAAGTGATGCCACTCGTGATTTTCTGGGCGATCGTGGCTGCATTCATAGTCTGCGGCTGCATCCTCACGCGGAAACCAACGAAGAAGCCACTAGGGGAAACGTTGCGGCCAGCAGTGCCGGACGAACGTCAGCCCGGCTGTTTCGCTCTCGAAGAAGAAAGGGGCGCTGATTGGAAGGGCAGCGGGGGGGCCGTACCGCCCATCAAAGAAACTAGACCAAGTCTGTGACCCAAGGGGAGCATGGCATCACTCCCATTATAGTCGTGCTCATCATAGCGGCGGTTGTTGCAGTTCTATGGTTGGTCTATCGCTGACTGACGGTGGCTGCCGGAGCTACCTTAGAAGGCGAGGACTTGCGCCTCCTACGAGCGGAAGGGCATCTTAATGGATAATCGCAAGCGGGGAGCGACCGTGTCATGTCAGCATGGATATTTATCATCGGTCTGGTGTTGTTGTGGGCCAGTGTCAGTTCGCGCCTAGCACGTCGCGAACGTCGTAGCTTAGAGCTAGCTGCGTTGGATTATCCGATAAAGGTTGCAACCTTTTGGGGACACGACGCTAAAGGGGAACGCCAAGCCTACTTTGATAAGTTCGAAGAGCACAAAAACTGGCGCAACAATATCAGGTTTCAATTGGCCAATTGGACTACCTTTGGAATTGGTGCAGCGCTCTGCGTACTTGGCACAGTGCTTTGGTTGGGTAACGGCGAAACACCTACCTGGGATCGCCTATGGGATCTTGTGGGACCATTCGTTATCGCGGTGGTAGGAATTTACTACGTCTACCAACTAATGAAACGGTTGGACAAAGCCGAGGGTGAGCTCAGATGGCTTAATCTCATACTGGAACAGGTAAAGGATAACGGCCAAGTCAACTACTCGGAATTGGAAAGGCGGCTCGAGAGGTTGGAAGGAAGGTCGAATACCAATCAAGGAACACAAAGGCTGACACAATCCACATCGGTTCCCGCAGTCGCAGAGCCTCAGTAAATGTAAGCGCGATAACGCGCGCCGCACCGCGGCCAACGTTGGCGAAGCTGCGGAGTTGGTGCGAAGCGCGAAAAAGTGGAGCGGCTGAGTAGCGGCTATCTGCCGCTAATCATTGCTGCGACGTTCTTGGGCAAATTCGGTTGCCAATTCGAGCAGCGCCTCGGCTTTTTGGAGGTAGACGGTAGTTAATCCAGCATCGAAATCCGATACGGCCTTAACCCCAGCCATAGTGGCCAGTGCTCTCGCAATATCCTTAACAGTAATGCCAGACAGTTTCGCGTCTTGCAAAAGTTTGGCGCGTTTGAACTCAACGATCGACACGGCAAACAAAACTCAACGTTCTTATCGTAAGACTGTCAGCATCCTATTTGTTTCAATGACCGTCAAGAGAACACGCATAGCGTAGCGGATTACAGTTAACTTCGCCAAGCCAGAGTTGCTGACCCAAGCAGCGGACCACTTTCGTTGAAGTGCTAATGTGCGGACGGCCGACCAATTCTGCCTAATGGATTTAGTCTCAATTCCCTCTCGCGAACCACGCGTTCGTCTCCCTCAGTAAGGCTCTTGATTTGATATTCAAACTCGCCGTCGCGCATCGGCAATCGTTTGATGACGACATACGCACCATCCGGCACATCCAAGCGCGCAGGAAACAAACGCTCACCAATCTTGAATTTGTGCATGACACCCTACCACAACCATTGCCGAACTTTACGCTCCCAACTGGAGCAAGTCTACGCAAAGGGAACTAACATCGGCGCGCCACAAGCCACGTCTTGGGTCGAGGAAGTTCAGAGCTTTTCGTGTGCGGGAATTGCCTTCCTCAATTCACTCATAATTTAAATTTCCGGCGTTCCCGCTTTGCCTTTCGACGATTGCCCCGCCGCTCTATGTACCAAATCGCACCAAGGAAAATGACGAAGCCGCCCGCAAGCAGAACGATGAGTGTAAAAGTATCGCCTGTCATTTCTAAAACCCCATGACGTCACGATAGGCTTGGTTGATTTCAAGGACAAGAGGACGGCGGATTATTTGCTCGGTAGGGGTCGAGGACGGAATATCTGACTGAGAGTGAGGTTGATCGACTGATCGAAGCAGCGCGTAAACGTGGGAGGAATGGTCCAAGGGATGCAGCTGCGATCCTGTTAGCGTATCGGCATGGACTTCGAGCTGCTGAGCTGTGTTCACTAAAGTGGTCGCAGCTCGATCTACGCAATGGGCGCTTGCACGTTAATCGAGCCAAGGGCGGGATCGAGAGCGTGCATCCGCTGCATTGGCCGGAGCTAAGCGCG
>Ga0318518_10000360_pt1 | contig 12001 bp, 9 predicted proteins | sample GRESIP176b2f22_FD_203483 | JGI IMG/M metagenome (GOLD analysis project Ga0318518, IMG submission 203483) | Tropical soil microbial communities from Luquillo Experimental Forest, Puerto Rico - GRE.SIPMG.176b2f22 | ecosystem: Environmental > Terrestrial > Soil > Tropical forest > Bulk soil...
GTGCATGCCGAATGCGCCGGGCTGATCTACCTGGCGTCCGAACTCGACGGGCACCCGATGTGCGGGGTGCTGGCCGGGTCGGCACGGTTCACGGCGCACCTCACCCTGGCATACCGCGACGCCGTCGCCGTGGCCGATTCGCCGCTCTATTCCGCCGGCCGGCGGGTCGTTGGCCACGAATTCCACCGAACCGCAGTCACATTCGACGAGAGTTACCAGCCCGCGTGGGTCTACGGCGGCGACGACGTGGCCACCGTGCGAGACGGTGTCGTGCACGCCGGCGTCCATGCGTCGTATCTGCACACCCACCCGGCCGCGGCGCCGGATGCGGTGGCGCGCTTCGTCGCCCACGCCGCCGCCCGCACGCGTACGTAACGCCCGCGGAGCCGAGATCCACAGACATTAGGCTTGGCGGGTGACCGAGAGCCCCTACCTAGCCGGATTGCGGCTGGCCGGCAGGAAGGTCGTTGTGATCGGCGGGGGCACCGTGGCCCAGCGCCGGTTGCCCCTGCTCATCGCCAGCGGCGCAGACGTGCGCGTCATCTCGCGTAGCGCCACCCGCGCCGTCGAGGCGATGCAGGGAATCACCCTGTCGAGGCGTGAATACCGCGACGGCGACCTCGATGGGGCCTGGTACGCGATCGCGGCCACCGACGACGCGCAGGTGAACGCGGCGGTGGTAGCCGAGGCGGAACGCCGCCAAATCTTCTGCGTCCGCGCCGACATCGCCATCGAGGGAACCGCGGTGACCCCGGCGTCCTTCTCCTACGCGGGGTTGTCGGTGGGGGTGCTGGCCGGCGGCGAGCACCGCCGGTCGGCGGCGATCCGGTCGGCGATCCGTGAGGCGCTGCAGCGTGGCGTCATCACCGCGGAGGGCTCCGAGACCTCCGACGTGGTGCGCGGCGGGGTAGCGCTGATCGGTGGCGGACCCGGCGATCCCGAACTGATCACCGTCCGCGGCCGCCGTCTGCTCGCCCAGGCCGATGTAGTGGTCGCCGACCGGCTTGCACCGCCCGAACTGCTCGCCGAACTGCCGCCGCACGTCGAGGTCATCGACGCTGCCAAGATCCCGTACGGGCGGGCGATGGCCCAGGACGCGATCAACGACGTGATGATCGAACGGGCCCGATCCGGCAGCTTCGTGGTCCGCCTCAAAGGCGGGGACCCTTTCGTCTTCGCGCGCGGCTATGAGGAGGTGTTGGCGTGCGCCGAGGCCGGAATCCCGGTGACGGTCGTGCCGGGTGTGACGAGTGCCATAGGCGTGCCCGCCCTGGCGGGCGTTCCGGTCACGCATCGGGCGGTAAATCACGAATTTGTGGTGGTCAGCGGCCATGTTGCCCCGGGACACCCCGAATCGTTAGTGAATTGGAACGCGTTGGCCGCAATGACGGGCACCATCGTTTTGCTGATGGCCGTCGAACGGATCGAGCTGTTCGTCGAAGCCCTGCTAAAAGGCGGCCGACCTGCGGATACGCCAGTACTCGTCGTGCAACACGGAACAACGGCAGCTCAACACACGTTGCGGGCCACTCTCGCCGACACGCCGGAGAAGATCCGCGCCGAGGGGATCCGACCTCCCGCGATCATCGTGATCGGTGCCGTTGCGGCGTTCGGCGTTTAAACGATTCTTAAGATTACTGTAAGGTAACCCGTTATGACGGCTCTCAACGACAGCGAGCGCGCGGTCCACAACTGGACGTCCGCGAGCCCCGATCGTCCGGCCCCGGCGCGCCCAGCGCGCCCGGCGGAGACCGCCCCATCACGTATGAGCAGGTATTACCCGACTTGGCTGCCGTCGCGTCGCTTCATCGCTGCCGTCGTCGCAATCGGTGGCATGCAGCTGTTGGCGACCATGGACAGCACCGTCGCGATCGTCGCGCTTCCTAAGATCCAGAACGAGCTGAGCCTGTCCGACGCCGGCCGTAGCTGGGTCATCACGGCATACGTGCTCACCTTTGGCGGGCTGATGTTGCTGGGCGGGCGCCTCGGCGACACGATTGGGCGCAAGCGCACCTTTATCGTCGGCGTCGCGCTGTTCACCATTTCCTCCGTGCTGTGCGCGGTCGCTTGGGACGAGGCGACGATGGTCGTCGCTCGGCTGTTGCAGGGCATCGGGTCGGCCATCGCGTCGCCTACCGGTCTGGCACTGGTGGCGACCACCTTCCCGAAGGGTCCGGCGCGTAACGCCGCGACGGCGGTGTTCGCCGCGATGACCGCGATCGGTTCGGTGATGGGCCTGGTGGTCGGTGGGGCGCTGACCGAGTTCTCGTGGCGGTGGGCGTTCCTGGTCAACCTGCCGATCGGGCTGGTGATGCTCTACCTGGCCCGGACCGCGCTGCGGGAGACCAACAGGGAGCGGATGAAGCTCGACGCGACGGGCGCCGTCCTGGCCACGCTGGCCTGCACCGCGGCCGTGTTCGCCTTCTCGATGGGCCCCGAAAAGGGCTGGATCTCGGTCACCACCATCGGCTCGGGTGCGGTGGCGTTGGCGGCCGCGCTCGCGTTCGTCGTGGTGGAGCGCACCGCCGAAAACCCCGTCGTGCCGTTCGACTTGTTCCGCGACCGCAACCGGCTGGTCACGTTCATCGCGATCTTCCTGGCCGGCGGCGTCATGTTCAGCCTGACGGTGTGCATCGGCCTATACGTGCAGGACATCCTGGGCTACAGCGCGCTGCGCGCCGGCGTCGGCTTCATCCCGTTCGTGATCGCGATGGGCGTCGGTCTGGGCGTCTCCTCACAGCTGGTGTCGCGGTTTTCGCCGCGGGTGTTGACGATCGGCGGCGGATACCTGCTGTTTCTCGCGATGATCTACGGCGGGTTCTTCATGCATCGCGGCGTGTCGTACTTCCCGAACTTGGTGGCGCCGATTGTCGTGGGCGGGATCGGCATCGGCATGGCCGTCGTCCCGCTGACGCTGTCGGCGATCGCCGGCGTCGGTTTCGACCAGATCGGCCCGGTGTCGGCGATTGCGCTCATGCTGCAGAGCCTGGGCGGGCCGCTGGTGCTGGCCGTCATCCAGGCCGTGATCACCTCGCGCACGATGTACCTGGGCGGTACCAACGGCCCGGTGAAGTTCATGAACGATGCCCAGTTGCGGGCGCTCGACCACGGCTACACCTACGGCCTGCTGTGGGTCGCCGGAGCGGCCGTCATCGTCGGCGGTGCGGCGCTGTTCATCCGGTACACCCCGGAGCAGGTTGCCCACGCCCAGGAAGTCAAGGACGCGATCGACTCCGGCGAGATCTAACTCGCCAAGGGCCAGACGCGGCGATTTTCGGCGGGCACGCGCACTGGCTAGGCTTGCCCGCTGTGATCACCCGGATGTCCGAGCTGTTCCTGCGCACCCTGCGTGATGATCCCGCCGACGCCGAAGTGCCCAGCCACAAACTGCTGATCCGGGCCGGATACGTCCGGCCCATCGGGCCGGGGCTGTACAGCTGGCTGCCACTGGGGCTGCGGGTGCTGCGCAAGATCGAGGGAATCGTCCGCGACGAGATGAACGCCATCGGCGGGCAGGAGATTCTGTTCCCGGCTCTGCTGCCGCGCGCCCCGTATGAGGCGACGAACCGCTGGACCGAATACGGCGACGGGGTGTTTCGGCTTCAGGACCGCCGCGGCAACGACTACCTGCTGGGCCCGACCCACGAGGAGCTCTTCGCCCTGACCGTCAAGGGCGAATACAGCTCGTACAAAGACTTTCCACTGCTGCTGTTCCAAATCCAGAACAAATACCGCGACGAGGCGCGGCCGCGGGCCGGCATCCTGCGTGTCCGGGAATTCGTCATGAAGGACTCCTACTCGTTCGACATCGACGACGCCGGGCTCAAGGCCGCCTACCACGCGCATCGGGAGGCCTATCAACGCATCTTCGACCGGCTCAAGGTGCGCTACGTCATCGTGTCCGCGGTGTCGGGACCGATGGGCGGCAGCGCTTCCGAGGAGTTTCTGGCCGAGAGTCCGATCGGTGAGGACACCTTCGTGCGCTGCCTGGAGTCCGGCTATGCGGCCAACGTCGAGGCAATCGTCACCGCACGCCCCGAAGCGCTGCCCATCGACGGGCAGCCCGAGGCGGTGGTCCATGACACCGGCGACACCCCGACGATCGCCACCCTGGTGGACTGGGCCAACGGGGCCGACCTGGGCCGCACCGTCACCGCCGCCGACACCTTGAAAAACGTCCTGCTCAAGGTCCGCCAGCCCGGCGGGGACTGGGAGCTGCTGGCCATCGGGGTGCCGGGCGACCGCGAGGTCGACGAAAAGCGACTGGGCGCGGCGCTGGAACCGGCCGACTACGCGCTGCTCGACGACGCCGATTTCGCCCGGTATTCGTTTTTGGTGAAAGGCTACATCGGGCCGAAGGCGTTGCGCGACAACGGCGTTCGTTACCTGGTGGACCCGAGGGTGGTCGACGGCACCAGCTGGATCACCGGGGCCGACCAGCCCGGCCGCCACGTCGTCGGGCTGGTGGCCGGTCGGGATTTCACCACCGACGGCACCATCGAGGCCGCCGAAGTGCGCGACGGCGATCCGTCTCCGGACGGCGCCGGCCCGCTGATATCGGCACGCGGAATCGAGGTCGGCCACATCTTCCAGCTCGGCCGCAAATACACCGACGCGTTCACCGTCGACGTGCTCGGCGAGGACGGCAAGCCGGTGCGGCTGACCATGGGCTCCTACGGCCTCGGGGTGTCGCGGATGGTGGCTGTCATCGCCGAGCAGCACCACGACGAACTGGGCTTGCGCTGGCCGTCGGCGGTCGCGCCGTTCGACGTTCATCTGGTGATCGCCAACAAGGACGCGGAGACGCGCGCCGGAGCCACCACACTGGCCGCCGACCTGGATCGGCTGGGCGTCGAGGTGCTGCTCGACGACCGCCAGGCGTCGCCCGGGGTGAAGTTCAAGGACGCCGAGCTGCTGGGCGTGCCGTGGATCGTCGTCGTGGGTCGGGGGTGGGCGGACGGCGTGGTCGAGCTGCGCGACCGCTTCGGCGGACAGACTCGCGAGCTGACCGTTGGCGCCTCGCTGGCCAGCGACATCGCGGCGGCCCTGAACGGCTAGCCGGCTACTCGTTGCCGCCCGGGAAGCTCGTCGTGATTGGCCAGGCCCCCAGCAGCCGGTTCCATCTGGCGGCCATGACCGTGCTTTGCGTCAGTGCCGTCGACGCGAACGCGCGGTCATCCGCCGTGTCGGCGTGCTGGATGACGGCGCGCCAAGCCGTCGCGCCGTCGTTCTCCATCCGCACCGCCAGCCGCGCCGCGTCGGCGGGGCTGGCCACCAGTAGGGGCAACTGGTAGCCGGTGGCGGCGAGCGGGACGTTGACCTTGCGGGCGGCCAGCATGGCGATGACGTCGTCGCGGCGCTGGCGGTGCTGCGCCAGGGCCTCCACCACCATGCCGTTGACGCTGGGGGGCGACATCGCGGACACGATTCCGTAGCCGTAAATGGTCGAATGTTCGATGGCCAGCGCGTCGCACAGCGCCGTGTCGTCGGCGTCCTTGCCGGAGGTCATATCGACGGCCCCCCCGGCACCAGCGCAACCTGGTAGGACGCCGTGCAGGAGGCGGCGATGGACGCCAGCAGCCCCGCTCGGTAGCCCGACTCGGTGGCCACCAGGCGGCTGGCGCTCTCGGCCGATGCGCGCAGCGAGTTGATTACGTCGGAGATGGGCGGTGGCGGCGGTGGCGGGCCCGCCGGTTCGGCCGGGCTGGGGCTGGTGGTTTCGCTCGACGAACTCGTCGAAGACGTGAGCTTGCCGGCCGCCCGGGAGATTTCCGTGGACAGGGCGCGGGCGTGGGCGGCGCGTTGGGTGGCGACCACCGTCAGCGCGGCGGCGACCTGAGGTGGGTTACCGACGGCCGCGGCGGCGGCACCCGCCAGTGCACTGTCTTTCCGGGCCTGGTCCAGGGGCTCCAGCAGGTCTTCGACGGTGGCCGTCTTGGGCGGGGAAGCGCCGCAGGCGGATCCGACGACTCCGAGCACAGCGAGAGCGGCGCCAGCAGTGAGCACACCCCGCCTGCTGGTGACGGGCACTGCGCTAGGCACAGCAACATCCTGCCATTGGCACGGAGACAGGCAGGTGCGAGGACCTTGACGTGCACGCGGCGAACGTGCCGTCCTCGGCGATTCCTGGCGTATCGTTGGTAGCTGGCTCTCGCGGAACGAAAGCGGGTGCGTTCCGTCGGGAGACGGAAGCCGCCCGGAAGTTCATCGGGCGGGGACACCCGCCTGATGACCGGACAACTCAAGATGAGGAGCTCGCCGTGACCACCGGGCTACCGTCGCCGACGCAGGTGATCGAGCTACTCGGTGGTGAGTTCGCGCGCGCTGGTTATGAAATCGAAGACGTGGTCATCGACGGCCGGGCGCGCCCGCCGCGGATCACGGTGATCGCCGACGGCGACGACCCCCTCGACCTCGACACGATTGCCACGCTGTCGCGTTCGGCCTCGGCTTTGCTGGATGACCTGGACCGCGTCCGGGACCGCTATGTGCTCGAGGTCAGTTCGCCCGGCGTGGACCGCCCGCTGACCAGCGAGAAGCACTTCCGCCGCGCCCGTGGCCGCAAGGTCGAAATCGCGTTGTCGGACGGATCGCAGCTGACCGGCCGCGTGGGCGAGACGCGCGAGCACACGATCGCGCTGGTGGTTCGCGCCGGCCGAGAGTGGACGGTGCGCGAGATCCCGCTCGCCGAAGTCGTCAAAGCCGTTGTCCAGGTGGAGTTTTCACCGCCATCCCAGACCGAGCTGGAACTGGCGACCGGGGTGACCAGGGGTCGGGCCGACAGGACGGAGGCCGGAACATGAACATCGACATGGCCGCGCTGCATGCCATCGAGGTGGATCGGGGCATCTCGGTCAGTGAACTGCTCGAGACGATCAAATCCGCGCTGCTCACCGCCTACCGGCACACCCAGGGCCACCAGATGGACGCGCGCATCGAGATCGACCGCAAGACGGGTGTCGTTCGCGTGCTCGCCCGCGAGGTCGACGAGGACGGCAACGTCATCAGCGAATGGGATGACACTCCCGAGGGCTTTGGTCGCATCGCCGCGACGACCGCACGCCAGGTGATGCTGCAGCGATTCCGGGACGCCGAAAACGAGCGGACCTACGGCGAGTTCTCCACCCGCGAGGGGGAGATCGTCGGGGGCGTGATTCAGCGCGACAGCCGGGCGAACGCCCGCGGGTTGGTCGTCGTCCGGATGGGCACCGAGACCAAGGCCTCCGAGGGCGTGATCCCGGCGGCCGAACAGGTTCCCGGCGAGAGCTACGAGCACGGCAACCGGGTGCGCTGCTACGTGGTGGGTGTGACGCGCGGGTCCCGTGAGCCGGTGATCACGCTGTCCCGTACCCATCCCAACCTGGTCCGCAAGCTGTTCTCGCTGGAAGTCCCCGAGATCGCCGACGGGTCGGTCGAGATCGTGGCGGTCGCCCGCGAGGCCGGCCATCGCTCCAAGATCGCGGTGAAGTCGAACGTTCCCGGGCTGAACGCCAAGGGTGCCTGCATCGGTCCGATGGGGCAGCGGGTCCGCAACGTGATGAGCGAGCTGTCCGGGGAGAAGATCGACATCATCGACTACGACGAAGACCCGGCCCGCTTCGTCGCCAACGCGCTGTCGCCCGCGAAGGTGGTCTCCGTGTCGGTGATCGACCAGTCCGCCCGGGCCGCCCGCGTGGTCGTCCCCGACTTCCAGTTGTCGCTGGCCATCGGCAAGGAGGGCCAGAACGCCCGGCTGGCCGCCCGGCTCACGGGGTGGCGCATCGACATTCGCGGGGATTCACCGGGGCATTCGGAGAGCCAACCAGAGCACGGGGCCACGCACGGGATGGCACACGACCGTTAGCCGGACCCTGTAGGGCGAACTTCGGCGTACCGCTGGGCAAATTCATCGCCGGGAACCGGCCATTGCTCGCCGTCGGCGCCTCGCACCACCCAGTCACCGTCCGCCGCAGTCGCGGGGCCCTCCAGGGTGTCGAGCGTTTCGCCCGGCCGCGCGGGTCGGGCGAGAACCTCTCCGCGCCTTCGCCATTGGCTTCCGTCGACGTACTCGTAGGTGGCCTGGAAAATGCCGTCGCGCACCGACCAACTATCCCCGTCCTCCCAGACCGCCCAGTCGCCGGCGTCGGCCCGCATCGTGTCTCCCGCCCGCGACGTCCACGTCCAGGGCTCGCTTCGCTGTTCGGCGGTCACCGTCCCGACCCGAGTGAATGGTTGCCACACCGGACGTGACCGATAGCCGAGCTGACGGAGGCTCCACAACGTGGTCGCCAGACTGGTCACGGAGGCCCTGAGCAGTTCCGGATTGCCTTCGATCACCGACCAGTCGACGAGCTTGTCGTGGATCCGGCGCGCGTCGTCGCGTGCCGGACCGTACTTCCAGCCCGCGCGGCGGTAGTAGCGGCGCCAGTCCTCGTGTTCCGCCTGTGCCATTTTCAAAGCGGTGTCGCGGTCGAAACCCATCTGCGCAAGCTGTTCCAGCGGCGTCCGTCCGGCCATGTCGCGGGCGACGAGCGGCGTCGGCGGGCTGTCCCAGGTGTTCCAGGTGTGCACGGCGATCTGTTCGACCATCCATAGGGCGTTGCGCACCTGGCGTCGATTGGAGCCCCGGTAGAACTCGTCGAGTTGGGCCCACGGCAACGTCGCCGGAGATTGGCGTGCCCCCGGGCCGATCGTGGCGACGTAGCGCTCGTGGATCAGTCTGGCCGCCCGTTCCCAAGCATCCTGGGCTTGCCCCTCGGGTGTCTCCAGCCTCGGGCGGTATGTCCGCAGCTGGCCAACGACCGGCAACCGGTCGTCGGCCGTTTGGGCGTCGCGATCCCAGCTGTACACGGGCATGGTGGGAAAACGGGCGGCCAGCCTGGTCCCGGGCGCCAGGCCACCGGCCACTCGATGGGCGGGGTCGTCGACGAATATCGCGGCACAGGCTTCCGCGTCTTCATCGGCGATCAGGCGCGTCAACGTCTCCACGCTCGGTGCCTCGGGCGCCGCATCGATGATTGGCCCGCTGGGCACGAATCCGATCTGCCGGCGGTGAAACTCATGATCCCGCCGGCATTCGTTGGCGTCCTCGCCGACAAGTGTGAGTGCCGGCAGTGCCGCCGCGCCGGGCTCGGCGTAGTAGTCGTGTTCCAGTTGGCGACGGGTCAGGTCGGCACACAGCGCTAACGTCAACGTCGATGTGCCGCAGACGAATACCCGCCGTACCGTCCTCGCCGCGATGATGCCGTCGAGCAGCCATCGAGCGGTCGTTTCGTACTTGCCGACGGCGTCGGCCGCCCATCTGGTGTCAGATCCACCGAAGTACCGGGCCCGCCACCCCTCGGCTTGCCACGGATCGTCGATGCGCATGATGAGGGGCAACCGCCGCCCGCTGCCCACTGCGGATAGTCGACGCGTGATCACGTCCAGCCAAGCCAGGTTGGTCGACGGATCTGCCGACATGAGGTAAAGCCGCTCGAGATTGCGCCACAGTGACAAGGATTCGAGGGTCGCCGGTTGGTTGAAGTCCACCGACACCACGCGGGCACGCTGGAGGTGGGCTTCCCGCTCGCTGGGTTCGTCGGAGCCGCCGGTGATGACGACCAGCGTGCTGTGCCGGTCCATCGTCCGCGCGACCGCGCCGATCATTGACCGGGTGTCCTCGTCGATGCCGACGACGGCGGTGACGGTGTGGGCAAGGCTGACCCGGAGCCGGTCGAGCTGTGACCGGAACACCGCGATGACGACGCCGAACATCCCGGTGAAAATCGCCCCCAGCGCCGTCAGCCGTGCCACCTCGAGCGCGATAGGGGTTGGGTCCGGGCAAGTACGGCCGCCAACTTGCACGTCGCTCATACCGCCCCAGAACATCGACCCCGTCAATATCACCGGCGTAAAGAGGGGCGGATCGGTGGCGTCGTGGCAATTCCAGTAGGAGCTCAAGCCCAGTACCGCAGCCGTGCCGGCGAGGCCGGCGATGACGGTGATGGGAACGTTTCGCGTCTGGTGGGTGGTCCGCGAACGAAAGTCGAACACGCACAGCGCGATCAGCACTACAACGACGATCACCATCGTCGGCCACGATCCCGGCTGGCCGAACCACCTCAGCCAGGTTGGCAGCACGCTCGAGGCGGATGGTCGCACCGCCAGCATGGACAGGTAGACGACCAGCGCCAGGGCCACGGCTGCAAGAGCTAATCGCCTCACGCGGGCGATCGTCGCCGCGCTGCGCATGGGCGGACCTCCCTTCGCGCAGTTGCATCCCGATGATGACACCGATCATGCATGCTGGTCGTCATGGGGCGCGCTGCGATCGGCGGTGGCACGGCATGATCGACCTGCGATCCCTGGCCCGGCTGAGCGGCGCGCAATCGCGCTCGATCAGCCCGGAGAACTTCGGCGGGGCCAAGGGCGGCGGCGCGCGCGCCACCGAAGGCACCGGCGCGGCCGCCGCGGCACACCTCGGCACGGGCTGGAAGATCTCGCCCAGCGTCCACATCGACGGGCACAGCACGTTCGAGCTGGCCGCCATCGACGGACCTGCGCTCATCACGCACATCTGGCTGACCACGCACCCCGGTAACTGGCGCAGCCTCATCCTGCGCGCCTGCTGGGACGGCGCGGGCGAGCCCGCAATCGAGGTCCCGGTCGGCGACTTCTTCGGCCAGGGCTGGTGTGAGTTCGCCCAGCTCTCCTCCGTGCCGGTGGCGGCCAACCCGCACGGCGGCTTCAACAGCTACTGGCCGATGCCGGTGCCGCGGCACGCCCGGCTGACGCTGGAGAACCGCGCGCCGCACACCGCCACCGTCTACTACCAGGTCAGCTACGAGATCGACGTCGACTTGACGGCCGGCGGGGCCGGCGATGGGTACCTGCACAGCCAGTTCCACCGCAGCAACCCGCTGGCCGCCGGCAGCGCGCACCCGATCCTCGACCGGGTGAGCGGAACCGGCAAGTACGTCGGCACGTACCTCGCCTGGGGCGTCAACCGCCCCGGCTGGTGGGGCGAGGGCGAGGTCAAGTTCTACCTCGACGGCGACGAGGAGTTCCCCACGATCTGTGGCACCGGCACCGAGGACTACTTCGGCGGCGCGTGGAACTTCGACGTCCCGGGGCGGGGGTACACCACCTACTCGACGCCGTTCCTCGGGCTGCACCAGGTCATCCGCCCGGACGGTCTGTACCGCAGCCAGCAGCGGTTCGGCATGTACCGCTGGCATCTGCTGGACCCGATCCACTTCCACGCCGACCTGCGAGTGGACATCCAGGCCCTCGGATGGACGTCGCGGCACCGGTACCAGCCACTGCAGGACGACATCGCCTCCACCGCGGTCTTCTACCTCGACCGCCCGTCCGTCCCGCGCCCGCCGCTGCCCAGCGCCGACGACCTGGAGGTGGGCGGCGAGCCCACCCACCCGCCAACGTGACCTGGCCCGACGACGTACGCGCTGCCGAGTGCGACGGCGCCGAGTTCGGTCACCTGGCCATGCCGCTCGGCGGTATCGGCACCGGGAACCTGGCCATCTGCGCCGACGGCGGCCTGCGGCAGTGGCAGCTGCACAACATCGGCAACCACGCCGGCGCGCTACCGGGGTCGTTCTTCGCGCTCCGCGTCAGCCGGTGGGAGCCGCCGCTGGACGAGGTGCGCATCCTGCAGGCGCCGCCGCGAGAGTCCACCGGCACCCCGCTGGTCACCGACGACGTGGCGCCGGATTGGCAACGCGACCTGCTGAGCCGGCATCCCGGGGTGGCCCGCACCACCTTCTGCGGCACCTACCCGATCGCGCGGGTGCGCTACCTCGACCCGGCTTTTCCCCTGCACGTCGCGATGGAGGCGTTCAACCCGCTGGTGCCGCTGGACGTCGATGCCAGCTCCATTCCGGCGGCGCTTTTCACGTTCCTGCTGGTCAACGATGGCGAACACCCGGTGCATGGAACGCTGGGCGCCACCGTGCAAAACGCGGTCGGCTGGGATGGCATCAGCCCGATCGACGGCGTCCACGCGCCCGCGAGCGCAGGAAGG
>Ga0318518_10000371_pt1 | contig 11857 bp, 7 predicted proteins | sample GRESIP176b2f22_FD_203483 | JGI IMG/M metagenome (GOLD analysis project Ga0318518, IMG submission 203483) | Tropical soil microbial communities from Luquillo Experimental Forest, Puerto Rico - GRE.SIPMG.176b2f22 | ecosystem: Environmental > Terrestrial > Soil > Tropical forest > Bulk soil...
GCCGCGGATCCGGGCGGAGGGGCTGCCGGGCGCGCCGGAGGCGGCGTCGTGGCCCTGGGTGGTGCTGACTCCGACCCGGGCGCCGCTGGATGAGCTGGCGCTGCGGGTGGCGGTGCTGGCGGGAACCGACGCGTCCGCGGTGCGGCGGGGGCTGGACACCTCGCCGGAGGGGTTCGCGCTGGCCGCGCGGCAGGCCGCCCTGGCACGGCTACCCGCACCGGCCGGGGATGGCGACAGCCTCGCGGCTGACGGCAGGAACCCCTGGCCGCCGCGCCGGTTGCTGCTGGTGGTCGACCAGTTCGAGGAGCTGTTCACCCAGTGCGACCAGGAGGGGCAGCGGCGGGCGTTCATCACCGCGCTGCACGCGGCCGCCACCGCCGGGCATGGCCCGGATCAGCCATCGGCGGCCCTGGTCGTGCTGGGGGTGCGCGCTGACTTCGAGGCCCGGTGCGCGGACTACCCGCAGCTGGTCGGCACGGTGCAAGACCGGTACCTGGTGACGGCGATGACCGAGCGGCAGCTGCGGATGGCGATCACCGAACCAGCCAAGAAGACAGACTCCAGTGTCGAGGACGACCTGGTCGAGGTCCTACTGGCCGAGGTGCGCACCCGAGCGCCGGGGACCTCGGGCGCGGGGATGCTGCCGTTGCTGTCGCACGCCCTGGACCAGGCCTGGCGGTCCCGGGCCGGGCAGGCCCTCACCCTGGCCGACTACGAGCGCACCGGCGGCATCGAAGGCGCGGTCGCGGGCAGCGCGCAGGGCGCCTACGACCGTCTGACGCCGGGCCAGCAGGCCGCCGCCCGGCAGGTGTTCACCCGGCTGGTCGCCACCAGCGCCGAGGGCGTGGACTCCGCCGACCGCGCCACCCGGGCGGAGCTGACCGAGGGGAAGAGCCCGGCCGAGGCCCAGGATGTGGAGGCGGTGCTGGAGGCCTTCGCCGCCGAGCGGCTGCTCACTCTCGCCGCCGGCACCGTGGAACTCAGCCATGAGGCGCTGCTGACCGCCTGGCCGCTGCTGCGCGACACCTGGCTGGCCGACACCCACGCCGACCGGATCGTCCGCACCCGGCTGCACGCCACCGCCGCCGACTGGGAACGCCACTCCGGCGACCGGTCCTACCTCTACACCGGCACCCTGCTGGCCACGGCGGCCGGCACCGCCGCCCGGATCGGCGCCGATCCAGCCCGCCATCCGCCGCTCAGCCGGGCCGAACGTGACTTCCTGCACGCCAGCAGCAATGCGCACCGCCGGACCGTCCGGCGGCGGCAGGCTGTGATCGCTGGCCTGCTCGCGCTCACCCTGACCGCCCTCACCGCCGCCGGGATCGCCGTCCACAACGCCGCCACCGCCGCGCGCAACGCTGCTAGCGCCAGCCACCAGCACGCCATTGCCCTGTCCCGCCAGCTCGCCGCCGAAAGCCTCAACATCGATGGCACCAACCCCGTGACCGCGCGGCGGCTCGCCGTCGCCGCCTGGGCCGTCTTCCCCACCGCCCAGGCCGCGTCCGCCATCACCACCCTGCTCGCCGAGCAGCAGCAACAGGGCATGCTGCCCGCAGACCGGTCCATCGTGTTCGCGGTGGCGTTCAGCTCCGACGGCAAGCTGGCGGCCAGCGCCGGTGCGGACGGCACGGTGCGGCTGTGGAACCCGGCCACCGGCCACCGCCTTGGTCCGATCCTGCACGCCAGCGCCCGGCACGGGGTGTACGGGGTGGCGTTCAGCCCCACTAGCAACCTGCTGGCCAGCGCCGACGGCGACGGCACGGTGCGGCTGTGGAACCCGGCCACCGGCCGCCTCGTCAAGACCCTCCACGCCAGCGCCACGACCACCGCCCGGTACGGCGTGCGCGCGGTGGCGTTCAGCCACGACGGCACGCTGCTGGCCAGCGCCGGCGCCGACGGCACCGTGCGGCTGTGGAACCCGGCCACCGGCCGCCTCGTCAAGGTCCTTCACGCCAGCGCCCGGTGGGGCGTGTTCGGGGTAGCGTTCAGCCCCAGCGGCACGCTGCTGGCCAGCGCCGGCGGTGACGGCACGGTGCGGCTGTGGAACCCGGCCACCGGCCGCCGCGTCGGCGCGCCCCTCCCCGCCAGCGTCGGCGCCCTCGGCAGCGCGGGCGGGGTGGCGTTCAGCCCCGACGGTAAGCTGCTGGCCATCGGCAGCGGCGACGGCAGGGTGCGGCTGTGGAATACGGCCACCCGCCGCCCGACCGGCAAGACCTTCGGGGCCGGCTCCGTGTTCGGCGTGTACGGGGTGGCGTTCAGCCCCGACGGCAGGCTGCTGGCCAGCGCCGACGGCGACGGAACGGTGGGGCTGTGGAACCTCGTCACCGGCCGCCCCGTCGGCGCGCTGCTCGCGGCCACCAACGCCCAGAACGGCGTTCACGCGGTGGCGTTCAGCCCTCGCGGCACGCTGCTGGCCATCGGCAGCGGCGACGGGACGGTGCGGCTGTGGAACCCGGTCACCGCCCGCCCCGTCCTCGCGCCGCTCCAGATCGCTGGCGGCGCGTCCGGGATCGCGTTCAGCCCTGTCGCCAAGCTGCTGGCCAGCGGCGGCGGCGACGGCATTGTGCGGCTGTGGGATCCGGCCACCGGCCAGCCGACCGGCAAGACCTTCCAGACCGGCTCCGGCCCTGCTGGCGGCGTGTCCGGGGTGGCGTTCAGCCGCGATGGCAAGCTGCTGGGCGCCGGCTACGGCGACGGCACGGTGCGGGTGTGGAACCCGGCCACCGGCCGCCACATCAAGACCCTCCGCGTCACCAGCGCCAGGTACGGCGTGTACGGGGTGGCGTTCAGCCCCGGCGGCACGCTGCTGGCCACCGGCAGCGGCGACGGCACGGTGCGGCTGTGGAACCCGGCCACCGGCCACCCTGTGGGCGCGCCCCTCCCCGCCAGCGTCCGGTACGGCAGCGTTCGCGCGGTGGCGTTCAGCTCCGGCGGCACGCTGCTGGCCGCCAGCGGCGGCGACGGCACGGTGCGGCTGTGGAATCTGGCCACTCGCCGCCTCGTCCGCGTGCTCCAGACCGGCACCGCCGCTAATTCCGGCGTGTACCAAGTGGCGTTCAGCCCCGACGGCAAGCTGCTGGCCGCCGGCTGCGGCGACGGCACGGTGCGGCTGTGGAACCTGGCCACCGGCCAGCGCGTCGGCAAGACCCTCCACGCCACCAGCGTCGGGGGCGCGGACGCGGTGGCGTTCAGCCCCGACGGGAAGCTGCTGGCCACCGGCGAAGGAGACGGCACGGTGCGGGCGTGGAACCCGGCCACCGGCCAGCCCGTCGGCGCGCCCATCCAGACCGGCGCCCAGGACCCGGTGTTCGTGCTGGCGTTCAGCCCCGACGGCAAGCTGCTGGCCAGCTTCGGCAACGACGGCACTGTGCGGCTGTGGCACGCATCACTATTCGCCCACACCTACGCGCAGCTTTGCGCCGACGCCGGACCACCAACACGACGAGAATGGAACCACTACGCCCCCGGCGAACTGCAGCCGAAGGTCTGCGCCTGAACCCGGCAATGCTCCATCACACAAACTGTTTCCAGCCATCCAGGCTGGAGCTTGGGTAAGGGGCAGCTGCGCGGGGTTAGGGTGCGGACCGGCCCGGCTCGGCATGTTGTGCTGGTGAGCAGGTGCGGTTGATACCTTGCCACAAATTGCTGGCCAACCGTGAGTTCAAGCTCGTGGCCCCGGCCAGCGGCGGAGGCAGCACCCCGACGCGCCCAGACTGTCGGAGCGACACCACACCCCGTTCGGGCGTGGCACAGGCGGTCACACTAGCACCGCGTTGCCGCGCCGATCGGCCTTACTTGCGCTTCACCGGAGCCGGTCCCGATCACGGAAAGTCACGCCCGTCGGGCGTGACGAGCGCCAACCCTGAGTTTGCTCCCGTCCCCGAAGGCGGGGCCGCCGGGGCCGCGCAACACCCGGGGTTGTTGCTGTCGCCAGCACAGTCCGGGCCGCCGATGACGGCCGTGTAAGTGCGTCATTTTCCGTACTGTTCTTTGCGGTTCCCCTGGCCTTGCTGACCTGCCCGTTTCCTGCCTGCTGTCCCTCTTGCCGATCTTGCTCCCCAACTTCTGTCCGCGCCTTGTCGCATCCTGTCCTCAGGCCCGAAGTGCGCTACGAGCCTTGCATTACCAATGATCATGGCCCGCGCGGCGCGCGAGGAAGGGCGAGCGGATGGCTGTCCGGGTGAGCGCCGAGTCGGGGTTCGACCCTGGGTACATGCTCAAAGGCCAGGCGGAGCAGGCGGCTGCCGAGCGGAGCGCGGGCGGCTACTACATCAACGCGGCGCAGGCGGGAGAGGCGCCGGGCCGCTGGTTCGGCAGGGGCGCCGAGGCGCTGGGGTTCGGTGAGGGCCAGGTGGTGGAGGCGGCGCCGTTCCTGGCGGTCTACCAACAGGTTCACCCGGTGACGGGGGAGCGGATTGGCCGCGCGCCGGGCGCTTACGCCAAGACGAAGGACATTTTGGCCCGGCTGCTGGCGCGCGAGCCGCACGCGACCGTGGAGCGGCGGATCGAGCTGGAGCGGGAGGCAGCGCAACAGACCCGAAGGTCACCGTTTTATACGGACGTGACCGCGAGCCATTACAAGACGATCTCGGTGGTGCATGCGGCGATCAGGGAGAATGAGCGGCAAGCCCGGCTGGCCGGGAACGAGCAGGTGGCTGTGCTGTGGGCTGCCCGGGAGCGGCGCTGGCAGGAGATTCTGCAGGAGGGCAATCGGCGCGGGTTGGAGTACATGCAGGAGATGGCCGGCTGGACCCGCACCGGCTACCACGGCAAGCGCGTCGACGGGGTGGAGCCGGGCCGGTGGGAGCGGGCGCTGCCGGTCGTGACCACATGGCTCCAGGGCACCAACCGCAAGGGCGAGCCGCACGATCACAGCCACAACCTCTGGGCCCGGATGGCGCTGACCGAGTCAGACGGGAAGTGGCGCGCGCTAGACACGATGCGTATCCGGGGGCACCTCGGCGCGATGTCCGCGGTGGTGGCCGCGTATGTGGAGCCAGCACTGACGCGCGAGTTCGGCGTGCGCTGGGTGCGCCGCGGGGACGGCATGGGCAACGAGATCGCCGGTGTGACGCAGGAGTGGAAGGACGCGTTCTCAACGCGCACCCGGCAGGTCGACGCGAAGGAGAGGCAGCTCGCGCTGCAGTGGGAACTTCGGTTCGGCCGCGAGCCGACCGCGCGGGAGATGGTGTTCATCCGGCACACCGCGCGCGACTACTCGCGCAAGGCTAAGGATGCCGCGCAGATCGACTGGGACGCCGAGGTTGAGAAGTGGGACGGGACGATCGGCGGCCGCCTCGCCGAGGTCGCCGAGGCCACGCTCGGCCACTGGCAGCCCGATGCTGCCGCGCCGGGATCGGACGCGCCGGATGAGGCGATCCTTGCGGCGCTGGCCCGGGTGCAGTGCGAGCACAGCACCTGGACGCGCTCGGACCTTATGAAGGCGCTGGGCTGGTCGATGGGCCCGGAGTTCGCGTACATGGACCCGGACGTCCGTCAGGAACTGCTGCTGTGCCTAACCGAGCGGGCGCTCAGCCCGGACTTTGGGGTCAAGTGCCTGGAGGCGCCGGAATGGCCGCCGGTGCCGCATGCGCTGCGCCGCGAACTTGACGGGCGCAGCGTCTACACCGCGCCCGGCACCGAGCGGTACGCCACGCACGGCCAGCTGTCGATGGAAGAGACGCTGCTGCAGCGCGCGCAGCGGCATGGCGCGCCGTGCCTTGGGCGGGAGGCACTGGCCGCGCAGCTTGGCGCGGACGCGGACGTGCTGGAAGCGGTGCTGCGTGAGCCCGCGCAGGACGCAGCGCAGCAAACGCGCGCAGGCCTGCGCCTGGACCAAGCGTCGATGATCTATGAGGCGCTCACCTCCGACCGGCGGGTGTCGGTCGGCGTCGGCCCGGCCGGTTCCGGCAAGACGCACACGGTCGCCGCCGGAGCCCGAGCGTGGAAGGCCGGCGGCGGACAGGTGATCGGGATCACCACGTCACAGGCCGCGCGGAACGTGCTCGCCCAGGCCGGGATCAGGAACGCGTGGAACTCCACCCGGTTCCTGAGCCGGATGAGAGAGGCGGGGGAGCGGCTGCCGGAGCGGACCCTGATCGTCATCGATGAGGGCAGCACCATCTCGATGACCCACCTCGCTGAGATCGTGCGCCTGGCCGAGAGGAACAACGCCAAGTTGCTCATCAGCGGCGATCACCAGCAGCTCGCCGCGGTGGAAAGCGGCGGCGGGATGAGCCTGCTCGCGGGCTACCTCGGGCACACCCAGCTCGCGGTGCCGGTCCGGTTCACCGCCGAGTGGGAGCGGAGGGCCAGCCTGCGGCTGCGCGAGGGCGACAAGAGCGCGCTCGAGGCCTATGACGAGCACGGCCGGATCACCGGCGGCGACCAGGCTCAGGTGTTCGAGGATGCCCGCCGCGCCTACGTCGCCGCCCGGCTGGCAGGCGAGCAAGTGCTGCTGATGGCCTATACCCGGGAGGATTGCCGCGAGCTGAGCCGGATCATCCGCGACGACCTGATTCACCTCGGCCTCATCGATAGTGACCGCTCGGCGCCGCTGGCCGCCGGGGCCCGAGCCTCGGCCGGGGACCTGATCGTGGCACGGGAGAACGACCACCAGTTCGTCACCGATCCGGGACACACGCTCGCCAACGGGGACCGGTTCGTCGTCGAGGCGGTCATCGGTGAAGGGCTGTTCGTCCGGCGGGTCCTTGAGGACGAGCAGCTGGCGGAGCGGCCGGTGCTCTACCCGGCGGCCAAACTCACCACGACCGATCTCGGCTACGCGGTCACCGGCCACACCGGGCAAGGCGGCACCGTGACCCGCGGCGAGGCCGTGTTCCGCGGCGGTGAGCCGCGTGAATGGGCCTATGTCGCGCTCACCCGCGGGCGGGAGCGCAACACCGCGCGTGTCATCACGCAGGTCCGGGCCGCTGACCCCCGTGCTGGGACGCGGGCTGACCCGGAACTGGCCCGGGCGGACCTGCTCCGCCGCGAGCGGGCCGGCCTGCCTATCGGTGCCGAGCAGCAAGAGCCAGAGGGACGGGAGCCTGTGGCGGTGCTGGCCGACTGCCTGGACCGGGAGGCGGGTGAGGACTCGGCGACCGAGTACCAGCGCAGGAGCCTGATCCGGGCCGATCACCTCGGCCTGCTGTACGCCCGCTGGGCCGACCAGGTCAAGGCCGCGGACCGCGAGCGCTACCAGCGGATAGTCCAGGAGGCCTTGCCGGGGGAGTGGCGCGGCCAGCTCAGCCCGCAGGCCACCTGGCTGTACCGGACCATGAAGGCCGCCGAGCTGGCTGGCCTGGACGCCGCCGAGGTCACCCAGACAGCGATCCGGTGCCGCTCCCTCGACGGGACCAGGGATGTGGCCAGCGTGCTGGACGCGCGGATGCGGGCCATGGTCGAGCCGCTTGTCCCACGATCGCTGAGCCCGTGGACCGAGCGGATACCCGAGATCACTGACCCCGAGAGGCAGGAGTACGTCAGGCGGCTCGCCGAGGTGATGGACGAGCGGACGGAACGGATCGGCGAGTGCGCCGTGCAGGCGCAGCCCGATTGGGCGCTGCGCGCCCTTGGGCCCGTGCCCGGGGAGCCGGGGGAGCGGCTGGACTGGCAGCAGCGGGCCAGCGTGATCGGCGCCTACCGCGAGTTGTACGGCGCCGGGGACCAGGCCGACCCGCTCGGCCCCGAGCCTGCGGGCAGCTCGCCCGAGCAGCGCGCCGCCTGGCATGCCGGGTTCGCCGCCCTCACCCGCACAGACACTGTAGACGTGCGCGCGCTGCCCGAGGTGTCGCTGTGGCACATGCGCGAGAGCTACAAGGCCGAGACCGAATGGGCACCACCGCACGTCGGCCGGCAGCTGCGCGGGGTACGGCTCGCCGCCGAGGACGCCCGCCAGCTCGCCATCCGCTCCCAAGCCGAAGCCGCGGCCGCTACCGACCCGGAGACCGCGCAGCGGCACTCCCGCATGGCTGCCTCCGCCGAGGCACTTCAGCCTGCCTACCGGCGAATCGAGGCCAGGCTAGAGGATGCGATGGAAGACCGGCAGGCCTGGGAGCAGATCGCCGCCGGGCCGCGCCGCCTGGCCGTCGCGGCCGACTCCGAACTCCGCCGCCGCAACCCCGACAAGCCGATCGAGCCGCTCCGTTCCGCCGAGCCCCGCGGGCCCGAATACGACGAGATCACCAAGCCGCAGCCAGAGGCCGGGCCTGCGGAGACGCCCGAGTGGGCGACCCAGCTCGCCGGGCAGCGCCGCGCCTTCCGGGAAAGGCTCGCCGAGCGGCAGAACGTCCTGGTCCCGGACGAGGATCCCGACTACGGGTTCATCGGCCAGGCATGGCCTTGGCAAGAACGCGACCCCGACGCGATCCTGCAGCCACCCAGGCCCGAGCTACGGCCCTGCGCCGGGATCGAGCGGCTCACCGGGTACGAGCTGCCAGAACGGGAAGCAGGGAGCTAATGAGAGACCAGAACGAGGCGGCGCGTCGCATGGCCTTCTTCCAGCAACTGGCGCGGGAAGCGGAGGTCGCTGGCGCGCAGGATGAGTGCGACGACCCCGACTGCGCGTGCCATGAAGACGCAGGTGACCGGCCGGGTGACGGCGTCGCCGAGGTCACCATGACCGAGGTCTACGAGGACGAACCTGGATCGGGCCGCCCGGGCGGCAGGTAACGCTGCACCCTCGAGACTTCGGCTCCGGGATCCTAATGATCTTGCTGTCTGCACACTTCCTCGGTTTCTGCCATTCTCAGCTACGCCTGGCAACGACTACGCCCATGCGTTGAGATGATCAAGGCGGAACCGGTGAATAGCACGGACCCGAACGAGCGGCTGGCCTACAGCGTCGATGAGGCCGCGGCAATCACGGGGCTATCCCGCGACCTGTTGTATGACCAGATGCGCGCCGGAAAGCTGGCCTACCTGAAGGTCGGCCGGCGCCGCATCATTACGCGCCAGCATCTCGAAGCCTTCTTGACGGGTGCCACCTGACCTATCTGCCCGATTTTGGGCACTGATCAGTGCTGGAGCTCAGGCGGAGCGGGGCAGCGGCGCCACGAGCGAGCCGTGCTGGGCTGCTTCCCGGGCACTCACCTGGTGGAAGTAGACGAACCCGTCTTCGATCGCCTCAACCACAGCCCATGACCAAGCCCGAGGCGTGCCGGCGACCAGCACCGCCTCAGGCGTGACCGCCTCCGGGATGACCGCCTCAGCCAGCCGAGCGACGTTTCGACCCTGGTCATCTTCCAAGTTCAGGTCGGCCGGAAGGTCGATGTAGATCACCTCAGTGCTCCTCCCGGTCCACACTTGGGTTGTCCCGGATCACATGAGGCGTGGCTGCCATCAGCGTGACCAGTGACTCCAGGTCGTTCCGCTCGTCAACAACATCGTAGTGCGGGCGCTGGCCAGTGGCCCACAGCGAGAGCCCGCGTCCGGTCAAGCTGGCGACTGTGAACTCGGCGTACCGGTCGAACTTCACCAGCTTGGTGGCTTCCAGCCGCTCCCGAGGCCAGTCCCTATCGGCGACCCATACCGACACGCCGTAGAAGCCGTACAGCTCAGCGTTGAGCATCGCGGCCTGCCGCAAGTCACCGGCATCCAGGCCAGACTCGCCGAGGATGCCGCGCAGGACCCGCTGCCCGGTCCTGGGTGCGGGGTCATCGCGCCGGGCGCGTGTTTTGACCATCCGGCAATCGTTCCCTACCCGGCACGAGTGCCGCCTGAGTCTCGCTAGCGAAAAGCTGGTCCATGACCTCGGCGCCGGTCGTGATCACCGGGCGGAGCTCGCGGCGGTAGATGGTCTCGGTGGTGCGGCTGGAGCTGTGACCGGCAAGGCGCGCGATCTCCTCCACGCTCACGCCACGGTGGCTCATCAAGCTGACAAAGGACGTGCGGAGTTCCTTGGGGACCCAGCGCTCGCCGAGGCCGGCGGCCTTGGTCACCTTGCGGAAGTCGCGCCGGACGTTGTGCGAGTCCAGCGGCGTGCCCACCGAGGTGGCCAGGACCAGTCCATGCTCTTGCCAGAGCGGCCCGGCGTTGTCCCGGTCCCCGGCCTGGCGCTCCCGGTGTTCGCGCAGCGCCCTGACAACTGCCTCGGGCAGTTTCAGGGTGCGGCGCGACCGCTGGGTCTTGGTATCGCCGTGCGCGCGCACCGACCGCCACACCGACACGGTCCCGGCGTCGAGGTCGACATGATCCCAGGTGAGCGCCCGCGCCTCCTCCGACCGGATCCCGGTCAGCAGGCACAGTGCGATGTACGCATGCAGGCGGGACCGCTCCGCCGCGGCGAGCAGCGCGGTGGCCTGCTCCAGTGTCAGCGACTGGGACGGGCGCCCCTCCTGGCCGCGGGGCGTATCGACCAGCGCGGAGACGTTCCTGCGCACCAGGTCCTGGGCCTCCGCGTGGCGGATGGCGCGGGTCAGGCAGTTGTGCGCCTTCTGCACGGTGCGGGTCGCGTGGGTGCCCGCCATCGCGGTCAGGGCCGCGCGCACGTCGGCAGCGGTCAGGTCCTGCAGCGGCCGCGCGCCGATCCTGGCGAGGACCGGTTTGAGCGAATCCCGGTTGACCTCGATGGTCTTCGCGGTCCGGCCCGGCAGGCCTGACGCCAGCCAGTCCGTTACCGCCTGCTCGAGCGTGTAACCGCGGACCGGCCGCACGCCGACGTCTAGGTCGGTGTGCAGGTCCTTGAGCTTGTCCTTGACCTCGGTCTTGGTCTTGCCGCTGACCTTCTTCCGGGCCCGCTTCCCGTCCGGGCCGTACCCCAGCGACACCACGCCGCGCCAGCGCCCCGGGCAGCTACGGTGATGAGCAGGATCGCGGCAGTCCCCACGGTGATCGAAGTAGATGCCGTCTTCGCCGTAGCCGCGTCGCGCCACCACAACAGGCTACTACTTGGCTCCCCGCTTGGCTCCCCAACCGAACCAAGATCAAATTCTATAAGCGACTGACCTGCTAAAACTGGGTGGAGCTGAGGGGATTTGAACCCCTGACCCCCTCGATGCGAACGAGGTGCGCTACCGGACTGCGCTACAGCCCCTGGAACGGCTGTCAGCGTAGCAAAGACCAGCGCATGCTCGCGCTTCAGTCGCCGACGGCCCGGTTCGCTGCGTCCGCGTACTGGTCGTAGACCTGATCGCCGATCCTGCCGGAGATGTCGATGATCTCGGCGGTGCCGGGTGCCGGGGGCGCGTCTGCCGCGGGCTCATGGTCGGGCGCGCCAGTGCCCGGAACCTGGAACGTACCTGGCTCCTGGGCAGCCCGGACCCGGGCATCGTGGCGGATCCGGGCGTCGCGGCGCGCTCGTTCGGCATCAATCTGAGTGAACTTGCGGAGTAGCAGCAGGTAGCCGGACAGCAGCACCGCCGGCGGAATGACGATCCAATACGCGTCGACCCGGGTGACCGCGAGTGCCACGGCGATGACGGTGAGCGCGATCATGGTGGCCAGCAGCCGACGGCGGGCCTTGACCACTTCGGGCCGCCGGCTGGTCGGGGAGGTGCCCGCCTCGGCGGGAGCGCCCCCGGAGTCGTCCGGTGCTTGTTCACTCTCCGTGTCCGAGGCGCCCGCGCTGGCCGTCCAGGTCGCGGCGGCGTCCTGGTCCGGATCCGCGAGGTCCAGCCGGCTGGCGTCCGCGTCCTCGACCGGCACCGGTAGGGGCTGCGGCGGCGCTGGCCGGGGACGCAGCCATCGCGGCACCAGCACCACGGCCCAGATAGCCACGATCGCGAGATAAAGGATCGCGCCGCTCAACGCTCAACCCCTCGCGAAACTCTGGCCGATCAGGCCGCGCTGCCGCCATGCAGGCGCCGACGCGGGCATGCTCACGTGACGCACGGTAAAGGTCGGGACCGCCGTT
>Ga0318518_10000400_pt1 | contig 11624 bp, 10 predicted proteins | sample GRESIP176b2f22_FD_203483 | JGI IMG/M metagenome (GOLD analysis project Ga0318518, IMG submission 203483) | Tropical soil microbial communities from Luquillo Experimental Forest, Puerto Rico - GRE.SIPMG.176b2f22 | ecosystem: Environmental > Terrestrial > Soil > Tropical forest > Bulk soil...
GAGCATCATAGGGCATCGGTCCCTCGACACAGGGCGGCGGCCCCAACGCGCCGATCGCGTAAAGATGGAGACTTCCATGTCATTGTGGACTTCGAAGATCGCACTCGCTGTCGTTCTTTCGGCCACGTTCACCTGCTCTGCAGTCGCGCAGCTGTCGTCAAGCAATCACGATATTCCGTCGGGAAATGTCGGGCCGTCGGATAGGTCGGAGCCCGAGTCTTTGGCAGTGCTGAAGAAATTGATGGAGGTGGAGACCGTGGGCGACCTTAAGGCAGCGCTTTCCTTGTTCGCCGGCGACGCGATCATCATCAATATCGTCGGGGGAAGGTTCGTCGGCCATAGCCTGAAATATTTCATCGCAGCAGATATCTCGGCTCACGATCAATTTTTGATGGAGTCGCCGCAGGTCAAAGGAGACAAAGTCGAATGGACTAGGTCGGTGACGGCTGGGTTCTATGCAACGCTTGGCGTCGCACCGGTACAATTTGCGTTCGAAGCGATTGTTCAGAGGGGAAAAGTCAAATCCATCGTCGCGCATCTTCCTACGGCCGAAATTGCGCGGATCGAAGCGGCCTGTCGGGCTCGGCCGAAGGAGCCCCTGATCTACGGTCAACCTTGCGGTGAATTCGTTCAATACCTCAAGGAGCACACGCAATCAGTGTTACGCGACGCCAGAGCCCAAGCGCAGCCCGGAGGTCTCCAAGTGGCGGCATCGAAATAACGCGGCTGTCCGCGGTTCTGGCATTCAATCAGCTTCATTCGGATCAACCTCAACACGCCAAGGCGCTCGGGCTTCAGATTCCGGACAAATTGCTCGCACTTGCCGATGAGGTGATCGAATGAGGCGACGCGAGTTCATCACGCTTTTCGGCGCGGACCGATGTGAAGTGGTTCATGCACAGGGCGCTTCGGCCCCAATAGTTTATGACAGCAAGCGATCGCGGCCAAGGGCGCTCACCAAACCAAGGAGGAAAGCTATGAAAACGCGTTTTGCAGTAACTAGCGTCCTTCTGAGCGGACTTTGCGCGTTGCTGCTGATGCCCAAAGCACTTGCCCAGCAGGTGGCTGGCGATCGGATCGAGCCGAAAGCCGGAACCTGGAAGACGTGGGTCATCTCGTCGGGCCGCGAATTCCGAGCAGCGCCGCCTCCAAACGAGGCCGCAACCGCCGCCGAGATCGATGAGCTCAAGAGCCTCGCCGACAAGCGCGATGCGGCCGCGAGGGCCCTCATCGCCTACTGGAACGTCGGCCCGCCGTCGTACCGCTGGCACGAAATCGCGCTGAGCGAGGCGATGCGCGATAATCTTTCCTGGAACTTTTCGATCAGACACTTCGCCTTGCTCCACGTGGCCATTTATGACGCCTTGGTGGCGGCTTGGGACAGCAAGTACGAATACGGCCGCAAGCGCCCGAGCGAGGTCGATGACAAGCTGATGACAGCACTGCCCAACCCGCGCAGCCCGGCCTACCCGGCAGAGCACGCGGTCGCCGCGGGCGCCGCCGTGGAGGTGCTGTCCTACATATTTCCGGATCGGGCCTCAGCGTTCGCGGCGAAGGGGGAAGAGGCGGGCCGATCGCGCGTGCTCGCGGGTGTGCAGTATCCCAGTGACATCAGCGCCGGCCTCGAGCTCGGACGCCGCGTCGCCGCGCGCGTGATCGAGCGCGGCAAGGCTGACGGCTCCGACGCCAAGTGGACCGGCAGCATCCCAACCGGGCCGGGCAAATGGAACGGGACGAACCCGATCCTGCCGCAGATGGCGGCGTGGAAGACCTGGGTGCTCACGTCCGCGAGCGAGTTCAGGTCTCCTCCTCCGCTTGCGCACGATTCGCCCGAGAAAGCCGCCGAGCTTACTGAGCTCAAGACCTTCCAGCGCACGCCCAAAACGAATTCTGCCGCCAATTTCTGGGAGTATGCCGTCGGCGGCCTGCGTGCTCACCAGTATTGGAGCGGGCAAATCGGCCGCCTCATCCTCGAGTACCGGCTCGACGATAATCCGCCTTTGGCGGCACGCGCCTACGCGCTCCAAAACATCACCTCGCTTGATGCCGGCATCGCCTGCTGGGACGGCAAATATGCCTACTGGGCCATTCGCCCCTTCCAACTCGACCCGGAGGTGAAGCCACTGTTTCCGACACCGAACCATCCAAGCTATCCAGCCGCGCATGGCTGCCTTTCGACCGCGACGGGCGCCATCCTCGGGTACCTGTTCCCGCGCGACGCCGCCACCCTTGCCGCGCTCGCCCAAGAAGCCAACGAGTCGCGCATCTGGGCCGGCATTCACTATCGCAGCGACACCGTGGCCGGCGCGGCGCTCGGTCGTGCGGTTGCCAACAAGGTGATCGATGGGGCGCGAAAGGACGGTTCGCAATAGGCGACGCGAGTGCGTCAAGCCGCTCCCGCGTCGAACGGCTTGAAGTGATCCGCCCTCGCCGCCGTGACGGGCTGGGTTCGCCCGTCATCCCGGTAGCGGTCATGACGCCTCACCCAGTCGGTGAGGTTACCGTTCGACGTGGGCGTGCGAACGGGTGAAACGAAGAAAAGCGCGCTATATGCAGATGCTTCCCGGCGCTGCCAGCGCGGCGGCGTCACGCGTCGCGATGCGTCGGGTTCAGTTGATCTCGCCGGCAGGCCTTACCAGGGCCGGCCCCATGACTGGTCATAGCGACCGCGCAGGTAACGGTTGTCGGGCGCATAGGCCTGCGCGCTCCATTGCGAGGCGGGCAATCTCCACTCGCGCGACCAATCGTGGCCACCAGTCTTGCGCGACGCCTTTCGCACCTTCTTCGGCGCTCGCGGGCCGGGCGGGTCGGCAACCGCCGGCGTCGGTACATCGCTACTTGCCGCGTCGGTGGGGTTGGGGGCCGCGGCCGACGGCTCCGGCGCCAATAGAACGACGCGACCCAGCGGAAGGGCGCCAATGATCGCGCCTTCGTTCGCCGCGCGCCGGCTCTTGAGCTTGCGCACTTTGGCCACGCCACACTTCGGATCGATGCGACTCGATGAGTCTCCTTCGCACGCGGTTGCGCCGCCGTCCGGCGCAGGAGACGTGTCAGCGGTCGTGGTCGCCCGGCCAACCGTTGGCACGGGGTCGGCGTTGGTTCCGGCCGCGTCGCCATGCGCGATCAGCAACGCGCCGTCGGTGGCGGGCTCATAGCCGAACTTTGCCACCAGCGCGCCAGCGATGATCAAGACGGCGAGACAAGCGAACGCGACCCTCCCCCTGCGGCGGAACTTCGGTGAGGGACACAACAAACCAAAATCAGGATGTAGGTTATACGCCGGGGGCACAACACCCTCCCGCGGTCCCTCCCCAGCGGACCGCGACTACACTCAACGCCCCCGATGCTGCTTTCGTGGCGTGCACGCGATCTTTCCGCCAAAGCTCAAGATCGTCTGCGCCGCCACCAGAGATAACACATCGGCGGCCATATCGGTAGCGATTTCGCGCGCGCGATGGGAATACCCCCGCACCATCGTCGACGCATAGTCACTGCGTTGTGGCACCTGCGCCCTGGGCAGCACCTGACATAATCGCCCGCCGAAGACTCACTCCGCCTTGATGTTCGCCGCCTTGACGATCGGCCACCACTTCTCGATCTCGGCCTTCTGCTGTGCGGCGAGCGCCTCCGGCGTCTGTTGCTCGCGCGGCCATAGTCCCTGACCCAAGTCGGTGAGCCGCTGGCGCACCGACGGATCGGCCAAGGTCTCCACCAGCGCGGCGTGAAGGCTGGCGATGACGTCCTTGGGCGTGCCCTTGGGCGCCCACAGGCCGTGCCAGAACGACGCGTGCAGCCCGGGCACTCCCGCCTCGTCGAATGTCGGCGTATCGGACGCCGCCGCCCACCGCGTCTTGGCCATGACCCCATAGGCCTTGAGCTGACCGGCGCGCACTTGCGCCAGCGCGCTCGCCACCTGGGTGAAGGTCAGGTCGATCTGCCCGGCCACCAAATCCTGGATCATGGGCGCGGCGCCGCGGTAGGGCACGAACTGAAAGCGGGTGCCGGTATTGTTCTGGAAGTAAGTCCCGACGACGTCCGCTCCGCCGCCGACGCCGCCGATCCCCACCGTCGCCTTGCCCGGATTTTCCTTCATCCAAGCGACCAGTTCCCGCAGATCCTTTGGCGGCAAAGCAGCTTTTGCGACGAACCACACCGGACAGTCCGCCACCAGCGATATCGGCTCGAAATCCTTCACCACGTCGAACGGGAGCGCGTAGGTCGCACCGTTGATGACGTGCGTCTGCCAGTGGCCGAGGATGACCGTGTAGCCATCGGGTGCCGCGCGCGCGACGCGGCCGGTGCCGATGGTGCCTGCCGCTCCGGTCGGGTTTTCGACGATGACGGATTGGCCGAGCGCCCCCTTCATCCGCTCGGCGAGCACGCGCGCCAGCGCGTCGGTCGGCCCGCCCGCCGGGAACGGTACGACGATGGTGATGGGACGTGAGGGATAGGTCTGCGCCTGCGCGTCCTCGACGAAGGCGAACGACGCGGCGATTGCGATGGCAGCGAAGAACTTGCTCATGTCACACCTCCCGCCGCGACGGAAGCGGCGCGCGAATATTGAACGGTCATTGCGGCGCGCGTGCCAGACGCTTGTCTCCCCCGAGCAAGCCGCGCAAGGGACCGCGCATCATCGCCTCGCGGTAGCTGCGCAAGTCCTCTTCGTCCATCGCCGTTTTGTGCGGCTGTCCCGCTTCCGCTTTCACCGTGACTTTCGGCCCCAGTAAAACCGTCGTGCCGAGGCCGGCATAAACGTAGCGGTCGCCGAAAGTCTCTTTCAAAATGGCGAAGGCGGGCTCGCCGGTGCAGTGAACGGGAGCGAGATAGCGCACACTCCAGTTGTCGCGTAGCGAGACCGCTATGCTGTTGATCTGGTCGTCTTTCGCCGGCAATAAATGCGTGCCGCCCAAGACCAGATGTATCGGCTTATTGATCGCACCCTTGGCCGCCTCGACGATCTTTTCGATTGTTGGATGACTGCACCCGACAACGAGAACAATGCCGTCGGGCGTGTCGATCGCCAGCGAGATTTCCTTCACCTCCAGGTCGACGCCCCAAGTCCCATTCAGCAGGATCAAATGGAATCCGGGCGCCACCTCGGTCGTCTTGGTTATCCATGTGAAATTGCCTTGCGGCCACGGGCTGCCGAAACGCAGCGTCTGCGGCGGTCTCCCGTCGAAATAACGCATGTCCGAAGGCAGGGATTCGTCGCGCCTGTAGAAAGTGCCTGGCAAGGCCGCACCGAACACACCGAAGTTTTCCTGCGGCGCATAGATCTTCACCGCGGGGTTGACCTTCAAAAGATGATTTAACCCGCTCGTGTGGTCGCCGTGGCGATGGGAGACAACTGCGAAATCCAGTTGCCTCAGGTCGATGCCCTTGGCCTCGACATTGTGCGCGAAAATCTCCGCGTTATTCCCAGTATCAAACAAGATGCGCTTGCCACCATACTCGATGAGCGCGGAAAATCCCCAGTCTTTCTTCATCGTCGAGGTCGTGCCGAAGGCGTCGTAAAGAACCGTGATCTGCGCGGCGCTCGACTCCGCGTATGCCGGAGCGGCGCCAATCGCTGCCGTTGAAACCATCAGCGCAGCAATTTTAGAGAGGACGTGGCGGGTCATCGTATGCTCCCTCGAACAAATTCAAGGCATCGGTTCTTGTCGCGAACTGCCAAAAGGTCCCGTCTGAAATCCCCGCGCTGGTCGGGCACGGAAGCGCAGGGATCGAAGTCGGCAGCAGGAACACGCGAGTCCAGCTCATCGCGGGACTCGCGTTCATGTTTCCAGGCAGAACCGGTCGCCAGCCTCCGGCCGGTGCTACAGCAGCGATCCCGGCGCCTTCCTGTAGCGGTTCACGATCGCGTCGGCGCTCATATAGGCAAGCGCCTGGATGGTGAGCGTCGGATTGAACCCGCTCATGCTCGGGAATGTGGAGCTCCCGATGATGAACAGGTTGGGGACATCCCAGCTCTGCCCGTAGCGATTGACCACGGAGGTCTTCGGATCGCTTCCCATGCGCGTTCCGCCCTCGTGGTGAGCGCCCGGCGCGCCTGGGCCCAACGGCGCGCGCCACACCTGCGCCGCTCCCATGGTGCGCCCGATCTCCTCCATCTTCTTCATCATGAACTCGACGCGCGCGAGCTCGTTCGGCCGTCGCCAGTCGTAGGTCAGGCGCGGCGCGGGCAAGCCCCACGCATCCTTCACGTCGGGATCGAGGTCGATCATCTGGTCGGCGTAGGGGAGATTCTCGGTCTGCGCGACCATCGCCACCTGCCGCGTAAAGGACTTCGCCAGATAATCGCGATAAGCCGCGCCCCAGCGCGGCGTGCCGGGCGGCGGCGCCGTGGTGGTGTGGCCGATCGGCCCGCCCTGCAGATTGCCCGTGCCGACCGAGATCTGCGAGCCGCGGATGAAGCCCGTGCCGCCGTGGTCGAAATTGTCGGCGTTGAAGTCGTCGATCGTGTGCTTCTGTGCGCTCGGGCCCATGTAGTTGTTGACGTGCCGGTCGTCGAACGTGGCATAAACGTTCGGCATCATATGCGCCGTCAGGTGCTTGCCGACCTGCCCGCTCGAATTCGCGAGCCCATTTGCGAACTTGTCCGTCTTCGACAGCAGCAGCAACCGCGTGTTGTCGTAGATGAAGGTGCTGAGGATGACGAGCTCGGCCTCGATCGTGTTGTCGGAGCCGTCCGGGCCGTAGTAGCGCACGCCGGTCACCCGACCGCTGTTGTCGCTGTTCACGCGGTGACACATGGCTCCCGTGATCAGCTTGAAGTTGCCGCTCGCATCGGCCTCGGGCAGCTTGGTGATGAGGATGCTCGACTTGGCGCCGACGTGGCAGCCGAACGCCTGGCAGAAGCCGCAATAGGTGCAGGCGGGCCGATCGTGATACGGCTCCGAGAGGATCGCGCGCGGCGTCGAGAACGGGTGATAGCCGAGCTTACGCGTCGCGGCTTCGAACAGGATGGCGCCCTGGTCCAAGCGCAGCGGCGGCAGCGGGTAGTCGCGACGGCGCGGCGCTTCGAACACATTGCCGCCGTCGATCTTTTGTCCCTGCAGGTTGCCGGCCTTGCCGGAGACGCCGAGCTCGTATTCGGCGCGGTCGTAATAGGGCTCGAGATCGGCGGAGCTCAGCGGCCAGTCCGCGAGCGAGGAGTGCTCCGGAATGGCAGACGCGCCGTAACGCGCGATCGTATGCGAGCGCGCGCGGAAGTCATCCTCGTGGAAGCGCCATGAGACGGCTCCGTAGTGAACTGTGCCGCCGCCCGCCTGATTGCCGTAGTTCTGCACCGGCATCGGAGTTGCCGGTGCATTCGCGTTGGGCCGCCAGGTGATGGGCTGACGCTTGATGTTCGGGCGCAGATCCTGGCGCTGGAAATAGCGCAATTCGTCATGCGGGTCGAAGTCCTGAGTGGTCAGGCGCGGCCCGCGCTCCAGGCCGATGACCTTCATGCCCGCCTTGCCGAGCTCGGCTGCGAGGATGCCGCCCGCCGCGCCCACGCCGACGATGACGACGTCGGTTTTTTCGGTTGCCATGGTTCACCTCCTCCCCGTCAACCGGCCTTGGCCTGCAGACCGACGATGGGCAGCCGCGTGAACGGTCCGCTGCTCTGCATGTCCGCCGCGGTGAATTCGATTTGCCCGCCGGGGAATCCCACCAGGCGCCAGCCGGCGAAGTCCTTGTTGCCGCCATAAATCGGGTCGGCGAACATTCCTTCCATCGTGTGCGTGCGCACCGTGTTGAAGAAGGCAGCCGCCGAGGGCCAGGAGAACTCGCTCGCCTTGCCCTGTTCGAGCGCGGCGATGACCTCGTCCTGTTGCGCGGCGGAGAGAGCGCGGAACGGTTCTTTGTACGTTTTGCGGCAGTACGCGTCCAGCGAGGCGAGCCCGCGCCGGTAAAAGTACTGCAGGTCGGCGTAGGCGCCCGCCAGGCCCAGATCGATATAGTTGAGCACGTCCGCGTCGCGCGCGCCCGGCTTGCCCGGTGCGCCGGGCATGAGCCGTTCGGTAAACGCCGCAACGGTGGCGGCGTCTTCGCCGTTGAAGAATGCGCCGAGCCCCGGCCCCCCCGCAGCCGAATGAGCGGGGCCGGTTCCGGTTCCTGTCGTGCGCGCGTCATGCGTCTGCGCGAGCGCGTCGGGCACCAGGGTTGCGCCAGCGACGGCACCTGCGCCGACCGCCGCGCCGAGCAGGAATGCGCGGCGCGCCTCATCATGCTTGGTCATGGGTTGAGTCCTCCCGTGGTGCGTTTTTAAGACCGGGCGGTCCGGCCGAGCACCGCGCGTGCCGGACCATTATCGTGTGCGCGAGGTCAGCGGCCCGCTTCGCCGCGATCGGTCAGCCGGCCACGCGCAAGCGCGCGCTTGCTCCGGACGAGCATTCGTCCCGGAGACGCGCAGCGGGGCTGGCCACCTGAAGAACTGGCCACCTGAAGAGAATTGAACAGAGGATGACCTCTCCCGACGGCCGGCCTCCGTCACTTAGACTGCGCCCAAGCGGCGCCGCTGGCAAGACGGCATGTCGCTCCGTCGCGCCTCGGTTTGGTCGGTCGCATGAGACATTCTCTTCTGCTCGTCTCCCCGGCAACCGGTGTAGTACCCTCGGAACGTCCGCGAGCATGTTCTCGGGGAATGCCAATGCACGTTGCGCGTCGTCGTTTATTCTATCTTGCCGCCTGCGCGGCTGCGCTGCCGGCCAGCGCGCGCATCGCGCGGGCGCAATCCTATCCATCCCGGCCCGTGCGTTTGATCGTCGGCTTGGCCGCAGGCGGCGGCCAGGACATCGTGGCGCGCCTGATGGGGCAATGGTTGTCGGAGCGGCTCGGGCGGCAGTTCATCGTCGAGAACCGACCGGGCGCCTCGGGCAACCTTGCCCTCGAGGCGGTGGCGAGCGCGCCTCCCGACGGCTACACGCTCGCCCTGCTCGGCGTGAACAACGCGATCAATGCCAGCCTCTACAACAAGGCGGGCTTCGAGTTTCTGCGCGACATCGCACCGGTCGGCGCCGTCATGCGCGTGCCGCTGGTGATGGTGGTCAATCCGTCGTTTCCCGCATCGACGGTCCCGCAATTCATCGCCTATGCCAAGGCCAACCCGGGCAAGATCACCATGGGATCGGGCGGCGTCGGCACCTCGATCCATGTCTCCGGCGAGCTGTTCAAGATGATGACCGGAGTCGACATGCTGCACGTGCCCTATCGCGGCGGGGCGCTGGCGCTCAACGACCTCATCGGCGGACAGCTGCAAGTGATGTTCGACACCATGCCCGAGTCGATCGGCTTCATCCGGGCGGGCACGCTGCGCCCGCTCGCGGTGACCACGGCCGAGCGCGCATCGGTGCTGCCGGACGTGCCCACGGTCAGCGATTTCGTACCGGGCTACGAAGCGAGCGCGTGGTACGGCATTGGCGCGCCCCGCAATACGCCGGCCGAAATCATCGTCGCGCTCAACCGCGAGATCAACGCGGCCTTGGCCGATGCGAAGATCAAAGCGCGGCTGGTCGAGCTGGGCGGCACGCTGTCGGCGGGCTCGCCCGCCGCGTTCGGCAAGTTCATTGCCGACGACGCCGCGAAGTGGGCCAAGGTGATCGAATTCGCCGGCGTCAAGGCGCAGTGACGCCGTCAGATCGGCTTTTCGCCCTTGAGCATGAGGCGGTAGAGGTAGCGGCGCTCGCGCATGTCATAGTCGGGGTTGGCCTGATGCATGACGCTGCGATTGTCCCACAACACCCAGTCGCCGTTGCGCCACTTGTGACGGTACTCGTATTTTTTCTGGGTGGCGTGCCGCATCAGCTCGTCGATCAGCGCCAGCGCCTCCTTGTCCTCCATGCCGACGATGGATTCCATGCGTACCGGATTGAGGAACAGCGCCTTGCGGCCGTTCTCGGGGTGGGTGCACACCAGCGGGTGGACGCCGGGCGGCGGCAACTTGCTGCGACTTGCCTCGGTGATTTGCCCGAGCGGGCGTGGGCTATATTTGCTCTGGTAGACATGAACCGCCTTGAGCTGGTCGATTCGCTGCTTGGTATCCGCGGGCAGGTCGTCATAGGCGTCGTGCATATTGACGTATTGCGTGTCGCCGCCGCTCGAGGGCAGTTCGACGGCGAACAGCATCGTGGCCTTGGGCGGGCGCGGGTGGTTGGAATGGTCGGTGTGGAAGGTCTCGCCCGGGATGATGCGCCTGCCGTTTTCGATCTGGTCATTGGACACGTAGTCGACGCCGGGGTGGCCGGGGACGTGGCGCTCCCGCTTGTCGTGCAGCTGAATTTCGCCGAAGACCTGCGCCGCCGCCTCGAACTGATCCGGCGTAAAGTGTTGGTCGCGCATCACCAGCACGTGATGTTCGGCGAAGGCGCGGCGCAGGACGGCGTGGTCGTCGGTGTCGATCGGCTTTGTGAAGTCGAGGCCGACGACCTCGACGCCGGTGTGAGCCGTCAGCGGTGTGATGGTGAACGACGCCATCGCATGACCCTCCAGGCCACGGGTTCGTCGATTGGACGCTAGAGCCGGGCGTCGCAAGCGTCAAGCAGCGGCAACGCCGCCCGATCGACGGCGCGTCCCAACGTCACTCCTCGAACACCGCCACGGCGCGAATCGGCGAGCCGGTGCCCCCGCGCCATTTGAGCGGCAGGCCGATGAAACGGAATTCTCCCTGGCCGATCAGCGCCTCGAGGTTGCACAGGCTTTCGATGTGCGTGATGTCGAGCTCGAGGCACGCCTTGTGCACGAGCGAGTTCACGACGCCCATCGGGCCCGGGCGCATGGAGTCGATGCCGAAATGAACGATCCCCTGGCGCGCCAGCCACTCGGTCGCCGCGACATTGACGCCGGGATTGTCGGTCGAATAGGCGGGGGTGGGGAAGGTGCGCGCATGATGCCCGGTGCAGAGCAGCACGGTCCCGCGTTTGGGGATGGCGCTGCCCGACTTGCGCACCGCCTCCTCCAGCTGCGACGGCGTGATTTCGGCCTTCGGCGCGATGTGGCGCAGATCGAGGCAAATTCCCTTCACGTAGCAGTACTCGAGCGGGTACTCGTCGATCGGCGTTCCGTTCTTGCCGAAGTGGCGGGGAGCATCGATGTGGGTGCCGCCGTGGTCGGGCATGGAGAAAAACATCACGCAGTTGCCGTGCGCGTTGCCGGATTCGACGAAGGACTCCTCGTGGGTTTTCCAGACGCCGTGGATGATCGGCGGCTGCCCCGGATAAGTGGGGGTGCGATGATAGAGTTCGCGGCTCAGGTCGATCATTCGCATGGCGCTTGCCTCCCTCGATTTGCGATGCGGCCGAGGAGCATCTAGTTGTAGCGGATTATCCCGGACGACGCGACGACGCCCGCAGCAACTGCGCTCGACCGCCACGCGCATGCGCCCGCGCGACTGCGGTCCATGACCCGTCGCAAACCTGGCTCCCCCGCGACGCGAGCGTGCCGAGATACTCCATCCTCGTCGGCGGCGCGTCCCTGGCGCGGTGGCAACCGCTAAATTACCATTGCGCCTTCACGCGGGCCATTGCGAAGCCAACGAGCATCGGAGGTATGGTCATGGATCGACGCGGCTTCATTCGTTCGGTCGCTGTGGCGAGCGCCGGAGCGGCGCTCGCAGTCTCGCATCGCGTTGCATGCGCCGAGGC
>Ga0318518_10000402_pt1 | contig 11591 bp, 15 predicted proteins | sample GRESIP176b2f22_FD_203483 | JGI IMG/M metagenome (GOLD analysis project Ga0318518, IMG submission 203483) | Tropical soil microbial communities from Luquillo Experimental Forest, Puerto Rico - GRE.SIPMG.176b2f22 | ecosystem: Environmental > Terrestrial > Soil > Tropical forest > Bulk soil...
GCTTTTGTAGCAACATACCTTGGCCAGGCGGTCGGGTGGTATCAAGCCGGCGAAAACGCTGGTTTCATCGGCGCAATCGTTGGCGCGATAATAATCTTGGCGGTGTGGGGGTTTATCGCACCTCGTTTTGAGCGCACGTAAGCGCTTGCAAAGAGGAGCACAACCAAGCTGTGATGCTGCCCTCGTGGCTTTTTGCATTGCTGCTCGGCTTTAGCCTGTGTAGTGCAGTCAATTTGACGTTGCAGTTGCTGCAATAAGCGCCAGCTTCGCCACGTTGGCCACGATGCGTCGTGCCTACGTAAACATCCGTAATTGACAGCCAAAGCATCGTGAGCAGATAAGTATGTTCACCACCTGACTGACGCGGTGCCTATTCTTCCATACACGCGCTCCAGTCAGTGCCCCTACGCTTAGCCCCGGCGGACTGTCGGGGCTATTTATTTGCGTAGAAGTTCGGGGAGCTTGGCGATGTTCGCCGCGATCCTTCGCGTCTCAACTTTGCTGAGCAACTTCGCAGCTGATCGCCGCCCAGGCTCGTTCTCATATAGCTGTTGCCCGTTAGCGTCGCGTACGACGAAGTAGTTTGGCTGGAGTTCGGCGGACCAAGGTCCGGGGAAGCGGCGACTGTTCATCGTGTTAGGGCAGGGCCAGGTCGCTCCGGAGCTTTTGCAGATGCGTGGTCACGATTGCCCGAGCGATGGGCTGTGGCCCCTGTGGCGTGTCGAGCCTGACCTTGAGCGTGATCGCGATAGCCACCAGCACGCAACTCAACATAATGATCTTGGGCGTTGTCATTGCCCTTGGCCCTGCGAACCGTCGTACTATCCGACAAGGCGCGTGACTAGTTCACCGGACAACGACAGCACAATCGCGGCCGTTAGACCGCCGGTAACAGCTAGGAATACAAGCAGCCTGGTTGTGTAATACATTGCATTTACTCCAAACTCGCGCGTCACTCTTAGTGTTTTTCATCGTTCTTGATGCTTACCGCGACCGTGACCATGTCGAGGCCGCCACTAGCAGCAAGCTGACAATCGGGACCGGCAATCAGGACGATGCGATTGCCCTCGCGCCTGCAAATAACGTGACCGCAACCGACCTGGAAGTAAGCGAAATCGCCGTCCATCGTCACCGATGTCACCTGCTGGCGCACTCTCAAACTTTGAAAACCCATGGCCATCTCCCAGGATCATCCGTGTTCTGGCCCGAACCTCCCCACTAACGTGGGATGCGTTGTCAAAACCAGCTAGGGTCAGCGCGTGATAACCATCACATATTGCGCAAACGTGATCGCGCTTGAATTTGCGTGAAGGCAGCAGACTGCGCTTGCGAGTAAAAAAGCGCTTACAGCACTGCGTTCTGGGCCTATACAAAGGTACAGGTGGGCGCATTCCTCTCAGAACTTTGGCATAGAACCAATACGCCCTGTGTGTAGCTTCGCTATACACGTCTCCCCCCGCGGCAAATCGCGCCTGTGACGGTCGTCACCAAAAACGCAAATGCGATACCAATTTTTTTGTTTGTTTGTTAGTTCGCCCTACCGCATTCACATAGCGGTTCAAGGACTGTTTTCTGCCATGCGCAACGAACACTCTGGTAAATATCCGTCAAGGCCGCCGCATTGCCCAAGCTGCGCTCAAATTATGCGGCTTGCTCGAACAACGTCGCGATTTGGGAACCTGCCCGACCTTTATATCTTTGAATGTCGAGGTTGCGGCGTGTCGCACATCGACGAGGCGTACGAAGCAGCATGAGCGCCAGTGCGGGCGAAGTCGTGATTGCGACTGTGAGCGCGGCGTTCGGTCACAAAAACCAGGGAGGAAATAACTATGCCTCGTTACCATTTTGTGGTCCGCGCCCCTGATCACACGCACGACGATCCGGACGGTACGCATTTTCCGAACCATGATACCGCAAGGGAACATGGGCATCGTATCGTGCGAGAACTAGCAGACGGCGGTTATAAACCTGGGAATGCCGTTTTGCTCGTGCAGGATGAGACGAGACAGACAGTCCACTCGATCACGTTTTGAGCAGTCACGCGATTGTCTTCGACTGACCAGGGTGGCGGGAAGCGACGAGGGGAGGAGGGCATCAAAGCGAGAGCATGAGCCGCATCATTTGCCCAATCCCATGTTCTTGACGGCATCCATGACAGTCGTTTTGCCGTGTCCGTAACAATATTGGTTGAGCGTCTCCTCATCCCTTTTAAGTGCGCCGGGTTCGATGATCGTGTTGTTGTGTTCGCGGTGGTAATACCCGCTAAGCCACAAGATGATATACGTCGAGGTCCATGGGAGTTCCTCCTTAAAAAGCTGGTCGCACGTTATTTTAGCAACATCGACTGTCACACTTTGTGCTTGCGGCGCTGGGATCTGGACAAACAGTAATAAAGCGCTGGTGAGAAGCAGCCGAAGTTTCACGGTCACCTCCAAAGGCTTCGCGGGCTTGGCATCAGAATTACCTACCATGCTCGCTCACATAGTGCCTGCCCGTTGTAGTCCCCAGCGACGAAGCAGGCGTCGAGTTCTTCTATCGTCCATGGTGGCGGGAAGCGGCGTGGGTTTGTCATGCCCGCTACCTAGAGGTTGCTGACCCTTTGCCTTTATCTGATAATCTCATTTGATAAACGGAGGGACATCTCATGCGTACTTTTATCCTCGCCTGGGTGATTGGTTTTCTGGGCCTGGTAATGATCGTAGGTGGGATCTGGGGTGTCATCGATCTGTACAGGCAAGAGGTGCGGGCTCCGCTGAAATCTTATGGCGGAGCAATTAGCATGATATGCGGCGGCGTTGTTGGGCGTGATGCAGGCGCTGCGTATACTGCTCGCCGTTTTCTTTTACATGGTAACGCACGTATGACGCTCGCCCGCTCACTTTCGTCGCGGGCTTGGACCAAGGCGCAGGGAAACGACGAGGCATCACCATGCACTAACCAAATGGCTTGTCAGTCTCATCCAACTCAGCATACTTTGATTTATGGCGACTCAGTCCACAGTCTTATTGCGTGTGCGTGAAGGCGACATTTGGCGCGTGCGGATAGTATGGCCGAGTGGTGCCGTGCGCCACTTTGGAAAATTCGCCTCCGAAAAAGATGCTGCCGATTGGATCGCTGCCCATTCCCGGCTGACGATGCCTGCTGAAGAAACCAGCCCTCCGACTGTCCCAAGCGACTGAGGGCAAGCGGGGCCTCAGCCACAACATCGCAATCAGCGTCTTTGATCGACGTCAAGAACACGCCCTCAAACAGCAAAGCCGTCGGCGGTACGCAGCCAACGGCTTTGCCTTCGTCCCCCTACGTGCCGTGTTCTCGGACAGCATCGTGCGGGTTGTCGAACGGGCGGTGAAGTGATGCACCTTCACCTTCGTCCCCACCTTGTTCCGCAGGCAGAGCGACGTCCCCAGTCCGACCGAGTAAAGAATAGCGCCTGCCTGGGCGCACTCAAGCTGCCATCTGTTGATAACTCGTTTGATGGGTTGCCATGACTTTTTGATCCGACATCATGCATTGCGGGCCACCAACCAGACAGCGGGGACGGATCATGGCTAAAAAACGGGCTACTCGACCTCGGCGCAGGGGGATGTCCCCCGTGTGTGAACCACTTTCTCAGATCCTCATATCTTCGCTTTCTCCCGGTACGCTACAGGCAATTGCCAATTGCACGTCGAACCAAGATTTCCTCGTGTACTGCACGACGAATGGTGCTGCACCTGGGTATGCCGTCCAAGTAAAGAGCACTGGGTCCGGAATTGGCACACAGTCACCAGTCTTCATCGTCGGCGGTGTAGCTAACGACGTCATCACCTTCATCATGCAACCAGGCACTACTAGTTTTATTACGTTGCAGACCAGGTGCGGCGCCACAGCCAGCATTAAAATCGCTTAGAAAAACAAAAATCAGATTGGTAGCGGATGCAAGCTGCTGTCACCACTGGGGGCTTTCGGTTTTTGACCTTAACGCAATGCGGTGACGCCTGTCCGCCAAACCAGTCAGAACGAACAACGATGCGCGGCCCACTAGCCAGGGAATGGCCGCCAACACTGCCCATGAGAGGAATGCAGTGAAATCGTGGTGGCCAAACCAGTAGTCAGCAAGGCCAATTCCAACAAACGTCGCTGCCACAACCCCGCCGAACCAATAAATTGTCTTTCCAAAGTTCTTCATGTGTTAGCCCCCCGTCCCCAGTCCGATTCGAGATAGGATAGCGCGGGCGTGGGCGCACTCAAGATGAAATCGGGGAGAGAATAAGATGTGGAACGCTTATGCAGCAGTTTCGGCCCTGATCTTCGCCATAGTGTCAGTCATGCACGTAGTGAGGCTAATCAATCGATGGCCAGTCGTGATTGGGCCGTACGACATATCCATGAATGTATCGCGGGTAGCCCTTGTCGTTGCCGGCCTAATCGCAATTTGGGGCTTCACGCAATTACGCCAAGGGCGCACTCGCTCTCGCTGATGCGCAGCCTCGAAAAAGAGTATGGGAGCTTGCCAGTAACGGGACCTCAATAATTTCTTTGTGGTGGCGCGATCAATTCCTTCGCGGCTTTGGTCCTGGCGAATTCTCGCGCCGCCCGTTTTGTGAATACAACAAGCCTACCAGCCAAAACTGCGACCACAATTTCCTCGTGCGATTCGGAATCGTGCGATTCCCAAGTGCTAAAAGATCGTGGCAGCCGTCTTAATCACGCTCGCGGCGGCGTATATCTGGTAACCGCACGATAATCTATTTAGCGGTCGTCTTTTGGTTGTCGCACTAGCTCCGGCAGCTTGGCGATGTTGGCCGCGACTATGCGGCTTCCTCAATCTCCAGCCAACCAGTGTAAGCGTCCCGAAACTTATCCCTGAGATCTGCCACCTTATCGGCCGTCACCGGATCGGGGCGAGATTGCAGCAGAGCTTTAAAGGCGTGTTCAATAATGTCGAAGTCGATTTTGCTAAGCTCATGCTTTTCCATGGCGGTACTCCTGACATAAATCCGCAACTCGGCCACTTCAAATCTTTGCTGACCGCGGCGGCGGGAGGCGGCGTGCGGGCGTTCAATATCTCGTATCCTTCGGCGGCTCTCCCCATTCCCATTTGCCCGACTGCCAGTTGAATCGAGCGACCTTGCGCTTGATCATTTCGTCGCGCCATTTGTTGCGTGTCACGATGAAGGCAGTGAGATAGCCGCAGCCGAAGCAAAGCGCGCCAAACGCCACCACAATGATGATCTGCAACCCCAACTGGCTCATGATCCGAGTTTAATCGCGCCTCATCCTTGCCGAGCAGCTTTGCCGCTGATCGCCGCCCTTAGACGAAGATGGTGGGGTACTGCTCGACCGCGGTAGCCTTCTGGCAACGCAGCAAGCGCTGCGCGCAATCGCAATCTTTGCAGTTGGTCGGAGCGATCATCACAGCGTATCCCGGGTACTTGAGATCGGCCCTGTAGTTCTTGGGGATCGACGACATGAATCCCTCCTAATCGAGAGGAACCTAGCTGCTGGTTGCGTACTCCCTGACAGCAATAGTGTCTGTGATCAGCGTCACAGGCTTGTTGTTCCTCGACAGACCAGGGCGGCGGGAAGCGGCGGGGCATTGGCCGATGAGTTAGTCTTGGCCAGATGAACGCCGGGCACGTTCCTGTCCTTTTTTAGTTCTGCTCGTTCGGCGGCTTTGCTGTCTCAAGCTGCTCGCCCATTTGCTTTTTGACGTCGTCAGCGACCTCCCGTGCAAATTGCCTAACCGCTTCCACGTTCTGGGCGCTAATGGTCGGGGACACTTCGATTAATTTCTGGCCGGTCGCCGTTCCGTAAAAGGCAGCAATGTCATGCAGTTCATCGACCGTGAAGTAGCGGGCGTAGATGGCCACCACGGCCTCGGTCAATTCATCGACACGTTGCATCTCATGCTGCTGAAGAGTCGGCATCATCGCGTCATACTGTTTCTCGACTTCCGGCCGGTTCTGCACGATTGTTGGTTTGAGGTTTGCTAAAAGAGTCGGAACCATTGCCTTGTATTGGTCTGCTGCCTTCATGGCCCGCAGGAGGTCGCGGGCAGCAGCGAGGTTTTCCGGCGCAATCGACGTGGCGGGCGTCTGTGCCCGGACCGGACCGGCAGCAAACAAAGCGGCGGCAATAGCGGCAACAATCAAAGAGCGCATCAATTACTCCTGTCTGTACAAGTTACATTTGAGACCGGCGAACCGCACGTCACGGCTCACGGCGTCGGCTTTTTGACCTTATCCAGTGTGGCGAACGCCAATCCTCCTCGGCCTCGCGCGTCACGGCGGGCGCTTTGGGGTTCTTGACCTTCACCCAATACGGCGAGCGCCCGGAACGGTAAAGCGAGCCAAGCCGCTTCGATACAATCCCCCCACAGCCAAGCTTGCACGCCTCGCTTCGGCCATGTCGCGTTCATGTTGCATGGAGCTGCCGGGAGCTAAAAGCAGCCATTGAAAATAAAAGGAAAAAAGCTGCAACATACGCGACATACTCGACCTGAGAAAATTGATATAAGTATTTGATTTTGTTGGCGACCCCGGCAGGATTCGAACCTGCGACCTTCAGCTTAGAAGGCTGTTGCTCTATCCCCTGAGCTACGGGGCCCCAGATGCGGGCGACCGTGGGCAGTCACGGCACGCCGACGAAACGACTCTATATAGAATCGAAGGCAAAAACGCCCAGTAAACGATTGAGCGAGCCGGCGGAACCGGCCCGCAATGAAGGCGCACTTAGCCGCCCAGCAGAGCTTTCCTACCATAGGTGATTTTACTATTGTGCGGCGCGGCTTTGCAGGCGCTCCGTTGCGCTGGCCGCCGAGGCGGGCTTCGGTTTTCCGTTATCACCACTGCAACGGGCAGCAAAGTGCTAGCGGTATGAGTACGACCAGCAGTTGGACGTCCCGGTCATACTGGCCCACCAAGGGCTCTGCCGCGCTTTTCGATTATGCCGCCGGGTCGAACCGGCGTGCCGCCATTGTGCTGGTCGTGGTGTCGCTGATCACATTTCTGCCCGGCTTCTTTCAAATTCCGCCGGTCGATCGTGACGAGGCTTATTTCGCCCAGGCTACCAAGCAGATGATCGAAACCGGCGACTATGTCGATATTCGTTATCAGGACGATGTGCGCTACCGCAAACCCGTCGGCATCTACTGGCTGCAAGCGGCGGTCGTGAACACAGCCTCTGCGCTCGGTCTGCCGAATGCGCGCACGACTATATGGCTCTATCGCTTGCCGTCGCTGATTGCTGCGATTGGCGCTGTGCTCGCCACCTATTGGTGTGCGCTCGCTTTTGTCGGTCGGCGCGGTGCGCTCCTTGCGGGCTTGATGCTGATGTCGTCGGCAATTCTTGGCGTCGAGGCCCGCCTCGCCAAGACTGATGCCGTCTTGTTGTGCACCGTCGTTCTCGCCATGGCGGTTTTGGCGCGCGTTTATCTCGCACCACGACGCGGCGAGCCACAGCCAGGTGCAGGGCAAGCCGCTATTTTCTGGACCGCGCTCGGTTTCGGCATTCTCATCAAGGGCCCGCTCATTCTCATGGTTGTCGGGCTGGCGGCCGCAACTCTCGTTATTATCGACCGCTCGGCACGCTGGCTCTTGGCGTTGCAGCCTGTGCCTGGCTTGCTATGGCTTGTCCTGCTCGCGCTGCCCTGGTTCATCGCGATTTACGCACGCGTCGGCAGTCAATTCCTTGTCGCTTCCGTTGGCGAGGACATGCTTTCTAAAGTGGCAGGCGCGCAGGAATCGCACGGCGCGCCGCCTGGTCTATATCTGGTCCTCTTTTTCGCCACGTTCTTTCCTGCGTCGATCTTGACCGGACTGGCGGCGCCCGCGGTTTGGGCGGTGCGCCGCGAAGCGGCCGCGTGCTTCCTCCTCGCTTGGCTGGTGCCGTCTTGGATCGTGTTCGAAGCAATTATCACCAAACTGCCGCACTATGTGCTTCCGCTCTATCCTGCGATTGCGATTCTGACCGCGGGCGCAGTGGAGTCCCGGGTTTTATCGCGGCGACCATGGTTGGTGCGCGGTGTCATGTGGTGGTTCCTCGCCCCGGTGATCATCAGCATTCTTGCTGTCGTTGCCGCTATCATCATCCAACACGATCTTGTTTTGCTGGCTTGGCCGTTCTTTTCCGCGTCAGTCGTTTGCGGCCTATTTGCTTGGCAATTGTATGACCAGGAAGGCGCCGAACGCGCGTTCACGCGGGCGGTAGAAGGCGTCGTTGCTATGGCGATTGCGCTCTATGCGATCGTCGTTCCTTCGCTCGAGCCGGTCTTCCCCAGCGTCGCATTAGCTCAAGTGTTGCGGGAGGCACCGTGTCCGAATCCGGTGGCGGCAAGCGCGGGCTACGAAGAGCCGAGCCTGGTGTTTCTCGCCGGCACCAAAACACACTCGACCGATGCTGCAGGCGCCGCCGATTTTCTTCTTGCCGGTAGCTGCCGATTCGCTTTCGTCGAAGCGCGTCAACAACGAGCCTTCGCCTTGCGCGCGGAAGCGATCGGACTGCGCTATGATCGCGGTCCGCTCGTCGAGGGTTACGACGTCAGTATCGGCAAGCCGGTCTCGATCGCGGTGTTTGAAACAGTGAGCGCACCGTGAGCGCGCCGAACGCACATCTGGATAAGACGACTACGCCGGCAGGCCTGGGAACCCGCACGGACGCAGCGGTCCGCCAGCTTGTGCGCAACGTCGCGACCAATATTGCTCTGGGGTTTAACGCGCTGGCCAAGTCGCGGCGCTCCACCATCCTGCCTGCATCCAATACGACAGTGGCTTTGAGCATTGCTCTTGTACTTGCCGCAGCAGCGTCGATGTTCTTCTTCGACGCCATGGCCGTCGGCTGGGCGCGAAATGAGGCGCATTGGTTTAGAGGCGCGTTTGAAAAAATTACCGACCTTGGGCTCTCCGGCTGGTTCTTGTTTCCCTGCGGCTTCATTCTGCTGTTCTTGGCCGCGGTAAGCTCGCCGCAACTGACAAGCTCGGCTCAAGGCGTGTTCGCTGCACTTGCAGCACGCTTCGGCTTTGTGTTTTTCGCGGTGGCATTGCCGGGTCTGTTCGTCTCCATTGCCAAGCACTTGATCGGCCGTGCTCGCCCCTATGTCGGCGGTCACGAGGACCCGTTTGCCTATATGCCGCTCATCTGGCGTCCTGCATTTGCCAGCATGCCGTCCGGCCACGCCACGACCGCGGTTGCGGCTGCGATTGCCATTGGCACGATCTGGCCGCGCACGCGGATAGTCATGTGGCTTTACGCAGTGACGATCATGTTCAGCCGCGTGGCCGTGCTCGCCCATCATCCGAGCGACGTCCTTGCTGGCGCGTTAGTGGCGCTTCTAGGGACCCACTGGCTCAGGCGCTGGTTCGCCACGCGCGGCCTGGTATTTCGCTCAAGCGACATGCGGGCTAATCCGGGGCCGTCGCTGTCGCGCATCAAGGCCGCTTTGCGGCAAACGCTGGCGGCGCGATAGCCATGAGTGCCTGAATCCGAATGTTTTTTCCCGTGATTGAACCGGGCGGCGATGGGCTTTAGAAGCCTTGCCCATGTTCCCAGAGGGGATGTTGCCCGAGATCGGGGCGCAACAGGACAGGCGTGACCGCCCGGCGGTATCCGTCGTCGTGCCGGTGAAAAATGAGTCCGGCAATATCGCGCCCCTGGTCACGGAGATCAGTGCCGCGCTGCAAAACGGCTCGTTCGAAGTGGTCTACGTCAATGACGGATCGACCGATGCGACTGAACAGGAACTTCGTGAACTGATGGCGCAGCGTCCCTGGCTGCGGCAAATCCGGCACGACAAGTCTTGCGGCCAGTCAGCCGCGATTCGCAGCGGTGTCGCCATGGCGCGAGGGGAGTTGGTGGTGACGATCGACGGCGATGGGCAAAACGATCCGGCATTTATTCCCGCACTGGTTACGGCCTTCGAGGTGGGCGCGCCGCGCGTCGGGCTCGTCGCTGGCCAACGCAAGGGTCGCAAGGCGAGCCGGTTTAAGCAGTTGCAGTCGCGCGTCGCCAATGCCGTTCGCGCCACCGTGCTCAAAGACGGTACGCAAGATACCGGCTGCGGGCTGAAAGCCTTCCGCCGCGATTTGTTTCTGTCGCTACCTTATTTCGACGGCCTGCATCGTTTTCTGCCGGCGCTCGTTCGCCGCGAAGGCTTCGAAATCGGCTATGTCGAGGTGCTGGACCGGCCGCGCCGCTACGGCGCGTCCAATTACGGATTCTGGGATCGACTGTGGATCGGCATTATCGATCTCTTTGGCGTGTGGTGGCTCATTCGCCGCAAAAAGCGCATTGCCCAACCGGTGGAGGTCACGCTTGCTCGTTGAGATGTCGCACGCGGTCGGCGCGTATCTTACCGACGTTTTCGTCACAGGGCTGGATTGGTGGGTTCTGCTCGGGTTTGCCGCCCAGGCGCTGTTCACCATGCGCTTTCTGGTGCAATGGATCGCGTCGGAACGCGCCGGGCATAGCGTGATACCTGTGGCGTTCTGGATGTTCTCGATCGGGGGTGGACTTTTGCTCCTGGTCTATGCGCTCTACCGCAAGGATCCGGTCTTCATCGCCGGGCAGGCATTTGGAGTTTTCGTTTATCTACGCAATCTTTATTTCGTGATGCGCGATCGCAAAGTCGCTGCATCGGTTGCGTGAACGGTGCCCTGCTAGCGTGAAGCCGCAGCGAGCGCCGCGAAACCGCGCTCGAGATCCGAGATCAGATCATCCACCGCTTCGAGCCCGATATGAAACCGCACGGTCGGTCCGCCGGGCTGCCAGCGCGTCGCGGTGCGCAGCGGTGCACAGTCGAACGGAATAGCCAGGCTTTCGTAGCCGCCCCATGACGCGCCGATGCCGAACAATTCCAGCACATCGAGAAACGCGTGATACGCTTCTTTGCGCACCGGCTTGAGCACCATGCTGAACAGTCCCGACGCGCCGGCGAAATCGCGCTTCCAGATGCCGTGGCCGGGATGGCTCGGCAAGCCGGGATGCAGAAGCCGCAAGACCTCCGGCCGCTGTTCGAGCCAGCGTGCAATCGCAAGGCCGGATTGCTGGTGCCGCTCAAGCCGGACGGCCAGCGTTCGCAAACCGCGCAATCCGAGATAAACGTCGTCGGGTCCTTCGCACTGGCCGGTATAGCGAACCGTGGTCTTGAGCGGCGTGATGGTGGCGGAATTCGCCGACACTGTCCCCAGCATCAGGTCGGAATGACCGCCGATATATTTCGTGCCGGCCTGAATGGCCATGTCGACGCCGTGCTCGAGCGGGCGAAAAAAGAAGGGGGTTGCCCAAGTATTGTCCATGAGCACGAGCGTCCCTTTTTCATGGGCTGCTTTATCATGGACCGCGTTGGCGATCGCGGCCGTGTCCTGCATTTCGAAACTCAAGGACCCCGGCGATTCCAGGTAAACGACGCGCGTGTTCGGTTTGAGCAGGCCGGCGATCGCGGCGCCGATCAGCGGATCATAGTAGGTGACGGTCACACCGAGGCGGCTGAGAACCTGGTCACAAAAAATGCGGGTCGGTCCATAGGCGCTGTCGGTGACCAAGGCATGATCGCCAGCATGCACAACCGCGACAAAGGCGGTCGAGATCGCAGCGAGGCCGGACGGCAGAAGCGC
>Ga0318518_10000403_pt1 | contig 11591 bp, 11 predicted proteins | sample GRESIP176b2f22_FD_203483 | JGI IMG/M metagenome (GOLD analysis project Ga0318518, IMG submission 203483) | Tropical soil microbial communities from Luquillo Experimental Forest, Puerto Rico - GRE.SIPMG.176b2f22 | ecosystem: Environmental > Terrestrial > Soil > Tropical forest > Bulk soil...
GTTCTGGACGCCGAGGAGGCGGCGGAAGCCGTCGCTGCGGGCAGCGTCCCCGCGGCAGAAGACACGCGACGGCCAGCAGCCGGTGCGGGCCGCCGCAAGCGTGGCGGCACCGGATCCGCCGGAGCCGGCGCATGAACATCACGGCAGAGGCGGTCAAGCAGCTGCGCGAGCGCACTGGCGCCGGCATGATGGAGTGCAAAAAGGCACTCGTTGAGACCAAGGGCGACCTCGATGCGGCCGCAGAGCTGATGCGCAAGCAGGGTCTCGCCAAGGCCGACAAGAAGGCGGCGCGCGTCGCCGCCGAAGGCGTGGTGGCCATGGCCCGCTCGGGCGATGCCCGGGCGGCGGCCCTGGTCGAGGTCAATTGCGAGACCGACTTCGTCGCGCGCGAGCAGGACTTCCGTGCTTTTGCGCAGGCGGTGGCCGACTGCGCGCTGGCGCTGCGGCCGGCAGACCTGGCGGCGCTCGGGGAAGCGAGGCTCGCATCCGGCGAGAGCGTCGAGGAGCGCCGGCGCAACCTCGTGGCCAAGATCGGCGAGAACATCAGCGTACGGCGTTTCGCGGTGCTCACGTCCCCGGGTCACCTCGGGGCCTACGTGCACGGAACGCGGATTGGCGCGTTGACGGCACTCGAGGGCGGCACGGCGAGCCTCGCCCACGATCTCGCCATGCACGTGGCGGCGAGCAACCCGCGGTACCTCTCCGCCGAACAGGTGCCGGCGGCGGTGGTGGCCAAGGAACGCGAGATTCTCACCAGCCAGGCGCAGGGTGAGGGCAAGCCGCCGGAGATCGTGGCGAAGATGGTCGAGGGCCGGCTGCGCAAGGTGCTCGGCGAGATCACGCTCGCGGGCCAGCCCTTCGTCAAGGACCCTGACGTGACGGTCGAGAAGCTGCTGAAGGGTGCGGGCGCCCGGGTGCTCGCGTTCGAGCGCTTCGAGGTCGGCGCCGGCATCGAGAAGAAGCAGGACGATTTCGTCGCCGAGGTCATGGCCCAGGTGAAGGGCGCAGGCCCGGTCAGGCACTGACACGCGGAGCGTGAGCAAGGGATTTAAACCCCGCCGCGCGCGGGGTTTTTTCCATCGGTCTTCAGGGGAGTGCAGATGAGCCAAGCCAAGGCGGCGTACTCGAGGATCCTGGTGAAACTCTCCGGCGAGGCGCTGATGGGCGATGGCGACTACGGCATCGACCCGCAGGTGATCAAGCGCATCGCCGGCGAGTTGCAGGAGATCGTCGAGATGGGGGTGCAGCTCGCCGTGGTGATCGGCGGCGGCAACATCTTCCGCGGGGCGGGATTGGCGCGCGCGGGCATGGACCGGGTGGCCGCCGACCACATGGGCATGCTCGCCACCGTGATGAACGCGCTCGCCATGCAGGACGCGCTGGAAAGCCTCGGGCTGCACGCCCGCGTGATGTCCGCGATCCGCATCAACGAGGTGTGCGAGGACTACATCCGCCGCCGCGCCGTGCGACACCTGGAGAAGGGCCGCGTGGCGATCTTCGCGGCCGGCACCGGCAACCCCTTCTTCACCACCGACACGGCGGCCGCACTGCGCGCCATCGAGATCAACGCCGACGTGCTGCTGAAGGCCACCAAGGTGAACGGCATCTTTTCCGATGATCCGTTGCGCAACCCGCAGGCGCAGCGCTATGCGCACCTGACCTTCGACAAGGTGCTCGCCGACCGGCTGAACGTCATGGATGCAACCGCCATCGTGATGTGCCGCGACAACCGCTTGCCTTTGCGCGTCTTCAATCTCAACAATCCCGGCGACCTCACCCGCATCGTGCGCGGCGAGGACGTGGGCACGGCGGTGACTTTCGACTGAGCCGCGCCCGGGGACAGTGAGGAGAACGACGAATGCTCGAAGACATCAAGAAAGACGCCGCTTCGCGCATGGCGAAGTGCGTACAGAACTTCCAGGCGGACCTGAAGAAGCTGCGCACCGGCCGGGCACATCCGAGCCTCGTCGAGCACCTGAAGGTGGATTACTACGGCTCGGAGGTGCCGTTGCAGCAGGTCGCGAGCATCACGGTGGAGGAGGGACGGACGCTCGTCATCTCGCCGTGGGAGAAGGCGGTGGTGCAGGCGATCGAGAAGGCGATCTTCAAATCCGACCTCGGGCTCACGCCCATGACGGCCGGCACCGTCATCCGCATTCCCATGCCACCGCTCACCGAGGAGCGCCGCCGGGAGATCACCAAGGTGCTGCGCCACGATGCGGAGAATGCCCGCGTGGCGGTGCGCAACGTGCGCCGTGACGTCATGCACGACGTCAAGGACATGCTCAAGGAGAAGCTCGTGTCGCAGGACGATGAGCGACGCGCCGAGGCCGAGGTGCAGAAGCTCACCGACAAGCACGTCGCCGACATCGATGCACTGCTTGCGTCCAAGGAGAAGGAGGTCATGCACGTCTGATGGCCGCTCCCGAGACGCTCCTGCCGCGACACATCGCCATCATCATGGACGGCAACGGCCGCTGGGCTGCCGCACGTGGACTGCCGCGCCCGGCCGGCCACAAGGCCGGCCTCACGCCCGTGCGCCTGTGCATCGAGGAGTGCTCGCGCCGCGGTGTCGAGGCGCTCACCCTGTTTGCCTTCTCGAGCGAGAATTGGCGGCGTCCCGCGGAGGAGGTCGGGAGCCTCATGGGCCTGTTCGTCGAGGCGCTCGACCGCGAGATCGACGAGTTGCACGCGAAGTCCGTGCGGGTGCGCTGCATCGGCGAGCGCCGCAACCTCGCCGTGCGGCTGCAGGCGCGCATCGCCGCCGCCGAGGCGCGCACCGCGGCCAACACAGGTCTCAAGCTCCAGGTGGCGATGAGCTATGGCGGACGCTGGGACATCGTCCAGGCCGCGCGCCAGGTCGCGCGGGACTGTGCGAGTGGGCAAATGCGGCCCGAGGAGCTGAGCGAGGAGAGCTTCGCCGGACGGCTGTCGCTCGCCGGACTCCCGGAGGCTGATCTGCTGATCCGCACCGGCGCGGAGCAGCGCATCAGCAATTTCCTGCTGTGGGATCTCGCCTATGCGGAGCTTTATTTCAGCGCCCGGCTGTGGCCGGACTTCACCGTGAGCGACCTCGAGGAAGCCCTGGCATACTTCGCCGGCCGCGAGCGGCGTTTCGGGCGCATCGCCGCGCGACGCGGCGCCGCCGAGGCCTGAAGCGGTGAGCGATGCGCTGCGCAAACGCGTGCTGACCGCCGTGGTGCTGGCGGCGGCGCTGCTCGCGATCCTGTTGTGGCTGCCGGAGTGGGCCACCGTGGCGGTCATCACGCTGCTGGTGTTGTTCGGGGCCTGGGAGTGGTCGGCGTTCCTGCTGCTCGATGCTCCCGAATCGCGCGTCGGCTACGTGCTGCTGGTCGGTGTGCTGCTGTGGCTCGTGTGGGGCTTCTCGATGAGCCCGGCGCGGCGCGACCTGGTGCTCGCCGTGGCGGTACTGTGGTGGTTGCTGGCGCTCGCCTGGATCATGTTTGCCCCGCGACGCGTGTCGCCGTGGGCCGCCGCCGCGGCCGGCGTCCTGGCACTGGTACCCTCCTGGCTGGCACTGGTGCGCTTGCGCCTCACCTTGCCGGACGGGGCACAATGGGTGCTGTTCGCGCTCGTGCTGGTGTGGGCTGCAGATATCGGCGCATTCTTCTTCGGGCGGCTGTTCGGGCGCATCCGTCTCGCGCCGACGGTGTCGCCGGGCAAGACCTGGGAAGGTCTGCTGGGAGGTGTCGCCGTGAGCACGCCGGTCGCGATCATCGGCAGCCGCTGGTTCCAGGTGCCGCTGGCGGCCTTCCTGCCGCTGTGCCTGGCGGCGGTCGGCTTCTCCGTGGTGGGGGATCTCACCGAGAGCCTGCTCAAGCGCTTTGCCGGCATGAAGGACAGCGGCAGCATATTCCCGGGCCACGGGGGCGTCATGGACCGCATCGACAGTCTCACCGGCGCCGCGCCCGTGTTGCTTCTCGGCCTGTCACTCCTCGGAGTCATAACATGATCGGCGTCTCGGTGCTGGGTTCCACCGGTTCGGTTGGCGAGAGCACACTCGATGTGCTCGCGCGCCACCCGGAGCGCTTTCGTCTCATTGCCCTCGCGGCCAACAGCAACGCCGCGAAGCTCGCGCGTCAGGTCCGCACCTTCCGCCCGGCGTACGCGGCGCTCGCCGATGAGCACGCGGCCGCCGAGCTGCGGGCGCTCCTTGGCGGTGCGGCAGAGGGCACGCGCGTGCTGGCCGGCGCCGGCGCACTGGAGGAGCTGGCGCTCCTCCCCGAAGTAGATTGCGTGATGGCCGCCATCGTCGGCGCCGCGGGGCTGCGCTCGACGCTGGCCGCGGCCCGTGCCGGCAAGCGGCTGCTGCTCGCCAACAAGGAATCGCTGGTGATGGCGGGTCCCCTGCTGATCTCGGCGGTGAATGCCTCGGGGGCGACGCTGCTGCCGATCGACAGCGAGCACAATGCCATCTTCCAGTGCCTGCCGGCGGGCGCGATCAGCGGCGTGGCGCCGCCGGGTCTCACCCGTGTGCTGCTCACCGCCTCCGGCGGTCCGTTCCGCGACACTCCAAGGGAAGCGCTCACCGATGTCACCCCCGAGGCCGCGTGCGCCCATCCCAACTGGGTCATGGGCCGCAAGATCTCGGTCGATTCCGCGACACTCATGAACAAAGGCCTCGAGCTCATCGAGGCGTGCCTGCTGTTCGGCCTCACGCCCTCGCAGGTGACGATCCTCGTGCATCCGCAGAGCATCGTGCATTCGATGGTCGAGTACGCCGACGGTTCGGTGCTCGCCCAGCTCGGCGCCCCCGACATGCGCACGCCCATTGCGCACGCGCTCGCCTGGCCCGAGCGCATCGACTCCGGTGTAGAATTCCTCGACCTGCTCAAGGCGGGGAGGCTCGATTTCCGGCCTCCCGACATCGACAAATTCCGTTGTCTCGCGCTGGCGCAGGCCGCCGCGCGCGCCGGGGGACTGTCGCCGGTGGTCCTGAACGCCGCCAACGAAGTGGCCGTCGCGGCGTTCCTCGAGCGCCGATTGAACTTTCCGGCCATTGCCGCGGTCATTGAAGCCGTGATGGAGCGGGCCACCGGGGGGGCGATCGGCGGGCTGGAGGACGTACTGGCGGCCGATGCGGACAGCAGAATGCACGCACGTGAGCGGATTCGCCTGACAGCCGGGGCAACAAGAGGCGCTCACGCATGAGCTTCATCTGGTATTTCATATGGTTCGTTGTCGCCGTGGGCCTCTTGGTCACGGTGCACGAGTTCGGCCATTTCTGGGTCGCGCGGCGGCTCGGGTTCAAGGTGCTGCGCTTCTCCATCGGTTTCGGCCGGCCGCTCCTCAGCCGCGTCGCGGGTGCCGACCGCGTCGAGTACGTCGTGGCCGCGGTGCCGCTCGGCGGCTACGTCAAGCTCCTCGATGAGCGCGAAGGGCCGGTCGCGCCCGAGGACCTGCCACGCTCTTTCACCCACCGGCCGCCGTGGCAGCGCATCCTCGTGCTGCTCGCAGGCCCCGCCTGCAACATCCTGTTCGCGGTGCTCGTGCTGTGGGCCATGTTGTGGGCCAACGGCATCACCGAGGTGCGGCCGACGGTGGGCGATGTCACCGCCGGATCGATCGCCGCGCGTGGCGGCCTGAAGTCAGGCGATGAGATCCGCGCCATCAACGGCACGGCGGTGACCGGGCAGCGCGATGTGGTGTTCGACCTGCTCGATTCCATGAGCGGCCATGGCCAGGCGCTGCTCACCGTCCGCGGCAGCGGCGGCGAGACACGCCAGGCGAACCTGAGCGTCAACGACCCGGGCGAGCGGCGGCGGCTCACCGAGCCCGCGGAGCTCTTCCGCGGCCTCGGCTTCCAGTTCTGGGCGCCGACGGTGCCACCGGTGCTGGGGCCGGTCACTCCCGATGGACCGGCGGCGCGCGCCGGACTTGCCGCCGGCGATCGCATCGTCGCCATCGACGGTGTGCCGATGAACGATTTCCGCCAGATCGTCGAGTACATCAGCGCCCGTCCCGGCGAACGCGTCAACATCGACTACCGCCGCGGCGGTGTCACGCACAGCGCGGCGGTGACGGTGGCGAGCGAGGAGGTCGGCGCGCGGCGCATCGGCCGTATCCGCGTCCAGCAGCCCCAGGGCATCACCTACCCGGCGAACATGCTGCTGCACACCGATCTCGGCCCGGGCGCGGCGCTCGCACGCGCCGGCGGGGAAGCCTGGAACATGACCATGCTGCAGGCGCGGCTGTTCTGGCGCATGGTGCTCGGCCACGTGTCGCTGAAGAACCTGAGCGGCCCGCTGTCGATCGCCGAGTTCGCCGGCGATTCCGCCGAGGCGGGCGTCGCTTCGTTCATGAGCTTCCTGGTGCTGATTTCCCTGTCGCTGGGATTTCTCAACCTGCTGCCGATCCCGATCCTCGATGGCGGACAGATCCTGTTCCAGCTGGTGGAGTGGCTCAAGGGAAGTCCGCTCTCGGAGCGGGCTCAGGCGCTGGGACAGCAGGTGGGCATCGCCCTGCTCATCGTCCTGATGGGTGTCGCGCTGTACAACGATATTGCGCGCCAGTTCAGTTGAGCGTGTCTTCGGGCTGCGCAGCCGCAGGCCATCGGTCTGCGGTTCTCCAGTCGTGCAACGCATGAGATGAGCCGCGCTCCCTGAGCGCGGGTTGAAAGGCATACGGTGGTTAGAACATGAAGGGGCGCGCGGCCGCGATTGCACATCGCGCTGGCGTCCCCGGGGGCCCCGGAGGGAGTGCCGCGAGCGATCGCAGGCCGGCCCCAGCGTTCCGCGCCGGCAGGAGGCGCTACCTTGCGACGCTGCTCGCCGCAGTCGCGCTGGCGGCGCGCTGTACGCTCGCGCTCGCGCAGACCGCCACCGCGTCGGCGGATTTCACCGTCAGCGACATCAAGGTCGAAGGCCTGCAGCGCGTCTCCGAAGGTACCGTCTACAACTATCTGCCGGTGAACATCGGCGACCATCTCACCCCGCAGCGCGTCCGCGAGGCGATCCGCGCGCTCTACGCCACCGGCTTCTTCCGCGACGTGCAGCTGCGGCGCGACGGCAACACGCTGGTCGTCGTGGTGCTCGAGCGGCCGTCCATCGAGAGCTTCGAGATCACCGGCAACAAGGACATCAAGACCGAGGACCTGCAGAAGTCGCTGCGCGGCGTCGGCCTCGCGACCGGCAAGACCTTCGACCGCTCGGTGCTGGAAGACGTGACGCAGTACCTCACCGACCAGTACTTCGCCCGCGGCAAGTACGGCGTGAAGATCACCTCCACCGTGGAGGAGGAGGCCGGTAACCGCGTCAAGATCAAGATCGACATCAAGGAAGGCTCGCGCGCCAAGATCCGTCAGATCAACATCGTCGGCGCCACCAAGTTCCCGCAGCACGCCATTCTCGAAACCCTCGAGCTGAAGACACCCAACTGGCTCTCCTGGTACAAGCAGGACGACCGCTACTCGCGCGAGTCGCTGCAGGGCGACCTGGAGAAGATTCGCAACTTTTACATGGATCGCGGCTACGCGAACTTCAACCTCGCCTCGACGCAGGTGGCCATCACGCCTGAGAAAGAGGACATCTTCATCACCGTCAACGTCGAGGAGGGCCAGATCTACAAGGTGTCGGAGGTCAAGCTCGCGGGCACCTTCGTGGTGCCGAAGAGGGAGCTGGAACAGCTGCTGATAATCCACCCGGGCGACACCTTCAACCGCAAGCGCATCACCACGAGTCAGGAGTTGATGCAGAACCGCATGGGGCGCGACGGCTATGCCTTCGCCAAGGTCGAGCCGGTGCCGACCGCCGACAACACCAACCACACCGTCTCGCTCACTTTCTTCATCGATCCGGGCAACCGCGTCTACGTGCGCAACATCTCCTTCTCCGGCACCCAGCGCATCAACGACGAAGTGCTGCGCCGCGAGATGCGCCAGCTCGAGGGTGGCTGGCTGTCGAACACCTCGCTCGAGCGCTCCAAGCAGCGCATCCAGCGCCTGCCGTACGTGAAGAGCGTGGACTTCGAGACCACGCCGGTGGCCGGCGCCCCCGACCTCGTGGACGTGAACTTCAAGATCGAGGAGGGCCCCGCCTCGCAGCTCTCCGGCGGCATCGGCTGGTCGGAGACTTACAAGTTCATGCTGAATGCCAGCTACGCCGACGCCGACTTCCTCGGTACCGGTCAGCGCGTCGCCGTCAACCTTAACGGCGGCGCCTTCAGCAAGGTCTACAGCCTCGCCTGGACCAATCCCTACACCAACATCGACAACCTGCAGCGCACCATCTCGCTCACCTACAGCAACGTGACGCAGTTCGTCTCATCGTCGTCGACCTTCTCGTCGCAGACGCTCAGTGTCGGCCCCACCTGGGCCTACCCGATCACCGAGTTCATGTACATGCGCGCCGGGGTCGCCTTCAACAGCTCGCACCTGCTCACCAATTCGCTCAGCAGCGCCGAGCAGGCGCAGCAGTGGGTGCAGCAGAACGGCAATGCCTACAGCCGCCTCGCGCATGACGACACGAGCAACAACGAGTACGTGTTCTACGGCACCAACTTCACCACCACCGAGGCGGTGGTCGGCTGGGACTGGGACACCCGCAACCGCACGCTGTTCGCCGATCACGGCTCACGCCAGTCGCTGTCGGCCGCCATCACCTTCCCCTTCAGCACGGTGAAGTACTGGATCGGCAATTACCAGTTCGTCAAATACGTGCCGCTCACGCACGGGTTCTTCTTCGCCTTCAGCGAGGGCATCGACTACGGCCAGCCGCTCGGTGGCACCACCGCCATCCCGCCCTATCGCAATTTCTTCGGCGGCGGCCCGGACAGCGTGCGCGGCTTTCGCGAGAGCCGCCTCGGTCCCAAGGACCAGTTCGGCAACCCCTACGGCGGCAACATGCGCATCACGAGCCAGAACGAGCTGGTCTTCCCCATGCCGGCCAAGTACGCGCAGACCGCCCGCGTCAGCCTCTTCCTCGACATGGGCGGCGTCTACTACACCGGCCACACGATCAAGTTCTACGGGCCCGATAACATCAGCCCCATCGACTACGGCTTCACCGGCTGGCCGAGCGTGCGGCGCTCGGTCGGCCTCGCGGTCCAGTGGCTGGCGCCGCTCGGGCTGTTCCGATTCAGCTACGGTGTGCCGCTGAATGCCCAGCACGGCAACGGCATCACCACTTGGGGAGACGAGAAGGAGGGCTTCCAGTTCTCGGTCGGCAATGCCTTCTGATGGGGTGAGCCCCGCTGCTGATGGGGTGCGGCGCGCAAAGCATCGCGCCGCCGCGCGTTCTACGCGATACTAGGCGTTTGGACCGGACATACGTCCGCAACGAAGCGTTTTCACACGAGGGTAGGTAGTTTCCGTGAATCTTGCGATAAAGAGCAGAGTGGGGGCGTGGGCGATGGCAGCGGCCGCTGCGGTGGTGGCGCTGCCGGTGGTGGCTGCCGAACCGAAAATCGGCGTGGTCGACTTCCAGCGGCTCGCGGTCGAGTCGCCGCAGGGCAAGGCGGTGATGGAGTCCATGCGGGCCGAGTTCGCCCCGCGCGAGCGCACGCTTCAGGCGCAGGGACAGGCGATGAAGGCCAAGGAGGAGAAGCTGCAGAAAGACGGCGCCACCATGAGCGAGGACCAGCGCGCCCGCGCCGAGAAGGAGTTGCGCGACGGCGCACGCGACTTCGAGCGCGCCAAGGGCGAGTTCCAGGACGACATGAACGCGCGCCGCAACGAGGAGCTCTCACGGCTGCAGCGGACCATCGTCGAGGAAGTGCGCACCTACGGCAAGGCGCAGGGCTATGACCTGATCCTCGCGCAGGAAGGGGTGGTCTACAACGCCACAGCCAGCGACATCACGCCGGCCGTGCTCTCCGCACTGCAGGCGCGCGGCGGCTCCGCGGCACCCAAGGCTGCGACGCCCCCGGCGAAGCCGCCGGCCAAATAGGCCACAGTCCCAGGCCGCGGCGCGCCAGTCAGGCTGCTTCATGTCGGTGTCGCTCGGGGAGCTCGCAGTGCGCTTCGGCTGCGAGCTGCGCGGCGATCCCGCGACGAGCATCGAGCGGGTCGCGACGCTCGCCAACGCCGACGCGCGCTCGCTCGCATTCCTGGCAAACCCGCGCTACCGGGCGCAGCTCGCCGAGACGCGTGCTGCTGCGGTGGTGACGAGCGCGGCGGATGCGCCGGGCTGCCGGGCGGCACTGCTGCTGTGCGCGAACCCGTATGCGACCTATGCGCGCATTGCGGCGCAGCTGCACCCGCCGCCACCGCTCGTCCCGGGGGTGCACCCGACGGCGGTCGTCGCCGCGAGCGCGCGCATCGATCCGAGCGCGGAGGTGGGCGCGTACAGCACGATCGGCGAGCGCGTGACCATCGGCGCCCGCGTCTTCGTCGGGCCGCACTGCGAGCTCGATGAGCGCGTCAGCCTCGCCGAGGACGTGCGCCTCACGGCGCGCGTCACGCTCGGGCGCGGTGTACAGATCGGAGCGCGCAGCGTGCTGCAGCCGGGCGCGGTGATCGGTGCCGACGGCTTCGGCTTCGCGCCCGACAACGGCACCTGGCTCAAGGTGCCGCAGGTCGGCAGCGTGTGCGTCGGCGCGGACGTGGAGGTTGGTGCCAACACCACCATCGATCGCGGCGCCATCGAGGACACCGTCATCGAGGACGGCGTGAAGCTCGACAACCTCATCATGATCGCTCACAACGTGCGCATCGGCGCGCACACGGCGATCGCCGCGTGCACCGGTATCTCCGGCAGCACCAGCATCGGCAAGCGTTGCATGATCGCTGGCATGGTCGGATTCGCTGGCCACCTCACCATTGCGGACGATGTGGTGATCACCGGTGGATCCGCCGTCAGCCATTCGATCGCCAGCGCCGGCGTATACTCCAGCACCCTATCCACCGAGGAGGCACACGTGTGGCGGCGCCTGGTCGCGCGCTTCAAGCGCAGCGGCGTGCTCGAGCAGCGCGTGCGCCGGCTCGAGCGCGCCGCGGGAATGACAGCCGCGCCGCACGAGGCGCCCGGCGAGGATCATGACTGAAGCGGTCCAACTCGACATGCAGGCGATCCTCGAACGCCTGCCGCACCGCTACCCGTTCCTGCTGCTGGACCGCGTGCTCGAGTGCCGACCGGGCGAGAGCATCCGCGCGCTGAAGAACGTCACCTACAACGAGCCGTTCTTCCCCGGGCACTTCCCGGCGCGGCCGGTGATGCCGGGCGTCTTGATCCTCGAAGCACTGGCGCAGGCTGCCGGGATCCTGTGCTTCGTGACCGCCAACGTGATCCCCGACCACAAGGCGCCCCTCTACCTCGTCGGCATCGACAAGGCACGCTTCCGCCGCCCGGTGGTGCCCGGCGACCAGTTGCTGCTCAACGCACAGGTCGAGCGCTCACTCAAGGGTATCTGGCGCTTCGCCACCGTGGCGCTGGTGGGCGATGCCGAGGTAGCCCATGCGGACATGATGGTGGCCCCGGAGACCGGTAAGTGATCGACGCGCGCGCCATCGTGTCCCCGCAGGCGCAGCTGGCCCCGGATGTGACGGTCGGTCCCTTCAGCATCATCGGTCCGCAGGTGCAGATCGGCGCGCGCACCGTCATCGGACCGCACGTGGTCGTGAACGGCCCGACGAC
>Ga0318518_10000413_pt1 | contig 11542 bp, 9 predicted proteins | sample GRESIP176b2f22_FD_203483 | JGI IMG/M metagenome (GOLD analysis project Ga0318518, IMG submission 203483) | Tropical soil microbial communities from Luquillo Experimental Forest, Puerto Rico - GRE.SIPMG.176b2f22 | ecosystem: Environmental > Terrestrial > Soil > Tropical forest > Bulk soil...
TGCCAGCCCATGGTCATGATGTTGGTCTGGCGCTTGTGGGCCGAGCTTACCAGCACGATCGGGCCGGGCTCGAGAAAGCGGCGCACGTTGTAGGTGGGGAAATCCTTCTTGATGGAGGTCGGCATGCCCTTCTCCGCGTCGGGGACACGGGATCGAACTACACCTCGCCCTTCTCCGCCAGTCCCACCGCCCACAGCGCAAACGCATAGACGATCGCGACCTCGTCGAGCCGGTTGAAGCGCCCGGACGCGCCGCCATGGCCCGCGCCCATATTGGTGCGCAACAGCACCGGACCGCCGCCGCCCATCGTGGCGCGCAGCCGCGCGATCCACTTCGCCGGCTCCCAATAGGTGACGCGTGGATCGGTCAAGCCGCCCATCGCGAGGATCGCGGGATAATTTTTTGCCGTGACATTGTCGTAAGGCGAGTAGGACAGGATGGTGCGAAAATCCTTCTCGCTTTCGATCGGGTTGCCCCATTCCGGCCATTCCGGCGGGGTCAGCGGCAAGGAGTCGTCGAGCATGGTATCGAGCACATCGACGAAGGGCACCTCTGCGACGATGCCGGCAAAGAGCTCGCCGGCGCGATTGGCGACCGCGCCCATCAGCATGCCGCCTGCGCTGCCGCCATGAGCGACGATGCGCCCGCGGCTCGTATAGTTCGCCGCGATCAGCGCGCGTGCGCTGGCTGCAAAGTCGTCAAAACTGTTGGTCTTCTTCTCGCGCTTGCCGTCGAGATACCAGCCCCAGCCCTTGTCGGTGCCCCCTCGGATATGGGCGATCGCATAGACGAAGCCGCGATCGACCAGCGACAGGCGGTTGGCGTTGAAGGAGGCGGGGATCGCAAGGCCATAGGCGCCGTAGCCATAGAGCAGAAGTGGTGCAGCGCCGTCGCGGTTGAAATCGCGGCGATGCAGGATCGAGATCGGCACCTCCGCGCCGTCAAGCGCCGTCGCCATGATGCGCGTGGTGACGTAGTCGGCCGGGTTGTGGCCGGACGGGATCTCCTGGCGCTTGCGCAGAACGCGCGTGCGTTTCGCCATGTCGTAATCATAGACTTCCGACGGCGTCGTCATCGACGAATAGGAAAAGCGCAAATTCGTGGTGTCGAACTCGTAGGAGCCGATGGTGTCGAGCGAGTATGCGGCCTCGTCGAATGCGATCGCATGCTCTTCGCCCGTCTTGAGATCGCGGATCACGATCGCGGGCAGCGCGTGGGCGCGTTCGAGCCGCACCAGATGTCCCGCGTAGAGATCATGCTCGAGGACATAGACGCCTTGCCGATGCGGAATCAGGTCGCGCCAGTTTTTCCGCTCCGGCGCGGCAAGCGGCGCGATGACGATCTTGAAATCGATCGCGCCGTCGGCGTTGGTGAGGATGAACAACTCATCGCCCCGATCGGCAACCGCATATTGCACGCTTGCCTCGCGCGGCGCGATCAGTCGCGGCGGCGCATCGGGGGCTTCGAGGTCGATCAGCCGCTGCTCCGAGGTTTCGTGGTCGCCGCCCGCAATCACGCAAAAGCGCCCGGAAGTCGACTCGTGCAGATGCGTGAACCAGCCGGAGTCCGGCTCTTCGTAAACCAGACTATCGTCCGACTGCCTGGTGCCCAGGCGATGCCGCCACACCTGCATGGGGCGGTGGTTGTCGTCGAGCTTCACATAGAAGAAGCTTTTGCAGTCCTTGCTCCACACGACGGACCCGTCGGTCTCCTCGACGAGGTCGTCGAGGTCTTTTCCCGTCTCCCAGTCGCGCACGCGCACCGAAAAATATTCCGAGCCTTTGGTGTCGGCGCTCCAGGCCTGCAGCCTGTGGTCGGGCGAATGCCGGCTGCCGCCGAAGCGGAAATACTCATGCGCGGCCGCAAGCGCGTCGCCGTCGAGCACGATTTTTTCGGCGCCGCCATTGCGCGGCATGCGGCCGAACATTTCATGCTGGCCGCCCTCGCGGAATTTGCGGAAGTAGGCGAATGGGCCGTCCGGCGACGGCACGCTTGAATCGTCCTCCTTGATGCGTCGGCGCATTTCGGCGACGAGCTTTTTCTGCAAGGGTGCGGTGTGGCCAAGCAGGCCTTCGGTATAGGCGTTCTCGGCTTCGAGATAGCTGCGGATGTCCTGATCGAGCTTTTGCGGATCGCGCAATACCTCCTGCCAGTTCGGGTCCTTCAGCCAGGCATACTCGTCCGACAAGGTGATGCCGTGGCAGGTGAAGGAATGCGGCCGGCGCGGCGCGACCGGTGCGAGGGCCGGTTTTTCCGTGGTTTTTGTCACATGGAGTCCTTGTTCGAAGCGGAACGCTGCCCCGGCATATGGGGCGCGCGGCGGCCGATTTCCATAAGGGATCAGTTGTTCCGAAGCCGTGCGCCGGCGCTGCCGCCGAAGGTCGGGATCCGGTTGACCGCGAGCACGACGGCAAACGTGATCACCAGCATCGCGATGCCGAGCACGGCGATCGCGGCGAGGTCGCCGCTCTCGTTGAGGTCGTAGATCAGGACCGAAAGCACTTTCGTCTGCGACGTGAACAGGACGATGGCGGCCGACAATTCGCGCATGACGCCGATGAAGATAAAGCACCAGGTTGCGATCACGCCGGTGCGCAGCAGGGGCGCGGTGATCCTGATCAGCGACTGCAGCCGGCTCGCGCCGAGGATGCGGCTGGCATCTTCGAGCTCGGGATGGATGGTGGCGAACGCCGCCTGCAATTGCTGATAGGCTGACGGCAGGTTGATTGTGAGGAACGCGATCAGGAGGATCCACAGCGTGCCGTAAAGCACGAAGGGCGGCCGCGTATAGCTCAGGAACAGGCCGACGCCGAGCACGATGCCGGGTACGGCGACGGGCGCGGTCGCGAGAAAGCCGAGCACGCGCGAGCCGACGATCGCGCGGCGCGTCGTGACATAGGCGATGACCAGCGCCAGGATCGTGCCGATGGTCGCAGTCGCCGTTCCCAGTATCACGGTGTTCTTCAGCACGAGTTCGGTCGAGGACAGCTCGGTGAACACGAAGATGATGTTGTGCAAGGTCAGCGTCGAGGGCGTCGCCAGCGTCGTCGCATTCGGCGAGAAGGCGGCATTGAGCAGTGCGAAATAGGGCAGGAAGACGGGGTTCAGGAGCACGACGAGACAGAAGGCAAGCGCCGCCCAGCGCCAGCCCTTCATCTCGACGCGGCGCGGCGCGCCATATTTGCCGCCGACCACGGAATAGCCGCGACGGCCGAGGATGAATTTCTGCGCCTGCAGGAGCAGGATGGTGAGCAGCAGCAGCGGCACCGCCGCGGCCGCGGCAAGCTCGAGCTTTGGCGGATACTGGAACAGGCTCCAGATTTTCGTGGTCATGGTGTGGAAGCCTGCGGGCAGCGCCAGGATCGCCGGCGAGCCGAACAGCGTCATCGCCTGCAGGAACGCGATCAGCGAGCCCGCGACCAGTGCAGGCAGCGCGAGCGGAATGGTGACGCGCCGCGCCGTAGTCCAGGCCTTGGCGCCAAGGATTGCGGAGGCGTCTTCCAGTTCGCCCGGCATGGTGTCGAGCGCATTGGCGACCAGCACGAATACGTACGGGAAGGTGTAACAGGAGATCACGAAGATGAGCCCCGGCAGCGAATAGATGTTGAAGAGATAGCTGTCGGATTCCGCGCCGGTGACGGTGCGGTAGAACTGGTTGAGCAGGCCCGAATTGGGCGCTGCCAGAAGCTCCCAGGCGACCGCGCCGAGAAACGGCGGCGTGACGAACGACGCCGTCACCAGCGCGCGGATGGTTTGCCGTCCCGGCATGTCGGTGCGCGAGACCAGCCAGCCGATCGGCGCCGCGACCGCGCAGCAGATCGCCGACGAGGTGACGGCGATGATTGCCGTCGTCAGCAGCGGATCGAGGAAGTCGGGATCGGAAAACAGCGTGACGAAGTTTTGCAGCGTGAAATGCCGCGTCTTGTCGGTGAGGCTGTAGACCGCAAGCCACGACAACGGCAACAGGATCAGCGCGATCAGCACGATCGCAAACAGCCACAGCACAGGCTGCGTCCAGTCGATGCGGGCTTTCGTGCCGCCGGCGTCGGTGTCAGTGGCAATCGTCATGCTGTCACCGCGCGGCGTGCTCTGGCTCCTGAAGGAGAGAGCGGTTTGCGATCGGCATCATCACACCCGAAACAGCTTCGCATAGCGCGTCTTGATCTCCTCGCTCATCGCCTCCACGCCGGCCGCATCCTCCTTCATCAGCTTGATGTCGGAGATCTTCCGCCGCCCCGCTTTCGAGGCGACCTGCGCATGCACCGAATATTGCGCGGTGAAATCGACGAAGAATTGCTGGGTCTCGCGCGTGTGCAGCCAGGCCTGGAACAGTTTTGCGGCATTGGGATGCGGCGCAGACGCGAAAATGCCGGTCGGCCCCGAAATCGTCGGCGTGCCTTCGGTGGGGTAGACCGGTTCGACCGGCTGACCCGCTTCCTTCAACAGCACGATGCCATATTCATTGCCGTCGGCCATCACGGCCCGCTCGCCGAGCGACAGCTTTTTCGGCGGATCGGTGGAGGACTGCACCTGCATCACGCGCTGTTTGGCCAGTTTCTCGAAATACTCCCAGCCGAGCTCGCGCACGAGCTGGAAGGTCGCGGTCATGATGGTGCCGCTATAGGCGGGATGGCCCTTCACCATCTTGCCGGCCCATTTGGGATCGAGCAGGTCGGCAAAACTTTTCGGCGCGTCCTCCGGCTTCACCAGGTTCGTGTTGTAGGCGATCGATGACAGCCAGAGCCGCGAGGTCGCAAACATTCCGTCCGGGTCGCGATAGTTTTCGGGAAAATATTTCGCGACGTCCTCGGGCACGAACGGCATCAGCCAGCCATTCTTCTTCCAGGGAATGAAATGCGACGCATCCGACGAGTTGATCACGTCGGCGGCGTGGATGTTCGATTCGAACTCCTGCGCGATACGCTGGAACAGCCGCTCCGAGCCGGAGCGCTCGATCTGGATCGCAATCCCGGGATAGGCCGCTTCAAAGGCCTTGCCGAGCTTTTCGCCGACCGGCAGATCCATCGCGGAATAGAGCACCACCTTGCCCTCTTTCGTCGCGGCTGCGACGAGCTCGGGCGTGATCGCTTGCGGCGGTGGGCTTGCGGCACGCCCGGGCGCGGCGAAAACCGCCCCAAGCGCAACTGCGCCGGCACCTCTGAGCGCATCGCGTCGCGAAAATCGCCTCATGGTGCGCTCCTCAGCGGGCAAGCGCCCGGCAGCGCGCCGGCGGCAGCGTGAGCCAGACTTCGCCGCCTTCGGCAACGATATTGTCCGGCGGCGTGACGATGCGCAGCGTCGTGCCGTCGGAAACCTCGACGAGGTAGTCGCGGGTCGCGCCCAGGAACACCTGTCGCAGCACGCGCGCGGAAAGCGTGTTCCTTGTCTCGTGCGGCGCTTTCGTCGCAAGCTGGATGTCGTGCTGGCGGACCGCGACCGCAACACTTTGTCCCGCGGTCAAGGGCGCGCCGACCACCTCGAGCGTCGCATTGGCGAAGGCGACATGATTGCTGTCGCGCGCGGTGCCCTTGATCACATTGGACGCGCCGATGAAGCGCGCCACGAATTCCGATTGCGGCCGGTCGTAGATGTCCTCGGGCGAGCCGAGCTGATCGATCTTGCCGCCATTCATGACCGCGATCAGGTCGGCGGTCGTCATCGCTTCCGACTGGTCGTGAGTGACGTAGACCGTGGTGTAGCGGTATTGGTCGTGCAGCCGCCGGATCTCGAAGCGCATCTCCTCGCGCAAATTGGCGTCGAGATTGGAGAGCGGCTCATCGAGCAGAAGCGTCTGCGGCTCTACGATCAGCGCGCGCGCGAGCGCCACGCGCTGCTGCTGGCCGCCGGAGAGTTCGCCGGGATAGCGCTGCGCCAGCGGTTCGAGCTTGGTGGTCGAGAGGATCGCCTGCAGCTTCCTGGCGATGACGTCGCGCGAAAATTTGCGCAGGCGCAGGCCGTAGGTGATGTTGTCAGCCACCGTCATGTGCGGCCACAGCGCGTAGCTCTGAAAAATCATCGACATGCTGCGATTTTCCGGCGGCAGCGTCTTGGCGCGCGACGACACCAGGCGATCGCCGACGCGGATTTCGCCGTCGGATGGTTCCAGAAATCCCGCGATCAGCCGCAAGGTCGTGGTCTTGCCGCAGCCCGACGGGCCGAGCAGGCAGACGAGCTTGCCATGGTCGATCACGAGCGAGACGTCATCGACCACGGCAAGCGATCCGAACCGCTTGGTGAGGCCGCGCAATTCCACCGACGCCACTTAGCTATTCCCCCGGGTCATTCTTTGGGCAGTTAGCACCAAAAACGACGTGCCGTGAAGGCTCGGCGTTGGTCTCAAGGTCTTACACTTTCGCCGAGCCAGGCGATCGCAGCATCCGTTCCGCCCTCGCCGTGGGGGATTTCAAGCGCGGTGAGTCCGACCTCGATCACGCCGAGCGTGCCCAGGATCATCGGCGCGTTGACGTGGCCCATATGGGCGATGCGGAACGCTTCGCCCTGCAATTCGCCGATGCCGACGCCGAGCACCACGCCGCATTTTTCCTTGCAATAGCGGTGCAGCTTTGCCGGATCGTGATCGCCCGACACCAGCACGGTCGTGACCGTGTCGGACCGCTCGGAGGCTTCAGCGATGTTGAAGGACAGCACCTGGCCCTCGGCCCACACCGAGACCGCGCGCCGCACCGCTTCGCCGAGCAGGCGATGACGTTCGAACACGTTGTCGAGCCCTTCCTCGAACAGCATGTCGATCGCCTGTCGCAGCGCGAACAGAAGATGCACCGGCGCGGTGCCGGCATAGCGGCGATAGTGCTCGGTCCCTTCGCGCTCGGTCCAATCCCAGTAGGGCGTGCGCATGTTGGCCGTCTTGTGCACGGCCTGCGCGCGATCATTGGCCGCGACAAAGCCGAGGCCCGGCGGCGTCATCAGGCCCTTCTGCGAGCCGGACATCGCGACATCGATGCCCCATTTGTCCATCTCGAACGGCATGCAGCCGAGGGAAGCGACCGCATCGACCATGAAGAGGGCGGGATGACCCGATGCCTTCACGGCCTTGCCGATCGCCTCGATGTCGTTGACGACGCCGGAGGCGGTGTCGACCTGCGCCACCAAAATCGCCTTGATCTCGTTGCTCTCGTCTTTTTTCAGCCGCGCCTCGACCTGCTCGGGCCGCACTGCGCGCCGCCAGTCGCCCTCGAGCACCTCGACCTCGGCGCCCATCGCGCGCGCGGCAAGACCCCAGTTGAGGGCGAAGCGGCCGCTCTCCAGAACCAGCACCTTGTCGCCGCGCGACAGCACGTTGCTGAGCACCGCTTCCCAGGCGCCGTGGCCGTTCGCGATATGGATGTAGGATTTGCCCTTGGTCGCGAACAGTCGCGAGAGATCACGGTGCAGGCCGTCGCTCAGATCGATCATCTCGCGAGAGTAGATGTCCAGCGCCGGCCGATGCATCGCCCGCAACACCTCGTCGGGCATGGTGGTTGGCCCGGGGATGGCCAGAAATTCCCGGCCCGCGCGAACGGTCATTGTTGAGATTCCTTGGTTCCTGACGGCCCATGGATGCAGTCTATCGGGGCGAAATTCAAGCTCAGGGCGGGCTTATCTGCCAAGCGTCTGCGTGATGCTGCGCCAGATCTGGTCCTTCAGCTCGGTCGCCGGCGGGCTCGGCATGATCGTCACATTGCCGTCCTGTTTGCGGCAATCTTCGACCAGCCGCATGATCCAGACTTCGCCGTCGGTGTAATAGAGATCGCCGCCGCCGTTGCGGCCGGTGAGCGTCGGCCCGACGCCCGTCACCTGGTATTTCGCAGTCACCATGCCGGCATTTTCCAGGTCGGTCGCAAGCTTTTCGCGTTCGGCATCGATGTCGGCGTCGATGTGGTGGGTGATGGCGCCGGTGAAATGGCTCACGCCGACGCCCCTGTCGAAGGTGACGGCGCCGAGCCACACCGGGCGGTTCTCCTGACCGCGATCGAGCACCTTCCAGAATCGCACATGGTGGCGGCGATCGGGACTCTTTCCGGACGGCTTTTCGAAGGCAAGGTCTTCGCGCCGGCCGAGATAGAAGAGATTCCTGCGATCTCTATCGAGGATCGAAAAGTGACGGGGTCGGCGGGAAACCAGCCGGCGAAATTCATCGCGCACAAGACCTCTTTGGTGTCGCCGATCAGCCCGACATTGATGGGATCGCCGGGAATGCCTTGCGCGGTGCGCGTCACCATCGACAGCGTGGCGAGCGGTCTCTGGTGCTCGTAATGTCTCCAGAACGTCGGCAGCACGATGTAGGCGAGCGAGACATAGCCGAGAAGGACCGCGAGCAGCGTCAGCAGCACGCGCTCGAGCCGGGCGTGATGATGGGCGGCAACATGCGCATCATGATGCTCGTCGCTCACGGTCGAGCCGTCCTTGCCGTGGCTACCGCCTCGTCTCGCGGCAGCCGGCGGCTTCGGCCTCCTCCACCGAGCAGAACCAGCGCGTGCCCTTGGAGATTCTCATCTTGATCTGAGCATACCAGCGGCTGGTCGGCCTGTGATAGATGCACTCGCCTGCGCTGTTGACGTTGCCCTTGATGGTGCAGTCGGGCGAGGGGGCGACCTCGCCGGAAGCCGAGGCAAGCAGCACGGCGCGGGCGTTTTCGGGTGCGTTGGCCGCGCCGAGGATCGGCGTCTTCTTGTTGCGCACGCGCCAGTCCCACGGCGCGATGAAGGCGCCCTGCCACATGCCGACCTTCGCCTCGCGGGCTTGCGCCTCGTCGGCTTCGTAGTCGCGGGAGAAGCGCGTGTAGGCGAGTGCCCAGCCGCTTCGCACCAGCCATCTCTGGATATCCTCGCCGTCGACCTCGCAGCGCGCGAGCGACCGGCCGCGCCGGTCGGTCTGGCCGACGTGGCAGGTCCAGTTCCTGCCTTCGGTGTGCCTGATGAGCTCGTCGCGGGCGGCGACCCCGCAGGTCCAGCGGTCGCCCTTGTTGTTGAGGCAGAGCTGATCGACCGATGGCGCGTCGATGCCGGCGAGGCGGATGCGGCTGTTGCCGATCTGGATTGTGTCGGCCTCGCGGATTTTGGCGGCGCCGGTGATATCGGCGGCCGAAGCGAGCGACGGCAGCAGCAAACCGAGCGCGGCAAACAAGAATTTCATGGACATCAACGGCCGCCGAGCCTTGGGGAATCGCGCCTTGGAGAATCGAGCCTTGGAGAATCGCGCGATAGTCGCGCCAATTGTGGTGCGGATTTGGCCGGAGCGCCAGCGGCTTTGCTGACAGTTCCCGCCTACGGCAACCTTACCCTCCCTTCATGCGGAGGGCGGCATCGTCAAGCCCTTCCTCGTCCCCGCATCGCTCTTCGCGCCAGCGCGACGCCCATCAGCACGAAAGCGGAGGTGACTTCGGGACCGCCAACGAGAATGCGCGTCGGCGTCTTCATCTTGTTCCATTCATAGGCGAGAAACGGCCCATGCCGGCCGCCTTCGCCGAGATGGTGCGCGATGCAGTTGAGCGCCGGCGCGAACGCTGCGGCGTCGGCGCCGAGATGCCCGAGCGCGATCAGCGCCAGCGCCGCGTCGAACGGGTTCATCTCGTAGGTGATCAGTTCGCCCTCGACATAGACGAGCACCTTTTCGCGGATCAGCCCGAAGCTGCCCGCCGGATCGATCGCCTGCCGCGCGGCCGCCGGCAGCGCCATGAAGGCCGCATAGCAGCGGCCGAAATAGGCGCAGTAAAGCTCCGGCAGATAATAGATGTGCGAACGCGGATCGGCGAAGGCGCCGCTTTCGGCGAGCTGCCGCTGGAAGGCGACGATGCGCTGGACGGTCTCCAGCCGCTCCCGCGTCTCCAGTACCTTCCAGCGCGCAAGGTTGCGGAAACTGACTTCGAGAATGTCGAGATTGAGCGTCGGATCGAGGTCGTTGCCGAACGGGCGATCGCCCCTGAGATTGTCGATCCAGGTGGCGACGCCGCCCTCGAAATCGATGTTGTCGTTGAGCGGCACGGTCACGCGCGGCTCGTTGTCGCCGGCTCTCGCCTGATAGCCGGCGTAGAAGTCGAGCAGCGGCTGCTCCAGGATCGGATCGTCCGACCCCGCCTGCGTTGCGGCGGAGAACGAGCAGGCGGTGGTGTCGCAGTCCGGCACGTAGATGCCGAAGCCGAGGTCCTGCTTGATCTGCGCAAAGAAGCGGGAAAAGCGCGGATGCGGCAGCGGCGCCAGCGCCGTGATCACGTTGTAGGCCTTGCCGTCGCGCCCGCGCACCTCTTCGCGGCTGGTCGACAGGCAAAACTCCACCATCTCCGCGATCGCGCCGCGCGCAGCGGCGGTTTCTGCGGCGGACGCGAGCCCGCTCTCGGTATAGGCGAGCAGCGCCTCGGTGAAGAACGCATCGTAATAGGCCGAGCGATGGCGGATCTGCATCGGCTCCCACATCGGCTCGGCAATCCCGGTCCAGGGCGGGTTGATCAGGATTCGCGCTTCCGAGCGCGCGATGAAGATGCGCGCCAGATTGAACAGCAGCGTCGAGTTCTTGTAGCCGCGCGAGTTGAGCCCGGTCAGCGCCATCAGGAGCTCGCGCCCCTTCACGTCGGCGTCGCCGATCAGGTTGAAGGCGGCATAGGCCGGGATGAAGCCGTTCTTCCGGAACGAACCCAGAAGATGCGTGGCGCAGGTCTTGATGAGCTGATCGATCTCGGAGGGCTTTGGCGCGGCGCCGTTGGGTTTGGCCGGCTTCGGGCTCGGATGCGACAGCTCGATGCCGTCGAGCAGCGCGGCCACGGGCGCGCCGACCCGCTCCCAATCGGGCGAGGCCGCGTCGCGCGCGTGGATCAATGCCTCGCGCAGCGAGACGAACTGGCCGTCGACAAGCTCGGGCAGGCCGGTGCGGCGGAGCAGGGCGCGCAGCGCCGGATTGCCGATCGCCGTGCGATAGAATTTGGAAAGATGCGCGTCGCCGCTTTTCGCATTGAGCAGCAGGGGATCGCAGAGGTCGTAGAGCGAGAGGCCGTCTTTGCGGGCCGTCATGGCGCGGCAGGCGGCACCGGCGGTTCTGTAAAAGCTCATTCGCCCCTTTTTCTTTCCCGCGCGTTCTTAGGACTATCCGCCCCCGCCCGGCGGCCGCAGCGTCGAGGCTGCTCGTTTTTGAACGCTATACGACAAAACATGATCCGGGAACCGGCGGCATGCGCATGTCACCCTCTGGTTTTCCCTCCCCTGCAAGAGGGAAGTGAAGGTGGCAAGGCGCAAGGCGAGGTGGTCAAGCGCGAACGGAGGCCCGGCTGATGTCCTCCCGCTGTGCGCCTGACGACGCAATACAAGCCCTCCCTTCGCGAGCCAAATTTCTTGTGTGACATTGGTCACAGCGCCATGCACGGATTTGCCACCATGATCGCAGAAATGATGCTTCGATGATGGCGTCGACCGGTTATACGTCAAATTCCATAGTGATATCAATTGGTTCCGTGGAATGCACTGTTAACTATTGCCGGAACCTCCGTCACGGGTTAAGGGTTTGTTTGTTGCGGTGCCGCAAATTGATCGCAATTTAGACGGCACCTCCGACCGGC